>Ga0307515_10000631_pt1 | contig 81636 bp, 118 predicted proteins | sample 17_EM_MG_FD_194513 | JGI IMG/M metagenome (GOLD analysis project Ga0307515, IMG submission 194513) | Populus trichocarpa ectomycorrhiza microbial communities from riparian zone in the Pacific Northwest, United States - 17_EM | ecosystem: Host-associated > Plants > Roots > Unclassified | place...
CCTTGGGCTCTGGATACCTGGGATTACCTAGAGGCTGTTAACGTTTAGAAGTCATCGGAGGGTTGTACGAAAATGAGAATACAAGCTTGATTCCTGCTCGAAAATCAGTACCTTGCTTGCAATGTTTCTCCGGACCTCCCTATGCACAAGCAAGGTGTGCATGTGAGGCCTGAGGTGTGACAGCTAGCCGCGTTACAGGTGTGACGTTGCCAGCGTTTTGAGGCAGTTCCCTCGCTCGCATTCCGCTGTGTGTTGTCCGTCGCTGTCGCCATTTGTCGACCGTCTTACGTCCCACGTTCATTCGTTTCCTTCCCACATTTCGCCGAATCCTCCACCGTAAAAGATGTCCCAAGCACAGTCTGAAGAGATTCGCGCCGAATCCTATGTCGGTTTCGAGACCATCACGCGTCAGATTGAGCACAAGCTCTTGAAAAGAGGTTTCCAGTTCAACGTCATTGTCGTCGGTGGGTGTTTCTTCCGAGCGCCGTTAACGCTTGCTGTGCTAGATTTCAAACTGTTTCTGACCGTCGCGCTGTCGGGTTGTATAGGTCAAACTGGTTTGGGAAAGTCGACGCTGATCAACACGCTCTTCGCGTCGCACTTGGTTGATTCGAAGGGTCGGTTCGCTTCGGATGAAGAGGTCCGGCAGACAACGGAAATCCATCCAGTTTCCCATGGTAAGTCGCCTTCCAACTGCGCCTCGCCGCTCGAGCTCGGTCAGGCCGCCGAGGCGGTCCGCGAGTGATTGCCAGTTACTGATGGGACGTCTCGTGGCTGTTTGATTCGTTTACGCAGTTATCGTGGAAAATGGTGTGAGGCTGAGGTTGAACATCGTCGACACGCCGGGATACGGCGACCAGGTCAATAATGACAACTGGTCAGTTTGATTCCGGCCCCCTTTTCTTCTCACAGATTCGTTGCTTACGCATCACCCTTCTAAATCACGCGTTTCCGTTCCGTGTTGGGTAACCGGCATTGAACAGCTGGGACCCTATCATCAAATATATCAAGGACCAGCACAGCGCGTATCTTCGAAAAGAGTTGACGGCGATGCGAGACCGTCACATCCAGGACACAAGGATTCACTGTGCTCTGTTCTTCATCAATCCCTCTGGACATTCGCTGCGTGCGATCGATATTGTGGTGTTGAAGAAGTTGAGCGAGGTTGTGAACGTGGTGCCGGTAATTGCTAAGTCTGACAGCTTGACAATGGAAGAGAGGGTCGCGTTTAAGCAGAAGGTGAGCTCTCCTATCGCGTTCGGGCAATGAATGCCAGTGTGTATAGCGTGGGTTAACCGCGATTGGTTGTGCAGATCCGTGCCGAACTCATTCACCACAACATTCGCCTGTACCCCTTCGACACCGAGGAGACAGACGAGGAGGAGATTCAGGTCAACGCCCAGATCAGGGTAAGCAAAAACACCGGTTGTCCCGACACGTGACTGAGGTGATGCGTAATAGGGAATGATCCCCTTCGCGGTTGTTGGCTCCGAGCGCACGGTCGTGATTGATGGCAAAAGCGTCCGCGGGCGAAAGAATAGGTGGGGAGTCATCAATGTTGAGGATGAGAAACATTGCGAATTTGTATACCTGCGTAACTTCTTGACCCGGTAAGGACGCGCGTTTCCTCCGTGTAGGGGAGCAGGAATAGCTGATGTGTGAAAATTTGTAGGACACACTTGCAAGACCTCATCGAAACGACGGCGCAAATCCACTATGAGGCGTTCCGATCCAAGCAACTCCTTGCTTTGAAGGAGTCGCAGGCCAATCCGCGACCCGGACCCTGAAGCGACGCAGCGGTGTGAGAGTTAATGGATCAGTAATAACATACCCACTCCCCGCTTTTGTCGGTCCATTCGGTCTCACTTACCCGTTCCGCTCTTTTCGTTATTTTTGCCCTGTCTTTCACCCTTCGCGTTGAGTTGTTTGATATTTGGTCCGAATGCAACCTGTCGTTGGATACTTCTCTTAATCTGAAATACGATACTGTCCTGATTTTGACAAGGTGGATCGGACGAGCCTTTGCTGACCGAACATGGATTACGTGGGGTGATGATGAATGCTGACTGCGTTTCGCACTTCACTCTGCCGCCAGCCACAGACGCCCCCATGTTCTTCCGTCATTAACTCAGAGTCCTCCCCTTCCGCTCCTCGCGCCCGCCCCCCTCCCGTTCCTACCCACCTCCTCCCAACCCCCGTCATCGCTGTCGGCCTTCTCATTGCCGCCGTCGTTCGATCTGTCGGCCGTAATGGCTCCACAGCGGAAGAAACATTCAAGCGGCCCCTTTGCTTGGTACGACAAACTAGCTGCCTTCAACGTTGAAGACCTCTTCTCTCGGAAGCACCTCCCAGGTCCTGCGCGCTCCGTTGCCGTCCACCAGGATCTCCCTGCAGACCATAGAACCGACAAGGGCAAGGTCAAGAAGGAACACGTTTATCGGACGAACCAGGTCATTACCTCCAAGTACACCATCATCACCTTCCTCCCCCGGAATTTGTTGGAACAGTTTCGACGAGTAGCCAACATGTTCGTGAATTCCCACTCTGAATCTCGTGTTTTAACTTATGTATGTGTGCCTGACTTTGAATCCCTCCCAGTTTCTTTGCGGCGATCGCTATCCTTCAATTCTTCTCCATCTTCTCTACTGTATCCCCCGGCCTCGTGATCTTACCGTTGCTCTTCGTCCTGAGCATCACCGCGGCAAAGGACGGTTATGAAGACGTCAAGCGACACCAGTCAGACCGTAGGGTAAACTCGACTGTCGTGCGGATACTGGAGGGTGGAGACTTCGTCAACAACAATGTCACAGGGAAGAAGAGCAAGACGTTCGTTCGGGGGCTCATTCCGCGCTCACTTAGGAAGAAGTCTCGGGTAATGAAATCTGGGGATATTGAAATGCAGCAAACGACACCTTCTCCACAGGCGATCATTGATCAGGAAAATCCCGAGGAATCTTATGACGACGGACTCGAGTACGATTACCCACCCGACGGCGTCGAGGGTCACGAAGAGGGTCCACATCATCGCAACCTATTCAACCGGAGGCATCACGAGCACCACCCTTGTTGGCGCAAGTCTCGATGGGAAGACGTCAAGGTTGGAGATTTCGTCAAAATTTACGACGACGAACCGATCCCCGCAGACATCATCATCTGTGCAACCTCCGAGGAAGAAAATGTGGCTTTCGTGGAGACAAAAAACTTGGACGGAGAGACGAACCTCAAGTCTCGAAGTGCTTGCCCTGCATTGACACATCTTCGCAACGCGAAAGAGTGCGCGGATCCCAAGAACAGCTTCCACGTCGACTGCGAGCGACCCGATAACAACATGTATAGGCTCACGGCCACCGTTGTCATGCCTGAAGACAAATACCCGATTGACCTTGGTCAGACGTTGCTGCGCGGAACTATGCTTAGGCACACCAAATGGGTAATTGGACTTGTGATCTACACCGGTGAGGACACCAAGATCGTGCTCAACTCTGGCGGTACCCCCAGCAAGCGGTCGAGGGTGGAGCGTCAGATGAACCCCCAAGTGTGAGCCGTTTTCGTAGCAGCTGGGTGCACACGATCTTGATGCTTCGCCATAGCTTCCTCAACTTGATCCTGTTGGCCATCATGGCTGTTGTATGTGCTGTTGCGGATTCATCACTGGAGAAACACTACTCCCCACTTGGTGCCCCATGGCTATACGGGAACAACCAATCCGATGATAACCCTAGCATCAACGGCCTCATCACTTTCGTCTTTGCTCTCATCACTTTCCAGAACATCGTCCCCATCTCGTTATATATCTCCATCGAGTTCGTTAGGACTGCCCAGGCCGCCTTTATCTATTTCGATAAAGCTATCTGGTATGAGAAGACGGGTCAGCCGACCCTCGCACGCAGCTGGAATCTATCAGATGATCTGGGTCAAATCGAATACATCTTCTCGGATAAGACCGGGACTTTGACTCAGGTGTGTACGATCCGTGTGATCTGTGAATTCAGCGCTGATTTTTGGGGTTTGTATGAACTCAGAACATCATGGTGTTCAGGAAGTGCTCGATTGGAGGCAAGGCATACCATGGAGATTCTCCAGTCGAGGCAGCGCCAAACCCGGAAGTAGCGCCGGAGAAGGAGGGAGCCGCTCGCGAAACCGGGTCCCACGATTCCGCCGCGACTGCCGTTCAAGACCAGCGGGCTGAGACTAGGTCGAATCCATCGGTACTTCAAGCGGAGAAACCGAAACTGGGTCCGGAAACTCGGTTCCACGATCAGGAACTGCTCAACGACATCGAGTCTACTGTGAACGCTGAACCCGACCAAGAAAGCCAAGCTCGTTCCTTGAATGGATTCTTCACGGTTCTTTCTCTATGCCACACAGTTCTCAGCACGGTCGACCCAGAAACCGGTGCCCTTGTGTACAAGGCGCAATCACCTGATGAGGAAGCCCTTGTTCATGCCGCTGCCGCAGCCGGGTACGTGTTCCGTGGTCGCGATCGTGATGTCCTCCATCTCCAAACTCCCTTCTCGGATGATCTCGAACACTACCAACTTGTCAACATCCTCGAGTTTACCAGCACCCGTAAACGGATGAGCGTGATCGTCAAGAAGCTGGACGATGGCGACGACAGACTGTTCCTTCTCACTAAGGGTGCGGATAACGTCATCTACGAGCGGCTCAAACCCGGAGCAGACGACCTCAAGAAGATAACAGAGGAACACTTGGATTCGTTTGCGAACGAAGGTTTGAGAACACTCACACTGGCGTACAAGGTTATTCCCCGTAGGCGATTTTCTAACAGTGATTCGGAGTGATTTCCTAATACTCTCCTACAGAGAACGAGTACGATGAATGGAGTGTGCGATACAACGAAGCCATCGTCTCGTTGGAAGACCGCGAGGAAAAGATTGCTGCTGCGTCTGACGAGATCGAAGGCGACCTCCGGTTACTCGGTGCGACTGCGATTGAAGATCGGCTTCAGGATGGTGTCCCAGAGACGATTGCCGACCTCAAAGCGGCCGGGATTAAGGTTTGGGTGGCCACCGGAGACAGGCTCGAGACGGCTATCGGTAAGTCTAATGATCCGCCGACGTCTGATCATGAGGGTTGATCTTATTCTTCTATTTCACTCTCGGGATTTCGTTACACGCCACACAACCCCCGTCGCGAACTACCATCTCCGAACGAACAGCTATTGGACATAGCACCAATTTGATCAGCAAGGAATCCAACATGATCATCGTCCGTGGCGACGGGTCTCGGCCTGTTTGGAATCAGTTGATGAACGCTATGCAAGAGTTCTTCCCTGAGGAAGCTGAAGTCCAGGGCATTACCCAGGATGCAGATACACAGAACCCTGCCGAACCTGATGATCCCTATCCCTTGAAGAGGGTCAACACCGGTGTTACATCCATCGTTGGATCTGATAACGGTGAACGGCCGGGAGGGTTCGTGCTTGTCATTGATGGCCTTGCTTTGACTCATGTAAGTGCTTATCTTTCCATTGACCGGGGAGAGGACTTGATGTGATGGTCGCGTGTAATCAGGCGTTCTCGGACGAAGCTCATCACGACCTTCTCTTGGCACTCGCCACCCAATGCGAAGGTGTTGTTTGTTGCCGAGTATCACCATTGCAGAAGGCTTTGATCGTCAGACTCGTGAAGGATGGCTTGGGTGTGATGACTCTCGCTATCGGAGATGGTGCCAACGACGTTAGCATGATTCAGGTATGGTGGACAATTCGTTCCAATTAGACGTTATCGCTCATTGCTGCGGTTCGGTAGGCTGCCGATGTCGGTGTTGGTATCTCGGGTGAAGAGGGCCTTCAGGCTGTCAACTCCTCGGATTATGCGATTGCGCAGTTCCGGTTCCTCAAGAGGTTGCTGTTGGTCCACGGACACTGGTCATATTCGAGAAACGGAAACATGTGAGCGTGATGCGTTTGCGCATGTGTATCTTTCTCACCTCTTTTTCCGTCAGGATTGTCAATTTCTTCTACAAGAACATCGTGTGCATCGGCGTACTTTGGTGGTTCCAAATCTACTGTGGCTGGAGCTCGCAATAGTACGATTACAAGTCCCATCGCCATTTCCTCCCTGTACTGACATTGGTGGTTAGCGTTTTCGAGTATACCTTCCTCCTGTGGTGGAACTCGTTCTGGACGATCGCGCCGGCCATCGCCATTGGTTTGTTCGACCGCATCGTTGGTATGTGGCTCTTGCGCCATTGTAGCTGCGTTGAAACTCACCCCAACCTTCAGACGACGACATTCTGATGGCACTTCCTGAGCTGTACCGATATGGACGCGAGGGATATTGGTTCAACATGAAGCTTTTCCTTGCTTATATGCTAGACGGTGTTATGCAGGTACGTTCCGATGACCACCCTTTGCCAACGTTGCCTATGCTGATCACGTTCATAGTCGGCAATCATTTACTTCCTCATCCTATACACTTACAAGGTACCCACTTCCCGATCAGACGGCTACAGCGTCTACCAATACGAGTTTGCTACCGTCATGGTCTTTTCCGCTGTCCTGACAGTCAATATCTTCAACGGGTTGAACACCAATGTTTGGACCGGCTGGGTGTTCTTCGCCGTAGCCCTCGGCAACGTTCTTCTTTGGTGCTACACTGTGAGTAAATGTGCAGAGATAGCCTGCAGCAAACGTAACTCATCCCTGCTTCAAGGCTATCTATAACAGCGTTTCTCCTGGGTGGTTCAACACTCCCGTGTTTGGGAACAACCATTTCCTATGGCCCTCTGCATACTTCTGGCTCTGCATCCTCGTTACGTTCTCGCTTGCGATAGCACCCCGCTACTTGTACAAGTCATACAAGTTCATCTTCAACCCCAACGACTTTGACATCATGCGATGGGCGAAGAAGGTTGACCCCAACAGGGACTTTGCGAAGGACGCTCACACGGGTGGCCACCTCCTTCACCTCAAGCCCCCTGCGACGTCGGGTGTTTCGTCGGCGTTGGGGTCTGCCGCCCCTTCGAGGAGATCTACGTTTGAGGGCGAGCGACAAGGGGCCCCGTCGTTACGAACCGCCAGCCGAACCGACATGTCGACCGGCCTCCGGTCGACGCATCGCGGATTTGATTTCGCAGTTGAAGAGGGCGGGCCGGCTATTCGTCGGTTGCAGAGTAACTTGTCCCCACCCAGACCCAGCCAGACGAGCTTACACCACGGCTTGGGGGCCGTCGCAAAGCAAAAAATATCGTTCGCCAGCCTACGAAAGTCCCTCAAAAAGAGGAGACCTCGCACCACATCGACGGAGGGCCAGGAGAGTCACTGATTTTATCCCTCCTTTCGCACATGTCATTCATATTTTCCTTATTCCTGCGTTCGTTTCCTTGAATTCGGTTCACGATCCACATCAAGTGATTTCACCCGCTTTGAGCCTCGTAGATGACCTTTGCTCTCGCTCTTCGTTTTGTCCGCGCATCTTTAATGTGTACGTGTAGGGTATCATCGTACCCCCTCTCTCTCTATCGCCATGTATTTTCTAGTTATTCTTCACGACAACACTGCTTCAATTAATACATTCCCGTCCATGAATAAATCTGAAGATTGAAGGCCTAAGCTACCGCACATAAGGGAGATAATCAGGGTATCCAACACATTACAGCTCTGGTGATGAATATCGATCAGTTTTGGGCTGTTCAGGTTCAGGATCATAAGATTTCTTGGGTCCCTTGCGAGGTCTTCGACCCCAAGCATCTTGAGAACTCTCCGGAGTAGATTCCCCGACCCATTCTTCTTCCTCTGTGTCTGAGCAAGTATCGCGCTTCCGTTTCTTGCCCTTCTTAACTCTGGGTTTCGGCGTCGCCTTCTCCTTCCTTGCTTTGGGTTCCTTCTTCAGGGCCCTCTTCGGCAGTTCTGAGCCTTCTTCGAGAACATGGCACACTTCGACGGAGATTCCACTTCGGACCATGAGGTCAATCCAGGTCTGCCGCACGACGGGCGATCAGTATGTCACCAAGGACAAAGGCATAAGTGCGGCAAACCTTTTGATTCTCTGAGAGTTTGTCCCCTGGACCTTTGACTTCGACAAACTTGCAACATCTCTTCTCGTCATGCCAGAGGAACAGATCCGGGAGACCACCGCCTCGGGCGCGATACTCCTCAGAGATGATTCGAGAGATTTCACACAGTTGATCGCCACCAAAGTACTGCGCATTCAATGGGTCAGACAAAGCCGAAATTTAAGCGAACACGTATCGTCACTTACATCTACGATGTTCTCCAAGTCCTCTCTCTCGACCAAATCCCATCTCACACCGACGCAGAGGGTCCGGTTATCCCGATGTTTCAAATCAACGTTTCCGATTATCTCCCGAGCCCTCCCTTGTTTGATTTCGTCCAACCGCTTATCGAAGAGATCGCGTCTGCTATGGTAGAATGTGTCGGTACTGATGTCCAACGGAGCGACCTGGAACGGCGTTTCAAACGCGCCTGGGATAGTCGTAAATATTATATCCCAGAATAGTAGTCCGAAAATGGTGTACACGATCCTCCCTTCCGAATGTAGGCTGTAATGTATGTCGTGAGTGGTGCCTAACCACAGTGAACATGTAACGCACCCTTTCCAGCCCTCATCCTCGTAGTGCTGCAGGGAGAACTCTTCCACGGTTACCACTTCCCCATCGTCCCTTCCTTTCCAACAACTTTTACCCGTGCTCTTTATCGGCTGGACCTGCTGTCCAGAGGTGAGATAGTGGAATGTCAAGCGGCATGGTCAAGACGTACCTGAACTTGGGTTCTGTCTCCCCCACCACTTCTCACAACGGGGAAGTGCGAAGATATCGCGTTCTTGGGTCGCATCATATTATCTAGGCGCAATGCGCTAGTAGAATGCCGGATTCGAGTTCCGAAGAAGAACACCTCCTGGGCATCTGCCAGGCCGGGCTCGGGGACATGGCAGTCCTCGGGAGGTATCTTGAGTTGTTTCTCTAACCTTGCCAGCCGACCCTGTAACTTTGGTCGAAATACTGAGAGCGAATTTTACCTTAATGAGTTGAGGGAATAGAAAAGGCCATGGCGTACTTGAGTGAGTAAACAGATCCCTGAGACCCTCCTCCGCTGCATTCTTGGCGCTCTCGGGGTCCTTGAGATACCGAGTTAACAAGAGCACCCGCCGGTCATGCCATGCCCCTCGCCTTCCCCGTCTCCACCGTACTTGTGTTAGCAGATGCTCAATCACTTCCATCTCATATTCGTACTCTCCCAGAGATCCGAGAGCGTGACGAGCCTTGCAAACAATGCGAGTCCAGACATAACCTACCGCCGGAGTATTAGTAGGAGGCGGTAGGGAGGTCATGTCGGACCACACCGTATTCAAATCGCTCAAGACCTCCTCTGTCCTTCCATGGCTCCTTGATCAACTGCTTCCACTCCTGGTAGATAGTTTCAAACTTCTGTTGAACTAAGCGATGACGAGCCAGTTTCAAATCTTCTGTCCTTCAAGATTCAGCACATGTTTCTGGGATTAAAGCAAGGGACATTACCACCAACGGCATCAGATATGACAGATGTATCCTTCCTCCCCATTCCTTCATTCGCTAAATTGTCAATCTCAGCCTCCAGCACGAGGGCTTTCTCATAGGCTATCAGCTCCTCTCGACTTGTCCAAATGTCAGCAGTCCTATGGGCCTTGTAGTTCTCGTAATTCCATTTCTTGGAATAAGCCAGGATAGATGTTGTCAACAGTTGGGTAGTGTATTGTGTCCTATGATTGAGATTAACATGATGAATGCTGTGGGGTATGGACACACATACGATCGATAATATATGAGCTGCATTCTAAGAAACAATTCTTTGAGTAAAGGCTCAATCCAAATGCATTTTACTACTGGAGATTCAGCAACTCTCAATGGAATTACTTTGAAATTACCCACCAAGTATGCCCATAGCCAACTTCCTGAGCCGACTAACCTGTCTCTCATGACATGGGAGCAGGGATACCCTTGTTTTCCCCTTCTGCCGTGCCCTCGGCGTGAAGAACGACAACATCAACTGGTTAGATGATGCGGTCAATAGTGCCCTGATCATCTCGTGCTTCTGGAAATTTCAAGTAATCATCAGTGACCGAGGGAGATCATTCTACTGTTGGAGATGAACAACCTTCTTTGAGGCACATTTAACTTTGAGCAACTTGATGAGCGATTGCAACTCTTCAACCACCAGGCAGTTGAGCAGATCTTCAATTGATGCATGTTCCTCGTCTCGGGCCACTATAACGTACTCCCATGGTTGTGGAGGTAAGCAGGAGGGACCGGGTTGAGAATGTTCCTCAACTTTCGGCGCGGTCTCTGAACAAAGGCTGCTGGGGATGGAGGGGATGGGCGAATCAGTGTTCCCTTGGTCTGCGGCTCCAAGCTCAAATGAAGCCATCCCGAGGGACAACGGGATATCTTCGGTTTTGACCTGGACTTCAACAGTTTCGGTCTTAACCGGAGCGGCGGACACAGCATCAGTTGAGGCATCGCGGGTCGTTTGGTCTTGAATTGGGGGAACCTGCAGGGCAGGGGGTGGGGCTGGAGTAGGCACGGCCTGAGAAGCAGGAGTATCCGAGTTGTCCGCGCCGTCTTGTTCGTCATCCCCGGTTAGGTCGATAACTTCGGCCTCTGGTTCCGGCTCCGGGCCCTCCATGATAGGTTTGACGAGATCCCGACAGAGTTCGTTCATGATATCGGGAATCCTGTCCCCAAACCGTTTCCGGTAACCATCAAGGTCCTTAAGGCGGAACCATTTCTCCGGCTTGCGCGTACAGAGGCGGACAAGAACTTGACGGGCATCCGCTGCGATTGGGTCGGGTGAATTTCGGGCGACGAGAAGGCAAGTGAGGCTCACGAGATAACTTCCCATACCGACTGAAGATCAGTCGCTCATCTTGGTTGAATAAGTGGCCCTCGTTGGATAACACCGTCCTCATCATCTCTGTTCATAGTCTCAGTCATATGCTCACGTTTCTTGGCCCTCAAAACTGAGGAAATCGACTGACCTTCGAAGACGTGGGTATACATTTCCTCCTGGCGTTCCTCCTGGACTGGATCATCCTGACTGTCCATCTGAGGGTCTTCGTCGCCAGTGATGATGAAATTGATGGAATTATTTGCTGCCGACGCCATAGGGAGCCAAAACAAGATAGGGAGCTTCGGCGAAGAGTCAGGTTTCCAGAATAAGATATGAGCGTGGGAATTGTGAAACAACGCGTCGCGCCCTGAGCCTGAGGTCGGACGCCCATGATCACGGGACGTGGATATTAGGAGCAGCGGCTACAGGATGATACATACGGAAAACATGCAAAAAAACTAACATAAACCGCACGCTACGACTCACGTTCTGACGCCCTGTCCATTTGTTGTCGTTTCCGTGAACCACCCCTGTGAAATCGAGGAAATCAGTCGGGGAAGGGGTGATCATGGTCAATGAGACAACGTACACTTCGGTATCCAAACCCCTCTTCCTTCCACTCTTGGCCTCGTCCAAGAATTTGTCCAGACCGAACACATCTCCAGTATCCTTCTCGAACTGCACCGGTCCCTCCCGTACCTCCTGTTCGTTGGCACCCTCGAACCCAATCTGGGCTCGTCCAAGGCCAAATCTGTCGTTATCCAAGGCCCGAGAGATACCCTCCTCGGTACCACCACCATAAGATTCGTCGTTTCCTTCGGTGATGTTACCCCTGGCCTTATAGATAGCGGCGGCGGCAGAAGAACCGTGGAATAACGGGCGATCGTAGAGGTTGTAGGCGTCATCATCGGCGAAGTTGCCCGACAGACTCTCCTGGTTGAACAGCCGGGAGTCCAACATAGACTCCTTCGATGTCGTCGGTTTGGCCAAACCCAGGGCAACCTTTTCAGAAATGTCACGGTTTTGCTGACGAGCAAGCATCTTGGCCCGCTGTTCAGTTCCCATGTTGCTCATCCTCATCTCACGCTCGCGTTCCCTCCTCTTCTCTCTCCTCATCTCGTCACGAAGCTTGGCGGCATCCTCCTCGTCGTCCTCGTCGCCTTTCCTCTCTTCCCGATCTGAAGTCTCGGACTCTGACCCACTGTCACTTCCGTACTCAGCGAGCCCAGACTTCATAGCAGCACGACTCTGCACCGTCGCCGCGGCAGAAGGTTTTGAAGGAGCGACTCCAGAACGTTCTTCCCGAGCACGTTGGGCCAACATCCTGAGGTTCTCTTCCTTCTGGGCTTTCTCCTTCTCCGCAAGTTTCTGTTGCATCAGAGAGCGTTGTCGGACTTCCTCTCGAGCGTGCCTGTCAGCAACGTACAGGGATTCCGAGAACTTGGCGAAGTTGTCATTGATGTGAATCTAGAAGAGGAAAAAAAGATTAGCTTGGACATATCAAGGGGACGTAATGACTGACATCTTGAAGACCACGCCCGTCGGCTGCAAGACGCTTGTCAAGAGGTATAGTGTAACCCTTGTTGTTTTTCCAGTTGGAAATGCATGGCGGAATCATCCATTCCTTCTGTTCCTGGGCAGTAGCTTTGCGTGGAGGGCTGTGGAGAATGGGGGGTGGCGGGCTGGGAGGACCACGGGGGACCTTCTTGTGCTTGAAGCGGGGAGGTTCTAAGGGGTCCTCCACGACCTCGGACATTTTGATGATCCGCTGCTTCAAGCCATCCGCGCCGCCCTGTTGACCAGGAGTGTACCGAATGAACGTCGTCTTTCCCTGACTGTCCGGAACGTGCTTTGGCTGCGCAGCCTTGATCTTCCCATTAGTGATCTTTTCGAGAGCAGCCTTGGTTTTCTCCGCAGTTGCAGTAACCTCATCTTCCGAAGGACGCTCCATTGCCCGGTCCGAGTCGGTGAGGTCTTTGCGGTACGCGAGTGGAACGAGGTCCTTGAACTGCGACTGGACTATTTTCCCATCTCGCTGACCTTGTTGAGCAATCGCGTCGTAGCGAACGTTGCCTTCAGAGTCGACTTGAAGCGCGAGAGTGTTCCCTGCCGCAGTCTTCCAGCGGACTGTTAATAGAGTTTAACAAGTCTGCTCAAACAAAGGACTCCCACCTTCTTCCGACCAAGATCCAGCGGGTATTGCGCGATATGACATTCGGGATATGCACCGCCATCGCCTTCAAGCTCACAAATTAGTTGCATCTTCAAACTCAATAAACAGCATGCCAGGTACCAAAATCATCCGGAGTTGACGGCTTCCATCCACCCCGCTGACCGTATGGTGGGATGACATTTCTTGTGATTAAAGACTGGGATGGCTGAGAGGGAGTTTCGTCGACATCGTCTTCTACAAAGACCGAGTGTGCCGGGGTTGGAAGGAGCCTAGACAGAAGCATTCAGAGTTCGTGTAATCGTGGGGACAGTGGTCGGAGACTCACGCAGCGAGAGCAGCCATTAAGGAAGGGTGAAGGTGGTGACCGTCTGTGACAAATACTGTGGTATGGCCTTTGCCGTGGTTCCCGCAAAGCACGTGACGTGCGTGGCGCGTAGAACACTCAACTTGTCGCGGACCTCTCATTGGACCTTTTCCGACACTGAACCCCCACCGACAATGACGACGCTCGCTGTCGTTACCACAGAGCATCTGCTGCTTTCGGCGACGGCATCTCTCAAACGCGTGTCGTCTCTTCTGTCTTCAAACCCGAAAATCTCAATCCCAAGGCCGCTGGCGGGGACTTGGAGTTCTGATAACTCGACACTTTTCCTCGTGTTCTCTGATGGGATGCGCAAGTACAATGATAGGGGCACCACCGAGGATATTATTTTTTCTTCAGATGAAGAAGAGTTGCAGGCGTGCATAGTTGTAAAGGACAACGGCACCATCATCAGTGGATTATCAAACAAAATCGTCTTCATGAACTCTTCCTCACCTTCTAGCGACTACGCTATCGTCGAAACGATCGACGTCCACACATCCCCAGTAACCTCCCTTGCGATATCAAACGACGGTGCTGTCCTTGCTTCCACCTCCCAGACCACGGTGTATATCCACAATCTCGAAAGTGGTTCCCACACGGCGTTACGGGGACTACCTCAGTCATCAGGAGAGCCTTCGTTATGCACATTTTCCCCGCATTCCCGGATGAAACTCATCGTTGGATCCGGCCAAGTACTCTACGTCTACGACATAACTAGACCCTCCAGTCCCGTCAAAACCATTCCTCTTGGGGGCAGCGCCAATGGGGATGTTGTCTCGTTCGCATGCAGTCCATATAGCAAGACCCTTGTCGCTGTTGCTTGCGAGGGGGGCACCGTGCATCTTGTCGACCTTGAGAAAGAGAAAGGGTATGCGTTACTCGTCTAGATTCATGCCCGTGCTGACCTTGGTATAGGATTTTCAAGATGGTAGATGTGAGGACCCGCATCACTTCGCTGGTCTTCTCTCCCGAAGGCGCAGCTATGTATATTGGGACCGACGGCGGAAACCTCCTGGTGGTTGACCTGCGGTCGCTGGACAAACCACCCAAGTCTATCTCCGCTAGCGAGATTGGCAGTCGTGTTGAATGCCTTGTAGTTCAGGTTCGTCGTTCGTCGCGTTTGAATCTGGAGCCTTACCTGATTGGCATGTCAAGGCAAAGTCACTGACCCCCGCCTCCTCGTCCTCATCTAAACCTCCGCGGAAACCGCTGGCCCAACAGGACCAAAACACAAAGATAACCCCACAACGCCGACCGCCCTCGCAGCCAGCCTCCACCAAATCTCCCATTTCCGCTTTGTCCGCCAAATCCAAAGAGTCACCAGCGCTAACCCCGGTCCGTAAGCGCACCGTCTCTGGGGTTGTCCGTAGCCCAAGCGTCAAGTCGCCGCCAGTGATACGGAGGTCAGCATCCACCCTATCGAACGCACCCTCATCGAGCAAAAAAGCTCCACTCAAACCAAAGGTATTCTCACCCCCACCCCGAAAACCACCCAGTGCTACGACTGCTCTGAAGGCCCGGAAGAAACCCGGTATGCCTCAATACACCCACTATGCAGATCGGCACTGACCTATCTCTAGCGGATCTCGAAGCTGAACCTCAGAAGGGGGTCGGGAGGGTTGCCAAGCCCCCGACGAAGAATACCTCGAAGTCCCCTCTTCTACCCAAGACACGGCCGATGGCTGAACCCACAAGACGGTTTGTCTCCACAAGTATGACAGATATCAAAGCCGTCTCTCATCGACCGCTCTCAACGGCACCTTCCATCTCAACGGCCACATCCCGGAAACCTAAGCTGTCTTCCGTCACCTCACCATCTTCATCAGGGAAGCAATCCGACCGGATATCAGCTTCTGCAACCTCGTTTTCGAAGCTGCGCACCAGTACCCCTTCCTCCTCACGGAAGTCTACCACCCCTTTAACTTCACCTGAACCGCGTGTCCAGGATCTTCCGGCCGCACCGTTCAAGGGTAAGGCATCAGGGCCAGTGTTCAGCCTACAGTCCACGGACGACGAAGACGAAGATTGGATCGTTGATATAACTACCAAACAACCTGCTCGGCGGCAGGTCGGGTTTGACGGTGTCAGTGATGCAGAGGAAAGGGAGATCGAGGAACTCGACCACCGAAAGGGCGATGATAACCAGGCCTTCGGTGCGTCTTCCCGGAAGGAGAGGGCTCTACAAGTCACGCCAGCTCGACCTGGAGCCCAACGATATTCCGGGCCATGGCCTCCCATGCCATCACCCCTACGTCGCGGGCTGGAAGACATGCAACACACCGGAGGTGCCCCTTCATCGATCGCGAGTGTTCACAATATGCTTCAACAAATCATGCGAGACGTGATGTATGATTACCAGGAAGATATGCGGACGGAGTTGGTTGGTATGCATGTGGATATGGTCAGGATGGGGAGGAATTGGAAAAAAGACATGAAGGACGTTATGGATACGTATGCGAAGGATTTGGAAGAGTTGAGGGAAGAGAACAGGCTGCTGAGGGAGGAGAATGAGAGGTTGAAGCGAGGATATTGACTTGTTGGTCGCTGATTTTACTGACTTATCCTGTAATACCACTGTTGCCCTTTAATGTGTCTACGATTTCATTCGTTCCCCGGCTCTCCGCAACAGAGATCGAGTGGGGTGGCTCAGGGTTCGACTTGACAACCACCGGGATCCGACCCCCGCCCTGTGCTTCTTAGACTCACCAGCAACCTCGGGGGAATGTACTTCGGATTCCACGTTGTCGGCGCGGTTCAGCGAAATCCGGGACGCGTCCATCTTCGTGGAAATCCTTTCACTAGATTTGACGCTCAATCTGCGGACCCAAACGTCACGTGATCTAACTTTCTTCCGAGGCCTGCTTCCGCTAGGGAATTAACCTCAAGGACGTCCGCGACGTGTCCAAGCCAATGTCCTCTAATGGCGCGACTCCCGCCGCTTCTCAAGTCCAGGAGTCCGGTATAAAGGCTGCTCTCAAGTACACCGGCATCCCCCAGTCATGGCTTTCCAAACGACCCAAGCTACCCTCTCGGAACTGGCTCATCTTCATCGGCGTTACCTCCACCGTCACGGGCTATTACTTATACGACAGGCGACAGTGTAAAGCGATTCGTCAGGCTTACGTGGACAAGGTGAAGGAGCTTTCAGAGGCTCCGCTGCATAGTCATGATTTCCCAAGGAAAGTAATGGTGTATGGCGCGAAGTGGCCGGATGATGAGGATTCAGACCGGGCCATCAAGTATTTCAGGAAATACGTCAAGGTATGTGCGCGCGCACCCGCTTACTCTTGGACACGGCGCTCACACGCCTCCTGTCCAGCCAATACTAGTTGCTGCCGCCGTGGACTTTGACATGATCATCGGAAAACGCTACGGTGACATAGCTTCGCGTATCGCGGATGAAACCAAGTCCCGTAGGCGTCTGGAAGCAGGCGTAGACCTTCCCAAACAGACTGTCATCGTCAAGGCTGGCGACCGGTCACCAGAGGCTAAACGCCGACGCGAGCTGGAGGGTGGCATCGTCCTGGTCGGCCGACCGACTTTCAAAGAGTTCATGGAGGGCCTGCGGCGTGGATGGACTGATGGGCTCGAGAAGGTCGACAAGGAGGACCAGCTCGCCCGTGAACTGGAGTCGGATGGCAAATTTGACGAGATAGAAGAACCAACCTCCGGAACGGACACAGAAAGTCTCGGTGACGGCGAACCACTCCCCACAAAATCACGTCTTCCCCCTTCCACCGGTCTATTCACACCGCCATACCTCCGTCCTTCACCGGGAAACAAGCCCTCTTCCTCGTCGTCCTCGATCCCCGAACATGTCAATATACCACCAGCCTCCATTCCCCAACAACCTCCGATCCTCTTTGTTCCTTTCACGAACTACCTCGGATTCCTCCAACTTCCCCACATGATCTGGGACTTCTTCAACCAGCGCCAAAAAGTGCTCTCTGGAGCCCAATGCGCTTACGGCTTGATCAAATCTCGGACTCGTCCGTTCGAACCTTCCACGGATCTTGACTACGGGCTGGACGCAGAGTATTACTACAAGTCTAGCATGAAAAAGTACGCGGAGAGCGTCGAAAAGACTCGGACGGGGTTCTACAAATCCCTTCCCGATAAACTCAAAACCGCCAGAGACCTCGCCAGGGGTAACCGGGAACCTACCAGGGACGAGACCAACTATCCCCCAGCTACCGAGGTAGAACTGCGCGCGGAGAGGTTAAAGAAGGAGCTGAGGTGGAGGAGCGATGTAGCCGGTTGGGATATCATCAAGCCTGAAGCACCAGTCGCCTTTGACGAAAGGTTCAACGGTGCCCTACAGGTTTTCGTTGACTCGCCAGAGACAGAGACCGAATTATAGTTATTCACCCCTTCGGTCCTACACTACGTCGCCCAACTAATCTTACAGTGAGAGGTTTTTATAGACAGGGTTCCAATCGCATAATCACAATTTATCCACAATTTGCACCGCACCGCTCGCGATCCATGCCTCGAACTCCGCCAGAGGGTCATCCTCATCGACAACGTTGCTTCCAGCATGATCCTTGGCGGTAGCGTCCAGCAGAGAATCTACACCAGCATAGATGCCCTCCAGATTGTCGTCTCCATCGCCAAATCTCGTCACTGAGTCAGCAATAGGCTCTCTAACCTCGAGACCAGGACCAGGAGATCGTATCGCCAGACCACCAGCACCGGCCACATCGGTGACTTTCCCATCACTACTCCCAAAAAGGAACAGAGGCGGAGAAGGAGATTTGAAGATCGAGCTGATAGCCTGCATAGCGACCTCAAGTCAAGAAGCATCCAAATACAATATCCATCGGAGTACCCACTTCCTGGACAGAATCTGAACGCATGGGTCCGAACCTGCGTCGATCAACATCGCCTTGCCAATCACTGATCTTTCTCATTCGTTTAGTGGTTGGGTCGGGACCGGAAGGCGAATCGCGCAAGCGCTTCCGAGACACCTGGGGAACGCCAGGAGGGAATGAGACCGCTTCCACATCATCAACAGTCAAGTCCACAGCCGCATCAAACATATCAACATCCAGAAAAGAGTCAGGCACAGCGCGAATCAAATCATCCATGTCGTCAAAGCCGAAGTCAGGGGAGGGAGAACGGATATTGTCGATGATCTCGAGGGTAGATGGTCCACGCGTAACCGAAGATCCTTTGATGTTGTCGTCAGAGAATTTGATTTCCACGTTTTTACCTCGGCCGGGTGGCTTGAAAACACGTGAGCTAGAGGCTACGGCGCCCGACGCTCCCAATTGGGAGGTGGTGAGGACGGTTTTCTTGCGAGGCTCGGGGAACAGAGTATCCAGGACGTTCAGAACTGATTTTCCAGAGGTTGGCTGGATGACACGGGAGAACCCGTCCTTACCCGGTGCCTTCGGTTTCTCGAGCTCAACTTTAGGCTTCAACGCCGCCTTTGACTTTGGAGGTGGTGGTGGGTTCTTCAACCCTTCCCTACAGCTACGGCCTGTTCAGTAATCCCGAAAGGGTGACGGATATAAGAGTACCAGATATGCCTGCAATTATTCCTATCTTTGCAGGTATGGTTGCACCTGAGACAAGGTGAGGGCCGAAGCCTAGGCTGAGAGAGGAGACTTACTTGTAGTTTCCATTAGACAGCTGTTCCGGCTTCCATTCTCCAGACGGCATCCCAACCATTGCCTCCCTCGAATTAGACCTCCCCGAGCCCGCGAGGGGCTTCTTCACTTGAGTTTGAGGTTTGTTCGGGATGGGGCTGGAACTGAAGAAACGAGGCCCATGGAGGTCGTAAGGGTTGAGTATGGTCTGGGAGTCTCCTCGTTCCCAGACTACTCCGTCGTATTCCTCAGGATCCTGGCTTGGTGCCAGGGGTTTTGTATTCAGAGTAGGGTATTCATTTCCCGGGAGGTCAGGTCTGAAAGATCGAGAAACGGCGTCCCCGGCGATTGTTTCCTGCAACAAGTCAATTACGAGATAAAAATCGTCAAGGTCTGTCCTTACAGAACCAATGATCGTGACAATAGATTGACTGGGTTTTGTCAACTCCGCAAACACTTTGAAAGTTTTTACGTCCTTGAGGGAGCGAGTCCTACACAGCGTATCAGAGCACAGCCAAGCGATATCCATTGGAGTGGACATACGGGATCCTTCGGTAGTCAACGAAGGTATTGTCGGAGGTAACGGTAAGAACTGAAGTCATCTCATACGTGCGACTTTTGGTTTTCTTCTGTTGTTGTCTCAGTAATTCCGCGCTAAGTCCACACTGAATTTCAAGGGTGACTTCAACAGGACCTTGCCCCCGATGCGACTTGACCGATTTTTGGGCGACGTGCAAATGATACTGCGGAAACCTCGCTACTTGGTCAAGGATTACGTGACCGAATGGGGTGCGGCGGTTAAGCAGCTACGTCGCCAGGGTGAGGAACCGTGGTGAAGGGAGGGGCCCAAAGACATACAATTTCGATTCGCTCTGGTGGTTGTTTGCGTAGGGTTGCGAAGGACATAATTCCATGCTCGGCGAGCACCTACGCGAACAATAAGAGCTCGTTAATGGTGTAGGCATGACAGCCTACCTTTATGCTAAAGCGAGCGACCAAAGCTCAGTGATCAGAACCAAAAATGAGAATGCTACTAACGATTTATCACCAATTTGGTCGATTTGTCGCAACACAATTGGGCGGTCTTCCCAAGCCCTCGCAGACAGGATCCGGAGACTAAAACACTCGTGAACTGATGCATTCATGAAGCGAGCGCGCCGCGACCTACCATTCAAGTCCGTACCTAATCAGCCCTCCTGACTGTTGGATGATTGCAACCTCGACCAGAGCTAGCAGAGTCTTATGTCTGATCCGGGTGGGTAAATGAAACTGGTTCCATACCTCGAGCAATCCGCCCAACGTGGCGGAATACAGTAAACGCTTCCAACGTAAGCTGACTGTCAGGACCCTTGAACTCCGGTGCACCAAGGGATATCCCCCCAAGGACAGCCTATACAGGCGTCAGCGACTGGTGTAGTGGATTAATAGACCAACCTGTATCAAAAGGAAGACCTTATCTTGTATGGTTTCTACCTTCTTTGGCGTAAACCGAATTTCGTCTTGAGTTCGGAGGCGGTTCAAGACCTGGTAGGGGTCAGCAGGATTCTGGACTACCGTGACAAGCACCACGTACCTGCTTCTCCCCGCTCCGGATCTTGAGCTCCAAAAATCTTGGAATAGTTACAGTGTTGCACTTGGACGGACGAAACCAAAGCTCACTCGTCTGAATCTGACAAGGTCTCTAGCTAATGACTTCGTAAGGCTGGGTGTACGATTAACCCGCAGAAAACCACTCACGATTTGCCGAATCCCCACATTCCAGTCGAGGTTCATAATTGCTTTCATCTTTGAAGGCTTAGTTTGTACGGAATTGATAGGAGAGATTTGGCTGACCGTATTCTGCTTGACGTAGAACTATATAGGGGTGAGCAACCGCAGCCGGGATCAGGAGTAGCACTCCCCACCTTGCTCATGACATCACCGTAATCGGTTGAACGTAACTGATGCTCCTCTCCGTCCTCAGGAGTCTCCACCAGCTTACTTGCCTTGAGTTCCGTGACGCTGTCAAGAATCATCTGATCCAAACGTTCTTGCCACGTCTGTTGCTCATCCTTCCCAATAGCATAACGCTTCGGGTTCCGCTGCAGGCGTTGGAAGAGGAATGAGTTGCGGAGCCACGCTTTTGCTGATTCGACGTCTGCGATCGTCCCAAGTGCTATCTCAGAGTTCACGTGCTCCGCGAGGTTGACGTGGAGACTCGACTCCAGAAGTGTGGTTCCTTGGGCTATGTTTCTGTACTTTGCCTCGAGTTGAGATTCACACAATATTATCGCGAGTCCCTCCTTATCTACCCAGGGTTAAGTCAGCATTGCATTGCAGTGCAGGGTTATGGGGAAACTTACCGAACTGGGGCCGACCCTACGTGGGGGTTAGAAACCGAGTAAAGAGGGTAGGTAGAACTCACCGCTCGACCAATCATTTGCATGATTTCCAAGTCGGTGTATTCTTTCGTAGCCCCATCCCTGAACAGCTTCACACCCTTGATGACGACTGTGTGAGCGGCTACACATCCAGAGTGAGCTCTCACATCAATGCGATCAAAGGATTAACACACGAAGGTTCACGCCAACCGCCAATGTCTGTCGGGATGCCTTAGAACAGGCGCAGAAGGGACACGGGTACTACGAACCGAGGTGCATACAACCACTTTCAAGATGCTCTTCAAGAAGAGATCTTCCGTCGCCCTTCGGTCATCGAGGGTCATCCCAGCGTGGTGGATGCCAACCCCAGCCGCGGAAATTTCTATCAACATTATCGTCAAGGGGTAGGTAAGTGTCGTGAGGGCAATGAGACTTACTTTCTAAGCGATGGTCGTCGAATTTGGTATTGAGACTGCCACAGTTTAATGAAAGATCACTTAAAAGAAGATTTGGCACCAACCTACGCGGCTGCGTCCAAGGCAGAGGTTGCCTCGATTTTGCGGCTGCATCATAGTCGCCGATGAGTTGTTCGGCTGTTGCAAAGACATCTGACAAACGACGTGAGATAAATGTGCAGCAGTGGGGATTGAGCGAATACTTTTCCGTGTGGAAGAAAAGATGAGAATCGGCTTGTCTGTGATATGTTTCTGTAATATCCCGAACAATCTAAAATCCAAGGTCCTTTGAAAAACAAAATCATTCTGTTCTCGTTTACGTTCGATACCATATACGAATCGTGTGATTCTGCATGGGCGAAAATCTTCCCCAAACTGGTGATGCGTCAGATGCCAGCATGGAGGTTTGAAATGATCCGCCTAACCTCAAAGACTTGAGTAGGAGAGCCTTCTTGGTTGGCTTCGATCCACGCGGCAACGTCTTGGACGTTCGGAACCGTCGCGGATACCATGATGAACCGCACCCCACTACCTCGAAGTTTCATCCTCGATACCACAACTTCGAGAGTACTGCCGCGGGCTTCGTTCAGGATGTGGACCTTCCAATCGGGAATTGAACCTCATCCGGAATACACCTAACTTCGAATGTCCGTACCTCATCAACGAGGAAAAGTTTTATCTGTGACAGTATTCCATTGTAGTCTTGCCTGCACAAGGGTTCTCGAGATTCCGCCGAGAAGAATGGCTCTCCTACATACCAGTTGCGTGTTAGGCTATCCCATTTCTCAGCCTATGAGCAGTCAGGAACGGCACATATAGTCAGCCGAAAGAGCTCTACCGTAGTGACGCTGGGTGGATGCTTGTCACCCCACATGATAGCCCGTGAGACTGTGACACTTACATTATGCATGATCTCTTGGCATCTCCCCACGGGCTTTTGCCAAACACGACCGTATCTCCCGTAAGTTCGCAACCTTGAAAGATTGTGACCGGTGGCAGGAGGTATGCGCTCGAACGACCTACACGTGATCCCTAGGCCAGAAAACTTCTTCGTCCAATCGTTGAACTTTTCCGAGCACAGAGCCTAAAAGCACAATGTATGCGACACGAGACTCTCGAGAAGACCTCAACCAACCTTTGTCGGCGCCACATAGACGCATTTGGCTACGTTTGGATTGTTTCCAGAGTCCTGTAATACCCGTATCATTGCGAGTTCAAACAGCACCGTTTTCCCGCTTCCAGTGGGAGCTATGGACGCGTATCAGGAAATGCTCGAATGGTAGGGATGAACCACCCGACAGGATATAACCTGAGGGATGAGGTCAGTAATAGAAGCACCGATTTACCACCTATGTCCTACCAAATTTTGCGCGGTGTGCATCAACTCGATGGAAAGTCAAAACGAGGGAGTAGCATGCATGATAAAAAGGCTCACGCTGTCAAAGCAAGTAGATTGGATGGCGTTAAAGACACCGAATGTGAACAAGCCACGATAAGCATCGGCTGGTGGTGACATCAGAAGGCACCTCTGACAACGGGGAGACAGCATACGAAGGTCAGAGACAGGTCTAAGGTGAGTCCCATGAGAGCTTAGCCGGTTGTGAGACGTGCGTGCACCACTTTGAGGCATACTATTCCCTTGGACGCGTTGGTCGGCCATGGTGTAAAATGGTTGCATCGGGACATTTCTTGGGGGGCGAGACCCACTCGCCGTACGAAGGTTCTGAGGTCTTCGCTGATCAGAACCCTCCGAACGGTCTTGTGTAAACCGATGGGGTTGCTCTTGGATCGTGTCGTGAGGCACGTTTGTCATGGGGGGTGGCTGTTGCCACGAAAACGGGGTCTCGATGCCGCCATCTACTTTTTCAAAGGCATTAGCGAACGCCAGATCTCTCGGAATCGTAACACACATGTTCCTCGGTCCCAGTGTGAAGGATCTCCAGTTCCGTTGACGTTGGTTTGGTCACCGTACTCGGGATATTCGTCGATATCATCTACATAATCTTCGAGTCCTGGGGCATCCATATAACCGCGCACCACGTCCGTCCCGAATGTATGTCTTTCCGGGGGACAGGGCGACGAAACATCTATTGAAACGGGGTCGAAAATCCGGAAGTTCCGTTTATTTCTGTTCTCACCTCCAAAGGAATCGTCGTCCGAGAGTCTAGCGCCGTCCAAAACTACCTGATCATCGCCGGTATAAAACTGTGTAGGGCGCTGCGATTGGCCGAACAAAGCCTGTCGATACATATTCGAAGGGGGTGGAAGTGGTAACGGAAAGAAAGGCGATCTCGCCCGGCGCCGGTCTCAACTCCGAGAGCTCCGGCTCCGACGCGACTGCGATTAACCGAACCGGCAGAATGCCGTGACCCGTGACCGTGACAGACGTTTATTATCCTTCCTGCACAACATCCAACTCTTGCGGCGACTGAGGCCATCTCGCGTCTCCTGATTAATCTCCCGAGCACGGTTGACCCATAATGTCACAGAGGGCAGACAAACCCGATGAAGCGAAGATTAACGAATATATCGAGAGGTTCGTCACGACCCTGCTCTCGCCACTTTCGTGCCTAACATCAAGGCCACGTTCCGCAGGATCCACTATTCCGATCGATACTCAGACGACCAGTATGAGTATCGACATGTGATCCTCCCAAAGCCTCTCTTCAAACTCATTCCTAAGAGTTACTTCAACGACGATGACTCTGGCACCCTTCGCCTCCTCGCGGATCACGAATGGCGGGGAATCGGCATCCAACAGAGCCTGGGCTGGATCCATTACGAGATCCATGGTATGTCAACTCACAGTCACATAACCCAGACGCGAACATACTGACTCTATGATAGCACCCGAACCACATGTCCTTCTGTTCAGGAGGGCCAAGGACTATGATCAGCAACAATATCTCCAGCAACAAATGCAAACGCTGGCCAATGGCAAACCTGGAAAGAATGGTAGGAAGAAATGATGGTTGAACAAGCCCCTCCCATGACCACATCTGAGCCTTTCGAGGTGCCGTTACTTCACGTATTTTTGCTGTCGGTGCAGTTCCACTTTGTTATCATCCCCGCTTAGATTACCCACCCCTGACGCGGCAAATGCAGTTGCGAGTCGGTTTTTGTTGTAATTTTGCTATACGAACCATGTTTTACCCCATTTCTGGAACCGGGGTGTTGATATTTGGCAAAAGAGTAAGCATATGTACGAGGAAAGTCTAAAATCTAGATACGGGTAAGTCACCCCACTCAACCCGTGGAACAGCCCCCTCGGCAACCCGCAGAGAATCTCTGAATTTCTTGGGATCCTCGATAGCCACATATCCCGCCGGCAAAATACCGTGTCTATCGCTGTCGTCGGGGTACCTGTCTGCCAGCGTGGCGAGTTCGTTCTCCGCGGTAATAGCGGCGGCTGGATCGTTGATGATATCCTTTAGCACTTGCAGAGTATCAGCGACAGTGTTGGTTTCCGGAAGCCTATCCATCCAGTCGATAGGCAGCGTGATCCCATGCTTCTCCAGCGTACCATCCACCTCTAAGAGTGCCGCCGACGAGAGCTTCTTGGGTCGGGGCTTGCGAGAGACACAATGGACAGAGAGCTTGGCCCTCTGGGAGGATGATCGGTGTACGTTCGATAAGAAAAGTGACAGCACTTCCTCTTTCGTCACATCCTTCAGCGTATCGGCGTCGTTGTCCCCTGAAAGAACGGGTGTTAGTGAATACCTCCGAGGCGAGCAGGTCAAAGTACACACGGTGGTGGAAATCAAAGACCCCTGACTCGATGTGAGTCCAGTATCTGTTCGTCTCTTCTACTAGGTTCTTTGCACCTTCCCTCCACTTCCTTTCAAGCCCGGTTTTCTGCTCCAAGAACTCGCCGTCAGCCATGGCCTCCAACTTGGACTTGATGAAATCCAAGAATGCTTCGACGCGTTCCTCTAGATACGTGGGATGCCGTTCACTCTGGACCAGAATCCTGATGCCGAAATACACATCCCCGGGTAATGCCCACGACGAACAAGCAACGATATATCCCAATTGCTCTTGGGTACGGAGCACGTTGAAAGCAGGTTCAGAGAGAATCTGCACCAACAGGGAACCGACGACCCTGAGGCGTGAGTCATTACGGGAGCCAAGATGCACGTAGTGTGTCAAGCTGGAATTGGGCTCGTTGGGGTTTGGAACCGGTATTGTCCAGATGTAATTCGACCCTGGACCCTCGTGAGTGAATTAGAAATCGGATTCTACACGGGGACCTACCCGGAGGAAGGATGCGCGGACGATCGATCAGTTCCGAAGGTTTTACCGGTGCAGGGTCAAGAATTTTCTCAACAACTTCGGCAATATTTATCGCCTCCTGTTACGAGGCAAGGAGGTAAATCGTAGAGTGCTGCGGATCAATGTAGCTAACTCACGTCCTTGTACATATTGCCAACAACCAGAATCTTCATGCTGACATCCGAGAGGAGTTTCTTGGCATGAGCCTGCAGGTCCTCCGCCGTAACGGCTGTACGCGGGTCAACGGGGCTCGGGGGAGGGGCGGGATTTTATAACTTACCAGCAATCTCTGGAAGCTTCTCGTTCAACAGCCAGAGGTTCTCGTGGAGGGGATACTTTCCATAATACTCGGAAATTTGATACGTCTGACCCAGGAAGAAGTTCTCCCAATTCCGTTTGAGCTTTTCAGGAGCGTCGTCATTCACGGTCCGGATAATTGCACGCGAAACTGTACCTGTTCTTTCATGATATCCAATCGGTCTGGCTTGACCTTGAGGCCTTGAATCTTCTCAAATATGTGACGCAAGAGGACCGGTAGCTTGTCGTTATACCCTCCGATGGCAAGATATGTCCCCAACGAATGTGAGGCATAGTTGTACGAAAGTCCCGCGAGATCGGCGTCGTAAGAGAATTCGGTCAATGAGTCACCAACAAGGTCCGCGAAGAGCCTGAACATCATATTGAGACCGGGGAAGCGGGTTTTGTGCAAAACGGATATACCTCGTCATGACTGATGTCTTCGGTGAAGCATTTGCATGTGGGCTGAACGCTCTTCAGATTCATAACCAACTCCGCGCGGTCACACGTAAATATACCTTCGAATGTCAATGCAAACTTGAGCTTTCGGCACCCAGTACTGATCGTCTTTCTTGTACCACAGCTGCGAGAGTGGGTTCTCGCGGATAAGATGAGGGCGCTTTGCGGGCTGTTTGACGTCCAGTTTATCGACGTCCAAGTTCTCCGGGAGGAATTCGTTCCGAGCCGGAAGATACAACTCCGGTATATCGTTCGGTCCTCGGGCCTAAAAATCTTCACCTGCTGTCGCGCTACGTTTTTGAGTGATTCTCACCTTGGAGGCGAAGTCTTCGCTGAACCTTTCCACCAAATACTTCGTTCCGTACCAGGGTTCCGACTCCCAGTTCAAAGATTTACCTTCAGCCCCAAACACACGTTGGAACTCGTCAGGTCGAGCCATCACGACCGCTCTACCCTCATCAATGGTTAGAGTGTTCAAAATATCCCTGACTTCCTTCTCTCCTTCGCCGGATTCGTCCCATTCCGACACAAGCTGGGCGGAGCTCAGCACAGCATCACGTTCAACGGGCCATGCCATGTGTTCCGATACCCAAACTGCGTAATCGTCTGGGCGCTGTTTCTCAGCGAATCGGAATCTCGTTGCATTAGTAATGCTGAGTTCCTTCTGATACCAAGAAGGAAACTCTGAAGATCGGAGAAGCGACAGGTACTTGTAGACGGCGAGGATGATATCACGGTAGTTCGCTATGGCGATATGTTAAACCAGATTCCACCCAGTGGAGACGCGACGAGGGACTCACAGAAACCTTCCTGGGTGAGGTACAGGGTGGCCTTGAACATGGCAAACTCCCGTGCCAGATTCTGAGGCCCAGAGTTCAAGTTGGTTAACCAGCCCTTTTGTTTGAGATAAGAATGTAATGATCCAGGACCCTCGTGGCCAACGAAATGAGCCAAGAAACTTCCAGGCTTATATTTCCACCTCGCAGGCTGGTACGGGAGTGGGAATGACACCTCTATGGCGTGGAAGGACATGATTGTTTGCACAGCCACCATGGTCTGTTACAGAAATGAGTTTTGTACGGGAGAAAAAGGGAGACCTTGACGTACACCCTTCTCGTCCGGTCCAAATGGGTGATCAGGAATAGCTGGGAGGGGTTCAACCCCACGATTCGGAATGCCGGAAAACAACCTTGAGACCATATCACCGAGCTCATCCAGAGATTCTAGAACGTGATTAATCACGCGGTCCGAGGTTTGAATTGAGGAAATCTTACCTTTGCCCACGACACACAACCGCATCCTGTTGGCACTGTATTCCTTTGTCCACCATTCGATGAGCCGTCTTCGGGTCTCCCTGCCCACCGGTCCTCCGTCTTCCGCGTCCCCGATACTGGATCCCACAGAGGAAGCGGGGGATGGAACGCGTGAGGAAGTGGCACTTCCAGTCGCGCGAACGGCGTCTTTCGCCGCCCGGGACAAACTCCCCTTGTGACCGGTACCGAATTTGTTCCATGAGTGTCCGTCCTTGGTAAGGTGCTTGTTCAACTGGAAGATTCGCCACATATCCGATTGGTGGTTCTTCTTGTGCTCCGAGTCCACCGCATTCAATTCGCGCGCGGTACAAGACGGGGAGAACAGCGGGCAGGAGAAGAATGCTGCGAAACGAGTGAGGGCGCCTTCAAGGGCCGGGGTCCCAACGTTGAAGTAATAATTGGTATTAGATGTGCCAGTATATGCATTCGATGCTCCGTTGTTTTTTGCAAGAAACTATAGCAGGAGGTTTTTGGACAGTGCGCACGTGAAGTGTGCAAACAGTACGAACCTCAGAGTATTCGTTCTCCCGAGGGAATTTTTCCGTTCCCTATGATAATATTAGCAGCGTCAGACTCGATTGAAAAAAGAATATACCATAAACAGCAGATGCTCGCAAAAGTGAGCCAACCCCGGCATGTCGGGCTAGTGCCCAGTCAACACAACTTGGAGGGTCCCAAGGTCAGGATACAACGCACCGGGTCATACAGGTGACCGACTGCAACATCCAAGCTTGCAGCGGCTTTATCAGCCTTGACATCGTGGACAAGCATTGCCTGCAATCCATTCTGGAGGCGGACCAGTCTATAATCTCTCTCATCTCGCTCCGACCGTATGATACCCTTGTCATAGACGTGGTATGGGGGTATTTGTTGGTCACCCGGACGTGGAACCCATTGGGGCTGGGTCGCGTACGGTGCGGACATGACCGCCGGAGTACGAACGGCGAGAAGCCTGGAGTGACGGAGGATAATGGAGGAGTGAGAGAACCATGTCCTGAGCATTCGAATGAGACCAGTTGCAGTCCGGCAATTTCCGCCAATTGTTGTCGGGATCGATCACCTCCATCAGTAAGTAGAATCCCCACGAGTCTGACCATATGACGGACCGCAACGGACAAGCATGATGTCCTAGGTCGCCCGCGGTTCTTCCCAGTGTTTGCAGTTTATTCGTGCGTGCATCGCGGCATACACTTTCTCGGGTCTCCTGGTTCGACGGCCCCGACCCGATCTGTGGGCGCTCGCGCTATTCCGTCAGATCAGGTGTTTGTCGCAGGAGCTGTCGTGCGTGATATTTGAGCCTAGGAACAGATGACTTCCGGTCTCGCTCTTGGTCCGATGGAGCATCAATTGCCTCCTCTGTGGTGTCCAGCTCCCTGCGAGGACGCTGATTTTACGACCAAGTCACTGAGTGATTTATCAAGGATGGACTGCCTTTTCATCCTTGGATATGATCAATTGCGGACCAGACCCATCATCCGTACATGTTCTGATGAGGGTGGTCGTAGCGACGTTAGTAAAAGCCCGCGGATCATAAGCGATGTGGATTAGGTACCGGTAATCTACGACACCTCTGCGTGGTTACAAAGAAAGGGTAAATATTATGATCTCATGACGTGTGAGTGGTAAAAGGCGGGCGTTGTCCACAATCAACTGACGATGTCGATTCTGGATCCCCACAGAGCATCAGGCCAATAGGTCGGGACCCCGCCGAGCGGTCGCACGCACTAAGTAAAAAGATCACACGAGGACAGACTTGACGTCGACCCGCTTCCTTCGCACCCAATCCCGAACACGTCATTGGCGGAGATCAGGCAAATGTGCCTCTGAAGGGCGGCCCCAGGTCCCGATGCAACCGCTCGGTTTACACTTGGATGGTACACGGATCTGGGGATGGGTTTGGCGATCCTTCTAACTGCACTTGCCTGGGCGGTGGTTCTTCTCGCAGGCGAAAGATCTCATTGGGAGGACATAGGATCGAGGATCACTGCAAAAATATCAGTCAGGCTGCCAAGAATGATTGCGGAACTCAAGTACCCGCTGGTATAGTAATGCGGCGGAAGGCTTGCCACGCCTGTATCCCACGTTGTGTTTCCGCCCACGACTCCGAGAGACTCCCGGTCTGCACGATCGTGTCCAGGTGGGGGAAGAGGTGGACCAGAAAGTACGTCATGATCCCAACAGAGTTTGGGGCGGCCGGGAAAGGGAGGTCATGAACATACAACCAACGTAGACTGCAGTCGCTCGGTCGGACGAAGAGGTTTTGTATCGGGACCCGTCCTTCGTCTGTTGATGAGGCTGAGTGACCGAATATTCGACTTTGTGGTGCATTGAAGTGGACTTCGAGGTCGAGGAGGGACGTACAATACATCGATAGGAAGAATAGACCGTCCATCGTGAATCTGGCAGAAGGGTGTACGCATCTCGGCCCACCAAGAATCAATGTCTTGAGTTTTCGTAAGGACGAGGCTAGTTGCGCCACATCAGCGTCTGCGAGATCGAACGCACAGGCACGCATATGGCATGGGGTATGGATTTCCAGGTTCGTGAGGTGGTGGAGGGAAAGAAGGGGTACCATGGTTGTCCTCGAAATACTCCAGGGATTGCTAACGTTGATGCGTAAGACACGTAATGTATCCTGTGCGCCGGAGGTACGGAGAGCCGAAACCAATCGTTGGTTAAAATCTGCAGGGGGCACCAAACCTTCCGCCCAGTTGATAGATAGGTATCTCAACCCGGCTTTCATATCCTTCAACAAGTCGAGCCAATCTAAGCCGTCATCGACCTGGGCGTAGAGGCACTTCAACGAGGGGAATATATCAGCTGCCCCGGACAGAGTAAAGTTCGACCCCCTGAACGAGATCCCCAACACTCGAAGGTTTGAAAGCTGGGAGATGTGGACTGCGGAGTTTTTCGAAATCTTGTGATACGTGATAAGGTCTTGTAAGGGACCAGAAAGTCTGATTAAAGAGTTCGACAGCGTTCGCACACTCGCGACGTCCAGGGGGAAATCCTCGAGGTGGAGTGCTTGTAGGGTTTCCATCGGCAGAAGTTCCAGTATGGGTCCGGCTATTGGATCAGGTCTGTTTTCGAATGTATTCAAGTCGATAGAGAGGAGGGATGGGGACAAAAACAGTTTGATCCACGTGAAATGTTCCCAGTCGATGAAGCATGTCAACCTCTGCAAATTCGGGAGGAAGGAACCGTTCGGGAAGTATAGGTCGAGAAGTTGATAGACCCTCGTGGACAGTCCATCCCAGTGCGGCTCTTCGTTCACCTGCAGGTTGTAGATGCGACACCGATAGTTCTCAAAGCGGCTCCACTCGTATCTTGTGGGGATACGAGTAAAGCGCTGGTGACAATTAGTTGTTTGGAAATTCTAGCGGTAAAAGTCACCCACCAGCTTACGGCGATACATTTCCCAAATGTCTGAAGGGAGGGTTTTGAGGAGATTGATCAAACTGTCCTGTGTCTCCCATAACACGTCCAGTGCTGGGTCGGAGACCGTCTTGCAGGTCAGCGCCCAGTCGAGCACGAAGCGCTGTGAGATGTATCGCACAAACGTATGTCTGGTGATCTCCCTGACTAGTTCATCTATCTGGAAGATATGGTGCATTCTCGACGGAGCCTCCAACGAAAGTGCTCTTGGCGAGAGATCCGATCGATCCCAACGGATCAAATCGGGGTACACAGCGGCCCGTGAGACCGTGAGGGTCGATATTTACATGTGTACTCCAGTTGCAACACTTTGTGGATAAAATCCGCGGGTGGGATTATGTGGTTACTTATACAAAAATCGTGTAGCGTTCCGGCTTGTTTGCTCGGGGTCATCCCAGACGTGGCACAAACTGTTCCACCATACATAATAGGAACAACACCCTCGACATCCGATGCCTGGGCATATCAACGACCAGGCGGCGGTGGAAGCAAAGGGAATGCTCCACCCCCACCTCCACCTGAATTACTAGAACCAGAACCAAACAGATCTGACACACCCTTCGACTGCGTGTTCTTCGTTTTGCCTGGTATGGATATAGAGAAAGTCTGGCCGTCTTTCAACGAGTAATCCTTCTTTGGTCCCGCGGGGAGATGTGGGGAAGGACCTTCAGAACCAGCCTCTGGAGGGTTCATCCTGGCTTTCCAACGCCTGTACCACAAATCAATCCTGGAACAATAGCACAGGAGTGGGACCAACGGCGTACTTGGTATAGTCTTGAAGTGCGACATCTACGCCCGCCAGCGGTGAAATTAGACCTGTTCTATTCCCGCAATCGGTCGAATGAACGCACTGAAGTCGAAGCTATCCGATCTCTCCAGGAAGCCCATACCAATGTAGGCTTTCCGGCCACCATCCTCGACCCTGACCACGAAATAGCGGGATGAATCTAAAACACCCTCGACGGAGGGTTTGGCAGGGTCATAGGGGGCTTTGGCAAAGACTTTACTCGGGTCAGCCTAGGACAAGTAACGCGCAAGAAGTCAACGTACGTTCACCTGTAAAACACAATCAGCCACGGCGTATACGTTCGGACGACATGGCAGCGTACCGGTATTTGGATCCTCAAACATAATGTTAGTATCTGCACCCTTCTCAATAATCCTCAGCCGCCCCTTCCAGAGGGGATTTCCTAGATCACCCCATTCCTGAGCTCGGTGACCCTCGTTCTTCTTCAGCGGAGGAATCTTGAAGACTAGCTGCATCTCAGCGCTTTATCGCAGTGACACCCGGACGCGCATCGCACCTGAAACCTCCCTGCACATGTACAAAATCGACTCGATCTCTTCATCGAAGCCCTCCATGGTCGCAAGTAGACGGGGAGATGCTGATGAGCGCGGTGCTCCGATCGGTCACACGCGCCTCCATCACGAAACTTGGATTCACATCCTCCTCGACCTTGACCATGTCTACCAGAAATCTACCAACCCCACCTCCCGAGGACACCACCGCGGCCACAACAGAGGCCGACCGTACGTCCCCACCACCGGCAGGCGCAGAGGAGGCCGCCGCTCCTGCAAATCCACCACCAGCCCAGCCACAGCCAACACAGATACACACGATCTACAGGGAGGTTTTCCCCATAATTGCTAACAAGGCCATCGACAGAGACTGGGCTGGACTTGCCATGCTGGCAGAGTTGCACGATCTCCGTGTATGTCCCACCTCTCCAATCGCGGGTCCCCTAATCTCATTCCTTGGGATCTACAGACAGAGCATGACGCCGACGTGTCGCGGCTGTTGCTCACAGCTCCGCTCGTAGTGTCATACTTGATCTTGGATGACATGTGTGGTTTCACGGTCACATAAGCTGGATATCTGCTGAATCTTTACGATCAGACCTCCTGCCCGGTTCGCACTAACCCGTCTCCCCTCGCCACTCCTACACCACCCCCTGACGGAAGGACTCTTTAACTTATTGGCATCCACCTCTGAGAGGAACTACCAACAAGTTTACGTTCGAGCGAGAACACTCGCGGAAGCCCTAAGCGCAGACCCTGATTTGAGTGTCTTCGGACCGTCCATGATGAAATCATTCATCGGTGAGGACGGCGGTTTTCACGTCAAATTTTGATGACGTCTCTTACGACACCTTCAAAAGTTTCGTTCCGCACTCGAGCATTCCACTTGACATCGAAAGCTTATACGAGTGTTCCTGTATCGCTTGCCGAATCTTATCTGGGTCTTCCACGTGACGAGCTTTTGTCGAGTATGCAGTTATCATCACGTTCCCTACTTCGACCCTCTAACCATTACTCGCAGCTGTTACCAGGCTCAAGTGGAAATACGATCCGGCCACGGACATTCTAACCCCGGCTCGCCCGCAGAGCGCGGACGCACGACACGCCCAAGGAGTTGTTTCTGGTCCTTCCACCTTGTTCACGTTTGACATCGTTACCAATGGTGTGGCCCTTTTGGAGTCATAAAGGTCGCTATAGGTCTTGACCCTGTAGTATTACATGTATCAATTTCATCCGAGATTATAGTCAGGGTATCATAGTGTGGATCCAAGTTCATGGCATGCTGACGTGCCCCAAATAAAACCAAATCACTGTGCCAAACCTCGGACTACCCGTTTCCACTCCTGTGCACAGTTAGTCTATCATAATGTGGATGATGCCTGCATGTCCTTACGTGGTGGTTGAGGAGAGTAAAGTCTTCCGTCGTGGTCGCGATAAAAGTCATGTATCGTCCGACCTTGTACAGTTCTCGGTCGCTTTGCGCCTCAGCGGTATGCGCTGCCTTGAATGCGTGGATCTTCAACCCGGACCGCGGGTTCAATGCAAAATTCCTGCTCTGCCAAGAAAACGGCCGTTAGGAGGCAAATCAACGTCCAGGAGCGAGGAGAACCATACGAGGTCATCTACGTGGATGGTGTTTTTCGCGTTGCTGTGAGTAGATGGATGGCTCAGACTCCCTCACACCGTAGGCGGTTGAGGACGTACTATTGTTTGAGGTGGTTCCATATTATTTGGATTGGCTTAACGGAGTGCGTGTACTGTTTACCGTCCTTCATAGAGAAAACAGTAAACATCGAGGTCTTGTCCAACACTGAACAGTAGGAAGGTAAACGTCCAAAATTCAGGCCGGTTGTTCATTGGCATACCAAACGAAATCTAAGAGTGCGTCAGAAACAACGAATGGTCCTCGGTCACGCGACTTGCCTTGTAGTTCTTATCGGAGCCTACCATTCCAAGCTCAACGAGTTTGGTCTCAAGCCATATCCAGCTCGTTTGCGACCTAAAAGATAGAACAATGAAAGATAATCCTCTCGCCGGGTCCATCTGTTCGCACCAAATGCAGATATCGTAGTAAGGGTATATCATCTCCAGGAACTCATGGAGCCCCGGTCGCGCGCATTCAGCGGGAGGAAGTGCTCCAGATGTGAGTGGTTTGGTATCAAGTATCGCTGGTAACGATTTCGTGTGAGCATGAGATAAACCAAAACCACGCCGATCTCACTATAGTCAATGTCAAGAACGAGAAGCCGTTTTCCGGGACGTGGTGGGTTGATGATATTCAACTGCAATTTTGCTGTATGTTCCCGGACTTTTCGAAGGTTCCGTTGGTCGTTGATATACGCGGCGGCCGCGACGGGATCGATGGCAAGGTCGACATCGAGGTCGTTGACAACGTCTGGCAGATTCAAGAGCTCTAAAAACCACGGTGGCACGAATCAGAATTCCTATCCCACTCCGACAGGTGAATTCAAGCACACCATTCGGGTCTTTGATTTCGTGTCCTTGAGGCGTTCCGACCAGCGTGAACTTCTTCCCACTAATGAGATTGAGGTCCCCTCTGCGCCCAGGCAATCAGCACCGCTGTCGCCAGCACAAAAAGCCTGGTACATCCATCGAAAACGAAAACAGGGCACATACATCCGTTCTTGATCGGGTGGGAGTTTCCCTTTGACAAGACCCAAGATCTTCTGCCTCTCCTCCGGCACGGTTGTCAATTCCCTCAAGGCTACCTTGAGATCGAATACCCTGGACACGAAACGTCAGCGCCCGCCCCTGGCAGCCCCTAGGATGACATCGAGAATGAAGCAAGCATTCTAACCTATCGGATTCGGCAATGTCGAGGGTGAAGCTCTTCCCTGACCAAGTGAAGGCCAGGTGAATCCATATCTCTTTCTCATCAGGTTTCTCACCTGGAGAGACCTAACCGTGTCAAGTTCTGATCAGGTATCCATCTTCACATGCGTGCGGGTCCTATCCACACCTCGGTTGAGAGAACCGTCGCGTCAGCTACGATTGAGACGACATCCGACGAAGGCTGCGGTAACACCGACATGGCTGGCAGAACGTATTGGGGTTGTGTTAGGAGCCACTGATCGGATCGTTGGATGTCCATCTTTGGGGTGTCGGATCGGCATCTCCGCTAGACCTCAGTTGAGGTCAAGCGCTTGTGTGCAGAAATCATGGGATGCTTGGATCGGTATAGAAAGGTGTAAAAAGTCCAGAATACTGTCCAGAATAAAGTTCGTGGCAACATGCGTGTGGTATCCGTCTGCGTCTAAGTATCTATCACTTTAGATAAAAACGGCGAGAATACCAACGCACAACAAGAAAAACAGGGGGAGAGAAGATGGGATATCGGGTACAACACCAGCATTCGATCCGCTGATAGAGCCGGTGCTCGTAGGATTAGATGCACCGCCGGTGTTGGCGCTGGTGCTGGAGTGGCGCAAAGAATTTGAAATGGACGAGGAAAGTCCATCGACAGTGTACACGCGAACGGAGTTGATCGTAAAATAGGCATTGTCATAGCGGGGACTGCCAGGGCCGACAACGTTATCGGTGTACTGCACACGCGTCGCGTCAGTCTCTCAGATTTGTAATGTGTTGGGGGGCTCACGCAAAGTCCGGTTGTTCCACCGCTACAAGTTGCATTGTAAACTGCCGGAACACCAGCCCAGTCTCCGCAAAGGGTGATGTCGAGGATAAGCTGTGAGGGTCGGTGAGCATAGGTGACGAAAACACGGAGGCACACAGCGAACCTTTTGCGCTGTGAAGTACTTGGAAATGTCGCAAGTGGAAGATGGGTACGCAGCCGAGGGAGTGCCCCATCCAGTGGTGTCAATAGAAGATCCAGGAGTCTTCACGTTGTCTGGTAGATTGGCACGCTGGAGAATGGGGTTAGCCGAATGTTCTTCATCATCACGATTATTCCACTCACATTCCAAAACCAAATGCTGGTGGTTCGGGGAAAGGGGGGGGACAATCAGTACTCGTACGAATGAAAAATATAACGTAACCCTACTAAATGCCTGCAACGGATGTCAACACAGTCTGTGATTAAAGAACCGGATACGGCGCACCGGTGACATCAAACTGTGTAGCCCACACGCCACCCTGCGCGTTCGCAAACGCGGGTCCAGCGCTGTTCAAGTTCGTTTCAATAACAGTACAACCCGGACCGTCAGTGCAGTTGGGGCTGTTGTTGGTACCCGTCTGTTGACTGTTGGGTGCCTTGGTGCAACCATTCAGAGCGTGAACGGCCATTTGATTGTGGTTCACTAGGTTGACGCTAATAGAACGTTCCATATGAGAACCCTGAGCGCCGTGCAGTATGGCGAGGGAGCGTACACCTCAACGATATCAATCTCTCCTCCAATCGGCCAAGCCTCCCCTGCGCTGGTGTCAGCCGATCACGTTGGTGATCCTTGAGAATTCACCGTACCCATTGTCCAAAAAGCTAGTGGTGATCAGCACATGAAAAATGGCTGAGTAAAGCGTTCGCCTTACCTGGCCAAACGCTACATCCGTAAGGGAGATGCAAAACATCAAGCAAGAACACGCTTCCAACTGGGAATGAATCCTGAGTCGTGATGCGGACCTGGAGGAAGACCGTAAGCCCACCGTTTCTCGATCAGGGGCACTAGTTGAACCCACCGTATTCCGTTTCTCGTTATATGGAACATTCGTGGCGTTGTCGACCCTAAGAATGGCCTTTCCGTTGCTGTCTACGTATGCCAGGCGGTCTGTGGTGGCAAGAGATTGGTTGACCCAAATTGCGTCTCCCTGTGTCTCCGAGGTTGAGTGCCGAGCATCGATCGAGCCGCAAAGGACTCACATTCGTAAGGTTGTCATAAGATCCGTAGAACTCCCAGCCGTCGAAAAACGTTTGTCCTTCCCATGCGCGAACAAGATTGTAGGCCGCATGTACACCTGGAACTTCTGACAGCACCGCAGCCGCGAGTGCCATCGAAACGGAAGCAAACGCGCTCTTCATCTTCGCAGGATTCGACTAACGGCGGAAATACAATGGGTGCGTCTTGATGGTCGTGAAAAATCGTGGTTGAGGGAGAGTGAGGGAAGAGAGAGGGCACGGTGAGGCCGTCTTAAGTTTTCTGGCCAAGTCTGTCTTGGTTATTCTCTCCGAAGTGGAGAAAGCGTGACCGATTGATCATCCTGATCGGACTCGGTTCGCGGGGTTTTTTTCGAGGAAAGGACACATTGTTTACCTGGACGACAATAAGGCTACATATACTGAGAAACCGAACAGGGGCTGTATGCTACAGAGTAGTATTAAAATAATGTTATAAGGAATGTGGGCCGGAGGAACCGGGACAAGGGTAAAGGGAACACAAGGATCCGCAGAAGCGCAGCGTGGAGCGAGAAGTCGGTCAGAGGCCGTAGACCTGATAGTCATAAAGCGCAGCACTTCCCCAAAAGCTTGGGGTGCATGCACCGATTGGCGCTGGTCCAGAGCCTCCAAGGAGGATGGCATTGGTCGAAGATGAAGTGGCAGTGTTCCACTGGGGAAGCCCAGAAGCATTAGGGTTGCCGGTGTTCAAGAAGGCTTTATAGCGCGCTTGCATTTCTTGTATTAACTGCGTTTGCTGGGTATTCGGATTGCTCGCAGTTCCAAACTACGGTTGTTGCGTCATTGAGCTGGGCGAAACTTGGGACGCTGAGTCCAAGACTTACCACAATCGGGATGTCATCTTGGTGGCAAACATGACCTTCAGTGGTGCAGAAGAGAATTCCGCTGTTGGTCGGGTGTGTGGCTCCAAGGACATACGTTCCCACGTACGCAGGTCCGCCATTCGAAGCCCATGCACGAGAGAAGGTCCAGGATGAACATTTCCATAGGTAGTCTGTACCCAACTTCTCGAGGCTAGGCCGCGCATCGACGACCCCTTCATGAGTCTGAACTGTGTAGCGTTGGGAAGAGAGAACAGTATCGGCCCTGGGGCTTCCAAAAGTCCAATAGACGCTCTGTTGGAAGACGTCCTCGGACACGGGGGAGCCGAATATCCCATAGAAAGTGGGACCAGCTTCATTGGTCACGGTGGTCACCAAGATCGGCTTGGAAACCTGAGGGAAGGGCGAGCTAGTAGTTAAGGTGTAGGAAATGAGCTGGCCATCGCGGATAGGACGAATGGGTTCGCCTTGACCGGCAGCCGGATCCAGTGATATCGCTTGGAAGTAGAGGGTATTGGACGCTTCGAGGATGTTGCTGACAGACAGAGAAGATGCACAACTGTCGTCAGACGGGTTGCAAGAAAACTGTCCGTTGAAGAAGTTCTGCATAGTCTGTTGTGTTCCAGTGGACAGGAATCCATAGTCCTGATTTGAATGAAGAAATGAGCCAAGGATCACTGTGAGCGCTCGGGAAAAATATCACCATCGGGTCTGATTGGAGGATCGCAGACCTAAAAAGGGATGAGGCGGAGGGAATGGCAAGGAGGGCCCTGACCATGGTGCCGCCCGAACTTTGGCCAGCAATCGTAATTTTAGACGCGCCTCCACCGATCTTGGGAACCCCGGCTTTCAAGACCTTCAAAGCATTGATGACATCTTTGACTGCCAAGTTGGTCTCTCCGTTCGGAGCCATAAAGCCGAGCTGCACACAAGTAAGCGAGGGAATGAGCACGGTAACAGATAGACCCCTACCCCGCCAAGTCTGTACTGGACAACCGCGACGATGGATTGGGTCGCAGCGGCGAGGTTAGCGCCATTGAATAAGGGATCGCTCGCAGAACCGCTCATGAATGATCCACCGTGAATCCTAAAAAAAAATACTGAGCACATGTGATGAAAGACAATGAGGTAGTAACCGAACCAGAGGAGAGTGGGAGCGTCGCTACCAGCACTGATGGAGTTGGGGACGTAAACAACCATATAAAGGCAGTCCTCAGACGTGGAACTTGAACCGGACTGGGGGCAAGCAGGAGGGAGATCCTATGGATGAGGTTCGTCAATGAAGGTCTAACGAGGTAGGAAGAGAACGTAGGAACCTTCTGGAGCAGGCTTGCACCCTGCGAGATTGATACGGCCGTCGATGGTTTCCAGCGCTGGGCATTGGCGTATTTGACCACAAACCGGGTCACGTCGCTTCGGACAGAAACGCCATATTTGGCGCGTTGAGCGTGGCTGTAGACTTGATCCCTTGAAGCGAGCTCGACGTGTACGGGCGAAGTGCGAACCAAAAGGACTGGGAGGAGAAGAGCGACGAAGGAAAGCAAGGCGACCATGATGCTGTTGGGCCGTGAATGTCAACGCTTTGGGTGTTGCTGAATTAAGCGGCAACGGTGACCTGCACCAAAGTCGGAGGCTTTTATAGAAGTAATTTGAGGGTGTGGGTATAGAGCCCCTGGGGGTGGAGAACGTGCGGCGAGTGAACAACCACGATGGTGAAGGGGATGAAGGATTTCCTATGCATGATGGGTTGCTCACATTTTGCGTTCGGTCGCATTTCTCACCCCCGTCCCCGCCATTGACAATGACATCCCTGACCCTCACAACTTGAATGGGCGTATACATCCCTTCGTCACGTAGTCACGCGTTCTTGTCACGTCACAGTTATTGTTCCCAGAGTGGAAACCGCGGATGCGTATCTGTCGTCCCCACGGTACGCGAGCCGTAATATCGTGGCGGGAACCGCATCATTCCCCTCAATCCCGTTGCCCGCCAAAACAATTGACTGTTGTCGATGCGTCTCGACTCTCTGGGGCATTCACAGCATCTATCCGTCGGCTCACTATCAACGTTCTAGCCCTAGGTTTTCAGACGAGACTGTCCGGAGATCACAAAAACGATCTCCCCGGGGATTTTTGTTCTATTCCGCAATCGTGCAGAATCGGCTCCATTTTCACCCACCCGCGTGTATCGCGTCTCGTCCATCATCAAAATCACCGACCACGGGAAAGTGTATTCTGGATCCGACCCGCAAAAATTTCAGTGGAAACTGGTCCCTATCACAGTTCTTTCCCGTAATTATCCCCGCGTCTGCCCCCCTTCTATTGCACGGGTTCTGTGTGCAATGTCCGCGATAGTGTCCGAACATTGAAAGCGGGTGCATTGCGTCCTGACCACCTAAGTCGGTGGACGTAAGAATCCCCCAGGCCCACATCCTAGCACCGAGATCCCCTCGGCACATGGTCTGACGGAAGGTTGTTTAGGAAGGCCGAATTACGATACTCAGCAATGCCAACTCCCTGTGTGGCCGACCGACAAACACTCTGGCATGTGCCTGAACACAAGGATACCGACTGCGGCTTCCCCTTGTCGCCTCTCCCCCTGTCCTAAACTGGACGAATGGCAAAAGGCATCACAGGATCAGTCGACTCACCCCCATATATACATGTAATAGAACGCACCGGGGGCCTCTCAGCGCTTGGTGGAAGAGCACCCCCTGGTCGTTCGAGCAGATATTCCCTCTCCATGCACGTTCAGTCCGGCGTGCGCTGAACATCTAAATTCTTCAATCTTCCCGATCGCGATCTCGATCATCGTCGATTGCACTTGTTTTTCGCCAAAGGAACCCCTGTCTCGGTTTTCTCAAAGCCGCTCTGATCTGAATTCACTGATTAGGGATACCGGCATACTAGCGCCTTCCCATTGAACTACTACCTATCACCCTCGTGGCATCAGAGTTCAAGGGCGAACCTTCGACCACGCGCCTTTCACTACGCGGTGCTGTGGGTAACACAGGGTTCAAGGGTGGGAGACCCATAATCCGGTCCGATGTATATAGTACCGAAAATGGCTAGAATGTCGGGGTGAGTGCATTCGTTCAGTTCCAGGAATCTCATGCATAATCTTACACGTTTTGCATCCAAACCTTCAGCTTCATTTGTTAACCTTATCATCGAGCCACCTCGTAAACCCGGTGACCACGACAGCGACCAGGAATGATCCATCAAACGTTCCGCCGAATACTACGTACTCGGGTAGCGTTTTGAACAGGTTCTCCTCCATCTCGCTCGATGGGAAGGAGGTCCGCAGTTGAATCAATGTGGAAAGCAGATAGATGCCCTTCGCAAAATTGTGAGGGGCCCTTTTAGTATCATAAGCGCAAATCAGCCGCACCATGATCTGAGCCAACACTAATAACATCATCGAGGCGCCAAGGTTTCTGTTGGTGATTCTGAGTACCTAAAACATAATTCCTTGTGAATATCCCTCCCTGTTCCTGAAATACGCAGAACAAGACGCACCCGTTTTATGCCGCCCACCAGTTGCCTTAAGGAACTTAGAATAATCGCTCCCACCAGAACCAAGCTCACTTGGCGGGCAACCGAAGCCACCTGGTCCTTCCGCAGGTTGATAGAAGGGAACAAGGATACCCCATACACGAGTAGCTGGGTAACCATGTCGGATGATGTTGATGTCGAGTCGCTTGAGCGATCAGGCCCCACGAGATTCACGACAGACTATAATGTGTTATTTATGAAACATGGCTTATCACCGGGTACGTTTATGCTCACGCTGATGATCCGGAACATGCAGTAGACGGCGAACCCACGACCTATGATGGCAAATACTTTGCCTTTCAGGGTGGTAGAGAATCTTGCATTTTCCCGTCGTTGTCGTAACACCTCTAAGTTTCTCAACATCTGGTATTCCAGGGCCTCCAGGCCCTGCAATTCCTGAGCCAGTGCTAAGGATTCTGGCTCGCATGTTAACCCTCGCCGCGCGATACCCAATGGGAACTTACCAGAGCCACCACGGAAATTTACAGCAACTTTCGAGAGCCATCCACCGTCAGCCAGGTTTTGAGAAGATTCCCTCCTTAGTGTATCCACACGTCTGCTTGCTATGTCTCGTCGTACTCTCTCCAAAGCTTGTTCGGAGGATAAAACATCAGCATCTGTGGTTGTTCTTAGCCAGGATGAGCGTAAGTGCATCGCCTTGGTGAGAATTGTCACTGTACTTTTGGATTCGGGACAAGGTTGGCAAGTAATCCCAGGCGTTGTTGATCGAACCAAAGCCAGAGAGGAGACCAAGAATGACGGTCCCAATTACGGTGAGGCGCGAGACAATGGCGGGAATCCCGGATATTCCTGATATGGAGGAGGGCAACGGTACGTAGGAGAGAATAAAAAGGAAGAAAGAGACCGGCAGTACAGCCAAAAGGCACCTGACTGCAAACGACCGCCGCTGCGGCTGGGTATCTGGAAACGAAGTCCAGTTTTGAGGACAGATTGCAGGGACACAGAGGATATATTGCAGGATCTCGTACCGTTCGCTGATCGCCTATACGTCAACGCGAGGCTGAAAGACAGCGGTATGAAGACGGTGATGGACAATAGCATAATGGCGAGGGAGAATTTCCAGTGCGCCATCCTCGACCTATTAACTTGAGCAAAATGTCCATTCAACTCGAGGGAAATATGCATACCCCACGTCCAGGATATCGAGTCCCTGAAACATCAACAGGGTGAACAGAACAATGCTTTCCCCAAAGCAGACCGAGAAGATGGTTCTGGCAAGGGTAGAGTGGAAATGATTTCTCAGCTCAAGCCCGGGTTTAGTGCGCGTAGTGGAAGGCTGAGGAAGTTCAATGAGTTCTTCACTCCCATCTCCGATCTCAACGGCATCGTTCTTTGCGACATTCAACAGGTCATGGTAGAGAGTTCGCAGAAGGTATTTCCGGCAACCGAGGAAAAGAACAATTCTGGACTAAGAGAATTAATAGAAGATCCACGATTCGTCAATAATGCTTGCCTCAACAAACAGACAACCGCTGAATCCAGCACCAACCCACCCATCAAGGACGGTGTTATGCAGTCAAAGCACTTCGGAGGTAGCGCTGCGTCGGCTTGAGTGACTGAGCTGATGGTGACGTGGTGCACGTGATCACAATTGTAAAACGCGACTGTGACGGTCACAATTGAGTCACACCGTGTTACCCCTCTTGATTACAACAACGATGGACGAAGAAATTCCTCAGCTCACCACTGGTGTCTGTGACGCAATCGCGTCCTCAAACGGCACAAAAGATCCCATCTGGTCGACCACTCCCGTTCTGCAAATCGTCCAGGCAAAACCCATCGAAACCAATGGTCAAATACGGTGGCGGACCGTGATCTCTGACGGAGTTCACGTCCTACAGGCGATGGTCGTCACTCAGTTCAACTCTCTGTTGGAAAACGGAGAGGCAGGAAAGGGAAGCATTATTCGCATTCAGCGTTTTACGGTCAACACGATTCAGGGTCGACGGTAAGTCATTCCTCAATTGGACATCATGCGCGTTACAGTAATTCTAAACTCAACCGTTTCGAACGACCAGGATTGTGATCATCCTTGATCTTGAAGTCCTAGTCAAAGACGCGGAGAGGATCGGAAACCCTGTTCCGCGCACTTTGGATTCGCCGGGAACGGCCTCCAAACCACCCAGCGCAGCGGGATCTTCGGGACCCCGAGTGGCACCTCCTAAATCGGGTCGGGCAACTGTGCCAATTGAAGGCTTGAGCCCGTATTCGAATACGTGGACAATCAAGGCTCGGGTTACTCAAAAGTCCGAGATCAGAAACTGGTCTAACCAGCGTGGCGAAGGAAAACTCTTTAGCGTCACCCTCATGGACGAAACTGGGGAGATCCGTGGAACCGGTTTCAACCTGGCCGTCGATCACCTTTACGAAAAATTCCAAGAAGGGAAGGTTTACTACATCTCAAAGGCAAGGGTAAACCTTGCCAAGAAAAAGTTCAACAATGTCGCGAACGATTACGAACTTTCTCTGGGGGAGAATACCGAAGTCGAAGAGGTAAGGTCCCCACAACACCACAGTCTGTCTACAGAGAATTAACGACAGCCACAGTGCACAGATCAAAGTGATGTGCCAGAGATCAAGTACAGTTTCGTGAAACTGGATGAGCTCATCAACAAACCCAAAGATTCGACATGTGGTATGCGTCACTTTATCGACCTTGCTATCTTATGGTCCCCTAAACTTTCCACCCACCAGACGTGATCGGTATTGTCAGCGAAGCTGGGGACGTTTCCACGATCCCGACCAAAGCCAACAGGACGGTCAGCGCGGCCCAGCTCCTCACCTAGTTATGGCTAACAGCGGGGTGTAGGTCTCGAAGCGAGAACTCACGCTGGTCGATCGCACGAACTCATCAATCAAGCTCACCCTCTGGGGGAAACAGGCCGAGACGTACGAGGATGATGGTAGTAACCCTGTCATCGCGTTCAAAGGTGTGAAAATCGGCGAGTTCCAAGGTAAGGCTGGACTTTATTCCGAATCTCCAACCAACATTGATCTCTGTCCGCTGTACAGGACGCTCTCTATCCATGATAAGCACCAGCATTATGGGCATCAATCCCGACATTCCTGACGCCCACGTGCTTCGGGGGTGGTACGACTCCGTCGGTGCCGGTCAAAGTTTCACGGCGTACTCGGGCCCAGGATCTGGGGGAGCTGCTACGTTCAACAGGGCTGATATACGGACCATCGACGACGTTAAGGCGAACATGCAGATCGCGGAAAAGGCCGAGATGTTCTCCTGCCGTGGGACCATTTTGCACATTAAGGGCGATAATCCCGCCTACCCCGCATGCCCTAGCCAAACATGTAAGAAGAAGGTTATTGACACTGGGGAGGGTTGGCACTGCGAAAAGTGTGAAAAAGACTGGGAGAAACCCGAATACAGGTGCGCCACCTGTGACCCGGATTCCGGGTCCCTGCTCATACCGCCGTAAGGTACATCATCTCCATGGCGGTCTCTGACTACACCGGCCAAGCTTGGTTGCAAGGCTTCCATGACGTAGGCTTGGCTGTCTTCAACATGTCCGCGGATGACCTCATGGAAATCAAGGTATGTCCCTTGGGTAACCCAACGACCAACGTTTGCTGAACCACTGCCAAGAACAACGACGCTGCGAGGTATCCCGCAATCTTGTCCAAATCCAGTTACTCCACTTTCAACTTCGCCTGCCGCGCGAAACTCGACACATACCAAGATCAAGCGAAGGTACGATACGGAATCTCGAGGATCCTTCCCTTGAACTACAGGGAGGAAGCGGGTTATTTGAGAGACCTAATCAAGTCCAAATGGGCCATTTAGTGCCCTTTATTGTGGTCTTTTCGTCGATCTAGTTTTCTTCGGACTCTTCTTCGTGTAACACCTGTTAGCTGTAACTAGCATACATAACCTTCACGTCCATTTCCACCCGGCTTCTACTACCGCATTACAAAACACAACATTATAAAAAACGTATGTATTATATGCTACAGTTGAGGGAGCTTTCGCACCAATCCCTAGATGACGCGCATAACGAAAACATGGTGCATGGGGGGACGTGAAACGCGTTAACGACGCAATGAAAACGAGGAAAAAGAATAAAGCTGTAAGGCCGCATAATGATGTTCATGGGGGGTCTAGAGGGTAGTGATAGACTTTGAGAACCACTTTCCATAACCTAACGATCGCCCATCGCAAATGTTCCGTCATCTCACTGCTCGAAGGCAGTTGGATGGATGACCAAGGTGAAGGGTTTGTCGATGCATCGAAGACGCCGTTCTTCGAATCGGTAGGTGTGTGTGAAGGTGTCGCTGGGGGTGTGCTTGTGTACGCTGGAGGCGGCTCATCTATCGATTCCCAGGGGAGGTGTGTGGGTTCTGAGGATTCTGGATAAACAGAGGAGTCCCCCGCAAAGAACCACTTGTTTCCGACGGTGAACGTCGTAGTGGCAGTAGAAACGGAAGTGGTCGTGGCGGTAAACGTGGAAAAGACGGTGGTAGTCACCGGGTCAGGAGTCACCAAACTCGCTTCCTTTAAGACGGTGTTTTCTCTTCGAATCTGTCCCATCTCCGAATGGAGGTACGATGCGTATACGATGATGAGTATCGCTGGAATGATCCACGATGCGAATTTGACCAAGGCGGAGACGAGGTTCCAGCTCGTATTCGGTTTGGGTGGGGCTTCGATGAAGAGAGGTGGTTGTTGGCCGTCGGGAGACATTTTGACGGTGGCTTGTGGGTAAAAGTAGGCAGTCAGACCCCAATGGGTGAGCTTCTGAATGGAACCACCCATGGTCTTCCGACTAGCTAGGGAGGAACTGATAATCGTGAACTGGTAGCCTACAGATAGCTGGACGTCAGAGAAAGCAAAATCTTCATCGCTAGAGCGAGGTATATACCGGAATGTGGTTCGAGATTGACATCGAGCTGGCCAATTGGCAACGTGAACACCGGGAGGAGGATGTTGAAAGACAAATCTATCTTTTCCGCTTCCTTCTCGGTCAGCGCCTTGATCCTGCTTAAATACGCGATCTTGACTTGCCCTCCGCCAGTTTCCCCCACGTGTATCGATATCCAAGTGATCCACTCCTTCCCGCTCTGTTGCTCGAAGGGGACGCCAGTGCTCTCTGCAGTGTCCTCCTCCTTCGCTCCTGCCCGGACCTCGTATCGAACGGGTACATCTTCCACAGAAGCAGATACGACATGCACACGAGGTGGTCCCTCACTGGACGCTTGTGGGTCACCACTCTGAGCCAGCCCGACCTCCAACCACTCCGAGTTCGAGTCTGTGGGTGCAGGAAGGGTCACCATCACTGCATACATGTCTGGTCGATTTGAACTGGTCGAAGGGTAGGGCGTGACATGTACGACCACCGATGGTATCATTAATTGACCATCGCGCTTCGGCCTGATAGAAGCGGTCATAGCCGTTAATGTGGAGGGGACCTGTGTTAGGGAGGGGAGATTGGGTGTCCGCGATTGAGTGAGAGGAGGGGATACAACACGGGAAGCGGCGTTGTGTTGACTCTGGCTCGTGGCTCGCATTCTGCTGGCCATCGTCAAAACAGTCGACCTGACCCCGATGCGAACGCCATCTCTATTGCATTTTATACTTCGTCCCTTGGTCAGAGTTGTGGCTCGAGTCCTCGAATCTCGCACATCGACAACCAAGTCTTCCGCAACGTTCCGCACAACGCAGCCAATGGATTGCGTGTTCAGGCCATTGAAGCGAAAGACAGGGAGGGAGAAGGGTTCGGTAGGGGTGTTGTTGTCATCCGACGATTCTTGAGATGAGGAGACGGAGGATATGAGGATGACTCCGGATACTGAGATCGTAGTCTCGGAGGGGGGAAGTAGATTATCCATATTCAAATGGATAGTGATGATGGATAGAGGAGAACGCGGGGAGTTCCTGTGGCCATTGGAGGAGGATGGTCGACTTTTCCCTTCAAGGGAACCCATGGAGGAGACTGTCGCAGACAACGTAGAGGTCGACGCTTCGAATGAATAATCGCTTCCCGCTTGTTCGGGGAGCGCAACACGAAGTAACGAGGAACCAGATGGGGACGATTCTTGGCGCCGGGGCCGAAAGATCCCCACATTCCCGTTGGGAAGTGCAGTGGCGACACTCTCGGGGCTGTCGACGGGATCGTAGGTGCTCAGCTGAGCGGGAGCATCAACGGAAAATCCAGTAAACCCGGTTTGCCCTGTAACGTTCCACTTCGGCTCCGACCCAGGGGCCCATAAGACATCACACTCTGATGAATGGAGCTTGATGTCCAGACCGACCAGGGTAGCAACGCCAGGAAACCACACCCCTTTACAGGACGCTTTATGATCAACCTTGACCAAAAGTCCGTGGTTGTGCCGCCCAAGGATCTCGTACTGGGTTTCCGCGTTAACTTCCCGTATCCCGACCTGCCTGCGGCCATCCCTCGTCACAAGGGTGGAATTTGGTTTCAGTGGTGCCGCCCAACGAATTCGTATCCGTTCTGTGCTCGGAAAATTGCCATGAATTCCGCAGCCGTCGGCATATGCCCCTATCGAGGGATAGGACGAATCAGAAGATTCGTCATCTGCCATATCGCTATGTGGATTCGTGGAGCCCATGCCCCCACGAGTAACAGACGGGTCGGAAGTGAGGTCCCAAGAGGATATCTCGTCCTCCGCTGAAGATAGTGAGGCATAGGACCCTGAGACTTGCGAAGAATTTGGTGGAAATATCCGGAGGCGAATTTGATTCGATAAACACCGCGGGGTAGGTATCGAGAGAACGTAAGGTGCGTTCGGAGGGGTACATGCGTACGGGACCCACATTTCGATGGCAGCCATAAAATTTAGCGATCTTCGGTCAACCATAGAGGAACGGCGTTTGTGTAGGGGGGTGGATGGTGTTCGGGGGGTGGAGGGTTGGTCGCGTGGTATTACGGGTATCTCCCTTGGCGTGACGAAACACACGTTGTAATCGTTCACGAGAATAGTACCCGTGTAACGGTCGTCTAAAACGGTGGAGGGGTCGATGTTGCTGATCGCGGACATGTTTGACATGAATAAGGTGAGATACGATTGCTCGGACCTGGTGGGCAGGTTCAATGCACGTGCGGCCTTGTTCAGCAGGGGGTATATTGACTCGTCGAACGAGTAGGGAACCATCTCTTGACTGAGTGGGTGGATCTTAAATTTGAGTATCTTGAGGTTCTCTTCCTCGCGGAAGAGAGCTATTGGCGTCCCAGGGGAGGTTGTGTCGGGGATGGAAAGCTGAGGGGACGCGTAAATTCGGGAAACGGTCGAAATAACCGGTCCAACGCACCCTCAAGTACATCTTGATTTTCGTCCCAAGCATTCCTGCCCTTGTCTTCCCCTCGATAGCCACCCGCGAAACGATATTCGTTCTGGGTTGCTGGTGGGTGGATACCGAGCCGGTGATTGACATCGGAGGACTCCCAGCACGAGAGTAACGAGCACTAGTAGGTGTACCTGTCGACCTCGTCACCATCTTCCGCACGAGACGATACAGAGAATGGCTTCGGAGGCAGCTTGGACCAATGTCACTCAAGTCTGATTCGAACGTGAACAGGACGTGAATTCCGTGAATTTCTACCGAATGTTGAGTGTCCTGACCAAAGTGGGGCCGAGATTATCGAAAACCGCGTAGATGCCGGATGGACTGGAAATGAGTCCAATAGTACCGCGTCGCGGTGATCGAAGCACTTCAGGAGGAGAGGGTGTCCGTCACGGTGCCGCGTCTGTCACACAGAACGTCACTGAGGGGGGAAACAGTCACGCGACCAATACTATGCTGAGCTCAGCCCAAGGTGAAATGGTGTGTAAGGTAAGTACAAAGGGAATTATAATGCAAAGTCCGTCTAGTCTAAGGTCTACTTTTATTCTAAGATGGCGTTCTGCGTCACATCTCGGCCCGCCTTGAGCAACGACGCGACGTGGTTGCCTCCAGTACCTCTGGCCCCGTCCAGTCCCTGAACCTCCCTCCGTCGGAGTCCATCTGGGGGCTGGGACCTGGCCATGCTGATGATGTAGAGGCAAGCTACCCGAATATGGATGTCTCGGAGCCTTTTCAACGCTCTCACTGAGTCATTGTACGCCTCTCTCAGGCCACTTCGTTCCATCGCCACCTGCTTGATCGCGACCGGGGTTTCGTCTATGCGGTCCAAAAAGTCTCGATGCGATCCAGGCATATACCTCCGCATGCGATCCATGAACGCCACATCACCGTGTTGCTTCCGAACCGAGGGGATCGGGCACCTCAGCTGCCGGTGGTCGATCCCGAGGAACGCGTCAATAGCGTGCATGATCGCACTCTGTCCAGCCGATGGCCCACTCGTATCCACCACCGCTGACTCGGCAACACCCTCGTACACCCATCTCTGTCCGCCGCCGCTCCCGCTACCGTTGAACCAGGGTCGGACCTGCCAATAGAACACCTTCGGATCGACCGCCTGCCTAACGCTCTCCATCAACTCTGTCAACTCCTTCAGAACCGCTTCTAATTGCACGAGGTCGCTCCGCAACCCAGATTCGTTTATTCGATCCTGGGGGTCGTCCAAGTTCAGATATCGATGAATGATCTGAATCGCTTCAATGCCCTGTAGCTCTACCGACGCGGACGATTTGTAAAAATTCTCCTCGTCTTCCGTCCCCGAGAAGGAGTTTTCGAAATAGATGTTGTCCATCGCCAGCGGCCGACGCGGATCTGTTGGGCGAGCGTTCCAGAGGACGGTGTCCGCGAACGTGAGGATAGGCGCCATCCTCAAAATCTTGGAAACGCGTACAAGCGGGACCGCAAGCGATTTTGGAATTCGAATGGGCCCCGGCTCATCGGTCGGTGTCGAGTGGGCATAATACTGAACGAGCCATGCGAGGACGGTGTGGGCTCGTTGCAGTAACCTGGGGTCGTCTTCCAGAGATTCCGTGCTGAGGACCGGCCACTGCAGTAACCCATCAGACTCAATCTGTGATCGACGGAACAAATTGGCGCACATTATCGATCACCTCTCTCCACCGGCGTGTCGCTTCCGTCTCGGCGAAATCCCCATCCTCGACCGCTCCGAGGACTAGACGACCGTTCGCAGCCGCCAGATGCGCCTCCCAGGTATCGAACAACTTGGGAAGTTTCTCGTGGGCGACTGAAGGGAAGAACCCTCGAGACTGCTACATGGCAACGACTTTCAGCCCTGGGGCATGGACACTCCCGTAACGTCACGACGAAACTCACGCCTATATCGTATTCTTCAAGACTGCATCGGGACTCGTTGGTCGCAGGACAGCGACTGGAATACGACGAAATTTTTTGGATAAAGTGGACGAGGAGGAGGGCGTTCATGGGGTGAAGGGAGGGTGTGAAGAGGGTTTGCGAGGTTGAACCGTATGTTCACCCTAGCTTTTATATATACCATACCCCGCCTTCTACCGCGAGTTCTTTGGTCGAACCCTTAACGCTAGCCACCCTCCGCCACGTGCACACCCGTGAATCTATGTTGTGCGGACAGTAGATCACTTGTGATGATGGGTTCGTTTTGCTGATGCGACAAACGGTACAATATCATCATTATCGCTGTCCGCGAACGATAGGATGGCACACGTTATGTACTGCATCGAACCGATCAGCCCCATCCACAGTGAGAGGACTGTCGTTACGGCCGTGCCGTACTTATTTCTTTACAGGCAGGTCACCGTGCACGGGGGTTTCGTGCAGCTGCGTGGGATTTTGGGGCACTTACCTAACTACCCAAAACAGCCGGGGTTTTTCGTATTTCATCGCTCCCAGTTAAGGGCACAAGCTGCCATGGCACTAGGGATAAAGACCTCGTCAACCTTCTTTTTTCGATGTCACATACGGGGACCCCCCTTCACGGGCTGCGAAAGCCTCCGAGGAATCTTCTTCTAAAATTGCAATGATACGGATGCTTTTTATTTTATTTTATTTCAACGCCCAGAATCCTTTATGCCCGGGACCAGCTTTTAATGGCTCGTGTGTGTTTGCGTTCGGTAAATCCGATGGTGACTCGCCCGGTCCCCCCCCCCCGCTGGCCTCAGTCTCGAGCGGTGTGGGCGGTGTCGTAAGACGGCCTTGGTCCGGTTTTGGACCCCGTTTCCTTGCGGAACCCGAGAACTCCCACCAAACTCGTCTATTTTTTTCTTCTTTTTTTTCTCTCTGGATTCTTCGAGACGAGATAGAGTGTCAACCCACCGATTCATCTCTTTTGCCTGATCTCTTTCCTTGCCCCGAACGGCTAATTGATCTAATCTCCAAGTGAGTACGTTTTCGCCATCAAACGACCTCGTTGCAACAAGGTGTCCCACGGGATGTCCACTTTCGCGTTATTTGATTACGGCTATATAATGTCTATTGTTCGCTGGGCGCACGGAGTACCGGCTCAGAAAGGAATGTGATTATATTCTGACGATTTGCTCCGACCGGTCGCGACCACATAGTACACGCTTGCAGATCAGTCCTCTCGGGCCTCTGGCGTCAGGTATCCCCGTTCGCACCCAACGTTTCACTCTTTTTCTCCTTCTTCTTCGGATCCACAGGAGATGAAACCACGCAACTCCGGCAGCCCGGACATGGAGACGGGACGAGGAGGCGCGTTCCGGCTGACCGGTGTATGGATGTGTAAGTAAAATGACGATACGCGCGATTGCGTGGGAAGGTGTAACGATCACACTGGAGAGTCAGAACAGGGATGTACGTTCCGAACAAAAATGACCGAGTAATCTCGGTGTCAGGTTCCAGATTCTGGCTAAATCGCGTTGTCGTACCTGAAGGCACTCGTGCTAGGGGTGCCATCCAATTCTCCACCGGGCTTAACACCAAACGATGCCGTCGATCAAATCAACACCGGGGTGAGTTCCAAAACCAGCGTCCGTAACGTTACACCATTAACCCCATGCGCGTCCGAGGTCGGAAAATTTTTCTGACGACCCGAGGGACCCTCTCGTCCAATGGTAAACGCGACGACGCGTCCCAATCGGCATTCCTCAGAGTTGAAGCGGTAGCCTCGGTGTAACGGATCTCATCACTGAGATTGTTCCGTGCGATGAGATCGGGAGTTACAGTACCAGCACGGAGGGGGTTATTTATAATTGGCGACGTCCATTTCAAATGTCGTCAAAGTTTTTCTTGAAGCCCGGAGTTCGGGGAAATCCTGGACTCACGGTAGCGAGACAATGGAGGCTCTTTCGGGGACCGGCGTCCTTGTGTGAGTCTCAGCCGCGGATTTAGTTGGCGGGGTGTCCACGCAGACCGTGGTACCCGGCACCGACGCGCACGTAAACGTCGAGAGATCATGCCGACTAGGCACCAGAGCACTTGACCAGAGAACTTGAGCCCATTGAGGTTGGTGACTAAGTTGGCCAAACAGCGGAACTCAATAACTGCCACACCCTTGACCGTGGGGGCGCTCTACAAACAGACAATCAAACGCTGTCACCCTCGGAACGGATTTTAGGGGGCCCCAGGACTTACTGGCAATCACACCGGTGATCTGGCCGACGCAGCTCTTGTACTTGTCAACGCCACATTCGGCGTTAGAGAAATCACCATCGGGGACGAGAGCGGTGCAACCACGGTCTGGCACGCCCTAGCTCGTGATTTTGGGGGAGTTTGTCTGCCGCCTGTCCTTCCTTCAGGTATGTTTCCAGAGTGGGAACCCTGGCAACAACGTCGAACCGGACGGAAGTTGGCTGGCAACGGACTCACCCTTTGTATTGAGGTTGGGATCTGTGATCTTGGTAACAGCACAGCGACCCCGTCAGCGTAGAGACAGTTAGATGTCGGCGCTTCCAGCGATCGGGGTTGCATCGGAGGTCGTCGTCGTGGTGATATCGGGTCGAGATAGAGGTAGAGGATCCTGGGCTGATACCGGATGTAAATCATTCCCTGATGGGAGCTCACGAAGCTAGAACTTACACGACACTCGTTGACAAACACGCGCGTCGAACTGGAGGCGCAGGCCCTCTGACCAGTTGTGTATTGTAACTGATGTTCGTCAGTATCTTGGTGCCAGGCCAACCGAGAACGTAAATCATACTCCAGTTTCTCCCACTAGGCAGAAACAAATGAGGGTGCCAAAGAAGCAAGCGTCGCGAACTTGGACATATCTACTTGCGTATGAATAGAGTGGAGCGGACCTCGCAACGAAGGGGTCGTATGTTGGAGGACCCGCAAAGGAACAAGATCGTCCTCTTACAAATTCGGCATTTATAGCATAGTCTCAGAGCTTTGAAGGGGGTAGAGGTCGCGAGCAATAGAGATAACAGTGGGCAGTGTCGAAGAAGCCAGGTCAAATGATAGGGGCTCAATCAATGAAAAACGGAGAGGAACGCGGACGGTAAAAGCTCGTCAAAATCAGCACTACGCACGAAAGGTTGGCGTTGGTGTAAGCAGAACAATGATGAGGGGGCGAGACGATGCTGATGAACATCCCGTTCACGCACTGAAGGACACGTTGCCAACCTGTGGCTGGTGATCAGCGAAGCCACCGAGGAAACGGTCGGATTAAACCTGGTGATTGATCTCGACAGCGCCAGAACGCACAGAGAAACGAGCACCGCCACGTAAGCTGGGAGATGGAACATCAGATTTCCTGATAGCCAAGGACGAAATGGTAAAACAATGTAGTTCACGTGTCCGTCTGGGGAGCGAACAAGGATCGAAATTAGGACCCCACCAGAAACCTAGTGCTTCCATGTGAGCCACCCCTTTCCATCCTCCCTGACCTCTTCCTCGCACATGCGGTCCAGAACCTCAGAGACCTTGTTCTGGACGCCACCCTTGCCCTTCGTCTGCTGCTCAAAGTGTTGCAGCACCTGATCGCGCGTGACTGCGAGCCCTCCGCTGCCGGGGGTATCTTGGGTCACGTAAAGCCTGACGTTTTCTTGTGACGGCAGTGCGAATCGCATGGGGTGTCTGGGTCTATCAAACCCTGCTGGTGGGTGAAACTCGGGCTCGCCATCAAGGTATTTAGACGACGGTGAGAAGAAATCTTGAATAACAGATTCTCCCGAAACCTCGGAGAGCGTTGACGGTTTCCAATTTGGTCGGCCAGAAGTCTTGTTGAGAACAGCTGTTACTCCTGTTGCGAAATCGGGGCTTGCACCGTTCTGTGTGATGAGAGTCGGTAATTATTAATTACTCGCCAACATGAGTTCTGAGGGATGACGTACGCAGAGTGCCGTGGCAATACCGATTTCAGTCCGTAGGGCATCAATTAACCCGCTATCTTTGTTCTTGCGAAGAGCGAAGAGGGCGACGCGCAAACTTGTTGGGCTACGGAGGTTCAGAGCCTCTAAGGTCGAGGTCGCCCAAGCCTTCACCTGTTCATCAGAGGACTGTTTGTGATTCTCCAGCGATTCGAAGATATTTTCGACGGATTTTTGACTGAACGCTGAATCCAACGCAACCCGAACCGAACCGGTCAGTGCAATCGGGGGTTCGGGGACCTCGGGCTCGTAATACGATTGTTCGATGGTGCTGTTAACCATCTCCATTGTTGGGTTTTCCAGAGATGCCAAGGCTTCGAGAAGAGCAGGAATCCGCCGTTGGGGAATGTAATGAGTAGCGAGCCCGTGCATGCTTCGGAAGGATCCGATTAACAGGTGCCCGCAGCGAGTTCTTCATCGGACTTACAAGACATCCCTGCCCTTCAAAGTTTCTCCTGTTAGGGCCAGGTATGCCCCGATTTCCCCGTCCAGCCGGTTAAGGAAATAATTAGCTCCGACATCCGGAGCGTAGCCAATCTTCGTTTCTGGCATTGCGAATACAGTGGCTTCGGTGGAAATCCTAAACGGTGCCATGCCCGACAAACCCACTCCTCCACCCACTGTGACGTCAGTCAGAATTGGTTCAAGCGGGACGAACTCGGGCACTTGCTCGTAATCCCGTCCATGACAGCAACGTATGGTTTGGAAATGGAAGCAAGCATATAGTCTACCTCGAACCTTGTGTATTCGTTAGTAAACGGGTCTTAAATCCGATAGATTGCGCGGTCGGCTTACTCGGACTTGAAGTATTCAATAGCCTTGTGCCGTGTCTTCTCGTTGGCAGCGTTGGCGATCACATCTGTCCGTGTGTTTGCGCGTGGAGGACATCCGGAATAGAGGTAACGGCTTACCTGCAACATCACCGCCAGCACAGAAGGCGCGTCCAACGCCCCTCCCAACCACCAAACCACAGAGTGTAGACTCGTTCCATTCCTTCCGGTGTTGTTTCAACACGCGTAATGGATGCGAACGCAACACGGCTTACCCGAATTTTTGGTTTAAGTAGACCCAACATGGTTGCATCGAGAGCATTGAGCTTCTTTGGCCTATTCAGGATATAGGAGCGAACCGAACCATTCGATTCAAACAACACAGGGGCCTGTAAGGATTAAAATCAAGTCTGGGTAAAAACCAACGGTTATTCCAGCCGTTGCAGACGCACTTCTTCGGAAACCTGTGATGATGTGGATATCATGTGACGAGCAACTTGAGAGGTCCTCCGTGTAGCCACCGCTACTGCCGGTTGGGTTGAGGAAACGCGAAAGGCTCTAGCAAGCATGGGAGCAGGCTTCTCCAGCTTGCACGTTTAGGTGAGGTCGGACGGGAGAGGCTGAGAGCGGAGCGCGATCACCGGTAACCGGCTCCGACGGTCCTCCTCCCGTGACTCTCATCAGGTTCGCATGAAATATGGATGAACACTTAAAGGACTGATATCACCCGGGATCTACTCCAGAAATAACCCCGGACAAGGATGACCGTCAGTTCTCCAAAGGTCGGTACACGTATATTTCTCTTAGGACACATCGGCACGGTCAAATTCGCCGGTCCAGTACATGGCACAACTGGAACCTGGCTTGGCGTCGAATGGGACGACCCCCAACGCGGGAAACACGATGGCGCGAAGGACGGCGTTCGATATTTCACTTGCACGTGGGTGGCTTTGCGGACCCGCTGTGTGTATTTGTCTCACTTTTTTTTTTTTTTTCGCGTGTTCGTAGGGTCCCTGGGGCGGGATCATTCATTCGGCAGACACCTTCCATCGAACTCGGGACAACCTTCAAACGAGCTCTTCTTTCGAAGTACGTTGAGGATCTTCATGGATCCCGAGGGCAAGAATTTGTCGTCCTCGGTTCATCCAACGGTGCCATTGAGGTCGAGGCCGTGAATCTCGATAAGATCAGAGACAAACTTTCCCATGTGGAGAAACTCCGCGAAGTCAGCCTCGATGGGGAGAATGTGACTTCTGCAGGCCCGCCTGGTGAAATCGGAAAAAATTGTCCAAGTGTGTGTTTCAGAAGTTGCATTCTGTTCGGTTGTAAGATTCACGCGCTTGCAGGTATCCGCGGCCTGGATGTAACCAGGAGCCTGATTCCGTCCTGGGATGCAATCGCGGAAATAACCCGCGAGCTTCCTCTTCTCGAACGACTGGCACTCAAGTGAGCGCCACCGCTGTCCTATTTCTGTCCACACACACACACCAACTTCCTATCAGCCAGAACAGATTTACAATCCCTTCCGGAGCAGTGGAACTATCATCCGCGTTCCTCAATCTCCAGGAACTCCAACTCAACAAGACTCTATTGGAGTGGATAGATTTCACTGAATGCCTGTTGCCGCACCTACCTAAATTAACCACCGTCGAACTGGGGTACAACCGGTTGGATCATCTGTCAGACGAAACCACCAGGCAGAATCCCCCTACCGCGGATACCAAATTGTCCACTGTAAATTTTGACGGCAACAGCCTGAATAATTGGTCAGAGATATGCTTATCGCTTGCCAAATATCCCACGTGCGCGCTTCTATCATATGGTCCGTCCGAATCTCACCGGCTGTGAATCCCCCCGTGCTAGGCAGTGTGAACCATTTGGTCTTGAGCCTCAACGCGATCGAGAGCATCTCACCATTGCCGGAATCCGACAAAGGGACCGATGCCTCAGCCCCGGGAGGACTGGTTCACATCAAATCCCTCACTTTGTCGTCAAATAAACTTCGTAATTGGGCCGACATTAACGCGCTGGCGGGCCACTGTCCGCTACTGGAGACGCTAAATATCACCGGCAACCCGATTATCGAGGGTCAGTTTCATTTATGTCTCATTCATAGGTCGCGTTCACGCCCCTAACGTGGTATCTCAGAGAAACACAGTAGAGCAATCTTCGTTGCAAAATTGCCTGCTCTCAAATCCTTGAATGGAGGAACCGCGAGTCCAGCCCAGTTGCTCCCGTGCTAAAGTGATCCTGATGTGACCGTCGCGCCCATCCTTTGACAGATACCGCACAAAGAGCGAGAGGACTGTGAATTGTTTTACCTCTCCTACATTGCTCGGGTGGGATACAAAACGGAAGAGGCGATCGTCGCAGCCCACCCCCGATACCAGGAACTTCGCGCGAGTGCGTTGTTATTCCGGTTTCTCATTCTGGTGTTTATTCCAAGGTCAAACCCTTTCTAGGATACGGTCAAACAGAGGATTACGTCGCACCACGTCAAGACAACCTGAACAGCCACATCATATGTACGTCCATTCCGCAACAGGCTCGACAGGATTCTGACCTGATATGACCGCTCAAATAGCCCTGAATGTACAACGTATATCCAGTTCACTGGCCAAGGGATCCCCGGTCCCCGAACACTCAACACCAACTATTATCAAAGCCCTACCTTCAATGAAACTTCAAACCCTTCAACAGAAACTTCGTAAGACATTCAAGGTCTCTCCGAAGGCGGAGATGAACCTTTATTTGGAGATGTCGGACATGATAGCAGAGTTGGAATCTGGAGATTCGCATGACTTGATTTGGTGGGGCCTCGACGATGGGTCAAACCTTTTCGTTTATATTCCATGAGGAACCGAGGATAGATACGGTGAATAGAAATGTATTGCTGAAAGAAACAGGGACCTGTACGTGAAGAACGTGACCGCAATTGAGCCCGAGCTGAAACCTTACCATGGTTTTCGCAAAATACCAGGTCGTATCCACACGAAACGTCCCAACAGGTTAGCAATGGTGAAATTCCGGTCCTCTCTTCTCCCATGAGCGAGGACGCGCCTCCTTCGGAGTGGAAGACTAGGGGTGGTTGGAGTGAGCCTTGCCCGGGCCAATGTTCAATACGAAGCGCCAATCAGTGGGAGGGGGGACGTGTGATTGTGGCGGTAAAGGCAATCGCTACCGCCAGTTCGCTTCAGTCCTGACACTAGTTCATTCCTCCCACAAGCGAACCATCGTGGGCCAGGGTCTGGGCGTTGAGGCTTGCCTGCGGTCACCATCCTACGGAACTTGCAAGGGGAGCCCAATAGGAATAGTCAACAAGATCCGGAGTGCCTACACGTCCTACGAGAGTGTGCCGGGCCACGGAACGGAAAACAGGGAGATAGGTAAGCCACAGGGCGTCTGATACATGTATACGTCTCCAAAATAACCGCTTTCGCCAAATACGAAGGGGGAAATCCAACGAATTTTTCAGGTAACCCTTTCGTGTTAGTTTCACCTGTAGGCCGCGTCGCCGTTGGAGTACCTGGGGGCACGGTCCTCATATCGGTCATCCTTTTCATCCCGCTTCCTTTCGTCACGGCGGCGATCGTCACGGGCCTCGCGAGGATAGGGTTCTGGGGCACGACGATCGTCCCTTCTTTCGTAGCCAGACGAACGACGGTCCTCGAACTCCCTACGTGGGGGGGACCTCGGCCGACGTTCCTCAATATCACGACGGGGTGGCGGGGAGCGCGAACGTTCACGGCGGTAGGGAGGGCGCTCCTCACGATACCTGTCACGGTTATCACGGTAACGGTCATCACGACGTTCGTCCCGACGGTAGTTATCGGGGCCACGCTAAGGGAATATAGTAAGGAAAGGAGTCAAAGGTATGGAAGGTGGACGCACATCATTGTCAGCAGCAACTCGGACTGTCTGGCCACGAAGGTCCTTTCCATCAAGTTGCTTTGCAGCACGATCAGCATCCTCGCGAGATTGGTACTCCAGGACACTGTACTCGACATCAGCAATTTATTCATAGAACACCAGAACCAGATACTCACCCGTCACCGATGTTGTCGCGATCTATGTCAGCGAAGGAGACACTTCCGGCCTCGCGACCGAAATCCTTGAGATCCTATGGTGCGGGAAATATTGCGTCAAGATCAGGCCTTCATGGGTGGGGGGTGTCCGGAAACCAATACGAATTCCAACAGCACGGACGACGGTTCCAAATCCCAAGTGGGCCGAAATCATAGGGTCGCAAATGAAGCTGTTGTAAACCCGGCGCTCTCCAGAGAATAAAGTTGGGGGGTGGAACTGGGGTGTCGCCACGTCCAAAACGGGGAAATCCATACCTGCCAACTGGTGTCCCGAGAAATCCCCGATACGGTAAGGCGAAAGCCGGGTGGTCTTCTAGCCCTAATAGTGCGGTCGGCGTCATAGGTGTCCCGCTTTGGTCGGCTCTCCTTAGCAAACTCGACAACGATGCTGTGGTCAGGGTGTCAGCTCCTCCCCACGGCGATAGGATAGGGAGGTACAAACTTTGTACCCATGAAGCTCTTTCCATTGAAAGCATTCAATGCATCCTCGGCATCCTGTCATACAAATAGTTGGCTCTGGCTCAGAATGTGGCGAGAAACACAGCAGCAGCTTACGCGACTATTTTCGAACTCAACAAACCCAAAGCCTAGGGACACGGAATTATTCAGCGGTACATGTCGTATTGGAGCGCCCTTTACTTACCAGTCATGACACGAACGTCAACAATACGGCCATAGCCATCGAACAATTTGGCGACGTCGTCGGAGCGAGCGTCCATAGGTAAACCTGAAGGTTGGTCATGAGCAGCAGTTATCCTCAAGTTCAGTGTTCGACGTACGGCCAAGATACAATCTGCGGGCCATGGCTGACACGAAAAGTAGATGGAGGCAGGAGAGAAGGTGTGCGTGGATCGGAGTTCAAAATTTTGTTCCCAATCAAATACCCCGATCCGCGATTGGTCCGTGCGCGCAGAGGTATTTTTTTTCCAGGATATGCATGTTTTATAAGAGGGGGTAGTATGATAAGTAAAAGACATAAAAGTATCGGTAATGGAGATGAAATCGCTCAGTGTTGAGCCCAGTTAATGGTGTTGATGTCAATGCCCTCTTGTACCATCTCCCAGAGGGGACTGGGAAGAAACGATCAGCTGGTCGTCGCTGCAAAATGGAGTAGGCACATACCTCATATCCCTCAATTTTTGAACGGTCGCAACCAGTTTCTCGACAACGAAATCGACTTCCGCCTCGGTCGTAAATCGACCAAAGCCGAATCGTAAGGAGGAATGGGCCATGTCTTCAGCCGCACCCAGCGCCCTGAGGACATAAGATGGTTCCAGCGATGCTGAAGTGCAGGCGCTTCCAGAGGAGAGGGCGATATCCTTCAAGGCCATGAGAAGACTTTCGCCCTCGACATAGGCGAAACTGAGGTTGACGCATCCGGGATAACCGTCAACGTCGCCGTTCCGGACGACATGGTCAATCCTGGACCCAAGTCCATTGATGAGGCGCTGTGCCAATCTTTGGACTTTGGCATGGTCCCGCTGCGAGGGAAAGGGTGAGCGTCAATCCGGTAGAGTGCAAGTGAGGTTGATGGCTCAGTACCCCTGCACAAAGGATCCTCGCTAACGTCAACTCCGCTGGCGACCCAGGGGCCACCGGTGTCGCGACTTAGCTCTCTCCGTTCACGTTGTGACGGTGCGCAGATTTCGTCATAACCGTACAAGACTAGGAAAACACTCACAACCATCTCGATCTTTGCTATCCGGGCAGCTTCACCAATTCCAACCGCAAGAGCAGCAGGTAACGTGCCACTGCGCAATCCCCGCTCCTGACCACCACCGCTTAAGATGGGCTCCAACCTGACCCTAGGGCGCCGCCTGACGTACGCAGCGCCAATACCCTTGGGTCCATAGATTTTGTGACCAGAGATGCTCATCAAGTCGATGTTCATCTCATTGACGTCTAGAGGGATCTTCCCCACTGCTTGTGCAGCGTCGGTATGGAAGTGCACCCCACGGTGCTTGCGTACGATGGCGCCGATTTCCTTGATTGGTTGGATAACGCCGGTCTCGTTATTCACCGACATCACAGAAACGAGAGAAGTGTCGGGGCGGATTGCAGCTTCGAGTTCCTGGAGATCAAGGATGCCATTTTGTTGGACTCCGAGGTAGGTAATATCGAAGCCCTCTTCTTGCAACTTCCTACAAGAATCAAGGACACACTTGTGTTCCTGTTTTAGGAGATCATAAGTAAAACCAAGCCGAGAGGACACGTTGCACTCAAGCTCACAGTTTGGGTAGTAATTATGTGTCGCTTTTTCTCCTTGTGAAACCTAGCAACGCCCTTGATAGACATGTTATTGGACTCCGTTGCGCCAGAAGTGAAAACAATATCTTTGGGGTCGGCACCAATGAGATCGGCAATTTGCTGTTCAAGAGAATTCAGGTGCACTGAGATTTCATGCCGCGAGGAAGATAGGCTCGACACACCTTCCTAGCCGCTTCAACAGCTTTGTCGGCCTCCCAACCGTAAGCGTGAGTCCGACTGTGTGGGTTTCCGTATTGGTCCGTCATATAGGGGAGCATCGCGTCGAGCACTCGGGGATCTACAGGTGTCGTCGCCTGAGCGAGAGTGGGTCAAAAAGGGGCGCATCTCGGTCAGACTGTATCGAACCTGCATATCCAGGTAGATCGGTCGGGTTTTGCCCTTCAAAGTTCCCTCCCGGCGAGGTCCCTCTAACTTGAAGCCAAGCATGTCTGAAACCGGTTTTTGGGTGAGTTGAGCTCCGGACAATCTGGTTTGTATAGACCCACCTGGCCGAGGGCTGAACAAGTTGTCGTCCTGGTACGTGGACGGGACGTCCACGACGCTCGCTCTGTCAGCTCCGGACGGCTGAACCAAGGTCCTTCTGGGAGCACTGCTGGCTGCAGCACGGACCAAAGTCTTCCTCTTCGCAACATATAAAGACGACCGGCGCAGTGTGGACAGCATGGTGGTCGTGTGGAGAACTGTCCGCTAAATGAATGACTGCGACGAGCTGGAATAGACGATAAAACGCGGAGCTGGCTAAGGCCGCTAACGTCCTCGGACCTGCCACGTGGTTCGGACGGCCGTGTCCCGAATGATCGGTATTGTCTGCTGGTATTGCCGATATCTGATAACTCCCCTCACTCTCATCTCGCGTAACTCGTGAGCAGAAGATTTCAGCAAAAAAGACACCCCATACATGGTGGAAACGCGGATAGTTAGAGTTGGGTCCACGATGGTGACATTTTGTGCTTCCGCCAAAATTGATCATTCATTGTCAGCGAGAGGGACGAGAGTATGCGTTGTGTAAACCCAAAGTTATGCCTCACGCCCACCGGTGACGCTATTAACCTGTCCGGGGTCTCTGGGTGTTACGGTTCCAATGCCGTCCAACGTAACCGTTAATATCGGTGGCAAAGATGTAGCAAACACGGTCCGAAAGCACCTCGTGAGGGATCCAATATGTAAGCTCCGGGGGGATAACATGCGTATACAGTATTCGGGACAAAGCCCCGTGACCAGGCACGCCTCACGTATGCGCGGCGGGCGTCTGGGTTATGTAACCATGCTGCAAGGAGACTTTATCGAATCACTGGTATTGATTGTCACCGATAGGTTTCTTCATTCGGGACAACACTCAAGCACTCATACCCCCTAAACGGGTCGCGTAATGTACGGTACCTCCGAACCATTCACAAAAAGCCAAAAAACAAAAAAATACACCGTCACAAGGATTTGGAGCAAAAGTCAAACGAAAGTTAGGTCTCGGCATATCCGCCATAGGCAGCTCGTGTCGATCAGAGGCCACTTCCAAATCAAGCGATGGGACCATTGCGAGTCAGATTAGATTTTTCATCTTGCTCCCTTATCCCCAGCTCCCATCCATCGAGCAATGTCGACACCTACAAACAACACCTCTCAGAATCAGACTAGCTTTCAGGGTGTTGGTACAACTGGTACCCCTCTGCCTGCTCCAGCCAGGACCCAGAAGGATGGGGGCATCGGGAACAGCACAGTGGGAACTTTTGGTGTATGCTATCTGTCCGTTTCGTTACTGCAGACCCTGACAACCAAGGAGGCAGGTCAAGTCCGGGTTGGCCCAAATGCTCAAGGTTTGTGATGCAGATCCTCTTCCGAGTGTTGGATCCTTACGGACGTAATGTTCCAAGGGTGGTGTGATCATGGATGTTGTAAACGCCGAACAGGTACGGAAGCTATCTTCCGTTTCGGACGGGATGGAACTCAATTCCATTAGGCTCGCATTGCTGAAGAGGCCGGGGCTTGCGCAGTCATGGCACTGGAGCGTGTACCAGCAGATATTCGCTACCACGGCGGGGTTGCTCGAATGGTGCGCGACCTCTCGAAACCCGATAATTCGTCCTGCTGACGCAGGTCTGGCAGAGTGACCCAGATATGATCAAGTCCATCATGGACGCCGTTACGATCCCTGTCATGGCCAAGATCCGAATCGGCCATTTCGTTGAGGCTCAAGTGAGAACCTGAGTCCCTAACCCCATATAACCCTTCGTCTGATCTGGGATGTCGCAGATCCTCCAACAAATCGGCATCGATTATATCGACGAGTCTGAGGTTTTGACTCCCGCGGATGAGGAGCACCACGTAAACAAGCACTCGTTCAAAATCCCGTTCGTCTGCGGAGCCAGAAATCTGGGAGAGGCTCTCCGTCGTATTTCTGAGGGTGCTGCCTTTATCCGAACAAAGGGTGAGGCCGGTACGGGGAATGTTGTTGAGGCCGTACGACACCAGCGTTCCGTCATGAGCGAGATTAGAAAAGCTGGCGTTATGACTGAGGAAGAGCTCTATGTGCTTGCCAAGGACATTCAGGCTCCATTCCACCTCCTGAAGGAGACTGCGAGGTTAAAGCGCCTCCCTGTTGTGAACTTTGCGGCTGGCGGTATCTCGACTCCCGGTGTGTTATTTTTCACACATCTCACCGTCACTGTATTTTGATGGTTGTGAAGCCGATGCTGCTCTTATGATGCAGCTGGGATGTGATGGAGGTACGCATATCCAAACTGGCCCCGGTGAATTCTCGCTAAATCATGTATCTCAGTGTTCGTCGGTTCGGGGATTTTCTTGGTAATTCGAGCCTTCCAGTTCTCTTTTCCCAAGGTTAATCCACCACTCTTCAGTCCGGTGATCCCGCAAAGCGAGCCCGTGCCATCGTCCAAGCGGTAATCTCAATCTTTCAACAAATTTCATTCTGCCTGCTGATCGTCAACAAGGTTACGCACTACAACAATCCCAAGATCATTGCCGAGGTTTCGGAAGGTTTGGGTGAAGCGATGGTCGGACTCACAATGTACGGGAATCCCCCCATCCTTCCTACTCATTTTTACTCACCCGTTGAACGTTGAACAGCGACAAGGACCTTAAGGGTGGTCGTATGGCTGAGCGCGGAAATTAGAATTAAAGTAGATATGTATGCAAGTGCCTACCGCACAAAATATCATCAGGACCTCCGCTCGTTGACTGGCGTGAACGCAGTGATCAATCGCACCTGTGACGTCACGCCACTGCTTCTCGCTAGGGTCATCCACGAACGTCCACATCTCCGACCACGAAATGGCAAAGACATCGCCAGAACAACAACTCAGGACCTTTGTAGGGGTGGGCCGATATGAACTTTTACTCTCTGATGGATGATTGACTGGGGAAGGCCAGAAAACACCCAAAAACAAGTTCACATTCGACAGTGAAAGGGATTCGCCAGAGTCAGAAATTTGTAGGGAGCTTGGGAAAGATACGAGAGAATGCATGATGGTGCGCCAGTGACTTTTGGACCCACTATTTACTGAAACGATCCGTCTTCCTATACCAGTTGAAGATGAACTCCAAGCGGCTATTCGAATGTATGCAGGATCTTGGATTCTTCTGTGCTCTGCCGTTCGACCCCTCGCGAACTCACATGGAATGCACTCCCATACCAAAGAACTAAGAGTGGGTGACTGTCCATAACACTAGATAATATTATGTCCGTCGTAGAAGGGTGCCACTAACCGAGATCTATTCCTCAAAATCTGAGGACTTCCGCATCACATACACCTACGAAACCGAGCGGTCAAGCGTCAGGGTGACGCCAGGACACGGTGGGTTTCCGGTCTTTTCTAACCCCAAAAATTCGGAAGGTTGGACCAGCTTTGGGCGAAACGGTTCTAGCGCCACCTCCAGAGACAAAATGAACGACCCGGTCCAACGGTCGGGGTAGGGTCTGGATATTCGTTTATACACGGATAAAACCTTATGGATAATCACCCACTAGGTCGCTGTAGCAGGATAAAAATGCTGATCCAAAAAGACAAAAGTGATCGGATTTGTGTTGAGCGGGGGAGTCGGAAGCGTCCGGGTTGTGTGTCGGAGTATGTCTGAGTTTAAAGTGCCTTTTTTGAAAACGCTTTCCGTCAACTTTCTACCTTAGCCATAGTCCAAACCCGTTCCTTCCCCTTCAACCATGTTAACGTCCAGGGGCCTCACCAGAATCCCTCGCTCTGCTAAAAAGGCCCTCAGCTCGGCCAAGAGAACGAACGCGTTCTTCTCGTCCGCGGCATACCTCTCGAGGGCGTCCCTTCCTTCCGTTACTTACACCTCCAACGCCCGACCGGTTCGCGCTACTCAGCAGCAAGCCAGTGAGTGCCCTTCGGAATCAATTTAGAGCGCATTTTGACGCATTTATTCGTGTTCTGCAGCGCGCTCATATGCCACGGAGGCTCCCGGAGCTATCGGTCATGTCAAGACGGTCATCGGTGCCGTCGTGGATGTTCAATTCGAGACCGAGAACTTGCCACCTATCCTCAACGCTCTCGAAGTCCAGGACTTCCATGGTGGTCGTCTGGTCCTCGAAGTTGCCGCTCACCTGGGTGAGAACTCGGTCCGAACCATTGCTATGGATGGTACCGAGGGTCTCGTCCGTGGACAGAAGGTTGTCGATACTGGTGCTCCCATCCGGATTCCTGTCGGAAAGGGTACCTTGGGTCGCATCATGAACGTCATCGGCGAGCCCATTGACGAGCGGGGTCCCATCAAGGGTGTCAAGCTCTGTCCGATCCATGCCGAGCCTCCCCCCTTCGTTGAGCAGTCGACCACTGCTGAAGTCCTGGAAACCGGTATTAAGGTCGTCGACTTACTCGCCCCCTACGCTCGTGGTGGAAAGATCGGTCTATTCGGTGGTGCAGGTGTAGGCAAGACAGTGTTGATTCAAGAGCTTATCAACAACGTCGCTAAGGCCCATGGTGGTTTCTCGATCTTCTGCGGTACGTTTTATCGCTCCCTCACGTGTCCATTGCGCTCATATTCCAACAAGGTGTCGGTGAGCGTACCCGTGAGGGTAACGACTTGTACCACGAAATGATCGAAACTGGTGTTATTAACTTGGAGGGTGACTCCAAGGTAGCCTTGGTCTTCGGTCAGATGAATGAGCCCCCTGGTGCGCGTGCTCGTGTCGCTTTGACCGGTCTTACTATCGCCGAGTACTTCCGTGATGAGGAGGGTCAGGATGTTTTGCTGTTCATCGACAACATTTTCCGATTCACCCAGGCCGGTTCCGAGGTGTCCGCCTTGCTTGGTCGTATCCCCTCTGCCGTCGGTTACCAACCGACCCTCTCCACTGATATGGGTGGCATGTTAGTATTGTCCATCCCTCTTGCAACGCTTCTCACTAATAATCACCTTCTCAGGCAAGAGCGTATTACCACCACCAAGAAGGGCTCGATCACCTCCGTCCAGGCCGTCTACGTACCTGCCGACGATTTGACCGATCCTGCCCCCGCCACCACCTTCGCTCACTTGGATGCTACCACTGTGTTGTCTCGTTCCATCGCCGAGTTGGGTATCTATCCCGCTGTCGACCCTCTGGATTCCAAGTCCCGTATGTTGGACCCCCGTATCGTTGGTCGGGAACACTATGACATCGCCACTGCCGTCCAGAAGATCCTTCAGGATTACAAGTCCCTCCAAGATATCATTGCTATCTTGGGTATGGACGAGTTGTCTGAAGAGGACAAGTTGACTGTATGTGTTGCATATGTTGGCTACCACACCTCCTAATCTGGGTCCTCTACAGGTCGAGCGTGCTCGTAAGATCCAGCGTTTCATGTCGCAGCCTTTCCAGGTCGCCCAGGTTTTCACCGGTTTTGAGGGCCGACTCGTCTCCCTCAAGGACACCGTTAGATCCTTCAAGGAGATCCTTGCTGGTACCCATGACTCTCTCCCCGAGTCCGCTTTCTACATGGTTGGCACGATCGAGGACGTCAAGGCCAAGGCCGAACAGCTCGCTAAGGAGATGGGTAGCTCATAGTCGGGCGTTTTCTCTGTTCTCCATTGTTGCCGGAAAACGCTTTGTGCTTTCGTTATGACCCCCCGGCTTAGAACATACTTCGCTGATATCTCCACGCACTCTGTTATTATCCGATTGAGCCGGGACTCATACCTTAGAACTGCAAATATAAAAGTAAAGCATAAAAAGCGAGCTCGTTCCATTGTTTGACTGAGAGGGGTAGGATATTACAATTTTATTTACAAATGGGTGAGGGGGGGTGGTACGTCGTGCTCTGGACCCTTGGGCGTGCTTCCAAGTTGGTTGGTTTAGTACAAATAACCAGAAAGTTGAATCGTTCAGTCGTGTTTTTCGTGCAAGTTAACCCAACTACTCTCCACCACAGAAGTGTCACCGGCATTGCTCTCAATATCCGCATCGTCGTTGCTCGAGGGGTTCGACCGCGTCTCGTCACCAGAACTGGACCCTTCGTCTTGAGTCTGAGTGGTCACAGCGGATGCTGATTCAACCTTTGCATGTGCTTGGGGCGGAGAGGGAGGCCTTTCGTATATTTTTGTGACAACCTTTTGTGGTTGGGTTACAGGGGGTGGGGGTTGGTCGGCGGGAATCGTCCTCGTCGGAGCGACAGGTAGCAAACCATTCCGAACCGAGATCAGGAAGTGTGGAAGGGTGATGAGGGCGTCAAGAATGAATGAGGGGAGGTTGGACGCCAACGCATACGTTCCAGCTTAAGGATGAAAATGTGTTAACGACCAGAAACCCGGATGTAGACGAGGATCACTCACCACCCGCACCGATGGAAATCCTATCACCCCTCAACCAACTCCTGAGTTTGTAAAATGCACCGACGAGAAGCGGAACGTTCGACCCATTTCCGTATGATCGTCCATTAACGATATTCACGATCGTACTGACGAAATGCGAAACAGGGGTCGGCTTCCTCGAGTTCCCAAGCTCAACCTGAAAGTTTCCACCATTCATGACCAACAGCGACTGTCCGTATACCGATTTCTCCGAAGCACTCCAACCTTCCATAGTTTGGACGTCGATGGACCCAGATGTTTCCTGGCGATGGTGTTGGTGGTGACCGTCAGTGTCGATAGTGCCAACTTCGACGGTGACGACCCGAATGTTCTTCATTGCCTCAGGGTTGACCATCGACAGAGATGCTATCTTAATCTCCCTCCTCAGCACCTGGAGACCCTGCAGAGTCGCCGATGCGCTCATGGCTTGCGCACCCGCAAAGGGTAACCCGACCCGAGTATCCGTGGCAGGAAGACAGACAATGATGGACTGTATAGCTGCCCCATTGGACAGAGCATCTCGGGCCCTTGCAGGACACGAGCGAAGAAGAGGAAGAAGTGCTTGGATTACTTGAAGGGGGACGACGTGAGTGGAGGTGAGGTAGGGAATGTAGGTTGGCTCGAGTGGGAGGTGTTCGAGAGGCATGAGAGCGGGGGCAGATGGAGCAGAGAGCGTAAGGAGGGAGATAACAGAGAGGATGTAGGGTTGTGTGGAGGGAGATGCATGTGGATCCCCGGCGGAGTTGATTGGGAACTTACGGGAGAGACTGGATGCAAGGGAGCGAAGGAAGATCGGAACAGAAGCGGGCTTGGGAGGAGCTCAGCGGGTTGAAGAGGAATGAGCAGTAGAAGTACATACGTTCGTAGGTTCCAGGACTAAAGCCCTAACATAGCCGTGCGTCTTGGACTCGATGGATTCGACAGCAGCTGAAGTCTCCACACTCGTTATGACGATGTAGCCTTTCTTCTCAAGATCAACAATTAACGGCAAACCAATGGGCCTATCTCCTCCGAGAACGACTGTGCGATAACAACTCTTAGCTTATCATATTGAGAGTAACGGCATGGGATACGTACCGACGACCTGACGACGTTCGCGGGGAACAGATGTAGTCGAGATATGTCTGACCCTCTGCCTCCTGCGGAGTCGATACTTGTGGGATCCATAACCAACCATAAGGCCGACACCAAGTCCGACGCCAAGAACCGTCCAGGGGTTTTCCTGACACCAATCAATGGATTTCTCCAAAATGGTCTTCGGAGGAGGGGGTGGCGGTGGAGGGGGTGGTACGTGGAAGTCTCCCAAGCTTGGTACTCGTACGTGGATGTCGGGCAGATTTGGGCCAAAGCGAGATACATCGTCCCAGAGTCGATTGAAAGTCTCTCGCACACCTGGCAGATCGGGGGTCGCTGCGGACAACGAAGCGTAGACGACATCCTCGAGAGATTCGAGGACGTCCTCAATTTGTTGGATGGAGGGGAACATGGAGGCTGTTGGTGGGAAGGACGACTCTGCCGGTGGCGAGGGTTCTTGGCTGCTGAACAAACGTGGCTTGTCGGCGTCACCCACCGTCGGCCCGAGATTGGTCGTTCACACGCTTGCGACTCCTTCAGTCATCGACCGGAAAACCTGACATTTTGTGTACACGGCAAGAGACTGGGAGAGTTACAGTTTACTACGGCTCTCTGGCTTCAACTCAGCCACGAAAGTTGTTCTTCATATCACGAAGCCCATCCATGATCGCAGGTTCAGTGGTGCCGTTAGTGGCTTTGCTGTAAACAAGACAACTCGCATCAATACCCCACTTTCACGTTCACCGGACGCGCCAAGAGGTGGACTTGCCGAACAGCATCACTTCCGAGTCTCATGAATACATTCCACTCCTTCTCATCTCCGATGGTACCATATCCTTGGGTGATCTTGTGAGAGTCCACTATCTCCTGAAGACGCGCCAACGCTTTGTTGTCCGGGTCCACGGATTTGGCGAAGAATAAGTTCCCCGCGGTGTATTCGTGACCAGAATATACGACGGTAGGATCAGGGAGCGTGCCTAGATGGGTCAGCGCCGCGTGCATCTGCGTGGCATCCCCTTCAAAGAAACGACCACAGCCACCGGTAAATAGAGTGTCCCCAGTGAAGACCACCGGTGCGGCACCCGAAGGGGACATATCCGTTACATAGTAGCAGATAGAATCTTGGGTGTGGCATGGGGTCGCAAGACACCTTCGCGATCGTGAGTAAACTGCTCCGCCAATCGGAGTAAGGATCAGATGGCCTCACTTGACTTCCAGAGACCCAATGGTGAATGTGTCCGCGTCCTTCACAATCTCGGTAACGGCTTTGACTTGCTTGCTGCCTCCATAGATGGGCGCATTTGGGAATTCCTTTGCCTATTTGTATTGAGCGGAGGGTGAGAGGGGAGCGATGCTGGCAGATAGGCAGGACCTACAAATTGCTGGGATGGTGAAACAGCATCAGCGGAAAACTCGGCGGGGATCAGCCAAATTCACGTACGTGATTCCCGCCGGAGTGGTCATCGTGATGATGTGTGGTGATGCAAGCGACGATTTCGACACCGAGCCCCTGTGCAGATGATGCGACCTTTGGCAGGTCGTAGGGGTCGACGGCCGCAGCTTTGTTGGACTCCTCGTCGACGAGGAGGTACGCGTAGTTGTCTGATCTGACTGGGACGGGGATCACCTTCATCGTCGTTCTGGTTGAGGTGCGTAGATTTCGCCTGAGTAGTGCTAGGTTGAAACAGCGGGCGACGAGTGGCTGGGACATTCGATCACGCCCGATCATGTGCTGATCATCATTCACTTTCGCTTGGGACGGGCCTCTTCTTATAACCCATGCTCGCATCCCACCACCTCCTCTTCACCTCTCCCTGGCATGGCCGACTTGGCGGCTTTCTGTGGCGCCTGCCCCTCCATCGGTATTTTCTCTTCAATCCCTCGTCATCCATTTCACAGACTCACTCTTCTCAAGGAACTTGCCCAGATTGCGTTAGGGAGAGACTGAGGCAGAATAACGAAGATGACATCGCTGTCTGTTGCAGCCTGCAAAGCCCGTCATCTTTCGTATTTTCCTCTTCGACCCGCGAACTTCCGAGTCCTTCGTTGGCGGGGGGGAGCAACACTCGTTCCCAAGATCCCTCGACGACACGGACAAGCACCACTCTGGACTCAAACAACCGGGACCAGTCCTCCACGTTCCTTTCCCATACAAGCCCCTCTATCTCATCTTCCCCTTCCCCAACTACCGCCGACCCCTCATCTGAAACACCAATCGACCTGTCCACGACAAAGTCCGACAAGTCATTGAACATCACCGCGATCGCGATCGGGGTAACCGGCGCCGCCTTGCTCCTCATTGTCTGTGCGACGATGATCTTCTATCTGAGGAAGAAGAGACAGAGGAACAGGGTGCCACCCTCTGCAGAATTTATGAACGTTGTCGCTATAAGGCGGCCCCGAGCGTATCATGAAACGGCCTCACCGACATCCTCCATGTTCACCCCCAAAGACGGCATGTCCTTCGCTTCCTCTCCGTACGAGCCAACAAGGTGCAGCCTCCCTCCGTTAACCTACTCCCCTCCTCCCACCGCTCCACATTGGTCGTCATGAGTAGGGCAACACTTCCCCTTGTATCTCGTCCATTAAGTTCTTTCTCTCACGATGATCTCTTCCGTCGTTTGTTTTGCCGCAGATATTTATTCTTCGCATTGCTTTCCTCGAGTTCTTTTCAATTTCAGATTTGCTTGTGTGAACAGTCGATTTATGGTACCAAAAAGAGAAAGAAACACTGTAGTACTTACGAGCTGCGCCTGTCAACCCATATGTATTGTACTAGTTCGGCCGTTGGTCCCCCGCGACCTGCACGCACACGATTTAATTATTCAGTGTAAACTCCGGTGAATCTCCAATCTGCACCGTGGGCGGGACAGGCTGTGAGCTCCGCTATTCGAATCAATCTCCCAGGATCGCCTCTACAACATTTTCCACTCTCAACTGTCTCAGATCCGTGTAGGTCTGAACGAGATTCATCCGTGAGCGAACAGCAAAACTCAAGGTGGGGATACTGACCTGACCGCACCCAACGAACACGATCGGTTGTCCAGTTACATAGGTCATTGAAAGTGCAGCGCCAACCTGTACGAGATTCTCGTCAATATTACCCCTTGTAAGCAAATGAAGTGTGTGAACCTTGTCATCAACAGTGTCCCACTTAGTGACCAACATTCCATCAATCCCTCGCTCTTTCCCAGTCCCGGAGGCAGCAGAGAAATCTTTCAATGCTCGGTCGAACTTGGTCAACTGGTCAACGGCTTCATTACCGACCAAAGCCTCCCCAACGAACAATATCTTATCCGGGGAATTGATGGCAACTAACTTGGCCAGGGCGCGCATCAAAGGCTGTCAATGATGGAAGCAGGATCAACTGCGGACCAAAGAATAAATGTAGATGGGGTTAACACACTTCGTTGTCCTGCATTCGGCCGGCCGTATCGATCAAAACGACATCAAAATCATTGTCTCGGGCATAGGCAGTTGCCTCCCTGGCGATTCCGGCCGCATCCTTTCCGTAGCCCCGTTCGAAGAGCTCGACGCGGCCCTTACTACCGGTCGGCCCATCGACGCCGAGCATGCTCAAGTTTCGAACGTGCACGCGAAGCTGTTCAACTGCACCGCTTCTACACGGTTGGTCTTTCTTCAGCACGAATCCCCAGAATCAAAGCGTGGAAGGCTGACCTAAAGGTGTCGCACGCAGCAATCAAGACTTTCATACCGTTCTGGATGAGCCAAAAGCAGACCTTGGACAGGTTCGTGCTCTTTCCAACGCCATTGACACCAACAAACGTGATGCTGTATGGCATCCTCTGTTGGGTGGAGGACAGCGGCGAAGAAAGTTTCGTACGGATGGAAAGCAAGAGGTCGGTGGAAGTCTTGGGGGTGAGGATACGTGTAATAGATGCCGCCAGAGCAGAGCGGAAAGCAGCATTCGTGGCTGCGTTGAATGATCAATATCACTGACCCAGACGGGGGGAGGGGTCGCAACGTACTCTGGAAACCTCCAACTTTCTGACCGACGAGACTCTCTCCAACACCCTCACATACCTTCTCCGCGATCTCCTTCGCGACGTTCTTCTTCATCAGGTGCTGTTTCATACCCTCCAATACCGGCTTCAAATCTTCCTCAGTCAAAGTCTTCGACCCCGTCAATCTTGCAAACAAGGACCCGAAGCTCGACCCCAGCGTCCCAGTGGGGGCTTGTCCCTTTTCCTTCGAAGAGACCGAGTCGAGGGCCTGGGAGATGAATTTATCTAACTCATCCCCCTTCTCGCCTTTGTCGCCAAACTCCCAATCTTTCACTTCGTACATCCCATCCACGGTTCTTGTACCAAATGATGCACGATCCACAAGAGCGGAGACATCAACATTGGAAGGCGAAGCGGGGTTATTCCCGTCAGGCTTATCTGAACTGTAATCCAGGGAAGCCATGTCGCCTTCAGTGGGGACTTCGTCACCCCATTTGCGGCCGACTTTGGTCTTCTTTTTCTTAGCAGCAACGGCAGGGGTATCGGAACTGTCGTAAGAGCGGGTCAGAAAATGTCAAAAAAAGGTCATACAGCATACTAGACGGACTCTGATCCTGGGTGGCTGTCCCTGCCGCTCCCAGAGTCGAAGCGCTGGAACCCGCCTCGACCACTAACTCGCCTTCCGCCACGGCCACGCAGTCTGTTCTTCAAAGCCTGTACATTCCGCGCAATTTTCTGCTCGTCCATTGCGTTATCCTCAGACTGAGACGGAACTACACCAAATCAGTTGACATAGAACAAGGGAATTGGAGACATACTGGTGCTGGGGTCATCAGAGGGAGGTGTAGTATCTTGGGTGATGCGCTGAGCGGGCTTATTTCGGGACCTTCGTTCCTGTTTCGTTAAATTTATGAGGGAAACGGTAATGTAGGTGCATCATTTGTCAGCCGTACCTGGGCAGCCTTGTCCTCGAAGTTCTTCAGTAGCTTGTCAAACACTTGGTCCCAGTCCCTGAAAGCTTGCGTAAAGTTCCATGACGTAGGAATTCCTGCAGGTACGGCCTTGCCAGCATTGATTGCATGCAATGAAGACACGAACGATCGCAGGAACGGTTCGAACAACTTGACGAAGACGGATTTGAGGGCCGCAAGGAGGTCGTCGACGTAGGCCAACTGCAGGATACGCTGGTACGCGACCTATAGTTAATGACCAAATGAGAGCGGGTGAGTATGGTTGGTCACGAGATAAACCTGAAAGCGAAGTTAGACGTACGACGAAGATCAGCTCAAGGTCATTAAAGAACGTCCAGCGAACTGCGTAACCATCTTTCTCGTAGTGGTCTTCGGCGGTCTTCCCCTCTATCAAAGCATCCCGGATGAGTGAGTTCACGGGTGACGCCGCAGAAGACGCAAGTTGTGACGCTGCGGGTGTGAACGACCTTGACCATAACACAATTCCACCTAGTGTCGCCCAACAATGAGCCCAACGGCTTCCTTGCGGTTCTTGGGCTCTTACCCTTGTGCGATATTGAACAGTGGTCTAACATTGAGAAAGTCGGGGAACGGAAGAAAGATGGGTCTACGGATCACGTGGACTACACCGAAGCACAGTAGAGTCGCTACGCGCTTGAGTTACGGGCCCTCTCCAACCCGAGCACCTTAAGACGTCTGGTTATCTTCTAACCACTTCCGCACATCCCTCTTGGAAATCATCCCCATCGGTCGAAGCTGTTCCTCGAATGTTCGAGGGCGGTACAACCGCATGATGTACCCGGACACACTCCAAATATCTTCCCACTCCGCGTCAAAGAGTGTCCACCAACAGTGTGGAGGTTTCGAAGGCAGTGAAATATCACAATGGCGTGTTGTCAACAGGATCGCTGCGCTGATGATCGTCGGTACGGCGTACAATGCATACACCGGTGTCTGTAATCTAGGGGATATTCAATCCAGAGCGGCCGAGAAGGAAGTACAAACACATACGCGTCATTGAGATACCCCCACGCTCGCTGACAAACATCGTCACGTCCGGTTAGACCGAGTAACCGCAAGTAGTTGACAAGTGTTCCATATGGCAGGACAACATTCGCGTTGAATCCCAACCGCTTGAGAATCTGCATCTCGGAGACCACCAACGCGTCCTTGAGATCGTAGAACGTGTTCCCAAAATACGACATGGAGACGTATTTCAGTTCTAGTGGGTGAGGATCCTGAGAGGCGAGAGCCTTGCGCTCGTGTGCAGTTCGTTGGATGAGGACGTCGTACACGTTGATTAGGTCGCGCATCCTAACAGGGCACTCTTGGAGTTTCGAAGCAAGGTACAGAGCACCCATTCCGATGTCCTAGATGAAGCAAAAGAAAAAAGTGAGGGCGCTAGTCGAAACACGTTAAAAGGCTGGTCGTGGTGGAATTGGGGAGGGAACCAAACTGACACCAATACCAAACTGCTTCATAGAGGTGACAAACCAGAACCGTTGGAAGAGTATCTGCGCCGTGGCGACTGCGACTTGTTTTCTTCAGGTTCTTTAGAGCTAGAGGAAGATTCCCAATCGTTGACGCCACGCACTGGTTCAGTAAAACTCCGGCCTCAGTGATTAACTTGCAGCCATAAGCACGGAGATCCTCTTCGAGTTCAGCAGGAATTCCGTCTAGTCTTGAAGGTGTATTTTCGATTTGCTCGAGCGAAGCCAGGGGGCAAAGATCGACGGACATATGGGGAGGCGGAAGAAGAACCTTGCCTTCTACGATCATCATCACTGACATGTCTGGCTTGCCTCCGAAGCCTGACTTTGACTCACGCGACGACGACAGGCGGTCACCTCCCCGCCGTCCAGAACGCTCTGACCACGACCACAGAGCATCTTCCTCGCGCGGTCCACCGCCTCTGGCCGATTCGTACGTTGCACCAGCCGGGGACACATATGTCCCCAGACACGATGAACGATCTCGTCGACCGTCGCCACCACCAAGGTCCTGGAGAGATCCTCCGAGAAGGACCCCGCCACCGCGACGAGAGGAGTGGAGACATAGAGACGAACCGATAGACAGGCGGCGTGATTATCCACCGCGTTCTCGCGATTATCCCAGAGGCGGACCACGCGACCGTGACTGGCGGCGCGATAGGGATTATGATGACCGGGACCGACGCTACTCGCGAAGGAGTCCCAGTCCTTACGACAGGGGCCGGAGATGGTCATCACGAGGGTCTCCTTCACCGCCTCGTAGATCAAGTACGTCTGATCAAAAGTCCCCATACTGCCGTGCTCATCCATAAAAACTCCCGCTGCAGCGTATGATTATAGGAGACGTTCGCCACCATACCATTCCCGACGTTCGGCGTCCCCTCCTCGTAGGAGACCGTCCCCGGGAAGGAGGGAAGACGGAAGATTTTCTCCAAGACGTCCACCCCCGCGGGACGGTGACCAGGTGGAAAGACCGACTTATCGTCGGAGTCGCAGCCGGACCCGGAGTCGTACCCCCCGGCTACCCGCCCCTCAAGTAGAGGTTCAACCCACCGAACCGTCGTCTGAGATTCCCCCTTCCGCTCCTGGTGAGGGGGCAGGGGTACCACCAAAACCCCCATCACCTCGTAGTCAGAAGTCCATAAATCAACCGAGTGGATCTTCCGAGATCCATGTGTCAAAGTCTTCAATACCCATCGAAGTCACAGCGGCGTCCACGGTTGACCCAGATGTAACTATGGTGGATGTTCGACCTCCGACCCAACCCAAAGCTTTCTCTGTGAGCACCACAGCACCTCCAACTCAACCCAAGAACTTCAATAGGCCCCCACCAACTGGACCCCGGTTGGCCCCTACCACCCCAGGACAACTTCACCCACCGCATCAGCCACCGACACCAGAAACGCCCTCCGCTCCCGTGCCGACACAACCTGATCCTGGTCCCGCGATTGCAGATGCTCCGATTGAAGAAGAGCCTAAGATTACGCTGCCTAAAATCGAAGAGTTTGTACTACCAATCCCGCGAGGGATGGAAAATGGTGCCAAAAACCTTGACAAGACGGTAAACCATATCCAATCTCATGTGGTGTCGTTTTCTTATGCTTCCATAAGATCGATGAACTTTTGCGAAAAAGTTATCTCATGCGCGCAGAATACGGTGAGACCTTGAAGGCAGCTCGGAAAGCCATGCATGAGCAAGAGATGGCAGAGATCGAGTTAGCTGCAGCGAGGATGCGGCGAGAGGTCGCTGACTCTCAGCTAGAGAAGGCCAGGTTTGGCTTGCTGGGGATTGACTATGATGGGATCTCGGGTTTGGTGGTAGATGAATAGGTGCATTAGGTTGATTACTTTGAACGCGAGTACGTCGCAGTCCGTCACATGCGTATGGAAGGTATACCCATAGTCATGGGGTGTGATTTACCCTTTGAAACATTTGACGAATGGCGTTACTGGGTGACTGGGTGACTGTCCGTAGGATGTGCAGCGTGTACACACGAATCCAGATGAATATCGAACCCATATAAGGGAACTGTCAGGACCCTGACCATTGGGCTGGGTCGTTGATTTTGTCTCCAAACCGCGCATCTACCAGAAACCCGCCCACTTCAACTCACTGTGTCCTGGCGTCACCCCGACGCTTTACCTTCCAGTTTCGTCGGCGCATGCGATGGGGAAGTCCTCAGATATTGAGGAATAGACCTCGACTATTGGCACCCTTCTACAACGGATATGTATATACCTGGTTTTATCTAGTCCTACGGACAGTCACCCACTAGCCATGAGGTTTTATCCGTGTATAAACGAATATCCAGACCCTACCCCAACCGTTGGACCGGGTCATTGATTTTGTCTCCAAACCGCGCATCTGGAGTTGTGACGCTAGAACCTGGGGACCGGCAGCTGGCGGCAGTCCGGAGTTGGGGGGTTTGGAAAAACGCGGGAAATTTTGAGTGTGTGGGAATTCCGCGCGGAATCAAAATTTACCAACAGGTTGCCGGTCCCCATAGAACCGTTTCGCCCAAAGCTGGTCCAACCTTCCGATTTTTTGGGGTTAGAAAAGACCGAAAACCCATGTCCTGGCGTCACCCTGACGCTTGACCGGTGACCGCTCGGTTTCGTAGGTGTATGTGATGCGGAAGTCCTCAGATTTTGAGGAATAGATCTCTGTTAGTGGCACCCTTCTACGACGGATATAATATTATCTAGTGTTATGGACAGTCACCCAGTACAAGGGCAAGACGCGGCTGGTTTTACGGTTTTTTATAAAAGAAATAGGGGGAAAGAGAAATGAAATGAGCAGTGGAGGAAGTAGGCAGGATATGCTCAGCGAACCGAGGGCAGGATGTGGTCTATGCTATTAAACAAGGATCACGCGAGAGGATTGTTCAGCGGATGTTAACGAAAGAAAATATACCTTAGTCAGGGTCAGGGTCGGGTCGGGGGCACCGGATTTGTGCATGAATTGGATTAAGTCGAGTAAGCCATTACGGGGCTCAAAGAGAGAGCGAAGAGAGAATTTATGAGCGTGGAGGTTGGAGTGGTTCTTCCTGGGGATGTTGCGGAATGCCTCGTAGCGAGGGCATTCGCAGATGCATGTGATGTCTGGTCTGCAAGATCGGGTCAGCGACTTCATCTGTACATGAGCACCACGGTGACTCGGTTGGGACGAAGCGTTGGTAGTATTCGCCGGTATACCCGTGTCCGGTGACGGTCCGTACAACTCCTCCGAAGAGTTCGCGAGGGGTGGATCTGAAGATCGCGTTGGGTGCAATTGACGGGCGGGTGACATCCGCGAGTGCGAAGCTGCCGGTTTTCGGGGTATCTTCTGCCCACTGTCTCCTCCACAGGAGTTGGGCACTCATCCATGCGCGGTGTTTGAGATGGGAGTAGGTGGAGTCCCGTGTCATCGAAGGAAGTTTTGAGCCGTTTTTGGCCAGTGTGTCTGCCTGCTCGTTGCCAATGATCCCGGAGTGACCGGGGGACCATCTCGCTGTTATCCGGAGTGATGCGTGTTGGGCAAACATACCTTTCACATTCTTGCGGAAGAGGGAGCACCGTTGGCCTGGGTGGGTGGAGGGGTCAAAAATGGAAGATAGTGCGGCTTAGGAATCAGAGAAGAGGAAGACTTCACCAATATGAGGTTTGCCCAGGACGAAGGCGGCAGCCTTCGAACTGGCGTGCGCGAGCGCGAATAGTTCCGCATCATAAACAGTGGCCCGTGGCCCTAATCCCATCGCTATCGAGAAGACCTTTTTCCCCATGTAGTATCCTACCAGTCCGTATCCCGTTCTCTTCCTGTCACCGTCCCTTCGCATTCGGGACCCGTCGCAATAGATCAGTAGTGTGCTGGGGTCGTTCCTGGATCTGAGTAGTTGTCCGTTGAGTTGATTCTTTGGGTCTAATCTCTCGTCCGGTTTGCACGGGGTGGAGGTGATGGATAGGCGGGGGAGGGAGGAAGCCGTGGTGTGGAATGGGGCGTTGTCGGAGCAAATCCGATCACAAATTGATCCCATGGCATCAGCTTCAACACCGACAATCCACCTGCTTACATCTCTCCCTATGACTTCGGTCGCTCTGCAGAGCTTGGTTAACCCAGCACTAGGATCCTACCCTATTTCTGCTTACGACACAGCCAGTGGCCGTGCAGTGTGACTGATATAGGGTTTCTCCTTCTCCAAATACTCTTCTCCCAAACCCAGGGTAAACTGGGCGGGGATTGTATTGACCAGACATATTCGTTCTCGTCTCCGAGGTCGGGCGGTGGATACCTACTCGAATCGGCTATGCTTTGCACCTGACCCTGGGCCAACAGACTTCGGCTATGTCGCCCTCACCAGGTCTTGGGGTTCCTACCCCGTTCGGTGTACAGGAGTGAACAACGTATAAAGGGGGGTGGGATGAACTGACCGTCCCAACAACAAACGATAACCAAGCACAACCGGGTCACCTCACAATGTCTGACGTCTTCGATCCAACCAGGCCCCAGAACCGTTCGCTCTCCCTCTCTGCATCCTTGCTTGTTTCTGACGTTGACGAACGCAATAGACTACCGCACTGAACTCAACAACTTCCTCCAAGTAAACGGCGGATCTCGCCGTCTTCAGTGGCAAACATCTAATCAAGGCCCTCAGCACAAACCAATTTGGACCGCCATTTGTTATAGTAGATGTTTTCTTACATCGCTATACTGCCCCCGACTCACCCTATTCCCACAGTTGACGAAATCGAGTATGGCAGGGCGACCAGTAACACCTTGGGAGTTGCGAAGGAAATAGCTGCTCACATGGCACACAGAACACTCTTGTTCCAAATTTTCCGTCAATGTAGAGGGATGGTGGCTTAGGTACCATCCGACCCGGATGTTCATACACCGGCTTCCGTCTCCCTTGTT
>Ga0307515_10000632_pt1 | contig 81566 bp, 75 predicted proteins | sample 17_EM_MG_FD_194513 | JGI IMG/M metagenome (GOLD analysis project Ga0307515, IMG submission 194513) | Populus trichocarpa ectomycorrhiza microbial communities from riparian zone in the Pacific Northwest, United States - 17_EM | ecosystem: Host-associated > Plants > Roots > Unclassified | place...
CGCTGAACTTCACCGCCGCACCCGGCAAGGCCAACCCGGCCGACTACGCGAACTACTTCTACTCCAACGACAACCTGCTGAACCGCATCTGGTACGGCGGCGCCTACACGGTGCAGATGAGCACCATCGCCGCCAACCAGGGCCGGGCGTGGCCCGCGCCGGCGACCTTGTGGAACAACGCCGCCGTGGCCGGCGTCGGCACCGCGGTGCTGTCGGACGCCGCGAAGCGGGACCGCAACGTGTGGCCGGGCGACCTCGGCATCGCGACGCCGACCGCGTACGCGTCCACCAACGAGATGGAATCCAGCCGCAACGCCCTGACCACCATCTACAACATGCAGAACACCTCCGGCGAGCTGCCCTACTCGGGTCCGCCGTTCAACCTGTGGGGCTCGGACACCTACCACCTGTGGACCCTGAACGTGACGTCGACGTACTACAACTACACCGCCGACAAGGCGTGGCTCGACAGCGTGTGGTCGAGGTTCACCCGCGGGATGACCTACATCATCAACAAGACCGACAGCAGTGGGCTGCTGAACGTCACGAACAACGCCGACTGGGCCCGCAACGGCCAGGGCGGGCTCAACATCCAGGCCAACGCCCTGATGTACGCCACCCTCACCGGTGCGAGCAGGCTGGCGACGACCCAGGGTGACAGCGCGCTGGCGGCCACCTACGCGAGCCGGGCCGCAACGCTCAAGTCGGCCGCGAACTCGCGGCTCTGGGATGCCGGCGTCGGCATGTACCGGGACAACCCCACGAGCGGCATGTACCCGCAGGACGGCAACTCCATGGCCGTCTGGTACGGCCTCACCGACTCGGCGGCGAAGAACACCAGCATCGTGCAGCGCCTCGCGCAGCGGTGGAACGCGTACGGCGCGACGACGCCGGAGTGGAACGGCGACGTCCACCCGTTCCCGGGCTCGATGGAGGTGCACGCGCACTTCACCGCCAACGACGACAACACCGCCCTGGCGCAGATCCGGCGCACCTGGGGTCACATGCTCGACAGCCCGATCGGCACGAAGAGCACGATGTGGGAGGGGATCAAAGCCGACGGTGGGCTCGCCTACAACCCGTCGTTCATGAGCCTGGCGCACGGCTGGTCGACCGGGCCGACGTCGGCGCTGACCTTCGACGTCCTCGGCACGGCGCCGGAGCCGGCCATCGGGCAGTACCGGTTCGTGCCCCATCCCGGCGACCTCACCAGCGTCGAAGGCCGCATCACCATGCCGCAGGGTGCGATAAACGCCTCCTGGTCGCGCAACCCGTCCGCGGGCACCTTCACCTCCCAGATCACCAGCCCGGCGGGCACCACCGGCCGGGTCGGCATCCCGAAGCTGACCGGCACCATCACGGTCTCCGTCAACGGGGCCGTCGTCTGGAGCAACGGGACCTTCACCGCGCGACCGGGCATCGGCGGCGGCACGCAGGACGACGCCTACGTGTACCTGACCGGTGTCGCCCCGGGCACCTACACGTTCACCGCCACCGGCCTGGGCAACCCGGCGCCGCCCACGCCGGCCGGGGGCGACCTCCCGGCCGGATTCACCCGCTGTGCCGCCGAGAGCGGGCAGTGCTCGTTCAGCGGCACCCGCATGGTGGCCTACGGGGCCGGCACGTACACCTACAAGACGGCCACCGACAGCACCGCGTGCACCAACGCAGCCTTCAACGGCGACCCCGCCGCCAACCTGGTGAAGTCGTGCTACGTGGCGCCGCTCGGCGGCCCCAGCGGCTACACCCAGTGCGCCGCGGAGGCCGGCACCTGCGGCTTCACCGACACCCGCAGGGTCGCCTACGGCGCGAACGGCGCCTTCAACCACCGGATCCTCGCGGGCGGCACCGCCTGCACCAACGCCGTGTTCGGCGATCCGCTCAACGGCACCGCGAAAGCCTGCTACCTGCCGCCGGCCGGCGGTCCCGCCGGCGGGTGGGCGCAATGCGCGGCGGAGAGCGGCACCTGCTCCGCGGCCGGCGGCCAGCCCATCGCGTACGGGGCCAACGGCGCGTTCGCCTACACGACGGCCACCGGGAACGTGTCCTGCTCGAACGCCACGTTCGGTGACCCGATCGCCAACACGGTGAAGGCCTGCTATTCCCGCACGGGTGGCCCCAGCGGCTACGGCACCACCTGCGCCGCCGAGAACGGCACCTGCACCTTCAGCGGCCAGCAGACCGTCGCCTACGGCGCCCGCGGCAAGTACCTCTTCCGCAGCTTCACCGCAACCGCCGCGTGCACCACAGCCGCGTTCGGCAGCGACCCGCTGCCCGGCGTGGCGAAATCCTGCTACCTCACCCCGTAGCGCACAGCGGACCGGTCCGACGTGACCCGACCAGGCGCGTCGGACCGGCCCGGCGGTGCGGCGACTCCATGTCCCGCTCGAGAACGACGGAGGTCCTCAACCGTGATGAATGCCAGCATCATCCTCGCCGCCGCCGCAGTGCTCTTCTCTCCCGCTGCCGTGGCGACCGGCGCCCCTACGACGCGCGCCGCCGCCGGCGTCTGCTCCGTCTACTGCGACACCCGCGACCCGTCGCAGGCCCGCCAGGACACCGTGCCGGTGCCCGAGCAGGTGGTCAACGGCCGGCGGATCGTCCTGCACGTGTCCGATGTGGACGGCATGGCCTGGGGCAGCATCGACAACGGCAGCACCGGCGACTCGGTCTGGCTGGACCGGACCTGGGGCGACGGCTCGACCTGGGACGGGTTGCTCGGCAAGGCCGGCATCCCGTCGACGTGGACCGGCACCCGAACCCTGATGTACAACCTCGCCGACCCGGCGAACCACCGCCGCGGGATGATCCGGGCCTGCGGTGACGCGGCCGGCATCGGCTGCACCGCCTGGGTGTACCCGCGGGTCTGCGACGCGCTCTGCGACGCCACCGACGCCGCTGCCGCCATCGGTGACAACCGGCCGGTGCCGGAGACGACGCTGGCCAACCGGCGCATCGGCCTGCACGTCGACAACCGCGGCCTGGCCTGGGCAACGATCGCCAACGGAACCGCCGGCGACGAGGTGTGGCTGGACCGGTCCTGGGACGAGGGCGCGTCCTGGCCCGGCGGCTCGTCGCTCGGCCGGATCAGCGTGCCGGCGGGCGCCACGGCGACCCGGACCACGATGGTCAACACCCGCGACCCGCGGTCGCGGCTCTACGGCGGCGTCGTGCGCGCCTGCGGCCGGGCCGTCGAGGGCCAGAACGGAAGCTGCACCGCCTGGGCCCGGCCGGCCGCCGACCGCGCCGGGTCCGCGGCCGACGCCCTCATGTACTCCTACCGTCCCGACACCGCCTGGTGGCCGTCGAGCTGGTGGAACTCCGCGGTCGCCACCACCGCCCTGATGGACTGGATGAAGCGCACCGGCCGCACCGACTATCGCTGGATGGTCGACCAGACCTTCGAGGTCAACAGGGGTGTCTTCGCGGCGGGTGTGAAGAGCAGCGACGCCATCGAGGGCAACTTCATCAGCCGCGCCATCGACGACGCCGAGTGGTGGGCCCTCGCCTGGATCCAGGCGTACGACCTCACCCGGGACCCGAAGTACCTCACCATGGCGGGCACGATCGCCACCTACGTGCACGGCTACTGGGACAGCCGGTGTGGCGGCGGCGTGTGGTGGGATCGCGAACGCACCTACAAGAACGCCGTCACGACCGGCCTCTACGTCCGCATGACGGCCGCGCTGCACAACCGGCTCCCAGGCGACACCGTCTGGCTCTCCCGGGCCACCGCCGGCTGGACCTGGTTCGCCGCCAGCGGCCTGGTCAACTCCGCCGGGCTGGTCAACGACGGCCTCACCGCGTCCTGCGCGAACAACGGGCAGACGGTCTGGAGCTACAACCAGGGCCTGGCCATCGGCGGGGCGGTGGAGCTGTGGCGGGCCACCGGCGACGCCACGCTGCTCACCAGCGCGCGCCGGCTCGCCGACGCCGCGATGACCTCGCCGGTGCTGACCCGCGACGGCGTCCTCACCGAGTCCTGCGACGGTGCCACCTCCACCTGTGACGACAACCAGAAGCAGTTCAAGGGAATCTTCATGCGGTTCCTGATGGACCTGGCCGATGCCACGGGCGCGAGTACCTACCGGACCTATGCCCAGCGGCAGGCCGACACCATCTGGCAGAACGACCGCGACCCGCTCAACCGGATCGGTCAGCGCTGGTCCGGGCAGACGTCGGCGGCCTACCCGAACGCGCGGGACTGGCGCACCCAGGCGAGCGCCCTGGGCGCCCTGCTCGCCGCGACCGCCGGCCCGTAGGGCCCTCACCTGCTGAGTGCCTCCGCCAGCAGGATGGTCAGGCCGTGCCCGTCGTCCACTGTGGCGTCGGGCGCGACGCCGTCCAGCGGCGGCTCGCTCAACGTGCGCCGGGACAGCATCAGGATGGCCGCGCCCGCCCCGGCCCGGCGTGCGCACAGGATGTCGCGGTGCAGGCTGTCCCCGACGAACCAACACTGGCCGACCTGCACGCCCAGCCGTGCCGCCGCCTGCGTCAGCGGCTCCGGGCTGGGTTTGCGGACACCCACCTCGTCGCTGTAGATCTGCTCGCGGATGTCCGCCGAGAGGCCGCCGGCACGCAGGAACGCGCGGTGCGCGGCCCCGCTGAGGGTGTTGCTCACCACCGCCACCGGCAGTTTCGCCGCCGTGGCGGTGGCCAGCGCCTGCCGGATTCCGGGCCGCACCCGCCAGCCCGGCCGGTGCGCCCAGATCCGGCTCAGCTCGGCGGCCGAGCGCCGAACCGCCTCGCGGGCCGGCGCCGGCCAGCTTCCGGCGACGAGGTCGTGCCAGAGGTAGGTCTGGGAGATCTCGGTGGGCCGTTCCCGCGCCGCGGCCTCGTCGCGCCATTTCGCGTACGCGTCGGACGCGGCGCTCAGGTCGGCGGCTATCCGGTCGGGGGAGACGGCGCCGTTCACCGCCCGGTGGACGGCGCGTACGAGGTCGTCCCGGCGGTCCTGCCGCGGCGGTGCCTCGACGATGACGCCGCCGAAGTCGAGGAGCAGGGCGGCCGGGTTGATCACGTCAGAATCCCCTTCATCGATCGGAAATATAGATTTCATGTTCGCCGGCCCAGGCCGGGCGGGGTGTGAGAGGTCAGACACGGGGTAGCGATTGCCTCCGCGAAGCAGGCATGGTCACACTGCGTTCGTATTATCGGACGCAGTGTGCGGGGGCATTCATTGTGGACAGTGCGAAGGAACCACGGCATCGGGAGCTTGCGACGTTCCTCCGGGGGCGGCGAGAGCGGATGCCTCCGCCGAAGCTGGCGCCGGGGCGGTCGGCCGGGCGGCGGCGCACGCCCGGGTTGCGCCGCGAGGAGCTCGCCGCCCGGGCCGGGATGAGTCTGACCTGGTACACCTGGCTCGAGCAGGGGCGCCGGATGCGGATCTCGCGTCGGTTGCTGCACGGGCTGTCCGACGCGCTGCTGCTGAACCGGGCCGAGACCGAGTATCTGTTCCGGCTGGCGGGGGAGCAGCCGCCGTCCGAGGTGCTCGACTTCCGGGTGCCGCCGGAATACCTGTCGCTGCTGGAGCACCTGGACCCGCTGCCCGCGTCGATGTTCAACCAGCGGCTCGACATCCTCGCCTGCAACCACTCCGGCGAGATCCTCTTCCCGCATCTGGGCGGCATCCCGTCGGCCCGGCGCAACAGGCTGCGGCTGGCCTTCCTCCCGGAGGCCCGGTCGCTCTTCCCGGACTGGCTCGAGGAGGCCGCGTACGCCGTCGCGCTCTTCCGGGCCTCGGCCGGGGAGCGGCTCGCGGAGCCGGAGTTTGCCGCCCTGGTCGACGAATTGCGCTCGGGCAGCCGGGAATTCCGCGAGCTGTGGGAGCGCGGCGACCTCGCGGAGCCAGGGCCGTCGTGGCGGGTCTTCCACCATCCGGAGCTCGGGCCGATCCGGCTCAATCACTTGAAGATGCAGACCCTCGAGGGCCGCAACACCATCATCGTGCACCAGCCCGAGCCGGGATCCACATTGGAGCGGCAACTCGCGGATCGGGTCGCGCAGCACCGGCGGGCGCGCGCGGCGGTGCGCAGCGGGATCTGACACCGGCGGGCCGGTCATGCCCGGGTTACGGCGGCGGGGAGCAGCTCCCAGCGCTCGGCCGCCGAGACCGCGGCCAGTTCGGGGTCGTCGCCGACCTGGACGCGATGGCCGACGCTGCGCAGCACGGGCAGGTCGCTCGAATGGTCGCCGTAGGCGTAGCTCCCGCCGAGATCCAGGCCGCGGGCGGTGGCCAGCCGGCGCACCGCGGCGGCCTTGGCGGGGCCGATCATCGGCTCGGCTATCTCGCCGGTGTAACGCCCGTCGTGGATCGTCGGTTCCGAGCAGATCAGCACGTCCGTGCCGAGGTGCCGCCGGATCGGTTCCAGGCAGGCGGGGAACGACCCGGACACCAGCACGGTCAGCATCCCGTCGGCGGCGTGCTCACGGAGCCGGGCCAGCACGCCGGGGTGGAACAGCTCACCGCCGGCGAGCTCGCCGGCGAACCACCGGTGGCCGTGCTCCGCGACCTCGGCGGCGTCGTGCCCGGCGTACGCCTGGAAGTAGGTCCTGTTGGTCTGGGCGCGGGGGACGCCGGCGGCGGTCATCGCGGCCAGCCGGGCCCGGAAGCTCCGGTAGTCCTCGGCCGGCCGGCCGAGGGCCGCGAACCAGTGTCGCAGGAAGCTGAACAGGCTGGTCGTGGTGATCAGCGTGCCGTCAACGTCGAAGAACGCGGCGCGCTCGGCCATGGGTGGTCCTTCCTCGGCGGCCGGGGAGCGGGTGGCTCCCCGGCCGGGCTCGCATCCTCAGGCCGCGGCGCCGGCGCGGTCGCCGACCAGCGCCGCCACCTCGCCGACCGTGTCGCACTCGGACAACTCGTCGTGGGTGATGGGGATGCCCAGCCGCTGGCGCAGCAGGACGGCCAGCTCGACCAGGACCAGCGAGTCCAGGCCCAGGTCGTCGAGGGTGGTCTCGGGCTGGGCGCCGGTCAGGTCGGTGCCGACGATGCCGGTCAGCAGTTCCAGGACGGTGCCGGTGATGGGCTGTGCCATGACTTCCTCCAGGTGGGTGGAGATGGTGATCATCGGGTGGGCGTCGTCGGCCACACGAGTGCGGTGGAGCCCCAGGTCAGGCCGCCGCCGAAGGCGCTCATCAGGACCCGGTCACCCGGTTTGAGGCGGTTCGCGGCCAGGGCGTCGGCGACCGCGAGCGGGATCGAGGCGGCGGAGGTGTTGCCGACCCGGTCGAGGTTGAGCACGACCCGGTCCCGGTCGACACCGAGCAGGCCGGCCACCGCGTACAGGATCCGGGAATTGGCCTGGTGGCCGATGAACCAGTCGACCGAGCCGGCGGCCCAGCCGGCATCCTTGAGGACGGCCCGCGCGGAGTCGGCCATCCGGGTGACCGCGTTGGCGAAGACGTCCTTGCCCCGCATCGTGAAGTACGGCCCGCCGGCGCCGCCCGACCGCTCCCGGGCGCCGCCGCCGGGGATCATGATCAGATCCTGGAGCGTGCCGTCGGAACCGAGGTCGAAGCCGGTGAACATGCCCGGCTCCCCGTCCTGGCCGGCCCGCAGCACGAAGGCGCCGGCGCCGTCGCCGAAGATGACCGAGGTGGTGCGGTCGGCCGGGTCGAGGATCAGCGAGAACGTCTCGGCCCCGATCACCAGCACCCGGCCGGCCATACCGGCGGCGATCGCACCGGCCGCCGAGGCGAGCGCGTAGACGAAGCCCGAGCAGACGGCGGAGACGTCGAACGCGGCGATGGGGCCGAGGCCGAGCCGGGCGGCCACCTCCGGCGCGGTGCCCGGGCACGGATGGTCCGGCGTGGTGGTGGCCAGGATCAGCATGTCGACCGGCCCGGCGGCGCGGGCCAGCGCGCAGCGGCCCGCCTCGACGGCCAGGTCGCTGGTGGTGGTGCCCGGGTCGACCTGGTGCCGGGTGCGGATGCCGGTGCGGCTGCGGATCCACTCGTCCGAGGTGTCGAGGCGTTCGGCCAGCATGGCGTTGGTGACGACCCGCGGCGGCAGCGCGGAGCCGGTGGCCTCCAGCACGGCGGCGCGGCTCATCCGGCCTCCGCCAGCCGGTGCGCCACCGAGCAGCGCATGGTGACGCCCGCCATCGTCGCGACGATGTCGGCGGTGCGCCAGCGGTCGTCGGCGGTGCGCTCCAGCAGCCGGACGTTCTCCAGCTCCGCGCTGACCGGGATCGGTCCCGGGGTGCACGGCTGCGGGGCGGCCGTCTCCAGCCAGGTGTGCCGCATCCACAGCGTCTGGCTGCGGGCCCGGTCGATCCCGTCGAGCTCGTAGAGCAGGATCTGGCCCAGCTGCAACCCGACGGTGAAGCAGTCGATCGTCGAGATGGACGGCTGACGGAAGCCGTCCAGGCCCGCACCGGGCGGCCGGACCTGGGCGGTCACCCGCGCCACCGCCGTGGCCCGGCGCGCGCCGGGAATCACCTCGACCTGCTCCACCCCGGCCCGGTACCCGCGGAACCCGGCGCCGTAGAAGCGGTCGGCCGGATCGCCGAGCGCCTCCTCGACGGTGTCGAACGTCGCCGGGACGCCGGCCGCCGGGGAATCCGGGTGCTCGATCTCGCAGCGGATCGACAGCGGGCCCACCTGGCAGTCGACGATGGCGACCCGGAAGCCGGCGATCACGGCGTCGTCGGCCGTGCCGGCGGCGACCGCCGTCACCGGAAAGTCGTCGAGACCGTCCTCCAGCGGCGCCCGGCCGGCCCGGATCCGCACCCGCCGCAGCCACATGGTGCTGCGCCGGCCCGGGTCGAGGCCGTAGGCCTGGGCCACCTGCAGCTCGGCCAGCTGCGCGCCCAGCACCAGGACGTCCACCGTGCTCAGGTGCGGCAACTGGTCGACCTCGCCCTTGGTCGACCAGTCCGCGGGATAGCGGACGGTGGCCGCCGCGTCGATCCGGCCGGCACCGATCCGCAGCCGGCGGATGGTGTGCGAGGAGCGCCGGAATCCCGCACCGAAGAAACGTTTTTCGGCCGGTCCGAGGCGGTCGTCAACATTCTCGTAATACAATCGATGCGGCGCTGTATCAATTCCCATCTTCGTCCCCCGACTGGTTTCTCCGGTGCCCGATTGGTTGACCGGCCCCCACTTTGACAGCGGCCGCGAACGCCTTGCCAGGGTGCGGCCATCGTAGTAGCCGGGCTACCCGTCATTCATCTGCTAAAAGCGCGGAAAACAATTCTCCGGTGCCGGGATAATGGTGACGCCGGTCATCCTGGTGGTGGGAACACCACGATAAACAAACTCTGGTACCGGCCCCGCCACCCGCCGAGAATTCCACCCATGTCGACACACCCCCGTCTAGCGCTCGTCGGTGCCTACGGATCGGGAAAGACCACCCTGAGTACGGCGCTGTCGCAGCTGGCCGGTCTGCCGCGCACGCACGGGTCGCCGATGATCGCTCCGCTCGGCTCGTCCGGCCGGACGATCCGCGACTGCACCCCGCCCGAGCTGCTGCAGATGATCACCGAGCGGTATGTCGAACGGGTCGTCCAGGAGACGAACCTGCAGGACGGCTTCGTCTCCGACGGCTCCGTCGTGCACGACTGGGTGTACGGCATGGTCCGCCTGGCGGCCGGCTCCTATCCCGACGACGGCGTGCACCTGAGCCAGCACGACCGCGACGGCGACCGGGACCTGTACCGCGCGGTCCTCGAACAGCAGGGTCTGCTCGTCCGGCAGCACGCGGCGCAGGCGTACGACCTGTTCGCCTTCCTGCCGATCGAGTTCCCGCTCGCCGCGGACAACCGGCCGATCAGCGAGCAGTTCCGGGTCATCTCCGACGAACTGCTGCTGGAGACGCTGCGCGGTCTCGGCGTACCGACGCTGGTTGTCCGCGGCAGCCTGCGGCAGCGGCTGCAGCGGCTGGCCACCGCCCTCGATCTGCCCGGCCTCGACGCCGCGGTCGTGGCCGGCGTCTGAGGACGCCAACCCTCACCAAGGAGGAACGGTTTCGTGAAGCAGGATCTCCGCCTCGCCATCTCCGGCACCTACTCGACCGGCAAGAGCACGACGACCGAAGCCTTGTCCATCGCCACCGGCCTGCCGCGCACCCACGCGAAGACGTCCCGGGAACTGCTCATCGACCTGGTGCCCGGCAAGACCGTCATGGAACTGAGCGCGATGGAGCTGGTGAAGCTCGGCCTGCGCCGGTTCGAGGAACGGGTGCACAACGAGTCCGGCCCCGGCCCGTTCATCTCCGACGGCGGCGTGTTCCACGAGTGGGTCTACTTCGAGGCCCGGATGCGGGTCGGGATCAACCCCGGCTCGCCGTGGTGGGTCAGCGCCATCAAGACGGTGGCCGGCGTTCCGGTCAAGCACTTCTACCAGCGCTACACCGACACGCTCGGCGCCATCACCCGGGCGCGGGCCAAGCGGATCTATGACGCGTACGTGCACTTGCCCGTCGAGTTCGACATGCATCCCGACGGGCACCGGCCCGTGTCGGAGAAGTTCCGGCGGCTCTCCGACGACCTGCTCATCGAGGCGCTGGACGACATCGGGCTGCCGTACCACGTCGTCGGCGGCCCGATCCCGGAGCGGCTCGAGAAGATCATCGACCTGTTCGACCTGCCGCGGGTGGTGCCGCTCGACGAGGCCATCCAGGAGGCCGAGAGCCGGGTCCGCGCCGCGACTGACGTGCTCGAGGCCGACGCCCGCTTCCACGACGCCCAGCGGCGCAAGTCGCTCCCACGCCGCCTGGCGTGGGCGATGCGGTACTGACGCCGCCATCCACCCCGAAACGCACCTCGAGAATGGACGACCACTCATGACCAGTACGACCCGCGCGCCGGCGCCGGCCCGGAACCGCCTCGGGCTGACCCTCGCATTGCTGGCCTTCGCCCAGCTCATCATCGCCGTCGACTACACCATCGTCTTCGTCGGCCTGCCGGCCATCGGCGACGGCCTGCACTTCTCCGAGCAGACGCTGCAGTGGGTGGTCAGCGCGTACGCGGTCGCCTTCGGCGGCTTCCTGCTGCTCGGCGGCCGCGCCGCCGACCTGTTCGGCCGGCGCCGGATGTTCGCCGCGGGCCTCGCCCTGTACGCGATCTCGTCCCTCGTCGGCGGCCTGGCCGACGGCGCCGAACTGCTGATCGCCGCGCGGGCCGTGCAGGGCCTCGGCGGCGCGCTGCTGTCACCGACCCTGCTGGCCCTGATCAGCGCGCTGTTCCCGGAAGGCCGGGAACGCAACCGGGCGCTGGCCGTCTGGGGCGGCGCCGGCAGCAGCGGCATGGTCCTCGGCTCGATCCTCGGCGGCGTGCTCACCGAGACCGTGGGCTGGCGCGGCGTCTTCTTCGTCAACGTCCCGCTCGCGGTGGCCGGGGTGATCGCCGCGTTTTGGCTGATCCCGGCCGACCGGAAGCGCGAAACCGGGCGCAGCTTCGACGTGGCGGGCGCGCTCACCGCGACGCTGGGCGCGACCCTGCTGGTGTTCGCCCTGGTGCAGGGGCCGGCCAGCGGATGGACGTCACCGTCGGTGCTGGGCAGCCTCGTCGTGGCCCTGCTCCTGCTGGCGGCGTTCCTGCTGATCGAGTCGCGCAGCAAGGACCCGCTGATGCCGCTGCGGCTGCTGCGCAACCGCAGCCTCAGCACGGGTGTCGCGGTCACCGCGGCGTTCATGGCCACTTTCGGCGCGCTGGCCTACTTCTTCACCATGTACTTCCAGGAGGTCCTCGGCTACAACCCGTTGACCAGCGGCTTCGGCTTCGTCCTGCCGTGCCTGGGCGTGCTCGCCGGCACCCAGATCGGCGGCCGGATGTCGACCCGGCTGGGCGTGCGCACGACACTGATCGTGGGCCTGGCGCTCGGCGTGGTGGGCACGATCGCGTTCGGCGCGGCGGTCTCACCCGACGGCTCCTACCTGACGATCGCGCCGGGCCTGGCGGTGCTGAGCATCGGCCAGGGCATCCTGTTCACGGCGATGTACGCGGCGGCCCTGACCGGGGTGGCGCCGGAGCACCAGGGCATCGGCTCGGGCATCGCGGTGACCGGCCAGCAGGTCGGTGGCGCGCTGGGCCTGGCCGTCCTGGTGGCGGTGGCCAACGCCAGCAGCGGTTCCCTCGACGGCACTGCCGACGCCGCCGGCATCGCGGACGGCATCCAGACGGCGGCGTACGTGGCCGCGGCGGGTATCGCGGTCACGATCGGGATCGCGCTGACGCTCCCACGGCAGCGGCGGGAGCCCACGCCGGCGATCGAGGAGCCGCTGGCGGCGGAGCCGGTGGGCAGGTCCGCGGTCTGACGGCCGCCGCGCAGGGATCGACCGCATCGGCAGAAGCCGGCCGTGCCGGTGGTAGCGGAACTCTCGCGACCGCCGGCACGGCCGCTTGTCGTGCTGGCCGAGCGGCCGCTCGGGCAGTGGCGGTGGTGCTGGCCGAGCGGTTACCCGGGCGGCCGGTGTTTGTGCTGGCCGAGTGGTCGGCCAGCCGGGGTCAGGCGACCGGCTCCCATTGCGGATCTTGGCCCGGGGCCTCCGTGACCCGGCCGAAGACGACGTCGGCGAAGTGATTGCCGTAGCCGATCGTGCCCGGCACCCGTAGCTCGCTCAGCACCCGTTCGCGCGACTTGAGCGCGAGCTCCGGCCGCGCGTCGGAGGCGGCGCCCCAGTCGGGCTGGGCGATCTGCAACGGTGAGTGCAACGCGTCGCCGAAGGCCAGCAGCCGCTGCTCGCCCACGGTGAGCAGATAGCCTGCGTGGCCGGCCGTGTGGCCGGGCAACTCCATGAGGCCTACGCCCGGGAAGATCTCGTCGCCGTCAGCGGCGACGGCGCCGCGGGCCCGCCGGTTGGCTCCCCACTCGGTCGCGGTGGCGACGAAGCGCGCCTGCGGGAAGAAGTCGCCCCGCCAGGCCCAGCCGGTGTGATCCTCGTGCAGGTGGGTGATGGCGACGGTGTCGATGTCGCCGGGCGTCACCCCCAGGGCGCGCAGGCTTTCCGGCAGGCCGCCGCCCCACAAGTCGCCCAGCGGCGGGATCGTCGACGACGCGGGAATGCGCTGCGGGCCGAAGCCGGTGTCGATGAGCAGCGCCCGGCCGCCCCGCTGGATCAGCAGGCCGCCGATGCCCGCGGACAGGTGCCCGGTGTCGTCCAGCCACGCGGCGTGCTCGGCCCAGGCGGCGGCCGGCGCGCCCGGAAACCAGGCGTGCGCCACGAGTTGCACGGCGCCGTCGGGAACGTAGCTGATCGTGACGTCGCCCAGTTGCAGGGAGCGGGCGGTGGCCGGTCGGCGGCGGCGGTCGTCGCTCATGCGGCCCGGCCCGTTCCGCTCATTTCGAGGGTCTTGCCCCGGCCGGCCGACAGCGCCAGCTCGGGCAGGCGGCCCTCGTCGTCGGGCAGCGCCAGGTAGACCATCAGGCGCAGATCCGGGTCGTCCGCGATGGTCAGCGCGGTCTGCTCGAAGACCAGCCGGCCGAGCCGGGGATGCCGGAAGAGCACCACGCCGGGCGACTCCTGCATGATCTCGTGGCGGGACCACAGCTCGGTGAACGCCGTGCTGGCGGCGTGCAACCGGTCGACCAGGCTCTGGAACTCCGGGTCGTCGAGCAGCCGGCCGGCGCTGGCGCGCAGGTGCGCCACCATCCGGCGGGCGACCTCCGCCCGCTCGGGATAGCGCTGGCGGATCAGCGGGTCGGAGAAGAACGCGACCGGGCAGTTGTAGCCCTGGTCGGTGACGCCGAAGATCGAGGTGGCGGTGACGTTGGCCGCGATGACGTTGCCGTAGCTGTCGACCACGTAGGACGGGTTGGGCGACCAGCCGTCGACGATCCGGCGCAACCGGCTGACCTCGAGGCTGCGCCGGCGGGCCACCGGGTCGGGCGGATTGAGGCTGCAGAGCCGGTAGAGGTGCGTGCGCTCGGTGTCGTCGAGCTGCAGGGCGCGGGCCAGCGCGTCGAGGACCGCGCTCGAGACCCGGATGTCGCGGCCCTGCTCGAGCCACGTATACCAAGAAACGCCGACGCCCGCGAGGACGGCGACCTCCTCGCGGCGCAGGCCCGGGGTGCGGCGCCGGCCGTAGCTGACGATCCCGGTCTGCTCCGGGGACAGCCGGGCCCGACGGCTGCGCAGGAAATCGCGCAACTCCGTCCGCTGTGGCGAAGGCTTGCCCCCGTGCTCAGTCACCGTCCAATCGTATTCCCGGCCAAATGACCGGTCAACCGAAAACGCCGCACCCGCGATCGGGAAACTGTGACGGGGAACACGTCGATCTTGCATTCATGGGCGTACATTCGCCGGTAGGTATTTCCCTTCCGCCGACCCGCACCGGAATATCGCCGACAATAGGGCTGGCAATAGTCGCGGAAACGGCTCAGCCCAGATGCCGGGAGATCTGGCTGAGGTCCGCCGGGCCCAGCCGGTCCGCGCTGGTCTTCGCCAACCCCTGAAGCCGGCGGCCAGACATCCGGCGCTCACCGTTGCGCCAGCACCGTGTTGAGGATCTTGCGCAGGACCTGGGCCGGTTGCGGCTGACCGCCCGGGCTGCGCCAGGCGACGATGCCGTCCGGGCGGACCAGGACCGCGCCGTCGGCCTCGATGCCGTGGCGGTTGTGATCCGTCCCGTGGGTCGGGAGGCTTGGCAGGGTGCGGGCCGCCGTCGCCCAGGCGGCGCCGGCCGGGCCCGTCAGCAGGACGAAGCCCGACCCGTACCGGTCGAGTAGGTCGTCCACGTGGGGCGCCCGGGTGCCCGGCTCGGCGCGCAACGCCGTCGCCAGGACCGGGCCTCGGCTGCCCGCCGGGTCGATCACGGCCGCTGAGCGGTAGCGGTAGCCGAACATCACCGTCGCCCGGTCCACCACCGGCGTGTCGCCGTTCTCCACGGTCAGGCGCTGACGGGACCGGGCCAGGGCCTGCGCGACGGTGAAGTGTGCGGTCGGGCGGCGCTCCTCCTCGTACGTGTCGAGCAGGCCACCGCCCGCCTCGCCGCGCAGCGTCGTTGCGATCTTCCAGGCCAGGTTGTGCACGTCCTGCACGCCGGTGGCTCCGCCGAAGCCGCCGGTGGGCGGCATCAGGTGGGCGGCGTCGCCGGCCAGGAACACGTTGCCGGCCCGGTACCGTGACGCGACCGCGGCGCCGACCCGGAAACGCAGCACCGTCTGGGTGGTCGCGGGGATCTGTGGCCGGAGCCGGATCGCCACCGAGGGCAGGCCCACAGCGCGCCGCACGAGCTCGACGTAGGCATCCTCGCCGAGCTCCGCGGCACCGGGCATGGCGGTGGTGCCGAACGCCCAGCGCCGCCCGGTCAGGTCCAGTGCCATCAGGAACGTCCGGGGGCCGGGCTGCTCCAGGAATGCCATGTGGACGGTGCGGCCGGCGGTTGCGGGCCGCAGGTCGGCGTCGACCAGCAGGCTGATCAGGTCGTAGGACTCGTCCTGCCGGTCCAGAGGGATCCCGAGCCGGGTGCGGATCGGGCTGCCGGCGCCGTCCGCCGCGATCAGGTAGCGGGCCGTCAGGTCGTGCCGGGCGCCGTTCCGGTCGCGCAACCGAGCTTGTATGTGGTCGCCATGGTCGGTGACGTCGAGCAGTTCGGTGCCGAATCGGATCTGGGCGCCGAGTTCGGTCGCGCGGTCGCGGAGGATCCGTTCCACCCGGTCCTGGTCGACGGGGGCTCCGGTGCAGGGGCTGATGAGCGCCGCCGCTGCGCCGTTTCCCGTGGTGTCGTGCTTGTCGACCCGGGCATAGGCCGGGCTGGCGAGGGTTGGTGCGCGGATGACGACGTAGTCGGCCACGCCGACGAAGTCGCTGCGGGCGGCGCGGATCCGGGCCTCGATGCCGAGTTGCCGGTACAGCTCCATCGTGCGTGGCGGCACGCTGCGCTGGCGTGGGTGGCTCAGCACGTCAGGGTGGCGCTCGACGAGGACGCACGGCACGCCGTGGTGGGCGAGGAACGCCGCGGCGGACAGGCCGGTCAGCCCGCCGCCGACGACCAGGACGCCGGCCCGCGGGGTCACGCCGCGGCGGTGCGCTGCAGGGGGCTGACCGTCTGGGACACGGCGCCACCGGTACGGACCGTGAAGGTGGCCGTCGTCGGGTGCAGGCTCAGCGTGCGCTCCTCCGACCAGCCGGCGAGCCGGAACTCGCCGGCGCCGAGGTGGATGAGGCCGAAGCGCGGCGTTCCGTCGATCTCGAGCACCACGGTGTCGCCGGCGGCTGACACCGCCGCGGGCACCGTGTCGTCGGGGCCGGCCACCGGCTCCTCCTCCGACCATTCGGCGAATCGGGCGGGCATGGCGAAGGTGCAGCGCAGCGTGGCGCGCTCGGCCGCGGTGAGCGGGACCGGCGCGCGGTTGCGCACGATTTCCTCGGCCGGCAGGGCCGCGGCGACCGCGGGCGGGAAGAGCCCCAGCAACTCGTCGGTGACCAGGCAGTCGAGCACCAGGTGGATGCGCCGCTCGGTGCCGTCGTTGCTGACGTGGTGCGGGCGGTCGAAGTTGCCGAACCACAGCTGGCCGGGATTCCAGTGGTAGTCGTGGCTGTCGATCACCACGCGGGCGGCGGGGCTGGTGATGATCGGGACGTGCAGCCGGACCAGACCCCACGGCAGGCCGCACTTCGCGTCGCGGTGTTCGCGGACGCGGGAACCCGGGCCGAGCGCCATCAGCCGGGCGGCCAGCAGCGGCACCGGGAAGCCGCGCAGCACCTCGGCCAGGTAGGGCACCCGCGCCAGATGCGCGGTTTCGGCGTGCTCGGCGAGGCCGGCGCCGCCCGCATCGGTGCGTTTCGGGTCGCCGCCGGCGCTGCGGAGCGGCAGGATCGTCCAGTCCACCGGCGACTTGCGGATGACGCCGTGCTGGCCGATCGACCGCTGGGCGAGCCAGAGATCGTCACCCTGCAATTCGCGTACGTCCTCGACGAGCCGCGGCACGTCGTACCGCCGGCCCAGGGGTATCGCGGCGGGCAGCGCTGCCCATGCACTACCGACGGCTGTGGTCATCTCTGCGGTGCTCCCTTCAGCGCTGGGGCCGTGGCCCGGTCGTCGCAGGACCGAGCCACGGCTACACACCCGATCGGACAACGGGTTCTCTCAGTACCAGTACCGCATCGCGCACCTCCCTCCGGTCACGACCGCGTCGCGTGCTTCGCGACGAGCGTGCCCTTGTCTGCGAGCGGGGCCTCCGGCCCGGCGACGGCCGATCCGCCAACCGCTTCCAGGCCCACGGCACGCAGGTCTGCGACGACGTCGGCGGGCCGGTGTACGTGGTGGCGGCGATCGACGACGGTAGTGCCGACGAGGTCATCTCGGTAGTAGCTGCGGTAGACGTGACGCACGTCGGCCAGGTCGCGGCTGAGCGGTCGGACGGCCGTGGACAGCGTGTACGTGCCCTCGCCCTGGCGTGCCTCGCGGACCAGACGCTCGGGCAGATCGGGCAGCGGCTCGTCGTGGACCATGTCGGTGGCGAGTACGCCGCCGGGCGCGAGCCGCTCCGCGAGGCTGGCGAAGAATTGGCGACGGGCCTGCGGCGGCACATGCTCCAGGACGGCCGCCAGATAGATGTAGTCGAATTGGCGGTCCATTCGGACGTCGGGCACCGCGGCGTCCAGCACGGTGACCCGGTCGCGCAGCGCGGGCTGCCCGACGAGTTTGGTCAGCAGCACCGTACGCATCGCGGTCGAGCGCTCCAGGCAGTGCAGGCTCGCCACCCGCGCGGCCACCGGCAGGGTCATCCGGCCGCTGCCGGGGCCGATCTCCAGGGCGTGCCCGCCCTCGGGGGCGAGGCCGGCGAAGAAGTCCACCAGCGCCGTGGAGCCCGGGCCGATGTGCAGCAGGTCGTAGAGGGCGGCGACCCGGCCGTACGGGTCGGTGTCGGGGGACACGGTCAGGTCCGGCGCGATCGTCACGATGCTCAATCCCCTCGTGCCGCGGCGGTCCGTTCGGCAGCGGGCAGGACGCCCGCCTCCGTGGCCCGTCGCAGGTATTCGTCGGTGGTGTTGGCCAGGGGGAACGGCTCGTCCGGCACGTCGACCCCGAGCGCGGCGCACAGCGGCGCCCAGCCCTGCGCCGGCGCGAACTCGAGCAGTCGGTCGCGCGGGACACCCGCGCGCACGGCATCCAGATGCGCCCGGTAGACGGCGACGGCGTGCGTACGGTCGGCGAACCGGCCGCCGAAGGTGCCCTGCCAGACGATGCGTTCCACGGTGCGGTCCCGGGCGGCCGTGCCGCCGCTCGCCGGGCGGGTACGGTAGAGCGTTCTTGCCACCGATTCGTACCACTCGTCGGGGTCGCGGGTCAGGAGCAGAACCTTCGCGGCGGGGTACAGGTCGGCGAGTTCTCGCCAGAAGTACGAGGCGGGCCACGCGATGGTCGAGCCGTACCCGGCGAGGAGCCTCGGCCAATCGGGCCGCGTGCCCTCGGCGGCGGCGCACCAGGCCCGCGCACCGGTCTCGTCGGTGAACAGCGCCCGCATGTAGTGGCACGGCCCGAAGCCGAGCCGTTCCAGGGCCAGGCGTACGGACGTCGTACCGGTGCGGCCGAACGAGGCGCCGACGACGCGCAGCACGTCAGGTCTCCCGGAGGGTGACCTCGAAGCGGGCCAGGCTCCGCAGGGTCAGGTTGGGGTGGTAGTCGGGGGCGGCGACCGCGTGCACTCCGGGATAGCGCTCGATCAGCGTGTCCAGCGCCGCCCGCACGATGATTTCGGTGAACGGGGAGCCGACGCACGACTTGGGGCCGCGGCCGAATCCGAGGTGCGGATTGGGGTGCCGACCCAGGAGCACCCGTTGCGGGTCGGGGAACCGATCGGGGTCGCGGTTGGCCGCGCCCAGCAGCAGGGTGACCGCCTGCCCGGCACGTACCCGGACCCCGCCCACGTCGGTGTCCGCCACGCACGCCCGGGCCACCGCGTGGATCGGCGAGGCGTAGCGGACCACCTCGTCCATCGCGCGGGCCGGATCGGCGGCGCGGAACTCGGCCAGGCTCACCACCCGCTCGTGCAGCAGTGCGACGGCGATCGATCCGAGCAGCTTGCTGCCCGAGCTGTATCCGCTGAAGAGCAGGCCCCGCACCGTATTGGCGAGCACCGCTGGATCGATCTGCACGGCGGCCGGCGTCGCGAGGAGCGTGCCGACGATTCCTTCGCTCGTGCCGGCGGCGAGCCACCCGTCGACCAGTACGGCCAACTCCTCCTGCGCGTCGCGGACCGCGAGGCCGCGTTCCGGCCACAGCCCGGCGTCCATTCCGGCGCCCACCGCCCGGCCGATCCGGCTGGCCCAGGCCGCCTCCGGCGCCGGCACGCCCAGGTAGGCGCAGGTCGCGGACAAGGCGAGAGGCTCGGCGAAGTCGGTGAGAAAATCGAATGCCGGCCGCCCGGCGAGCGAGTCCAGCAACTCGTTGGCCTGCTTGGCGACCAGCTCGGCCAGCGCGCGGTGGTCCTGCGCGCGGAGCAACTCCAGGAACAGCCGGCGAAGCACCGTATGCTCGGGAGGGTCGAGGGTCAGCAGGTTGATGGCGCGTGGCGGCATCATTTCGCCGACCCGCCGCCAATCCGCGGCGAAGCGCGTGTGGTCGCGCAACACGGTCACGCAGTCGGCATATCTGCTGAACATCCATGATCCGAGCGGATCGTAGAAGAAGACCGGCTGCTCCTCGCGGAGCTGCGAATATGCCGGGTGTGGGTCGCTGAGAGTCTCGGGCTTAACAAGATCAAGAATCGGATCGTGAGCATGCCCCTGCGACAAAAGTAGACTCCAGTCCCCGTGGTAGCGCATTGAGATCAATCAATACCTGGTGTCCCCTTCATCGTTACTCAGATCTTCACACATGACAACTCGCCCGACCATGATTCTTTATGCGGAGCGGCGGGCCGCTCAACTCAGGTGCCGGGAGATCTGGCTGAGGTCCGCCGGGCCCAGCCGGTCCGCGCTGGTCTTCGCCTGGTGCCAGAACGGATAGCGCAGCGGCTCGCCACTGGCGTCGTCAAGCGCGGCGATCTCGTCCGCGGTCAGCTCGAGGTCGGCCGCGGCCAGGTTGTCGCGCAGCTGCTGCGGCGTGCGCGCGCCGACGACCAGCGAGGTCACTGCCGGCTTCTGCGCCAGGTAGGCCAGCGAGACCCGCGCCGCCGACACCCCGTGCGACTCGCCGATCTTCACCGCCAGCTCGATCGTGTCGTACAGCTTGTCCTCGTTGTGGACCGGCGGCTCGTCCCAGTCGGAGAGGTGCCGGCTGCCGGGCGGCGCCTGCACGCCGCGCCGGTACTTGCCCGAGAGCAGGCCCCCGGCGAGCGGGCTCCACACCAGGATGCCGACGCCCTGGTCGATCGCGAGCGGCACGATCTCCGCCTCGATGTCCCGGTTCTGCAGCGAGTAGAAGACCTGGGTGCAGGCGAACCTTTCCAGCTGCCGGGCCTCCGAGACGGCCAGCGCCTTCATCAGCTGCCAGGCGGCATAGTTGGAACAGCCGACGTAGCGCACCTTGCCGCTGCGGACCAGGTCGTCCAGCGCGGTCAGGGTCTCCTCCAGCGGAGTATGCCCGTCCCACTCGTGCAGCTGATAGAGGTCGATGTAGTCGGTGCCGAGCCGGCGCAGGCTGGCCTCGGCGCCGCGGACGATATGGTGCCGGGAGAGGCCGGCGTCGTTCGGCCCGTCGCCCATCGGCATCCGCACCTTGGTGGCGATGAGCACCTCGTCGCGGTTCGCGCCGAGCGCCTCGCCGAGGATCTCCTCGGAGAGGCCAGCCGAATAGACGTCGGCCGTGTCGATCAGGTTGACACCCGCGTCCCGGGCGATCGCGATCTGCTCGCGGGCCCCGGCCACGTCGATCTCGCCGACCGGGGTGGCCCAGCCGGTCCCGCCGAAACCCATCGTGCCGAGCGTGAAGTTCGAGACCCTCAGGCCCGTACGGCCGAGCTGCCGGTACTGCATCGTCATCGTCCTCTCCGTGGTCCGTGCTACCGAACCTCAGCTTTCCGTCGTCCAGCCCCGGTGTCCACCGGAGCGGCCCAGCCGGCCGGCGTTTGACGGCCGGGGTCCGAGCAGCCATCGGCCTCGGCGACTCCTCGGGACTGCCTCCCGCCGGTTTCCACCCATCTGCCCGTGCCGGCGGCAGTCCAGCTGATGGACCCCGATCCCGCCCACCGGGCACCGGGACCACATCCCGGGCATCCGTCCCACAACCTGGACCCCAACCTCGCATAACGCCCATATCGCCGCCGCACTCCGCGACGTTGATGCGCACGGGTGCGGAGCAGGCCGCTACGCACCAAGGTCCAATACACCTGCGATCCTCGCGGCCTCATCCAACGTAGGGCGACCTTGTGGCTGCGCGTGTCCTCTTTGGGCCTCCGCGTCGCCCACCGAGCCCTGCACTGGCAAACAGGCTGCCCGCGGGTCGCTAGTCGAACTCTTCGACGTACTCCTCGGTGGGACCCAGCTGCGGGCGGTCGTGCAGCTCCAGGGCCGACCCGAGCCGATCGGTCTCCAGCACCGTGACGGTGTTCTCGCCGGCGCGCAGCAGCGGCGCCGGGCAGTAGAGCGTGACCTGCGGCCCGATCTCCCAGTACCGGCCGAGCAGGAACCCGTTGATCCAGACCAGCCCGTGCGCCGATCCGGGCAGCGCCACGAAGGTGTCGGCCGGCGTGTCGATGTGCAGCGTCGCGACGGCGAAGCCGGACGGGGTCGCGGTCGGCGCGGCGGCGGTCGCGCGGCGCAGGTCGTCCGGGGTCCAGTCGGGCAGGGCGATCGGCGCACTGGTCCAGCCGTGCACGATGCGGCGGTCGACCAGGACCGGGCCGAGCAGCCCCTTGTGCTGGCCGAGGAGCGGGCCGTAGTTGATCCGGCCGAGGTTCTCGACCACGATCTCCAGGCGGACGATCGCGCCGGTGCCGCGTACCGGAAGCTCTGGGTGGTCCGGATCGGCGACGCCGATCCGGATGCCGTCGGCAAAGACCACCGCCCGGTCGCGCACGTCGGTCAGCGTCAGCTTGTGGTCGCCTTCCGGGATTTTCGGGTACGCGGTGTGCAGCGTCATTCCGGCGTCGAGGCCGAGTTGTTCGAAGCTGGCGGGCCGCGGGCCGGACGAGACCGGTGCCGGGACGGCGCGCAGGCCGTCGATCAGGTCGGCGCGATGGGTCAGGGGCACCCGGGTCGGCGGCAGCACCGGCATCCGCTCGGACACCCGCAGCGGTCCGCGGGCGCCGAGCACACCGCGCAGCGCGTGGAACTTGGCCGTGAGTGAGCCGTCCTCGGCGATCGGCGCGTCCGAGTCGTAGCTGGTCACGGTGGGTTGGAGCCGGCCGTTGCGGGAGTTGGCGCCGGCACAGAGGCCGAAGTTGGTGCCGCCGTGTGCCATGTAGATGCTGACGCTGCCGCCGTCGGCGATGATGCCGTCGAGGGTGCGCACGGTGCTGTCCACGCCGCGGACGTGGTGCCGTTCGCCCCAGTGGTCGAACCAGCCGTTCCAGTATTCGGCCACGACGAACGGCTCGTCGGGACGGCGCCGGGCGAGCAGGGCGCGGGCCGCTTCCGGCGCCGAGCCGAGGGTCGCCGCGGTGAGGGTGCCGGGCAGGGTGCCGCCGTCGAGCATCAGTTCGGTCGGGCCGTCGGCGGTGAACAGCAGTTCGTCGATGCCGCGCGCGGTCAGGGCCGCCCGGTTCCAGCGCAGGTACGCGTGGTCGTCGCCGTAGCTGCCGTACTCGTTCTCCACCTGGACCGCCACCACCGGGCCGCCGGCACCGGCCTGGAGGGCCGCGATGCGCGGGATCAGGTCGTCGAACCAGCGCTCGACCGGCCCGGTGAAGCCGGGGTCGGAGGTGCGGATCGCGACGTCGCGGGCGGTGAGCCAGCTGGGCAGGCCGCCGTTGGACCACTCCGCGCAGATGTACGGGCCGGGCCGCACGATCACGTCGAGGCCCTCCTCGGCCGCGATGCCGGCGAACGCCTCCAGGTCGCGCCAGCCGTCGAAGCGGGGCTCCCGGTCCGCCCGGGGCTGGTGGAAGTTCCACGCCACGTACGTGTCGACGGTGTTGAGCCCCAGGTCGGCGACCCGCCGGAGCCGGTCGCGCCAGAGGTCGGGGTGCACCCGGAAGTAGTGCAGCGCGCCGGACAGGATGCGGTGCGGGGTGCCGTGCCGGTAGAGCCGGCGGCCGTGCCAGGTGAGGGCGCTGACGGGGGTGGGTGCCGGGGCGAGGGCCGGCGCGGGCAGCTCGATCACGACGCGAGACTATGTTATCGATGCCATTCGTAACAACGACGGTATGCTTCGGTGTCGCGTGACCACCAGGAGGACAACGCCTATGACCGAGGCCACCGCGCGTACCAGGCAGCCCAGCATGGCTGACGTGGCGCGGACCGCCGGCGTGTCGGCGCAGACCGTCTCGCGGGCGCTCCGCGACTCGCCGAACGTCAACCCGGAGACCCGCCGGCGGGTGCTCGCCGCGGTCGAGCACCTCGGCTACCGGTTCAACAACGCCGCCCGGGTGCTCGCCTCGGGGCGCAGCCACTCCATCGGCCTGGTGCTGCTGCAGTCCGGCGGCTACTACTCGCGTTCGGCGGTGACCGCCGGTGTCGAGGCCGCGGCCGAGGCGGCCGGGTTCTCGGTGAGCATCGCGACGATCGCCGGGCTGGACACCGCGCTGATGGAGAAGTCCCTGTCCAAGCTCGCCGACCAGGGCGTGGATGGCCTCGTCATCGCGGTTCCGCTGATCTCCGTGACGCAGAAGATGGAAGACATCACCCGGGAGATCCCGACCGTCACGGTGGACGGCTCGCGCACCGCCGGGGCCCGGGTGCTGGGCATCGACCAGCAGGAGGCGGGCCGGGTCGCCACCCAGCACCTGCTGGACCTCGGGCACCGGCAGGTCTGGCACGTCGCCGGGCCGGACGAGTGGATCGAGGCGCGCCAGCGCCGGCAGGGCTGGCAGGAGTGCCTGGCCGCGGCCGGGATCGAGGCGCCGCCGCCGCTGGAGGGCGACTGGTCACCCGAGTCGGGGTATCGGCATGGCCGGATCATCGCGATGATTCCCGACGTCACGGCCGTCTTCGCGGCCAGCGACGAGATGGCGTTCGGCCTGATCCGGGCGCTGCGCGAGCGGGGCCGTTCGGTGCCCGAGGACGTGTCGATCGTCAGCGTCGACGACATCGCGCTGGCCGCCTATTGTCACCCGGCGCTGACCACCGTCCGGCAGGACTTCTACCGCTCCGGCGCGGCCGCGGTGGCCCTGCTGCTGGGCGGGGACGAGGCCGAGCAGGGTGCGGTCGCGCCGGCCACCCTGACGGTCCGCGCGTCCACCGCGCCGCCACGCTCCCGCTGACCTGTCCGCCGGCTTTTCGTAACGTCCTCTTGATTGTTCATGTTATCGATGCCACCGTAACAACGTTCGGCGCGGCGTCCATGAGAGGACCACCCATGTTGAAAAGATCATTAGTCCTGGCGGGCGCCGCGGTGACGGCGTTCGGCCTGCTCGCCGGCTGCTCGGGCGGCGGGGGCGACGCGGATTCCGGCAAGACCACGCTCAAGGTCGCGGGCCTCGAGGGCGGCTACGGGCGGGACATGTACGACCAGGTCGTCGCCGCGTACGAGGCGGCGCACCCGGATGTCGACGTGCAACTGCAGCTCTCGAAGAGCATCGAGGACGAGATCAGCCCGAACATGAAGGCCGGGAAGTTCCCGGACGTCGTGGTGCTCGGCCAGGGCCGCAAGGCCGCGCTGACCGAGACGCTGATCAAGGACAAGGCGCTGGAGGACCTCACCGGCGTCCTGGAGATGACCGTCCCGGGCGAGCAGACCACGGTCAAGGCCAAGCTCACCGACGGGATCGTCGGCAACCTCAACACCAACCCGTACGGCGACGGCAAGACCTTCCTGCTGCCGATGTACTACGCGCCGACCGGGCTCGTCTACAACAAGGGCCTCTTCGCGCAGCAGGGATGGCAGGTTCCGGCCACCTGGGACGAGATGTTCAAGCTCGGCGACGCGGCCAAGGCGCAGGGCATCGCGCTGTTCACCTACCCGACCGCGGGCTACCTCGACTCGTACTTCTTCGCGCTGCTGGCCGACGTCGGCGGCGAGCAGTTCTACACCGACGTGATGACCTACAAGCAGGGCGTCTGGCAGACCCCGCAGGCCCGCCAGGTCCTCGACATCACCACCAAGCTGCTCGGTTACGCCGCGCCGACCACCGTCGGGTATGCGAACGAGCAGGACTTCACCAAGAACCAGCAGGCGATCCTCGACAACAAGGCGCTGTTCATGCCGAACGGCACCTGGATCGTCGGCGAGATGAAGGACGCCCCGCGCGCCAAGGGCTTCCAGTGGGGACTCACCCCGCTGCCGGCGGCCACTGCGGGCGCCAAGCGCTACCTGACCACCTCGGTCGAGTCGGTCTGGATCCCCAGCGGCGCCGCGAACAAGGACGCCGCGAAGGACTTCATCGCGTACCTCTACTCCGACGAGGCGTCCAAGATCTTCGCCAAGTCCAGCGCGATCCAGCCGGTCAAGGGCATCGCCGCGACGCTCACCGGCGAGAGCGCCGAGTTCTACAAGCTCTACGAGGATCCCACGGTCGCCGCGCTGGTCGGTGGCTTCGCCGGCACCGCCCCGGTCGAGGGCGTGGACATCAAGGGCACCCTCTTCGACACCGCCAACAGCATCATCAGCAAGGACAAGACCGAGGACCAGTGGCAGGCCGCGCTGAACGACGCCAGCGAGAAGCTGCGCCAGGCGGGCAACTAGCCCGGTGACGACGATCTCGCCACCATCCCCGAGCGCCACGGACAGTGCCCCCGCGCCTGTCCGTGGCGGCACCGCACGGGCACGCAAGCGCGGCAACGGCGGCTTCGTCCTCGCCTGCCTGGCACCGGCGCTGGTGCTGTTCGCGCTGTTCATGGTCTGGCCGACGCTGAACGTCTTCCGGATGTCGTTCTACACCTGGAGCGGCTTCTCCCCGGACATGCGGTTCGTCGGCCTCGACAACTTCACCCGGCTGTTCGACGACGACCAGTTCGTCCGCGCCTTCCAGAACACGGTCGCGCTGCTGGTGGTCGTGACCGTCGTGACCATGGGCCTGGGGCTGTTCCTCGCGGCCCTGATGACCCGGCAGCAGCTGCGCGGGCGCAACGTCTACCGCTTCGTTCTCTACATCCCCAACGTGCTCTCCGTGGTGGTCATCGCGGCCATCTTCTCGGCCGTGTACGACCAGGAGAACGGCCTGCTCAACGGCACCTTGCGGCGGCTGTCGCTGGACGGCCTGCAGCAGGTCTGGCTGGGCAACCAGCGGGTGGTGCTGTATTCGGTCGCGATCGCGATGGTCTGGCAGTCGCTGGGCTACTACATGGTCCTCTACATGTCGAGCATGGCGAGCATCCCGGAGGACCTGTACGAGGCCTCGGCGCTCGACGGTGCCTCGGCCGGCCGGCAGTTCTTCACCCTCACGCTGCCGCTGATCTGGCAGAACCTGCGCACCTCGCTGACCTTCTTCATCATGAGCGCGGTCAACCTCAGCTTCGTGCTGGTCCGCGCGATGACCGGCGGCGGGCCGGACGGCTCCTCCGAGGTCCTGCTCAGCTACATGTACAAGCAGGCGTACACGAACTCGTCGTACGGCTACGGCATGGCGATCGGCGTCGTCATCTTCGCGTTCTCGTTCCTGGTGTCGCTGCTGGTCAGCCGCGCGACCCGGCGCGAGCCCCTCCAGTTCTGACAGGACGGCCACCATGACCACGATCAAAGCGTCCGGCCGGGGCCTCGCCTACCTGCTCGTCGTCGTGATCTCGCTGCTCATCGCGGTGCCGGTCGGCTGGGTGCTGCTGGCCTCGGTCAAGCGCAAGAGCGAGTTCTTCGGCAGCCCGTGGGCCCTGCCGGAGAGCCTGCACCTGCAGAACTACGTCGACGCGTTCGTCACCGCGCACATGGGCCGGTACTTCGCGACCTCGCTGTTCGTCACGCTGCTCGGCCTGGCTTTCGTGCTGGTGGTCTCGGTGCCGGCGGCCTACGTCATCGCCCGGTACACCTTCCGCGGCAAGGCCATCGTGGAGCTGGCGCTGCTCGCCGGCCTGTTCGTCAACGTCAACTACATCGTGGTGCCGATCTTCCTGATGCTCCTCGACTGGGACCGCGCGCTGATCGACGCCTTCCCGGACGGGCTCTTCCTGGACAACCCCGCGATGCTGGCGCTGGTGTACGCGGCCACCTCGATCCCGTTCACCATCTACCTGCTCGCCGCGTACTTCCGGTCGATCCCGGCCGACTACGAGGAGGCCGCGGCGCTGGACGGGGCGTCCCGATTCCGGATCATGACCCGGGTGATGCTGCCGATGGCCCGGCCGGCCGTCACCACGGTGATCCTGTTCAACTTCCTGGCCTACTGGAACGACTTCATCATCGCGCTCACCCTGCTGCCCGGCGCGGGCAAGACCCTGCAGGTCGGGCTCCTCAACCTGATGACCGCGCAGAAGGCGGCCGCCGACTACGGGCGGCTGTACGCCGGCATGGTCATCGTCATCGTTCCGGTGCTGCTCGTCTACGCGCTGATCCAGCGCCGCCTCATCGAGGGAATGGCGGCCGGCGGCGTCAAGGGCTGAAACCCACGGAGGGAAAGTCATGAACGAATCGACGCGCGCCGTGTTGCTCGTCGCCGTCCGGACGCTGATCGCGCTCGGCTGCGTGGCGGCGGTGATCGTCGCCCGGGCCACCGTCGGCTGGGGCAACCTCGCCGCGATGCTCGCGGCGCTCGGCGTCCTGCTGATCCTGCTGGCCTCCTACAACCGGAGGTACCGGTGACCGCGGCGGAGTTGGCCGCGGTCCGGCCCAGCGACCGCCAGGTCGCGTGGCAGCGGCTGGAGTTCTACGGGTTCCTGCACTTCGGCATGAACACGATGACGAACCGGGAGTGGGGCGAGGGGCACGACGACCCGGCGCTGTTCGACCCGGCCGGCCTCGACGCGGACCAGTGGGTGGCCGCGCTGAAGAGCGCCGGGATGACCGGTGTCATCCTGACCTGCAAGCACCACGACGGCTTCTGCCTGTGGCCCAGCGACGCCACGAAGTATTCGGTCGCCGCGTCGCCGTGGCGGGCCGGTCGGGGCGACGTGGTGGCCGAGGTCGCCGCGGCGGCCCGGCGGCACGGGCTCAAGTTCGGCGTGTACCTGTCGCCGTGGGACCGCACCGAGGCGTCCTACGGCACCGGGACCTCCTACGACGACTTCTACGTCGCCCAGCTCACCGAGTTGCTGACCCGGTACGGCCCGGTCTTCTCGGTCTGGCTGGACGGCGCGAACGGCGAGGGCCCCAACGGCAAGCGTCAGTACTACGACTGGGAGCGCTACTACGCGGTGGTCCGCCGGCTCCAGCCGGACGCCGTGATCAACGTGTGCGGGCCGGACGTGCGCTGGTGCGGCAACGAGGCCGGCGAGACCCGGCCGGACGAGTGGAGCGTGGTTCCCCGTACCCTCACGGACGCCGAACGGACCGCCGACCGCTCGCAGCGCTCGGACGACGCCGGGTTCGCCCGGCTGGTCCGCAGCGACGACCGCGACCTCGGCAGCCGGGCCGCGCTGGCCGGGCGGACCGACCTGGTCTGGTATCCGGCCGAGGTGAACACCTCGATCCGGCCGGGCTGGTTCCACCACCCGGCCGAGGACGACGCGGTGCGCGCGGTCGACGAGCTGTTCGACATCTACCTGGATGCCGTCGGCGGCAACTCGTGCTTCCTGCTCAACGTCCCGCCGGCCCGCGACGGGCGGCTCACCGCCGCCGACGTCGCGGCGCTGGAGCGGTTGGGACACCGGATCGTGGACTTCCGCTCCCGCCGGGTGGGTGCGGACGTGACGGTCAGCTCCGGTACGGCGGGAGACCTGGGCACCGCGTGGCCGGCTCCGGGGCGTACGCCGTGGGAGCCGGACCCCGCCGACCAGCGCCCCACCGTCTCCCTGCATTTTCCCGAGCCGCGCCGGATCGAGGCCGTCGTGCTGGGCGAGGACATCACCCGGGGCCAGCGCATCGAGCATGTCGCCGTCCGCGGCCGCCGGGCCGGCGCGTGGACCACGCTGGCCGAGGCGAACGCGGTCGGCTACCAGCGCATTCTGCGGTTCGCGCCGGTCGAGGCCGAGGCCGTGCTGATCGAGGTGACCGCCGCCCGGGACACCCCGGTGGTGTCCCACGCGGCGGCGATCGGAGCCGCGTCATGAGAAAGGCTCTGCTCGCCGGGATCTGTGTCGTGCTCGCCGCGGCGGTCGGCACCGGCATCGCCCTCGGCGGCCGCACCGAGGGGGTCGCGACCGTCGACGGGCATCCGGTGACCCGCGACGAACTGATCTTCCACATGCGCCGGCTGGCGCCCACGGTACGCAACGAGTTCGGCGATACGCCGGACGACGCCGCCCTGATCGGCCGGCTCCGGGAACGCGCGCTGGCCGAGGCCGAGAAGGACAAGGTGTTGCTGCTGCTCGCCGAGGAGCAGGGCCTGGTCGACTCGGTCGATCACGAGGAATTCCTGGCCGAGGTAGCGGCCGAAAACAAGCGCCGGGCCGCATCCGCCCGCCGCGGTGAGGTGGTCTACGGCGTCACCGAATTCTCGCCGGAGGAGTACTACACCAAGCGGCTCACCGACCTGACGACCGCCCTCAAGAAGGCCATGTCGGTAACCGACGCCGAGGTACGCGCGGAGTTCGACGCCGACCGGGCATCGTGGAGTGCCAACGCGACCACGTACGCGTACTCGAAGCTTGTGGTCCCGGTGCCCGCCGGGGCGTCCGCGAATTACCCGGCGGATCTGCAATCCCGGGTTACGGGCAGGGGCGGGCTGGCCAAGGTCGCGGCCGCCGAGCCGGGCGCCCGGCTCACCTCCGCGAGCTACGCCGGCGGCCAGTCGTCCGGCGTGAACGCCCACGACCAGGACCTGACGGCCGTGCTCACCGGGCTGTCGCCGGGCCAGATCTCCGCGCCGATCCCGGGCCCCGGCCAGATCACCTACTACGCGCTCGACCGCCGGACCGTCGACGCGGACGCGGCATTCGCCACCTACGCGGCGCGGATCCGGCAGTCGCTCATGGGGGAGAAGTTCGACCGGTACGTCGGTACCCGGCTGGCCGGCAGCGACATCGAGGTCGACACCGAGGCCTTGGTAGACATCAACCCAGAGGATGTGGCATGAAACCTGTCGCAACGGCACTGATCGCCGGGTTGCTCCTGGCGCCCCTGAGCTATGCCGCGCCGGCGAGCGCCGCCGGGCCCGGTGCCGCCGCCAGGGCCGCCTGGCCCGGCGACAGCCCCAACACGACCGGCGGTCGCGACTACTACCTCGACGCCACGAGCGGCCGCGACACCGCCGCCGGCAGCACACCGCAGACGGCCTGGCGCACCCTGGCCAAGGCCAACGCGACGACCTTCCAGCCGGGCGACCGCATCCTGCTCAAGGCCGGCCAGCAGTGGTCCGGCCAGCAGCTGTGGCCGAAGGGCTCGGGCAGCGCGGGCAAGCCGATCACGATCTCCGCCTACGGCGCCGCGGGTGCCGCGCGGCCCTATATCGCCACCAACGGCAACGTGCCCAGCCCGTTCAAGGCGGACGGCACCAAGAACCCGGACACGGTCGGCCTGACCGGCGCGATCGTGCTGCGCAACCAGCAGTACTTCGAGATCAACAACGTCGCGCTCTCCAACGACAACGACTTCGCCACCAACATCACCACCGGGACGTACGTCCGCGACGGCATCATGGTGTCGATCAACGCCGACCTGCTCGCGGCCGGCGCGGACAGCATCATGGACCACTTCCGCATCTCCAACGTGTACGTCCACCACCTGGACGGGCCGAGCAGCTGGCAGCGGATCCACTACGGCGGCGTCAACTTCCAGGTCTTCGGCGCCAAGAACTACAAGGAGTACGGCACCGGCGGCTACTACTTCAAGGACGTCCGGATCGAGAACAACACCTTCGAAAACGTCGAACTGCACGCCATCCAGTTCGCCTTCAACTGGTTCAACGCCGACGGGGCGGCCGCCGGCCAGTACGACGAGGCGGGCAAGTTCCATGAGGGCTGGGAGCAGCTCTGGGTGCGCACCCGCGACCTTTACAGCCGGGACGTGTACATCGGCCACAACTACGCCGAGAGCATCGGCCAGGGCGCGATCCAGCTGGCCAACACCAAGAGCATGACCGTCGAATACAACGAGGTGAACGGCTTCCTCGAACGCTACGACGCGGTCTCCTGCGGCCTTTATCTGTGGGCCGGGGCCGACTCGGTGATGCAGTTCAACGAGGTGTACGGCGGCCCGAGCAACGAATTCGACGGCACCCCGTGGGACCTCGAATACACCAACTTCAACGTCACCTACCAGTTCAACTATTCGCACGACAACGCCGCCGGCTGGATGGCCTACATGGGCAACAGTGCCAACTCGGTCGCCCGCTACAACCTGAGCGTCAACGACAACGGCGTGCTCGTGAAGAACATGCTGTCGACGAACTACACGCCGACCTACTTCGTCAACAACACCTTCGTGTACGACGGCGCCGGCCTCGATTACGTCCACGACGAGACGTTCCTGAGCCGGGTCTACTTCATGAACAACATTTTCTACAACACCTCGAGGACCGTGCCGACGCCGTGGTATCGCCGTACCGGGGCGCTGCGCCAGGCGGTCTTCGCCAACAATGACTATTACGAGGCCGGCGGCACCCATTCCGGTCAGGAGCCGGCCGACCCGGCAGGTTCGCGCGCGGACCCGAGGTTCGTCGGCGACCCGGCCCAGTACGTCACCGGGGCAGGCGTGGCACAGATCCGGACGGCGGCGGCACACTTCGCGCTGCGGAATGACTCGCCGCTGATCGACGCGGGCCGCTACAACCCGCACCTGGGCACCGCGGACTTCCTCGGCACGCACCTCTACTACGGCGCCGCCCCGGACACCGGCGCGGTCGAGGCCACGATCGGCGCGCGGGTCGAGAACCCGGTCGACACCGACCCGATCGAGCAGGAGGGCGACAACCGGGTCAACCTCGCGCTGGGCAAGCCGGTCACGGCCAGTTCCACCCATCCGGGCGCCGGCGGTACGCTCGGCGCGGTCAAGCTCACCGACGGTGACCTGACCACCCGGTGGGCCGCGGCCGACGACGCCACCTATCCGATCACGCTCGACATCGACCTCGGCGCCGACACCACGTTCGGCGAGGTCTACCTGGACGAGTACACCGATTCCGGAACCAACCCGCGGGTCCAGTCGTTCGCGCTCCAGCGGTGGAACGCCGCGACCGGCGCGTGGGTGACCTTCGCGACCGGCACGGCCGGCATCGGCCACGACCGGTCGGTGACCGGCTTCGGCACCGTCACGACCAGCAAGGTGCGGGTGGCGCTGACCGGGCAGATCGCCACCGAGCAGTACACCCCCACGCTCACCGAGATCGGCCTCTACGGGGTCGCCGGCTGAGCACCAGCCGGTGACGCGGTGCGGTGGTCCCCGGCGTCTACTATCGGCGCCGGGACCATTGCCCGAACGCGCGTGGTCGTCAAGACTGCGGGCAGTCGAGTGCGGAGCTTCGGGGGTGGATGTGCCGGCTGTCCATTTCGTACGCCGGTTCGGGCGCGGGATCACGACGCCGGATCTGTACCGGCTGGTGGCGGCCGGACTGGTCCTGCTGGGTCTCACCGCCGGGATCGTCGCTTTCGCCACCGCCCAGCACCGGTCGGCCCTGCTGCGCGACGTCGTGGCCGTGAACGGGCCGCTCAGCGTGGGCGCGCAGGAGCTCTACCGGTCACTGTCCGACGCCGATGCGACGGCGTCGAACGCCTTCCTGGCCAACGGGGCCGAGCCCGCGGCGTTGCGCCAGCGCTATCTCGACGACATCGCGCGCGCCACCACGGCGCTGACGGTCGCGCTGGGTGACGCCGACGCCGACGACACCGCCCGGCTCGCCGTCCTCGCCGATCAGCTGCCGGTGTACACGGGGCTGGTGGAGACGGCACGGTCGTACAACCGGCTCGGCGTGCCGCTCGGCGCCGCGTATCTGCGGGAGGCCTCCGGCCTGATGCGCCAGACGCTGCTGCCGGCCGCGGACGAGGTGTTCGGCAATTCCCAGCGGCGACTGATCGCCGGGCAGCGGGAGGCCGCCGGCTTCCCCTGGGCGGTGCTGCTGCTCGGCCTGGTGGTCGTCGGCTCGCTGCTGGCGGCGCAGGTGCTCGTGGCCCGGCGCAGCAACCGGGTGTTCAACCGCGGGCTGCTGGCCGCCAGCCTGGCGGCCCTGATCTCGCTGGCCTGGTCGATCACGGCCGTCGGTCTGGCGGCCCGCCAGGTCGAGATCGGCCACCGGGACGGCTCGGCGCTCGTCTCGTTGCTCGCCGACGCGCGCCGCGCCGCGCTGCAGGCCCGCGCGGACGAGTCGCTGACCCTGGTCGCCCGGGGCAACGGTGCCGCCTTCGAGAAGGAGTTCGGGGTGGTGCTCACCGAGCTGATCGGCGCGGACGGCAGGGGCGGCATGCTCGCCGAGGCGTCGGCGCGGGCGCCGTCCCCGGCGGACCGTGCGGTGATCGAGGAGGCGCGCGGCCAGGCGGCACGCTGGCGGGAGCTGCACGGCCAGGTCCGCGAGCTGGACGACGGCGGTGACTACCTCGGCGCGGTCAAGCTGGCGACCGCCGCCGGGCCGGAGAGCCTGTCCGGGCTGTTCGGCAAGCTCGACGCCGCGATCTCGACCGCGCTGGGCCAGACGAACGAGCGGGTGCACCGGCAGGCCGGCCACGCCGGCAACGCGCTCGGCGGTCTCGCCCTCGCGCTCGTGTTGCTCACCGCCGCGCTGATGACCGCGGTCATCGTCGGCATCCGGCCGCGGATCGGAGAATACCGGTGACATCGAGGATGAGAGTCCGGGCGCTGGCCGCGGCGCTGCTGGTGCTGTCCCTGAGCGCCGGGTGCGGCGCGGAGGACGGCCCGTCGCGCACCACGACGACCGAGGTCAGCGGGGTCGTGCCGCGGCCGCTCAACGTGCAGGACCCGGCCGAGGTGCCGAGCGCGCAACCCGCACCGAAGTGCAAGCCCCGGGCCAGCCTGCGGCCGGCCGGCGCGCTGCCGAAGCCCGGCAGGATGCCGGCGGGCACCGCGATGGCCCGGATCGCGAAGCGCGGCCGGCTGATCGTGGGCATCGACCAGAACGCGTACCTGTTCAGCTTCGCCGATCCCGCCACCGGCGACCTCGTCGGCTTCGAGATCGACCTGGCGCGGGAGATCGCGAAGGCGCTGTTCGGGGATCCGAAGGCGATCCAGTTCCGGGCGATCACCACCGCCGACCGCATCCCGGTCATCGAGCGCGGCGAGGTCGACATGGTGATCCGGACCATGACGATGACCTGCGAGCGCTGGCAGCAGGTCTTGTTCTCCACCGAATACCTGTCCTCGCACCAGCGCCTGCTGGTCCGCCGCGGCTCGGGCATCCGCGACTTCGCCGACCTGGGCGGCCGCAAGGTCTGTGCGACCCGGGGCAGCACGAGCATCCGGACGATCGCCGCGCAACGCTCGCGCCCGGTCCCGGTCAGCACGGACAGCACCCTGGACTGCCTGGTGATGCTCCAGCAGGGCCAGGTGGACGCGGTCTCCACCATCGACGTGCTGCTGGCCGGCCTCGCCGCGCAGGATCCGGCAACGGAGATCACCGGCGCCGCGGTGTCCGACGAGCCGGCCGGCGTCGGCATCTCCAAGAAGTCGCCCGAGCTGGTCCGCTTCGTCAACGGCGTGCTGGAACGCACCCGCGCGGACGGCACCTGGGCGCGCAGCCACCAGCGCTGGCTGTCCCGCCTGGGCCCGGCCCCCAAGCCCCCGGCGGCGGTCTACCGGGACTGAACCGGGTGATCCCTGAGCCGGCGGTGCGGCCGTCACCACCGTGAACGGGCGCCGTCCCCGCCGACCTGCGGGACACCGGTTTCCTGCGCGCCTGTCATCGCTGTTAGGAGCCGGTTGCGGTGAGGTCCAGGGCGGTGAGGTGGGCGCGGATCCCGTCGGCCTCCGGCATGCCGAGGTCGGTGTAGAGGGCCAGCGCGTGTTGGTATTGCTCGCGCGCGAGGGCGTGGTTGCCGAGGGTGTGGCAGGCGTGGCCGAGGCCGGTGCGGGCGCGCGCCTGTTGCTCGCGGGCGCCGATGTCGGCGGCGATGGTAAGGGCGGCCGTGTGGTGGGCGCGGGCATCAACAAGTCGGCCGGCGGCGTGGCTGGCTTCGCCGAGACCGTTGAGTGCCCACGCTTCGCCGTACCGAGCGCCGGTCCCACGGAAGATGGTCAGGGCCTTCCGGTGGCATTCGGTGCCCAGGCTGGGCCGGCCGAGGCTGATGTGGAGAAAGCCGAGGTTGTCCAACGCATGGGCTTCGCCGGCGCGGTTGCCGAGTTGCCGATACAGGGTCAGGGCCCGCCGCAGGTGGTCGCCGGCCGGCCCGTACCGGCCCGACCGCACCTCAACGTCGCCAAGGCTGGTCAACGCGTGGGCTTCACCGTCCCGGTCGCCGGTCTGCCGGCACACGGTCAGGGCCAGCGCGAAGTGATCGGCGGCCGGCCGGAAGCAGCCCAACCGCCCCTCGACCTCGCCGAGATTGCTCAGCGCGCGGGCTTCACCGGCCCGGTCGCCGGCGTTCCGGAACAGGATCAGGGCCTGCGCGTAGTCACGACCGGCGCTCCGATAGCGGCCCGCCCGCTCCTCGACGATGCCCAGGCTGTTCAGGGCACGGGCCTGGCCGACTGGGTCGTCGGCCTGCCGAAACAGGTCCAAGGCCTGCTGGAATTGCGCAGCGGCCGGCCCGTACCGGCCCAGCCGCCAGTGGGCGACGCCGAGATCGGTCAGGGCATGCGCTTGCCCGATCGGGTCGCCACTGTGGCGGGCGGCGTGGTGGGCGTGACCGTGCACGGTCACAGCATCGGCGAGGTGGCCGCCGGTGAGGTAGCGAAACAGTGTGCTGGACAGCCGGATGGCGTGGGCGGGCCAGCCATCGGTGGCGGTGTGCACGACGACGGCGACCAGGGTGGGTCGTTCGGTGTCCAGCCAGCTGCGGACGGTGTCCGGGTCGGTCAGTTCCGGGGTGGGTGCACCGGCCAGGGGGATCCGGGGCCGGAGGTGGGCCTCGGCGGGGTGCAGCGTGTTCATGGCGGTGGCGGTGGCGGCGAGGTAGTAGTCGAACAAGCGAGTCAGGGCGGCGCGGCGCTCTGGTGGGCGGTCCTCGTCGTGGGCCCTGGTGGTGGCGTATGCACGGACGAGGTCGTGGAAGGTGTACCGGCCGGGGACGTCCTGTCGCAACAGGTGGTCGCCGCACAGGTGGTGGAGGTGCGCCTGCGTGGTGCCCAGGTCAGTGTCGATCAGGGTCGCGGCGGCGTACGCGTCGAAGTCCTGCCCGGGGTGCAAGGCGAGCAGACGCAGCCGTCGTCGTTGGGTGGCCGACAGGTGTTGGTAGGACAAGTGGAGGGCGAGTTCGATACCGGTGTCCAAGCGCCGGTGATGGTGACGCTCGTCGAGCCGGTCGGCGTGATCGGTCAGCGTCCAGCCCGGTGTGTTGCGGATGTGCCCGGCGACCAGGCTCAGGGCCAGCGGTAGGTAGCCACAGCGGCGGGCGATCCGGCCCACGGCGTGCGGATCTGCGCCGACGGGAACCTCGGGAATGGCCTGGGTGAGGAATGCCGTGGCCTCGTCGGGGCTGAAGACCTCCACGGTGAGGTGGGTCGCCGGGTGCAGGTCGACCAGGCTGCGCCGGCTGGTGACCAGGGTGAGGCAGGTCGGCGTGGCCGGTAGCAGCGGGCGGACCTGCTCGGCGGTGGCGGCGTTGTCCAGCACCACCAGGGTGCGGGTGCCGGCGAGGCGGTCGCGGTAGGCGGCGAGGCGGGCGGCCAGGGCATGGGGGATCTGCTGGCCGGGCATCCCGAGCAGACGCAGGAACCCGTCGAGGACGGCGGCCGGGTCGGCCGGTGGCTGGGCCGGGTCGGGATCGAAGCCGCGCAGGTTGACGAACAACACCCGGTCGAACGCGTTCTCCTGGACCAGCAGGTGTCCGGCATGGACGGCGAGTTGGGTTTTGCCGACCCCGGCCATGCCCTCGATCGCGGAGATCACCACCGCGTCCCCGCCCCGTACCGCGTGGCGTAGCCGGTCGAGTTCGCCGGTGCGTCCGGTGAATCCGGCCAGATCCTGCGGCAGGCTGTCCTGAACCCGGACCTGGGACACCGCCGCGATCTCCCCGCCGATCACGCGCAGGGCCTGGCGCCACTGCGTCACGTACCCGGTGTCGGGGTGCAGCGCCCGGACCACCGTGGCCACCAGATCGGTGTCCAGCCGGCGGCGGCCCGGCCGGAAGCAATACGCGACGGTGGACTTGCACACCAACTCACCGGCCGGCCGGTGCGCCGCGGTCCAGGCCGCGTTGACCCGGTCCTTGATCGTCTCGTACGAGGGGTTACCGGCCCAGACCTTCAACAACCGCAGCCGCTCAACGAGATCGTCGAGGCTACCGGCCTGCGCCGGATCGGGCAGCGCAGCGAACGCGTCCGCCGACGCGGTCGCCGGATCCCCTGACAGCGGCATCGTCCACCCCCATCGACCACATTCGACATCCCCGTGTTCGAGGCTAGCGACCTCACCACCGACGTGGTCGCCCATCAGGCACTCCATGCCATCTGCCTCATAACGGACCCTCGGGCGTCGGCGCCGAGGGTCGGCGTCCGAATTCGTCCGAACTCCACCTCCGCCAGGAATCGACGCCCAACACTCGGAATATGCGACGTCCTGGGTGGACGCGCAGAACGGTCACTACTGATGAACGGGGGAACAATGAAGAGGATCAAGATCATCGGCGCGGTCGCGGCCACGCTGGCCGCCATGCTGGTGGCGGCGCAACCGGCCGCTGCCGCACCGGCCCAAGGCGCGGCTGCCGTCACGCAGGCTGGTGCCAGGCCATCGGTGCACGCTGCCCCGGACGGCTCGGGCACGGCGCCGGTCAAGGTCGACATCAACGTCAAAGTGCCGGCCGGTGTGCCCAGCCGTCCGGACTTCACAGCCAAGTCCCGGGCGGCTGGGCTCACCGCGGCGCAGGCCGACGCGTTGCAGGTGAAGGCCGACCGGTACCTGGCCGGACTCGGGGAATCGGCCACTCAGGTGGCGCCCGACCTGATCAAGCTCAGGGGTGCGAAGCTCCACCTCACCGTGCCGGGCATGACGCAGCGGGCACCAGGCTGCCCGTACTACTACTTCTGCGCCTACAGCGGGGAGTGGTTCACCGGCGACTGGATCCTCATGGAGGCATGCTGGGCGGAGCGGTTCATCCCGTGGTTCACCACGGGCTCGTGGATCAACAACCAGACGCGTGGCACTCAGCCGCTCCTCGAGTTCACCAACGGGAGCGTGTGGTGGATGCCGGGCGCGTACGCCCAGCAGGCAACGGGTGTCGGCTGGAGTCCTGTCTACTCCATCACCCCCTGCTTCCACTGATCACCCGATGGCGGTTGGGCGCGGCCTCGGCCGCGCCCAACCAGACCGGCTCGGCCCCGGCGTGCACCGCCAGACGTCGTTCCAGCCGAAGCCGGTGACGCTGACGGCGGGCGGCGCGTAACCTGCTCCACCGCCGCCCGGCCCGGTCGTCATCACGACGACCGGGCCGTGCTGTGCGGGCCGCGGCTCGCGCTAGAAGGTGAGCTTCGCGCCGGCCGCGGACAGGCCGTCCGACGAGCCCACCAACGCCTGATGCGTCGCCTCGGGCAGGCCACGCGGCGCCGCCTCGATCTGGCCGGTGGACAGTCGCGCGACCCGCACATCGGCGAAATCTCCATCGCCGGCCAGGTCGAACAGCCGCAGCACCAAGGCGTCGCCGCCCTGCCAGAACAGGGGCTCAGCGCGGCGGTCCGGCGACAGCGGGATCCGGCCGAGCTCGGGCCCGGTCGTTCCGCGCCGCGGGTCGAAGACCCGGTATATCTGGTGCGACCCGTCCTGCGTGCAGCTCAACACCTTGCCGCCGTGGCTGGGCGGGGCCGTGCGCGGCGGGGCCTCGCAGGGATCGCCGGCCGGCAGCGGGCGCCAGCTGAGCATCCTGCCGTCCCGGCGCACCACGGCCACGCCCGCCTCCTCCTCGGTGCCCGGCCCGTCCGTGCCGACCAGCAGGGTGTCGTTGCCGGCCCAGCTCGCCCATTCCCCGTACCGGTCGCCGATCCGGATCTTCCGGCGCTGCATCGTGCCTGCGCGTACGTCGACGAGGACGAGCTCGGTGAAGCGGTGCTCGGGCTTGAGGAGGCCGTCGGTCGAGGTCTCGAACGCCGGCAGCGCCAGCCAGTTGCCGTCCGGCGACCACACCGGGATGGTCGCGTCGCCGGCGTATTTGTGGTACTTATCCGGACCGGCGCCTGAGGTCGGCGTGATCCGCAACAGGCTCGTGATGCCGTCCTGCGTGGCCACATCGGTGTAGAGCCGCAGATCCGGCGACACCGAGGCGACGCTGCCGCCGTCCACCTGCCGGTATCGCCCCGCCGCCGGATCGATCACGTACCACTTCTGGTCGGCCGCGTAGGCGGTGACCAGGCGCGGGCCCGCGGGGAGCTCCGCGACCGGACCCGCGACGGGGTCGCGCAGCTGCACCACCGAGATCGGTACGCCGACGCCGGCCACCAGGAGCAACCCGACGGACGGGCCGATCCACCGTCGCCGGCGCCGGGTCTCCGCATTCGGGTCCATACCCACCTCCACACCCACAGACGCCGTTTCGGGCCGAAACCCCGCAGGGATGATCCACCCTGTCGGCTCGTTCCACGAAATCGAGGTGTGGCGGCGGCCTGCAGCGTGCTGAGCCGGGCCGCGGTCGCCACCACGGAGCCCAGGTTGTCTTAATCCCGATACCGTACTCATTCCCGACAGCACCAATGTTCGGCGGGCACCAGGATAGGGGCGTAAATGAGTGCCGCTTGAGGGGGAGGCAATGATGGTCAGTCCGACAACTGTGGTGAATGGATCGAGAGCACATTGGGGAGTCAGTGACTGCGGGCAGGTAATGGGTCAGCCGACAGAAGCCGCTCTTGCTTCTGTGGAGCCCGAGGGCAGCTACGAGCACCTGGCCATCGGCGCCCTGCAGGAGGGCTACACCATCGCCTACCTGACGCCGGGCGGAGTCGACAACGTCAAATACGACGTCTACGAATCCAGCAGTGGGATCGTGTGCGGCGGCAGCCATATCTGCAGAAATGACAAGCTCGAACTCGTCAAGGTCACCGAGAGCCGCACCGACGACAATCTGATCGCCATCCGGCAGACCTTCATCGTTTCCAAGAATGAAACGCGGATCGTCGTCAGGATGGAGATCACCAACTGCCGTGAGCGGGAGTCGGTCGACCTGACCGACGTCCTCATCAAGCGGTATGCGGACATCGACGTGGACACCGGCGGAACCGCCGGCTGGGCCGGGTTCGCGGGACGGTGGGACAAGAACCGCGACTCGGTGTTCACCTACAACCTCGATGACGACGCCCGGAAATTCGACGGCAAGCGGGCCCACGTCGTGAACATGGTGGCGATGCCGAGCGACCTTCCGCTGGACGACACCTTCGTGGGCCAGCTCGGCGCCAACCAGTTCCAGTTCCGCGACAACCCGAACCCGCTCGCCCCGCTGCCGACCGACCGGGTGGACGGGGTGGGCGTCCTGCAATGGCGCGCCAGCCGCTTCCTCGCCGGCGACACGCTGCGGATCACCATGTACTACGACACGTTCAGGTCATTCGCTCGATAGCCGGCACGGCCCCATTTCCGGCGGAACGTTGCCTTGGGCATCGATGAGGTTGGATGCTGGAGCATGTTGTGAGATCCAGCACCGACTCAGTCGACGGGAGATTCCATGGCACATCGCGTTCGCTCCAGCAGACTGCTCGGCGCGGCGGTGGTGGCCGGGCTCGTGCTGACCGTGCTGACGCCCACCGCGGCGCCGGCACAGTCGGTCGTCCCGCCCAACGCCGTCCTCGCCTGGAACATCCACGCCCAGACCGCCATCTACGAGGTTGCCCGGCAGTCGCCCACCGCGGGTACCCGCAGCTTCGCGATGGCGCAGGGTGCCGTCTACGACGCGGTCAACGCGATCGCCGGCACCCCGTACGAGCCCTACCTGGTCGCTCCCAGCGCGGACCGTGGCGACTCGGTCCCCGCGGCCGTCGCCACCGCGGCCTACCGCGTACTCCTCTCGCTCTTCCCGGCCCAGGCGGACGCGCTGCGCGCGCAGTACGACGCAGCCCTCGCCGACATCCCCGACGGCCACGCGGAGCGCGGCGGGATCAGGGTCGGCCAGGCCGCGGCCGCGGCCATGATCGCGTCCCGTCGCGACGACGGCGCGTTCTCCGACGCGACCTGGCCGGTCGGTACGGCCCCCGGCGCGTACCGCCTCACCCCGCCCGGATTCGTCCAGGCCGGCGCCTGGTTCGCCTTCCTGAGGCCGTTCGTCGTCGACAACCCCGCGGCCTACCGCGTGCCCGGGCCGCCGGCCCTGACCAGCGCCGCGTACGCACGCCAGCTGAACGAGGTCAAGTCGCTCGGCTCGGCGACCAGCACCACCCGCACGCAGGATCAGACCGAAGCGGCGACATGGTGGGACGACTACCGCCAGGTGGAGTGGTACATCAAGCGCGGCCTCGCCGCCGACCACCGGCTCAGTCCACTGCAGACGGCGCGCATGCTCGCCATGGTCGACGTGTCCACCGCCGACGCGCTGATCTCCTGCTACCAGCAGAAGCGACACTGGAGACTCTGGCGGCCGGTGACCGCGATCCCGCTGGCGGACATCGACGGCAACCCGGCCACCGTCGCCGACCCGGCCTGGACGCCGCTGCGCGTCACGGCGCCGTCGCCGGAGTGGCCCTCCGGGCACGCCTGCTACACCTCGTCGGTGATGACCGCCCTGCGGAGTTTCTTCGGCAGGGACAAGCTGTCGTTCGGCGCCTACAGCGCCGACTCGGGCACCACCCGGCACTACGACAGCCTGTCCTCGGCCCGGGCCGAGTTGATGGAGGCGCGGATCTGGGCCGGGGTCCACTACCGCGGCGCGACCCTGCACGGCGACCGGCTCGGCGAGGCGGTCACGCTCGAGGTACTCGCCAACGAGTTCGGCCGCCGCCACTAAAACACAGCTGGACCGGCCGGCCTGCTGCCGGCCGGTCCCGCGCTCGTCGTGGTTAGCGTCCGGCCGGTCTCCGCCCGGGGCCGCCCCGCGCTTGCCGTGGTCAGCGGCTCGGACGGCCTCCGCCCGGGCCGCCCCCGCCGGGGCCGCCCATTCCGCCGGCGCCGGCCTCGCCCGCGGTCGCCGTCGCGACCTGGGTAGCCGAGCCGAGGCTGCCCGAGGCCGCCAGCCCGCCCACGTTCTCCCCGGCGGCGGTGCCGCCGGCATAGATCTTGTACTCCTCGCCGTTCTTGATCTTCGCGGAGGAGACGGTCAGGATCTGGACGTCCTTGGCCGTGACGAAGGTGCTGACCACCTTGCCGTCGCCGTCGACGACGTGCAGGGTGGTGCCGGCGGCGACCGCCGGTGCGACGGCGGCCGAGAGCCAGCCCTGGCCGGAGTCCTCGCTCGGCGTGACGGCGCTGCCCACGGCGGCGATGGTGCCGCCGTTGATGGTGAGGCTGCCGTTGAGGTCGAGCGCCCCGCTGCCCCGGCTCGTCGCGCCGTAGAGCACCACCGTGCCGCCGGAGAAGGTGGCGGTGCCGTTGGAGTCGAGGCCGTCGGTGGTCGCTTTGACGATCAGGGTTCCGCCGGTGACGACCAGTTGGTAGTCGCCCACCACCTCGCCGCCACCGCCGCCGGGTCCGCCGCCGCCTTGCTCCTGGCCCGTACCCCCGGCGGCATTGACGCCGTCGTCGCTGGCGGTGATCTCGGTTTTGCCGCCGTTGACGGCGATGTCGGCGCTCTCCAGGCCCTCGACCGCCGAGGTGATCTTGACGGTGCCGGCGTCGACGACCAGGGCGGTCTCGGCGTGTACGCCGTCGTCGCCGCTGGCGACGGTGACCGTGGCGCCGTTGAGGTGCACGGCGGAGTCGCTGTGCACCGCGTCGTCGGACGAGTCGACGGTGACGGTGCCGCCCTCCAGCACGGTGATCACCGCGGACTTCAGCCCCTTGGTGGAGGTGTCGTCGGCCGGCTTGACGCCGCTGCCGCCGCCGGCCGAGACGGTCAGCTTGCCGCCGGTGACCACGATGTCGGTGGCCGCGTCCGCGCCGTCACCCTTGGCGGTGACCGTGACGGTTCCGTCGGCGACGGCGATGTAGCCGGAGTCGGCCTCGTCGGCGTTGTCGGCCTTGAGCCCGTCGCCGCCGGCCGTGACGGCGACCGTGCCACCCTTGACGACCAGGTAGTCCTTGCCGCGGATGCCGTCGTCGGCGGCGTCGACGGTGATCGTGCCGGACTGGATCACCAGGCCGTCCTGGCTGGCGATGGCGTCGTTGCCGTTGCCGCGCACGGTGAGCGCGCCGGTGCCGGTGATGGTCAGGTTGGCGGCGCTGTACAGGGCGGCGTTGATCTCGGCGTCGTCGGCGTAGGAGCCGGCGTCGGACAGCTTGTTGACGCTGCCGTCGGCCAGGATGACGACTACCTCCTCGCCCTCGGCGATGCCGATCGCGGCGGTGGTCGTGCTGGCGATGGTGGCGCCGTCGAGCACCAGCTTGACGGTGGCGTCGGGGGCGTTGACCACGACCTGCCCGTTGAGCGTGCCGGAAAGCCGGTAGGTGCCGGCGGCGGTGATGGTCACCGTGGCGCCGTCGGCCTTCACCCCGTCGCCGCCGGTGGTGGCCGAGGAGCCGGTGAGCTTGACGTCGACCGCCTTCGCCGCGTCGTAGGTCGCGTCGCCGTCCTCGGCGTGATCGGCCTCGTTGGCGGCGAGGACCTGCGCCGCCGCCTGGCGACCGTCGGCATTGCCGGCCGCCGCCGCGCCGGTGCTCGTGGTGCCGCCGCTGCCGGAATCGCTGTCGCTGGTGCAGCCGGCGAGTGCGGCGGCGAGCACCAGGGCGGAGACCGCGGCGGACACCTTCGTACGGATCATCATGGGATCTCCTGGTTGGACGACCCTCACATTCGACCCGACGAATCTGTGCGCTTCCCATGAACCGTCTGTACGGCCGCAGTGACTTCGGGCGGCGCCGCGAGACAGCCCGCACCGATCAAGGTGCGGGCTGCCTCGGGTGCGGACTTGCCGATCCACACACTCGGTGTGACCAGTTCAGACGTTTGCCGGCGGCGCGGTGCGGACGCCGTACACCCAGCGGTAACGGGTGCTGCGACAGAACTCATCCTCGAGAAACATGATCGGAACGGTTGGTTCCTCGCTGGATGACTCCCCATCGATCACCCCCGGGCAGTAGGCGACCTCGGTGGCGACTGTGAGCATGCCGTTGATCGCGTCCCAGGTCATCACGCCTCCTGCGGAGTTTGAACCCGATAGGCCGCATTCCCGGTTCAGGTGGGTTCAAACGGCCGCAAGTGCAGCTCAGTCGAGCAGGCCGGCCCGCTGCGCCAGCAGCACGGCCTGGGTCCGGTCGGCCACGGCGAGCTTGGTGATCAGCATGGAGATCTGGTTGCGCACGGTCTTGTCCCGCAGGGACAGCTCCCGGGCGATCTCGGCGTTGCCGCAGCCGTTGCCGAGCATGACGAGGATGCGGCGCTCGCGGGGGGTCAGGCGGTCGAGCGGCCCGGACGCCCGGGCGGCGCCGGGACCGGCCGCCGCCTCGGTGTCGACGCGGGGGCCGAGCACCCGGCCGCCGGCGGCGACGGTGCGCAGCATGCCGACGAGCATGTCCGGGGCGGAGTCCTTGAGGACGTAACCCCGCGCGCCCGCCTCCAGGGCCGCCTGCACGCCGGCGGGCTCGTTGGTCATCGTGAGCACGACCATCGCGCAGCCCGGCGCGATGGCGCTCAGCCGGCGGATCAACTCGGTGCCGTCGCCGTCGGGCAGACCGAGGTCGATCACGGCCACGTCGGGCTGCCGCTCGGTGGCCAGGCGACGCGCCTCGGCCATGCTGCCCGCCTCGGAAATCGCCGAGACCCAGGGCTCGCCGGCGAGCAGCGCCCGGAGGCCGCCGCGGACCACCGGGTGGTCGTCGACAATCAGGATGCTGAATCTCTCCGTGCTGTCTACCGGCACAGTCGTCAATCGTACTGTTCGTGGCGCCGGGCCACCGGTCGGCGCGAGCATGTCTTATGACCTCAGAGAAGAGCGCTGCCGCGACCGATCACAAGCGACTCGTCACGGTCACCGACGGTTCTGCCGACGCACAGGCCTGGGTGGACGCCCTGGTCGCGGCCGCCCGGGACACGATCGGCAACTGGCCGCACCCGCACACCGACATTCCCCGTCAGCAGATCACGATCGCGAAGCTGTGGTCGGCGATCGAGGGTTCCTTCGCGGCGGACGGCAATCCGTGGTCGATCGCCAGGCTCGGCTTCCCGATCCTGCCCAACCTGTCCTGGCCCGGCGGCCGCAAGCCCGACCCCGATCCCAACACCGGCTCGATCGTGCACAACGCGATGCATGCGGCGTTCGGGGACTTCCATTGACCGCGGTGACGTCCGAGCGGGCTTCCGGTTCCGGCACCCCGCCGGAGCCGGCCCGGCCGGCCCGGCCGCGTTACCCGGTGCCGGCGCTGCTCGCGTGGGCGGTGACAGCCGCCGCGGTCGGGGCCGTCCTGGCCGGTGCCGTGGCGGAGCTGACCGGGAGCCGGGCCGGGCTACCCGCCGAGGGCCGGGACTGGCTGCTCGCCGTGTTGTGCGTGCCGCTGGGGATCCGCGTCGTCACGCACGCCCCACGGAACGCCTGCGGCTGGCTGCTGCTTGCCACGGGCAGCTTTGCCGCCGGCACGGTGGGCACGTCGATCGCGGCGGGCGGCCCGGCCGGCTGGTTGCGGGACTGGTTGTGGTGGCCCAGCTTCGGGTTGCTGCTGCTGGCCGTGCTGTTCTTCCCCGACGGCCGGCTGATCTCGCGCCGGTGGCGTTTGCTGGTGGCCCTGCTGGTCGCCGCCATCGGCGTCGGCACGGTCGCGCTCGCCGCGCTGTCGCTGCGCGTCCCGGGCGTCCTGCTCGGTGAAGCCGCCGGCACGCGACAGCACGGGTGGGAGGCCCTGCTCCTGGCGATGGCGCTGATCGCCCTGCTGGTGGCCGCGGCGGGCACCGTCGCTGCCGTGGCGCTGCGACTGCGCCGCACGCCGGCGGGCGATCGCGGGCCGCTGATCTGGGCGGCCTGCAACGGCGGGCTGCTGCTCGTCGCGCTGCTGCTGGACGCCGCGGAGGGCGTACCGGTGGTCTGGCTCGGCGCGACCGTCGCGGTGCCGCTGGCGGTGACGGTGGGTGTGGTGCGGTATGGGTTGTACGACATCTCCCTGCTGGTGCACAGGTCTTTGTTGTACGGCCTGCTCACGGTGGCGATGCTCGCGGTGTACGCCGCGGCGGTCGCGTTCGCCGTCCGCCTGGTGCCGTCGATCGCGGCGCCGGTGGCCGCCGGCGCCGCCGTGATGGTGCTGCTACCGGTGCGGCAGGGCGTGCAGGCACTGCTGGAACGCCTGCTGTACGGGCACCTCGCGCGCCCGTACCAACTGGTCACCTCGCTGAGCCGGCAGATCGGGTCGTCGGACACCCCGGATCGCGTTCTCGCCGCCGCGGTGACCGCGGTGGGCGAGGGACTGAAGCTGCCGTACGTGTCGATTGAATTTGATCTGCCCCGGCCCGCCACCGTCCATGGCCGGCGCCGTCCCTGGCCGGTGACCACCCTGCCGTTGAGCTATCAGGGCCGGCCGATCGGCAGCCTGCTGGTCCAGCAGCGCGCGCCCGACGAGCCGTGGTTGCGGCGCGAACGCGTCCTGCTGGACGACCTCGCCAGGCAGCTCGGTCCGTCGGCCGCGGCCGTGCGGCTGACCCACGACCTGCAGGACGCCCGGGAACGGCTGGTGCGCCGCCGGGAGGAGGCGCTGCGGAGGCTGCAGCGGGATCTGCACGACGGCATCGGCCCGGCGCTGTCCGGCGCGCGCATGCTCACCCGCGCCGCCCGGACCGGCGGGCCCGACCGCGTCGACCTGCTCGACGACGCGGAGTCCAATCTGGCCGACGCGGCGGTGGAACTGCGGCGTATCGTCGACGGCCTGCGCCCGCCGGCGCTGGACCGGGGCCTGCGGGCGGCGCTCGATGTGGTGCTCCGCCGGCATCGCGGCGCCGGTGCGGAGGTCGTCCTGACCGTCTCCGGCGACCTCGCCCGGCTGCCGGCCGCGATCGAGGTGGCGGCATACCGGGTGATCGACGAGGCGCTGACCAATGTGGCGCGGCACGCGAACGCCGCCACCGCCTGGGTCACCGTGGCCCGGGAGGCCGGGCGGTTGCACCTCACCGTCGACGACGACGGCATCGGCGGGGTGGCCCCCCACGCCGACGGCGTTGGGCTCGCGTCCATGCGCGAACGCTGCCAGGAACTCGGTGGCCACCTGATAGCCGGCGCCCTGCCCCGGGGCACCCGGATCGCCGCCAGCATCCCGATCGACTGAGCCCACCCGCGGCGGAAAGCCCATGCAAGTTCGTTACCTGACGTGCGCCGCCGGGAAGCCCGGCGGCGCACGGTGTTTCCGATCAGGATGGTGCCGCTCAGAGCGCGGCCTTCGCGTGCAGGTCGACGTCGGTGCCGGGCCCGTACGTGTTGCTGATGGTGGCGCAGTAGGTCCAGCCGTAGCCGGCCCGGTTCTCCAGGTCGGTGCTGACCGTCGCGAGGACCACGTTGAACGTACGGGCAGCCGCCGAGACGGCGACCGCGCCCTGGTTGGCATGGCCGAAGTGGAAGCAGTACCGGGTGGTGGCCCCGGCGGCGAGGTAGCCGGCGTAGTAGGTGACGGCGGCCGAGGCGGCCTTGGCGTCCCCGGACCGGATGCCGACCTTCGTGAGGTCCACCGGCTCTGCGTCCTGGACGGCCGCCGGTCCCGAGTCGGCGGCGGCCGCTGCCATGGCTGACGAGGACGCCAGTCCGCCGGTGACGGCGAGGGCCGCGCAACCCAGTGCCGCGCTGGTGAAGAGTCTGTTGGTACGCATGTCGATGGGTCTCCTGTTCGGCTGGCCGCTGCCGGACGCAGCGGCGGACATGGACCGACCATGCCGGGCCGAGGTGCCCGCGGGCAGGGACGGCGTCCCGGCCCGGCCGGGAGATGCGCCCGAGCCGCCGGGACAATGCCCCGCCCGTCTTTATTGCGCGCAATCTAAGCCGCAAATACCGCAAGTTAGAGATCGACAAATGCAAGTGTTGACATCGATTGTAAGTGAATTGTAACGTCGATCCGATGCTTTGGGTGTCATCCATGTTTCGAGCACTCTCATGTCTTTTTGTCGGCCATACAAAAGCGTGGCTCCACTGAGAGAGGCGAGGCACCATGCAACAGATCTCCATTGGCCGGACCGCGGTCCGGCTCAGCGCGGTGGCACTGATGGTCGGTGGTCTCGGTCTGGTCGGCGCGTCCACGTCGTACGCCGGGGGACCCGCCACGATCACCAAGGAGGCGTGGGGGACGACGGCCGGCGGCGCGGCCGTCGACCGCTATACCCTCACCAACAATGGGATGCGCGTGCGGATTCTGACGTACGGCGGCATCCTGCAGACCATCGAGACGCCGGATCGGCGCGGTCGGCTGGCCAATGTCGCGCTCGGTTTCGACAATCTCGCCGATTACGAGACGAAGAGCCCGTATTTCGGCTGCATCACCGGCCGATACGCCAACCGCATCGCCAAGGGTCAGTTCACCCTGGACGGCGTCGCTTACCAATTGCCGATCAACAACGCGCCCAACAGCCTGCACGGCGGCACGGTCGGCTTCGACAAGCACGTGTGGGCGGCCACGCCGCTGCGCACCGGGGACGGTGTCGGACTGCGGTTGCGGTTCACCAGCCCCAACGGCGACCAGGGCTACCCGGGCGAGATGCGGGCCACGGTGACCTACACGCTCACCCGCAAGCACGCCATCCGGATGGACTACGAGGCGACGACCAGCAAGCCGACGATCGTCAACCTCACCAACCACGCGTACTGGAACCTGGCCGGCGAGGGCGCGGGCACCATCGACAACCACCGGCTGTACCTGAACGCCAGCAAGTACACGCCGGTGGACCCGACGCTGATCCCGACCGGCGCGATCGACCGGGTCGCCGGCACCCCGATGGACTTCCGCAAGGCCACCGCCATCGGCGCCCGCAACCGCGACGGCTTCGCCCAGTTGGTGATCGGCCGCGGCTACGACCACAACTGGGTGCTGGACCGCCGGGATGCCTCGTACCAGAAGCTTGAGCTTGCGGCCCGGGCCACCGACCCGGCCAGCGGCCGGCAACTCACCGTGCTGACCACCGAGCCGGGCATCCAGTTCTACGGCGGCAACTTCCTCGACGGTACGCTCGTCGGCACCAGCGGCCGGATGTACCGGCAGGGCGACGGCTTCGCCCTGGAGACCCAGCATTACCCGGACTCGCCGAACCACGCGAACTTCCCGTCGACGGTCCTGCGGCCCGGGCAGACCTACCGCACGACCACCATCTACGAACTCGGCGTGGCGCGCTGAGTCCGGCATCCGAGCGGGCGGCAGACTCCGCTGTGGAGCCTGCCGCCTCGGCTCAGGCCCGATGCCACTTCTGGTTGGCGAAACCGTTGCACGTCCACAGCTGCAGGGGTGCGCCGTTGGCCCCGTTCCAGGCGGCGATGTCGATGCACTTGTCGGCCTGCGGGTTCACCAGATCGCCCGCGCCGGTCAGCACCCATTGCTGGGCCGGCCTGCCGTTGCAGCCGAGTATCTGAATGGCGGCCATGTCGGCGGTGGAACCGCCCGCCACCTCGATGCATCTGCCGCCGATGCGGATCGTGCCGTCGCCGGCGAGCTCGAAAAGCTGCTGCGGCCCGGTCCAACAATCCCAAACCTGCAGCCGTACGCGGTCCGAATAGTTGGCGTCGGGCACGTCGATGCACTTGCCATGCCAGTCGCTGACGATCGGGCTCGCCGCGCCGGAGTCGGCGATGACCCGCTGCCGCTTGGGTGTGACGGCGCGCGGCGGGGTGCCGCCGTTGCCGTGGAAGGTCACCGTGAAGCCGGTGCACTCCTTGCAGTTGTACATCACCTGGTTGCCCGGGGTGGCATCGTCCTTGGACCAGCTGTACGCCCGCGGGCAGACCCCGCTGATGGCCCGGCTGTAGTCGGTCACGGCGTCGCGGTTCGGGTTGACGCAGATCAGCGGCTGCCCCCGGCCGTCGCGCTGAAGATCGGCCGCCGGGCACGCGTTCAGCAGCGGCTTCGCACAGCCGGCCGCGGCACAATACTGCGAGTTGGGCGGGGGCGCCGGGGCGCCGGTCGGCGTGATCGTGATCGGCAGCGACACGGCATTGACGTAGCTGACGTTGTACCAGGGCGAGCCCCACGGGTCGTCCGGGTCGAAGTTGAACTCCGCGAGGCTGGCGTTCTGCTCGGTGGTGACACAATGGTCGGCGGCATTGCCGCAGTCGCCGACCTCGCAATGGAAGCTGCTGCCGGACTCGCCGGCGCAGCGCTGCCGGGCGAAGAACTTGCCCCGCCAATGGCCAGGCCCGGAATTCTCCGGGATGGCGATCGTCGCGGACGCCCCGGGCTCGAGGATCGGCAACTGCCCGAAGTTCACCGACCCGTCGGGGTTGACCGTGCTGCCGACCCACACCTTCTCCGCGCTGGCGTTGACAAACGTCACGGTATGCCCGGCGGCGGCGTAGGCGGCCGACTCATCCGTGAACCCGACCCCGAAGGCCGCGGTAAGCCCACCGATCACGATGGCCAGCGTGGCGAGCACGGAGAGCACAACCCGGCGGCGTGGGCGACGCGTGGCGGTGGCGAACGGATCATGCGGCATCACACCATCATCACCATGATCTGAATGCGGGTCCACGTCCCCGAAACGGGACTGAGGACCGTCGAAAAGGCGTTGCCAACCGCAACGACGGTCCCTAACGTATGGATCACCAACGACCCACGGGCAGGAGAATCAGATCATGTTGTGGCACACCTCGATCGCCCCGCAGCGGCCTACCCCGCGCGGCGAGATTGCCATGACCTGTGCCGGGCAGCCCGGCCTCCCGGTCGGCGGCGAAGAGAACCACGGTCTGGGCCGGTGGCGCAGCTAGCAGCAGCTAGCGATGCACGCGCCGCCCACCCGATCCGGGACGGGCGGCTTTTTCGTTTCCCCACTTCCACGACTCCGTAGGTATGCCCCGACCGATTGTCGGCGGCGCTGATCATTCTCAACTCCACAGCGGATGACAGAAACACAATCGCCGGCGGCAGATGGCCGTCCGGCGATTATCCGGAGCGAGGGAGACGGCAACCCGCGCGCTTTGGGAGCGTGAGATACCCCGTTCGACCCGGGGGCTCCGGACGTGAAAGAGCACCACGATGGGCCTGTAGCGCAGTCGGTAGCGCGCCGCCTCGGCAGGGCGGAGGTCGGCGGTTCGATCCCGCCCAGGTCCACGCAGACAGCAACGCCCGTGAGGCTGGGGAAGGTAGACCGCCGGACTCTCAATCCGGAAGACCTGGGTTCGACCCCCGGACGGGCGACGGCACCACAGCACCACCCCAAGCGGTCCTGGTGAACTCGGCGGACACGCCGGTCCTCCAAACCGGAACAGCGGGTTCGATGCCCGCGGGCCGCTCGGGTGCCGGGAAGGGACGGCGGACGCCGCGAGCCGGCTGCCGTGGGACGCATCCACGGTGGCTCGCCGGCAGGGAGTAGCTACCCAGCCAACGCGGAAGGTCACCGCCCCGCTCCCGCCATGCGGTTGTAGCTCAGCAGGTAGAGCGCGACGTTGCCAACGTCGAGGTCCCGGGTTCGAGTCCCGGTAGCCGCTCCACAGCACCGGCCGGCGAGGCCGCCACCTCGCCGGCTCCATGCGGGCTGGTGCAATCCGGCAGCACGCCCGGCTCTGGACCGGGAGGTTGGAGGTTCGAATCCTCCGCCCGCAGCTCACGCCCTCGTAGCCCAACGGCAGAGGCCCGACGTTGAGGACGTCGGTTGGTGCGCGTTCGAATCGCGCCGAGGGTACGCAGCACGATCCTGGGCTCGTAGCTCATCTGGTAGAGCGCCCGTGTCGCAAGCGGGAGGTGGCCGGTTCGACTCCGGCCGGGTCCACGCCGAGGGTGTCGCCGGACGCGGGTAGTTACCTCCGGTCAGGGCGACCTCTCCGCTCTTGTCGCCGTAGCTCAGCAGGTCAGAGCGCGGAGCTGACAAGGTCGTCGGGCCGGCGGCCCTGCGGCTGCTGCGCAGCGGCTGGCGAGCATAGTCAGATCGGATGAATTTGCGAATCAGCGCGCAACCACGGCGCCAAGTAGTCTTTAATGACATATGGCCCAAAGCAATGCACAACGGCTCGCCGACGTGATGAAGGTCCAGGTCGCAGCCCTGCGCCACGATCTTTTGTTCGCATGACCCTCAATTCGGTGATTTTTAGAGTTCGGCGATGTGATCCAGCGACGCCGTCATCCATGGTGCCGTCTTCATCGTGAGTGGCAACCCGACCCGGCAATTGATCCTGTAAAGGATGAGGTTCCGCGACCAGCCACCACGCTGTTACCGTGAGTCGTAGTTGCCGGCGAGCGAAGAGCGAGCAAGCTATGCCGCTTGTGCCTCAGATCCCCCGTTACGACTGCCTGTTCTGCCAGGTGTACGCGGCGGACGACCAGGAATTGCCGTGGTACGACCGGCCGTTGATAAGGCAGGACGAGGTAGGTGTAGCCATGTGCGCCATCGGTGCCTTCGTGCCCGGTTACGTGCTGATCTCGCCTGCCCAGCACGAAAGCTCCGTGCAAGCCCTCACGGCCGAGGCAGTGCCGGGTTTTCTCACCTTCGTGGACCGCGTGGTGGACGCTGTCGAACAAATGTACGGCCCGAGCACGCTTTTCGAGCACGGCTCCTGCCGGGCTGCGGAACGGCAGCGATCGGCATGTATTACCCACTCCCACATCCATGTCCTGCCTGGGGCATACTCGTTCAACCTGTTGGGGCTTCCCGTTCGACCCCTCGGAACGTTGGCTGGCCTCGTGAACGTACCTCCTGCGGAGAGAGCGGACGGCTACCTGATGTACCGCGAGCCTGGCGGCTTGGTGCAGTACTCGCCCGATGAGGGCGTCTCGCAGTACTTTCGTCGCCACATCGCACGAATGCTCGGTCGTCCGGACGACTGGGATTATGCGCTCTTTCCACAGTGGGAGAACATCCGAGCCACGCTGGACACCTTTCCGCGGTCGCCGGTCCAGCCCCTGCCCCTCACCGAGCCCGCCTAGCCGATTGCAGCCGATCTCATGCGTCTGAAGCAACGGGATATTCCCGAGCAGTTGACCTTCTGGAATGCCTGGCACCGTGATCGCGGTGCCAGCGGCGACGACGCGGTGCATCGCGAACTCCGCGAATTATTTCTCAAAGGCCTGCCCGGCCCGTCCGAGGTGTTGGATCTCGGCTGCGGCCAGGGACATGATCTGCGAGCGATGGCACAAGCGGGTCACCGTGTCGCTGGGATCGACTTCTCACCCCTAGCCATCCGACGGGCGCGAAAGCAGGTCTACGGATGGCATTTTCCTAGGCGTAGGAACGCCGATCTTCGGGGCCACGACATCGCCGACGGGCTGCCCTTCGAAGACGAACGTTTCGGCGGTGTGTACTCGCACCTGGCGCTGCACTACTTCAGCGACGACGTTACCCGACGGATCTTCCGCGAGATTGAACGCGTACTGCGTCCGGGCGGGCTGCTGGTCTTCAGCGTGAAGTCGACCGATGACCCGTACTACGGCGACGGCGAGCGGTTGGGCGAGCACATCTTCAGCCGGAAAGGCCACGTTCGGCACTTCTTCGACGAGGGCTACGTCAAGGACCTCCTGGACGGCTGGATCGTAGAGCCGACCGTCAGCTACCGCGGCCACTACGCGTGCTCCGAGCCGAGTGCCTTCATCCGGGCGGTGGCCCGCAAGGTGTCGTGACGAAACGATCGTGACCGGGACGAGGTAGGTGTGCACGGGGTTGACGGACGCTCAATCGATGCGCTCGTGGAGCGAAGTCTTGATCTCCTGAGGCGCACCTACCGTCCTGGCGCCAGCGACGACGGAGGCTGGTATCACCGGTTGGACGCACCCGAGCCGGGTCCATCGGCCACCGCTACGGGGATGAGCAGTTTTCTCATTCACAGCCGCCCCTTCGAGCATGAGCAGCAATGTCTCCGCTTCTTGCAAAAGCGGCAGATCCGCTCCGACGATCCTCTGCTCGATGGTGGCTGGGCAGTGAACACGAGCGCCGGCCAACCGGTGACGGAGGCGACAGCACTGGTGGCACGCCTCCTCGTCTGTACCGGGACCGTCCTCATGACCGCCTCACCAGACGCCCGACGCGCCAGAGCTTGGCTAGTCAACAACCAAAACACTGACGGCGGCTGGGGGTCGTTCCGGGGCCAGGAGTCGAGGGTCTGGTTGACGGCGATGGCTGTGCGCGCACTCGGCGAGCTCGATCGGCGATCGCCGGCGATCGCCGAAGGCGCCAAGTGGCTGGTCGCGGCTCGTGACCCCGCCTCCCACGCTTGGGGAGAACGCCCTCGGCACGCCGCCACCGTGACGCACTCGTCGTACGTCCTGACGGCGCTCGTCGACAGTGGGTTGACGGCAACCGACCGCGCCGTCGCGGACGCTCTTCCCGACGGCTTTGCATGGTTGGCGAGCCACCTCAACCCGGCCAAGGTGCATGACGATCACGCTCGGCTGGAGAGCTACAACGTGACTCGCATGGATGCCAACGGGGCCGTCATCATGTGGGAGAACACGATCTGGCACCACGGGCTGCCCTTCGCCGTCTCTGCGCTTGTCCGCCAAGCCGGTGCCGTGCGATTCGATCTCATAGTCACCTCGGTGCGGACACTCATCACGACCCAGATGGACGACGGACGCTGGCCCAGCGTGGACAGCTCAGCCGCCTTCTCGGTCTGGACGGTGTGGCCGTTCCTCGAGGCGCTCGCCGATGTGAAGGCATATCTGGCGCTGCACAGCGGGCAGAATCTCACGCCGTTGTCCGCCCAGGCCGCCATCATCCAGGGTGGCCCCGACCTCGACGTGGCACCGCAGCGGCTGCTGGGCGTTGTCCGGTGGCGCACCCGGAAGCAGTGGCTGCGGCGCCACTGGGCGACCGTGACGATCGGCCTGCTGCTCGCCGGGGGAGCGGTGTTGGTAGCGACAGGCCTGTTCGAAGCGCAGGAAGTCGGCTTCGGGCTGGTCGTACCCGTCATCCTCCTGGGGATCCAAGTGGCGTTGACAGGCCGCAACTCAGTCAAGCAGTAGGGCGGCGACCGCCGCAATTGCCTCCTGGCGGCTGTGCACCACCGCGGTTGCGTGGTAGCGCAGCCATGGACGCTGACCTAGGCCCGTGTCTCCGACCCACACAACGGAAGGTATACGCCACAGGTAGGCGTAGGTTAGCTCGCACGTACAGCCGATGTAGTTGCGGTCCGGGATGGACATATCCATGAGCACCCCATCGCACCGTCGCAGCAGTCCAAGATCGGACTGCACCAGAAGGGCCGGATCGTCGGTGGCCGCAATCCCCCGAACCGTACGCATCCACACCTCGACGGGATCGGTCATCTGCAGGCCGAAGTCCTGGAGTTCGGTCGCCACCACCTGCGCGGCGGCAAGTACGTCGACCCGATCCAGACCGTCGACGGCTCGAGCGAAATAGACAATGGGCAACTGGGGGTTGTCTCGCTCATGATGCATCAGCTACGCCCTTGATTGGCCATATCAGGCAGAAGGGCTTGCCGGCCGGGTCGGCGTAGACGCGCCAGTTCGGGCCGGCCCCGTCCAGGCGGGTGGCGCCGATCTCGACGGCAGCCTGTTCCGCCGCGTTCACGTCCTGGACGGTCACGTCGAGGTGGATCTGCTGCGGGTGCGCCGGGTCCGGCCAGCTCGGCGCGGTATACCGCTCCACCTGCTGGAACATTACCGGCTGCGCGCCGTCCTCGCCGATCATGGCGACCCCGTCCGCCTCGTGTGTCACCGGCTTGCCGAGCAGCTCCGCGTAGAAGTGGCTCAGCGCCTTCGCGTCGGGGCAGTCGAGCATGACGCCCATCAGGGTGGTCCGCGGGTCGTCCGGGTTGTGGCACAGGTCGAACGGGTGGCCGGCCGGGTCGGCCAGCGTGTGCCACCGCTCGTTGCGGCGCAGCAGGGTGGCGCCGAGTTGCTGGGCGCGTTCCGCCGCCGCGTCGATGTCCGGCACCCGGAAGTCGAGGTGGGCCTGCTGCGGGCGGTCCTGGCCGGGCCAGCGGGGTGGCACGTGGTCGGTGGCCCGTTGCAGGCCGATCCGCCAGCCGTCACCGGTGTCGAGTGTGATCCACTCGTCGGCGTCCTCGTCGTCGGGGACGCGCCGCCAGCCGGCGAGTTGCTCGTAGAACGTGGCCAGGCGGGTGATGTCCGGGGCGTCCAGTGCCACGGCACGCAGTGTGCCGATCGCCCGCCGGCGTGGTTCGGAGGTCATGCCCCCGATCCTGCCGATCCCGGCGCCGGGCCGCCACCGGAAACCGGGGCAAGCACGGCCGAATGCCCGAGTGGCCAGGGGCCCGTCTGCAAAACGGGATACGCCGGTTCGAATCCGGCTTCGGCCTCCAAACTGTCATCCGCTGTGGAGGGCGTCGGACACCGTCCGTACACCGGTGATCAACCTGTGGTTCTCAGTGCATTCACGTGGAGCTTTGAGGTTGTCCGGAGCTGATCCTCGGTATCGTCTGGTTTGCTCGGGTTCGCCATCGACGGACTACGAGATAGGCCATCCACCATGCGCTTTTCGCTCCGCCGTCGTTCCTCTCCCCGGGAAGTCGCCACCGGCGATGCCCCGGCGGATCCGGACGCGCCGCCGGGCCACCGCCTGGATTCCGGTAGCACCGATGAGGCCGGGCATGCCCTGCGCGCGCCGAGCCGGCTGCATGCCTTCAACCGGTACGAGATCAAGTATCTGGTTCCCACCGTTGACCTGCCGGCCCTGCGCGAGGAGTTCGCCAGCCGGCTCGATCCGGACAGCCACGGTAGCGACGGCGGTTACGGGGTCTGGAGCGTCTATTACGACACCACCCAGCTGCGCTTCTACTGGGAGAAGATCGAAGGTCTCAAGTTCCGCCGCAAGCTGCGCATTCGCCACTATGGTGACCGGTTCGCCATCGACGATGACACCACCGTCTATGTCGAGATCAAGCAGCGCGTCAACAAGGTCACCCAGAAACGGCGCGCCGCTCTGCCGTACCGGCTGGCCCGGGAGCTTTGCGACCGCCGGCAGTTGGTCGAGCACGACCCTTACCAGCGGGCTTTCCTCGAGGAAGTGCTGGGACTGGTGTCCGGACTCGACCTGCGCCCGGTGGCGATCACCGGATATCAGCGGGTGGCCTTCGTCGGCCGCGACGCCGACGTCGGTCTGCGGGTCACGATCGACCAACGGGTACGCGGCCGCGACCGCGACTTTCATTTGGGCGCCGACACCGGGAACCGGCTGATCGTTCCGGCCCGATTGTCCGTGCTGGAGATCAAGGCCAACGAGCGGGTGCCGTATTGGCTCACCGATCTCGCGGCCCGCTCGAACATGTCCGTCGTGCGCATGTCGAAGTATTGCCAGAGTGTCGAGGCATTCGGCCGGGCCCCGCGATCCATCTTCCACGTCACCGGCGACGACCCGACCACGGATCTGACCCCCACCCTCACCCGAAGCGAGGCTTGAGAACAACCATGGACTTCTCGTTCCAGGACCTGTCCGGCACCTTCAGCATGGCGGACATCGCCATCGCGTTGTCGCTGTCATTCGTCCTCAGCGCCTGCATCGGCTGGGTATATCGGTTCACCCACCGTAACGTCTCCTACAGTCAGTCCTATGTGCAGACCCTCGTGATTCTCGGCATGCTCATCGCTCTGATCATGCTGGTCGTCGGCTCGAATATCGCCCGGGCGTTCGCGCTCGTCGGTGCGCTGTCGGTGGTGCGGTTTCGCAACGCCATCAAGGAAACCCGCGACGTCGGCTTCATCTTCCTGGTCATGGGCGTGGGTATGGCCGTCGGCACCCGCTTCTACACGCTCGGCATCGTCGCCGCCGTCGCCATCAGCCTCATCATCGTGGTGATGTACCGGTTCAACTGGTTCGCCCTCAACGTGCAGCGCCAGGTCGTCAAGGTCCAGGTGCCGCCGGACGGCAATTACACCCAGGCGATCCAGGACGTGCTGATCCGGTTCACCACCGAGTTCGAGCTGGTCAGCATGGAGTCGATCCGTGGCGGCGCATTGACGGAGATCATGTATTCGGTGCGGCTGAAGAAGGGTCACGAGCCGGGCGAGCTGATTCCGGCGCTCAGCGAGCACACGTCCGGGCAGCGGGTGACCGTGCTGACCGGCTATGACCAGTCGGATCTGTGATGCCTCCGCCACCAACCCCGGCGGGCCGGCGGCTGCTGCACCTCATTCCGGTACGGGTCCGGCATTACTGGAAGCTGCTGGCCGGCTGCGTGGCCCTGGTCGCGGTATTGACGCTCGTGGTCAGCACCGTACGGGTGCAGCCCTATGTGACCAGCAGTAGCGACGAGACGGGTGACGAGGTCACCCAGAACATCGCCGGCACCGTGGACCTGTTCGACGGCGGTCGCGCCCACAAGCTCGAGCTGACCTTCCACGACACGAACTACCAGCGCATGCTCGACACCTACTACGCCGAGGGGGAAAAGGAATACCTCGAGGCCGACCTGACGATCGACGGCACCCTGGTGCGTAGCGTCGGCATCCGGCTCAAGGGCAACTCGACGCTGGGCGGCCTGACCCGCAACGGTGAGGCCCGGCAGGGCGGCACGGGACCAGGCGGCGGCGGGCGGGGCAACCGTCCAGGAGGCGGTGCGCCCGCGGCGGGACAGGCCCCCGGCGCCATGCCGAATGCCGGCGCCCAGGGCGGCAACGCCCGAGGCGGAGGGTTCGCCCGCACGACGCTGAAGGCGGAGGAGCCCGAGACGCTGCCCTGGCTCATCCGCTTCGACGAATTCGTCGAGGGTCGGCGGTATCAGGGCCACCGCGAGGTCACCATGCGGGTCGCCGGCATGGGCGGCGGCGCTACCGTCCTCAACGAGGCGCTCTCGCTGAACCTGCTCGACGCGGTCGGTGCGATAGCCCAGCGTTACGCCTACACCAGTTTCACCGTCAACGACCGGCCCACGACTGCGAGGCTCGTCGTGGAACACCCGGACGAGAACTTCGCCGACGAGATCGACGGCTCCGGTGTCCTCTACAAGTCCCTGGCCTCCGGTCAGTTCACCGACCAGGGTGACGATCCGACCGACTACCAGGACGACTTCAAGCAGATCACCAAGAAGGGCAGCCAGGACCTGCAGCCGGTCATCGACCTGGTGAAATGGGTCAACAACAGCAGCGACGCCGAGTTCGACAAGAATCTCGGCGAGCATGTCGACGTCGCCTCGTTCGCCCGCTACGCCGCCCTGCAGAACCTGCTACTCAACTTCGACGACATGGCCGGCCCCGGCCGCAACTACTACCTGTGGTACGACCTGGGCACCAAGAAATTCACGGTCATCGGCTGGGACTACAACCTCACCTTCAGCGGCAACGCCGAACAGGGACCGCACGACGCGACCAGCATGGGTGGTGGCGGCTTTCCCGGGGGCGGCGCGCCGGGCGGCATGCAAATGCCCGAGGGTATGCAGTTGCCGGAGGGCATGCAGCCGCCGGGCGGCGGGGAGGCCGATGCCGATCAGAACGGCGCCGGCACACCGCGAAGAGGCCTTGGTGGCCACAAGCTCAAGGAGCGATTCCTCGCCAGTTCCGCGTACAAGAAGGTCTACGAGGACGCGTATCGCGAGCTGTACAAGCAGATCTTCGGCAACGGCAAGGCCCTGACGACCCTGGACGGCATCACCAAGGTGCTGACCACCGTCGACGGGTACAACGCCGAGACCGGGGCGACGGATGCGGAGACCCTCAAGACCCTCATCCAGCAGCGCACGACCAGCCTCGCCACGAACGAAGTCATCAAGGGGCAATAGGGAAGGGCCGGGTCGTCGCTGCCGTGGGACGGCGACGGCCCCGGTCAGAAGAGGGCGTCAGGCGACCTTTCCGTCATCCTCGATGAACCAATTCCCTCTGAACGGGGGAGGTCAGCCGGCATCGGCAGCGAGGGTGTTCTCAGCCGGGGCACGGACCAGGCCGCTGCCGAAGCGGCGGCAAGCACTGCGGCGATCAGGAACGGGTGCTCGACAAGACGCTCCGTGACGGTGTCGAGCGGGTTCCCGGTGATCAGTGTGGAGCGTTCGGCGAGCCACGCGGCGGACAGCACGATGCCGGTGCCGGCGAGCGCCGTCCGGAACGCCGGGTACACCCGGGTGCGGCTCAGCAGCAGTAGCGAGGGCATGAGCAGGGCGACGACCAGGAGTTGGGTCAGTTCGATGCCGAGGTTGAAGCCGAGCAGGTCGGCGACGAGGTTCCCGCGGCCCAGGCCGAGGTCGTCGATGAGGGCGGCGAACGCGAGGCCGTGCATCAGCCCGAAACCGACGGCGATCCATGCCTCCCCGCCGCGGACCAGGGGCCGGATCGCGTGCACGCCGGAGACCAGGACGGACAGCGCGATCAGGCTTTCGACCAGGCGGGTCGGCAGGGAGAGGTAGCCGAGCGCGGCGAGGGCGAGGGTGATCGAGTGCCCGATCGCGAACGCGGTGACCACGTGCGCCACCCGCAGGCAGCTGCGGCGCAGGTTGCCGCCGCGTTCCCAGCGGCTGCGGCGGGCCAGCAGCGGTGCGGGCAGTAGCAGCATGATCAGGAAGAGGAGGTGGTCGGCGCCCTCGGCGATGTGTTCGACGCCGAGGCGTGCCGAGGCGAGGAGCCCGGTCGCGACGGTGACGGCGCCTGCGGCCGGGACGGTGATGGAACGGCGCTGCCAGTTGAGCACGCCGACGCTCGTGTAGGTGTCGTCGCCCGGGGATCGCATCGCGACGAATACCTGGTGGGAGACGATCTGGTGGAGGATCGCGTCGTAGGTGAGCGTGAAGTCGCCGACCGCGCCGCTGGGCGGTTTCAGGGTGAGGTCGTAGACGAGGTGGTCGACATCGTCGACCTTCTCGACCCGGCCGCCGGTGAGTGCGACCGTCCAGGCAGTGCCGGCCGGGGCCGCGGCGGAGAGGTGGCTCAGCACGTATTGACGCAGCTCTTCGAGCTTCGCCGGCTCCCGGGCGGTCGCGGCGGTCAGCGGTTCGTTCAGGGCGACCTCGAGGCGGTCGAGCGGCAGTTGGACATTGCCGGTCACGCTTTCCGGGCCGGGTTCGAGCAGGATGGCAGTGCTGCTCAGCGGGTGAGCGGCGGCACCGCTGGGCGCCAGCCCGGCGATGACGGCGTACGCCAGGACGACGTACGCCATCAGCCGGCCCAGCCTCGTGGCTGAGGAGAAGCGCATGGTCAGCTCGGCTTGGTGCTGCCGTAGTCGTTGGTCTTGTCGCGGTACACCGCGTGGAAGTGGATGTCTGGTGTACTGCGGCTGCGGGTGTTGATGAACTCGATCCAGACGCTCGGGCCGTCGATGCGGATGTAGCTGCTCTCCTCGCTCGGGCCGGTGTTGTTCGCCCACGCGATCTTGGTCGAGGCGAGCTCCGATTCGTACTTGGCCAGAGACTTCGCCGCCGCCACGTCGTCGAGGTCCGCGACGTAAGCCTTCATCGCCGCGACGACCAGAGCCCGCTCGCTGTCGCTGAGCTCGGCGACGGCCAGCCCTTCGGACGCCGGGAACACGCCGTCGTCGTGAGTCGGCCCCATCAACAGGTCGTCGTAGGTGCCGGAGGTGAGCTTCGCGGCCGTCTTCTGGTCGTCGCTGAGCGCGGCGACCATGGCGAAGATCGCGGTGGACTCGGCCTTGACCGGCTCGACGGTCGCACCGTTCACCTCGAACGAGACCGGCTCGGAGCCGACGAACTGCGGGGTCTGGCTGACCTTGTCACCGTTGTAGGTGAGGTTGCGGGCAAGGTGGTGTCCACCGAACTGGAGCATGAACGGCGTAGTTGCCGATGGCTCCCCGAAGACGGCGACGTTGTAGTCCACCAGAGCGCCGAATCCGTCCGAACCCTCACCGCCGAGGCTGTTCAGGTGGTCGTCGGCCTTCTGGATGTTGAGGACTTGCTGGTAGCCGTCGTCGCTGAGCGCGACCTTCAGCATCGCCAGGGCGGCCGTCCGCTGCGCCTCGCTCAGGTCGGTGAGCGCGATACCTTCCCGGGCCACCGTGGAGGTCGGGTAGTTGGACCAGGTCTGGCGCGCCTGATTGTTCGAGAAGTCGTACCGCACCTTCTTCAGGGTGGCCGCATCGAGAGTGGCCAGGAACGCTTTCGCGGCAGTGACCACCTCGGCCGTGTTCGCGCCCCCAGGGCTGTCGCCGTTCGTATTGAGGTTCACCGCGGTGAACGTCTGCAATTGCCCGCCCGGGCCTCCGCCGCCAGGGCCTTGGCTGCCGCCTTGCGACGCGGACGCCGCCGGTGATGAGGATGAGGTTGTGGATTCGTCGGATCCGCATCCACCGGCGGCCAGAATTGCCGCCGCGAGTACGCCCGACGTCATCGCCACTCTTTTGTTCACCATATACAGCGATTCCTTCCTGGTCACCTGTCAATTCCATCTGCTCGGTCGTGCCGGTCAGCCCGCCGGGGACTCGGCTATCGTCTTGAGGCGGGTGAGTGTCTTGGTGATGCCGTCGGCGTTCTTCTTCGCGACGCCCGTCAATCGCAGCATCCAGGGTGCTTTGGCGGTCGTTGCGTCGAAGGTCTCGGTCACCCGCACACCGTCCGCTTCTGGCTCCAGCACGTATCGCCAGGTGTGACCACCGAAGTGGCGCCAGGCGATCCGCCGGCCTTCTTCGAACTCCACGACGGTGTTGGTGACCTTGTATGGCACGGGGTTGACCATCTTCATGCCGAAGGTCGCGCCGAGTGACAGCCGTGCGGGCGCGTCCAGCGTGCCCCGGATTGTCTCCGAGCCGTCGATCACGAGGTGCTGGCGCGGGTCGGCGAGGAATGCGAAGACCGTCTCGGGCCGGGCGTCGATCAAGACGGTCCGGGCGGCGGATCCGGGCGGCGCGGCCGCGACGGTGATGATGCTGTCCTGTATGGACACGTCGTCTCAGCTCGTGGTGAGCAGGAGGGGGCCGCTGGCCCCGGCGGGGTTGGGTCCTTGCGGTGTGCCGAGGTACAGCTCGATCTGGGACTTGAACTGTTCCACGGCCGGGCGGTCTTTCATGAACTCGTGGAATCCGATGTGGCTGGTGTTTTTGTACTGTAGGAGCGGCTTGTAGCCGGCCGGCGGCGGTACGTCCTTGCGCACCGACCATTGGAAGGCGGAGGTCTGCTGGAACGGTTTGGACAGCAGCCAGTTCAGGTACAGCTTGGCGGCGGCCGGGTGCTTGGCCTTGGTGAAGATCGCGGCGGTCTGGGCCCAGGATTGGAAGAAGTCCTGGTCGGGCAGGGTGAACGTGGTCGGGCTGGCCGGGTTCGCGGCGAGGCCGCTGATCCCGGCGATAGTGCCCGCCGCGGCGCCGGTGGAGACCGCGATGATCGCCGAGGGCACGCCCCGCACGAAAGTGGGCCGCTGCGCCAGCAGCCGGTCCAGGTAGGACCAGCCGTACTTGTCGATGATTTTCTTGAACATGAACAGAACGGCGTCGTCGTCGTTGGGCCAGGTGATGGTGAGCTTGCCGGTGTATTTCGGGTCGAGGAAGTCCAGGGCGGTGCGTGGCGCCTGCGCGGGTGGGATCAGGGCGTTGTTGGTCAGGTAGCTGAACGCGAGGGCCATGATTCCGACGTAGCTGCCGTCCGGGTCTTTGAACTGCGGGTACACGGCTTCCCAGCCCGCCGGTTTGTAGGCCCGCAGGTGGCCCTGGCTCTTCCACATGTCGAAGTCCTGCAGGGTCTGCAGGTGCGCGACGTCGGGCTCGAGGCGGTTGCGGCTGAGCTGGTTGTCGATCCGCGCGTCGTGGTACTTGCTCAGGTCGGTCATGATCGTGATCTGCATGCCGGGAAACTGCTGCGCGAACCCTTGTGCGAGGCCGTCGCTCTGGTCGGGTGAGTCACCGCCGGCGTAGACGACCAGGCGGCCGCCCTCGGCGATCGCCTCCTGGTGCAGCCGGTCCAGTGATTTGGTCTCGATGCCGACCGGCCGGGGACGCCGGCCCGTCGTCGCGGTTCCGGTGGTCGCGGCGCTGGCCGATGCCGGGGCGGTAGTCACGACAACGCCCGCGGCCATGAGCCCGAGCACTCCCCGTCTGGTGGTCCTGGCCATAGCCCGTACTCCTTGGGTCGTTGGTAGGTGCGGTGGAGCAGACGCCCCGAACAGGTGTTTCACTTGAAGCTTAAAGTAATCTAGCAGAGATTCAATGAAGCTTCAACTATCGGGTCTCCCCGGCGGGCGCGTGGCTGGTTCAGGGCAGAACCGCGGTTGCTTCGACCTCGACGAGCAGGTCGGGCTCGGCAAGGGCCGCGACGCCGATGAGTGTCAGGGGGCGGGCCAGGTCCGCCTGGAGGCGGTGTGCCGCTCGGCGGCTCCCTCCTGGATGTCGTGCCACTTGTTCGGCGCCCAATCCAGGACGTAGATGTTCAGGCGTGCGACGTTGTCGAAGCTTGCCCCCACTGCGGCGAGTGCGATCGCCACGTTGAGGTAGGCCTGCTCGGTCTGCGCCACGAGGTCCCCTCCGCCCACGCGTTCGCCGGTGGCCGTACGGGCGACCTGCCCGCTGAGAAAGACCATGCGGCTGCCGGTGGCGACGGCGATCTGCCGGTAGGCGTCGGGGGCCGGCAGGCCCGGCGGGTTGAATGCGTGGACGGTCATTTGTGCTCCAGATTGTTTCGACCGTTCTCTGGCCGCTAGCTCATGCCTTATTCCGCCGCATAGGGGTGATCGATCACGAACAGCCACGTCCCGTCCGGCTGGCGGCGGACGACCTCGACGTCCTTGCCCGCGAGGGTGACGGCCTCGCCGTCAGGGCCCTTGCCGGTGGCGCTCCAGGAGCCGCGCAGCATGGCAAGATCTCCGTCTGCGCTGATGAATGCCGTCGGGCCCATCGTGAAACGGGCGTCTTCGAGTTCGAGCCAACCTCGGAGCACCTCGCGGATGGCGGCATGGCCGGTAACCGTTTTGCCGGCGCCGAGGACGAACGTGGCGTTGGGCTCGTAAAGGGAGACGGCGGCCTCCAGGTCCTTTCGGCCCAATGCCTCGAAGAGGAGGGTATCGCATTCTTCTGGTCTGCGTGCTGACATTGTCATGTCTCCGTTCTGCAATCGCCTGAAGTCGGCGAGTTTCGAAACAATGATCGGGCAACCGAATGCATTGACTATTAATGCATGCGGTTGCCGAGGTTCAGGGCGATCTCGTCGACGGTTCTGGTCATGGCCAGGGTGGGCGCTGGGCGAACCCAGAACAGGACGCGGTCGACGCCGGCGGCCTGGTAGGCGTCGACGTCGGCGGGCTCGCCGCCGAAGAGGGTGACGGGGATGGGCTCGTCGCTGTCGGGTTTGCGGGCGGCCTTCTTGAACTCGGTGATGTGGTCCAGGACGCCGGGGCGCAGCATGGGGATCCACTCGTCGCCGTAGGCGACGACCCGTTCGGCGACGCGCGGGCCGTTGCCGGCGACGAGGATCGGGGGGTAGGGCCGCTGGACGGGTTTGGGCCAGGATGTGATGTGGTCGAAGTTGACGAACCGCCCGTGGTAGGCGGCGACGTCGTGGGTCCAGATCTGCTGCATGGCTTCGACGCGCTCGCGCATGACGCGGAAGCGGTCGTCGGGGTCGATGCCGTGGTTGCGCATCTCTTGGTTGATCCAGCCGGGGCCGACGCCGAAGTGCATGCGCCCGCCGGACAGGACGTCGACGGAGGCGACTTCCTTGGCGGTGATGATGGGATCGCGTTCGGGCACGAGCACGACGGCGGTGCCGATGTTGAGTGTGGTGGTGGCCTGGGCGATCGCGCCGAGGGCGACGAAGGCGTCCATGCCGTTCTTGAACTCCGGCGCGAGACCCAGCACGTCGTAGCGTTCGGGCGTGACGGCGGGGATGTGGGTGTGGTCGGGCATGAACAGGGACTCGAAGCCGCGGTCTTCCAGGAGGGTGCCGAAGTCGCCCGGCGCGATGGCGTCCTGGGTGGGAAACATGATGAACCCGTATTTCACGGCTTCGCCTCGTCTCGGGCGGTGGTGACGACGATCTTCCCGACCTGGGCGTTGGACTCCAGGTAGCGGTGGGCTTCGACGATGTCGGCCAGGGCGAAGGTACGGTCGATGACCGGGCGCAGCGCGCCGGTGGTGATGTAGTGCCGTGCCCGCGCGAGGCGTTGTGGGTCGGCGGTGATCTCGAAGACGGTGTAGGGGCGGGTGAACACCGGGCGCATGGCGCTCAGGCCGGGTAGCGGGGTGGGCCGGCCGGACAGTGATCCGTGCACCAAGAGCACCCCGTCCCGGGCGGTGGCCGCGGCCAGTTCCTCGATGTCCGGTCCGGCGACTGCGTCGAAGACCAGGTCCGCACCGCGTCCGGCGGTCAGATCGAGGATGGCTGTGGTCACGTCGTCGTGGCCGGAGATCAGGACGTGGGCGGCCCCGGCGTCCAGCAGGCGCTGCCGTTTACCAGGATCGTTGGTGGTGGCGATGGGCACCACCGCGGCGCGAAGCGCGATCTGGATCGCGGCGAGTCCGACGCTGCTGGAGGCGGCCGTGATCACGACGTGGTCGCCCGCGCGCAACCGGCCGACGTCCAGCAGGGCTCCGTAGGCGGTCAGGAACGGCATCCACAGCGCCGCGCCGGTGATCGCGTCCACCGAAGCGGGCCGGGGGACCAGGGCGGAGGCCGGGACGACGGCTTGCTCGCCGTACATGTGGTATCGGCTCTGGGCGAACAGCGGGAGCACGCTGACGGGGTCGCCGGGCCGTAGGCCGGTGACGTCCGGGCCGATCGCCCGGACCCGGCCGGCGCCCTCGTAGCCGAGGCCGGAGGGCAGGGCCGCCACCCGGTCCAGGTAGCGGTCACGGCGGAAGTTGGCCTCCGACCGATTCAACCCGATCGCCTCGACGTCCAGCAGAACCTCGCCCGGCCCCGGCGCGCCCGGGTCGTGTTCCTCCACCCGGAGCACCTCCGGACCGCCCAGTTCGTGGAACCGCACCACCCTGGCCACCGCTCACCCTTTCCTGGTCTGTTCTGTGCGATATAGGTGCTGCATCGGCCCGGACTCCCACCCACGCCGTGGGTCAGGTCAGCTGGCTCTCGTCCACCGCGTGCAGCACTCCGTTGACTGTCATGATCAGGCCGAGCGTGACGACGACGAAGGCCGACAACATCGGCAGACGCGTGCCGAACCACCGGTTCCCCGCCGGCTTGATGGCGAGGATGGTGGTTCGTGCGGTCACGAGCACCAGGCCGAGGCCGACAAGGATGGCGGCCAGCCCCACGCTGAACGCGACGATCATCGCGATGCCGAGTGCTGTCCGATGGAGGCCGACGGCGAGGATGAGGATGCTGAGCGCTTCAGGGCAGGGAATGATGCCGCCGGTGACGCCCATGCCCGCGATCTCGCGAAACCCAGTCTTGGTCTTGCCCGGGGCAGAGGTCGTCTTCGGAGAACGCCCCGCATCGAGCACCGCGACAGCAGAGCCGCCGTGGCTGTGGGAGTGACCGGGCGTGTCATGGTGGTCGTGAGCGTGGCCGTGCGAGTGGTCGTGGTCGTGATTTCCGGACCGCAGGGCGGACCACCGACGTCGGGCGATCCGGACACCGAGAATGAGGACGACAGCGCCTGCTGCGATCTCCAGGGTGGGTATCAGGATCCCCGGCAGCACGTAATGTCCGGCGAGCAGGACGGCGGTACCCAGTAGCAGCACCGATGAGGTGTGCATGACGGTGATGACGCCGCCGAGCATGATCGCCTGGCGAGGGGTGCCCTCCGTTCCGACCAGGTAGGCCGCCAGCAGCGTCTTCCCGTGCCCCGGGGTCAACGCGTGAAATGCGCCCAGCAAGGCGCAGACGCCGATGAGGATGAGTAGCGACCAGGGCGACGTCAGCGGCGAGCGGAGGGCCCCGAACATCCGCGCCTTCATGTCCGTGCCCGCGGAAGATGATCGCAGGTCGGTCGGCGTCGCCTTTCCGGCCCGCGCCGGCGTGCCCGATGCGAGCTGGACGGTGATGGTGCGCCCATCCCGGGTGTGGGTAATGTCGCCTACGGTCAGTGTGGCATCGCTCGACAGGCTCACGGCCATCTGCACGATGCTGCTGGCCGCCACCTCGTAGTGGTCGCTGAACGCAACCTGCCGGCTGTCGGCGTTCAGTGGGGTGGTCGCGTGGATCGTGATGGTGGCGCCTCCGGCGGCCAGCAGATCGTAAGGCGGGTAGTTGGCGCCGGTCACCGCGATCTCAGCGGCTTGACCGTCGATGAGCAGGCTCGATGCCTTCTTGAGTGCGACCGCGTGCGCGGCTGTTTCCGCCGTGCTGAACCGTTCGTCACCATCGGTGTCGATGGTCCGGGCGAAGGCGGCCGCGATCAGAGTCCCGGGCGTGAGACCGACCTCCACCTCGAGGCTCGCGGCCGCCGGCGTCAGGTAGACCTGCTGGACGAGTTGATCCAGGGGGTGGGCAGACGCGGGCGGGGCAGGGAGGGCCAAGCCGGCGGCGGTCGCCGCGGCGGCGACCGCGCACCGGGTCAGAACCGACGTCGGCCTCACGAGCTGAGCTCGGCTCCGTAGTCGTTGCCGGGTTCGCGATAGATCGAGTGGATGTGGGTGATGCCGCCGGCGTTGGCGCCCTGCCCCTGCTGGTGGGCGAACTCGATAGTGAAGGTCGGGCCCTGCACCCGGTAGTAGATCGGCTGCCCGATGGTGGTGGCGCCGTACCAGGCGAACGTCGTCCGATCCAGGTTCTTCTCGGCTGCGGCCAGCTTGCTCTCGGCCGTGCCGGAGTTGACTGTGGTGATCCACTCCTCGATCAGGGCGAGAAGCAGGGTCCTTTGCTTGTCCGTGAAGGTGGACGCCTTGACTCCCTCGGCGGCGAGTGTCTTGCCGTCCTGCCCGGACCCGAGCACGATCTCTCGAATCTCGCTGGTCAGGATGGCCTGCTTCTGTTGGGTGGCGTCGAGCGCGTCAACAAGGGCGAACGCCTTGGTCGTCTCGCCGCTCAACGGCTCGACGGTCTTGCTCGCGTCGGTGTAGGAGGCTGGCTGAGCACCCCACAGGGTCGGCGCCAGGGTCATGGTCGAGCCGCGCATGGTGAGATTCAGGGCGAGGTGGTGACCGCCGTACTGCACAGTCCAGATGTCCGTTGCGGACGGGGTGCCGAGGATACGAATCCAGTAGTGGTCGGCGCCGAAGTCCAGATCTATGCCGCCCGAGGCTTTCAGGACTCCGTCGGCGGTGGTGACGGCCACGACCTGGCGGTAACCATCGGCGCTGAGCCCGGCCTTGAGGATGCTCAGCACGCCGGCTCTTTGCTGATCGTTCAACGCGTCCATGCGCAGACCCGCACGCTTGAACAACTCGTCGGGGAGGTTGGACCACTGTGCCAGATTCGCCTGGGTGCGCTCGCCCATGACGGCGCTCTTCTGCGTGTCGTCGAGGAGCGTGACCAGTGCCTGGGCGGTGCTGAGCACCGCTGCCGACGACCCGGTCGAACTGTCGGCCGCCGAGGCACTCGCGGTAGCCGTCGCCGCGGATGACGACGTCGCCGTGGAAGCCGCGCCGGAATCGCCGTCATCGGACGCGCACCCGCCGGTCACCAGAAGCACGAGGGAAACGGCCCCGGCAAGGCAGGATCGGCGCGTGGCGAGCGGTGCGCAGGTACCGGGCATTGTGTGCATCTCCAGGGAAATCTTGGCCACGGACCGCAATGACCGGTCCGGCCGTAGCTGTTCGAATCGAGGGCGCGCTGAACCGCGGCCGGCCCTTCGATGTGCCGCGGACTCCGCCGCCTTCTTGCGGCGGGTGAGCGTTTTGGTGATGCTGGCGGCATTCTTTTTCGTAACGCTGTCGGTGCTCCTTGAGGGCAGTTCGATCTTCGGCTTCCCACCCTAGGGCGGGAATCTTAGTAAAACGTGGTGCGTGCACGACAAGGGTTGATCAAAATCCGACAACGTGACCGAGGGATCCCCCGAGGTCGGCTTGATGTGCAGGTCAGTGCATGCCTGGCGCCCGGGACAAATGACTCTGGTGGCCGTGGTGGCCTGGGCAGATGGTGGTCCCCATCACCAGCCAGGAATTGCCCGGCGCGGTTTTCTAGCGGCATATCGCCTGGTGATTGGCCGTTTCGGCATTCCTGGAAGCTATGGCGGGAGTTGGCATATGAAGGCCTGGGACGCGGCAATCAAGAAAGTTCAGGAAATTGAGGGGATCGGCGCCGAATCGGAGCCGGGTGGAGCGATCCTGGCGGTGGAGCGGTTGAACGCCGTGTGTGCCCTTGTCGGGGCTCTGGAACAGTTGACCTGCATTTCCAACAACCGGGATGACGATGTGTTCTCGTGGCAGGTGCTGCGCGGCCGGTTCCCGGACAAAGATCGCCGGACGGTGCGGATCTTCGATCGGGTGTTCAGCTATCCGACGGTTGCCGCCATCCCGATCGTGCGGGGTCTGGCCGCCGCCCGGCTGTTGTTGGGTCGGCCGGGCAACACGGAGCGGATGTTGCTCGATGGTCTGCTCACCGCCACGGCCAGCGTTGCCAACCTGCGCCAGCACTACGGTGGTGACGGCTCGGATCACATGTCGTACGTGGGAGTGGCCACCGCGTTCCTGGCCAGGTTGTTTCCCGGTGACAGCACGGCGCAGCGGACGTGCTTGAAGTTCCTGTCGTTCCAGACGTGTCTGTCGTATTCCGTGTCGGGTGCGGTGAAGGCGGCCTCCCCGGTGTGGCGTAGCGGCCGGGCGATCACGGGGATCATGCGCACCGGAACCTATGGCGACAAGTGGCTGTACGAGTTGACGAAGAAGCACCCGGCGATCCCGGTGTTGATGGCGTGGATGGTGATCCTCGGAGAGTTGTCGTTCCCGCTGGTGATGGTGGCGCCCAAGCCGGTGGCCCGGGCGATACTGGCCGCTTCCTCGGTGTTCCACCTGGCCAACGGCCGGTTCATGGGTCTGAACCGGTTCGTGTGGGCGTTCGCCGGCAGCTACCCGGCGATTGCGCACACCTCTCGCGGACTGGGCCCGGCGATGGCGCGGACCCCTGGCGGGCCCGGATCGGCGGGCGTGCGATGAGGTCCACATGGGCCCACCTGTCGACGTTGTCCCGGCGACTGGGCAACACGGAATCGGTCGAGAACCTGGTGATCGGTGGCACTGTGGCCGCTGCCGCCGCGGCTGTGGTGCTGCGCGGGCTGAGGGGACGCGGCCCGCAGGTGCCGGGTCGGATGGTGCGCGCGAACGAGGTTCATGTCATCACCCATGCGGGGAACAGACCAACGGTGGTGTTCGAGAACGGGCTGGGCAACCCGGCGACGATGTGGAGCTGGATCCAGCGAGGGCTGCCGGCCGGAATCGCCTCGATCGCCTACGACCGGCCGGGCACGGGGTGGAGCCCGGCGCAGGGCCGGCTCAGCGCGCTGAGCTACCCGGAGAACCTGCGTGCGACGATGCGGGCGGTGGCCGCGTACGCGCCGCTCATCCTGGTCGGGCACTCCTCGGGCGGGCTCCTCATCCGGATCTTCGCCAGACACTTCCCGGAACTGGTCGGGGGTCTGGTGTTCGTGGACTCGGCCCACCCCGAGCAGTACTCGCGTTCAGCCGCGCAGGCTGCCGCACTGGAGCAACTGCACAACGACCTCGACCAGATGATCGTGCGGGCCGGGCTGGGGATGCAGCCCCATCTGAACACCACCAGAATGGTGAACCTGCTGCCCCACGATGTTGGTCCGGCCACCCGGGAGGTGATGTTCCGGGCACAGACGCTGCGGGCGGCGCGGCAGGAACTGCGGGCCTGCGCGGGGGAGTGGACAGCCCAGGCGGCAGAGCTGACCACGCTGGGATCCCTGCCGGTCGCGGTGGTCAGCGCGCAGCAGTCCATCGTCAAGGATCCTGTCATCGGCCGGCTGCACGACGAACTGACCGAGCTGTCATCGGTGCACCGGCGGGTAGTCGTGCCCGAGGCCGACCACCAGTCGCTGTTGACCTACCAGCCCTACGCGGCTCAGGTCACCGGCGCCATCACCTGGGCTATCGACACGTTGGCCGCGGACCGCGAAGCGGCCGGGCCGGCACGAGCTGGAGACCGACGGTGACTGAGCATCCCATCCCGCCGGCCCTGTCCACCCGGGTGACGCGGACGGCGTCGCGAACCGCGCTGTACTCCGCCCTGGGCGTATGGGGTGCGCTGACCGTGTTGCGCAACCTGGACCGGTCGCCGGCCCTGCTGCGCAAGTTCACCCGGTTCGGTCTGGCGGTGCCCAACTACCGATTCTTCGCACCGATGCCGGCGACAACCGACCTGGGAATGCTGGTCCGCGACCGCGACGGTGACGGCGTCCTGTCCGGGTGGAACGAGGTGGTCATGGGCCAGCCCCGCAGCCCGATCCACACCGTCTGGGCCCCGTTCCGCCGGCCCGAGAAAGCCTTCACCGACGCCGTGCGGGAGCTCCAGTCGTGCGGCTTCACCGTCATCGACTCCGACTTTCTGCCCTCGACGGTCAGCTACAAGATGCTGCTGAACGTGGCCCGGCACCAGGTCCCGCACGACGACCACACCAGGGAGATCCAGTTCGCGATCTGTCAATCCGCCGCTCACGAATCCCAGCTGGCACCAACCATGACCTACGTGTCGCGGTTTCATGACCTGTCCACCGGCCAACTCGTCGCCGCGTAGCACGACAGCGACTGACTCCCCATCCCGTCGAAAGGACGGTGTCTCGTGACCGACCCCAACCAGAGCGGGCCGCACGACTCCGACCGCTACGCCATTCTGCTCTACGACAACGACTGCGGATTCTGCAGCCGCGCCATGCAATGGCTCCATGACCACAACGCGCTGGGGCACACCAACGCCATGGCCTGGCGCATCCTCGACCCGCAGCGGTTGCCGGTCACCCCGGAACGCCTCGATCGCGAAATCATCCTGGTCCAGGGCGACGAGATCCATGGCGGTGCCGCGGCCTTCGCGGTGGTCCTGGCCAACGCCAGGCTCCCGTGGCGACTGGCCGGCCGCTGCCTGGGCGCCCCCGTGGTCCGCCACCTCGCCGCGTACATATACCGCAAGGTTGCCGCCAACCGGCACCGGATGCCCGGTGGAACAGCCGCTTGCGAAATCCCCACCCGGCCGACCGCGTCACCTCGGCCCGACAACGCGTAGCCGGGCACGTATCCGCCACCTCGCCTGGCGGCGCCCGCGCGTCACTCGGCCGGTCAACCCGGCACGAGAAGGCAACACGACTGACCCGACAGACAAAGAGAAGAGGAACTATGTACGCACTGCGGAAGACCAGAACGGCCAAGTTCGCCGACCTGTCAGACGTCAACCGGTACGGGTTCATCGCACTCGCCGACCCGATCAACTGCGTCGTTGAGGCCGCCGCGGTGGGCGCCGAGGTCGCCGTCGAGGCTGCCGAGGCCGCCGTTGAGGTCGCCGTCGAGGAGGTCGTCTTCGGCGCTGCAGAGGGCGCTGCCGAGGGCGTCGAGGGTGCCGCCGGTGGCGCGGATGTCGCCGCGGCTGAGGCGGCGGGAGCGCCTGCGGCACAGGGCGAGATCGGTGCCGCGGGGGCGGAGGTCGCGGCCGCGGAAGCGGCGGCGGCTCCTGCGGCAGCGGCGGCTCCCGCTGCGGAAGCGGCCGGGGGTGGAGAGGTTCCTGGGGCGGCAAATGTAGGGGGTGTCGGGGAACCCGGGGCGGCAGCAGCAGATGCTTCAGGGCCGCCCGCGGAAGGCGGCGGCGGTGGCAACCAGATCGTGCAGAATGTCGCGGCCGGAGTCGGTGCCGGCGCTGCTGTGGTCGCGGTTGGTGTGGCCGTGGCGGATGTCGCGAACGGCGGCGAGTGACTTCCTTGCCCAAGACGCGGGTGGATCGTCGCTTCTGGCCAGCACGTTCCCCTTCCGCTGAGCGGCTGGGTGCGTAACGAGAGGCGCGGCACATCAATAGGGGTCCCCCGGCGCACGGACGGTCTGGCTGCCGTGCGCCGGCGGACCCCTGATGCCCGGTAGGAAACTCCCCGAACGTCCAGGACAGTGAGGAGATAGCGGATGGCCCGGCTGTCCAGCGCGGCGATCGATACTCAGGATCTCACCAAGAAATACCCGGGCAAGAAGGGCGAACACACCGCGGTGGACGGCGTGAACCTCCGGGTCGAGCACGGCGAGTTCTTCGGCCTGCTGGGCAGCAACGGTGCCGGCAAGTCGACCCTCATCGGCATGCTGACCACGCTGATCACACCCACCAGCGGCCGCCTGCGCGTCGGCGGGCTCAGCGTCCGGTTCAGCCCGGTGGCGGTCAAACGGATCATCAGCGTGGTGCCCCAGCGCAACTCCCTCGACCGGGAGCTCACCCTGGCGGAAAACCTGCAACTCCACGGCCGGATGTTCGGAATGAGCGTCCGCGACGCGCGGCGCCGTGCGGCCCACCTTCTCGCGGAGTGCGGCATCGCCGAAGTCGCCACCCGCACCGTAGCCACGGTGTCCGGCGGTCAGGGCAGGCGCGCCATGATCGCCCGAGCGCTGATGTATCAGCCCCAGGTGCTCTTCCTCGACGAGCCGACCGCGGGCGTCGACCTGACCGCCCGGCAGGTGGTCTGGAAGCTGCTCCGCAAGTTCCATGCCGCCGGCACCACGATTGTGCTCACCACGCACTACCTGGAAGAAGCGCAAACGCTGTGCGGCCGGGTCGCCGTGCTGAACAAGGGCAAGATCAAAGCCATCGGCTCCGCCGACGTCCTGCGCTCCGAATCCGGACTGCAGACCATCCTGACCATCCAACTCGACGGTGACGCGAGCGCCGTCGCCGCGGCGGCCGAGAACGTGTCCACAGTGACCAGAGTCGAACATCACGGCGACACCCTGAAGCTTTACACCACCCAGCCGGAAGGTCTCGTCAGCGAGGTCGTCTTCCTGGCCGAGTCCGCCAAACGCTATGTCAAGAACGCCACCACCACGACACCCAGCCTGGACTCAGTGTTGGTCGCGCTGACCAAGAAAAGCGAACCGGTAAAGGCCGGACGGTGACCACAACCGAAGTCGGAAGACCAATGACTCTCGCAACAACTCGAACCAGGCCCGCCAAACTGACCATCTGGCGGCCATTCCTGGTGCTCGTGCTCCGCGAAGTCACCCGACTCTGGAAGGAAAAGCTGGGGTTCAGCACGAGGATAGCCACTATCAGCCTCGCCACGGTCTTCGTCTTCGACTTCATCATGCCGCAACTCGGCAACCGAGGCGGCGGTGTCGCCAGCGGATACGCCACCATTCTGGCGCCGGGCCTGGTCGCGGTGACCACCTGCAATCAGGCATTGACTGCCACGCTGATGTCGCTCGTACACGATTTCGGGCCGCTGCGCCGCATCGACCAGACACTCATGGCCCCGCTGCCGATACCCCTGCTCGCCGTGGTCAGGATCATCGGCGGCACCCTGCACGGAGTCTTCGCCGCCGGCATCGTCCTACCGATCGTGACGTTCGTCCACGCCCCCGGTGCACCACCAGCGATAGATCTGGGTAGATGGCCCCTGTTGCTGTGCACTGTCGTCGTCGCCGGGCTGCTGTTCTCCGCGCTCGGAATCCTAGTGGGAACGTCCGTCAATCCCGCCAAGGCTGCCACCCTGCTGCCCTACGGGCTCCCTCTGATGATCATGCTTGGTTGCGTCTACTACCCGTGGTCCGCGCTGAATGTCATACCCTGGCTGCAGTACGCGGTGTTGGTCAACCCCGTCATCTACGTCACCGAAGCCACCCGCGCGACTCTCGCCCCCCAGTCGGAGCACCTGCCCGAACTCGTCCTCATCTGGGTCCTCGGCGCCGGCGCACTGCTGGCCATGGCCTTGGGCACGGCGCGTTTCACGGCCAGCACCCGGCGATGAAGGCACACATCCCGCACGGCCGGGCAGAGCTAGGTGGAACGCCCCCAAGGCCACCGGTGCCGCGGCCGATCAGCGTCCCAGCAGCCGCAGCACCGGCTCGAACGCCGCGGCCCTGCTCGCCGGCACCGTGACCAGGGTGAACCCCCACCGCTCCCGGCGGGACAGCAACTCTTGCGCGATCTGCTCGGCGGTGCCGACCAGGTACGGCACCAGACGCGGCACCATCTGCGGCGGGCAGCCCCAGCGCCGGGCCAGCGCGTCGGTCACCGCCGCTGGGTCCTCGGTCACGAAACACCCCCACACCAGATGGTTGAGGCGTGGCGCGACGTCCCGCCCGGCCGCCCCGGCACGCACCCAGGCCAGTTGAGCCTCGACACTGTCGTCCAGCATGCCGGTGTAGCCGGTCGGCCCCTCCGGTCCCAGCGGCGGGAGCACGCTGACGATGTCCGCTTCCCGCCCGGCCAGCTCCAGCATCCGGCGGCGTCCCCCGCCGAGCAGCAAGGCAGGCGGCGGCGTGCCGTCCACGGCGGCCGCCTCGGCCAAGATCTTCCGCACCCGGGGCACCGCCACCCGCAGTCGGTCGAGCCGTGACGAGCCGGCTTTGAGCTCCATGCCGGCCTGCTCATAGTCGGCGCGCATCCAGCCGGCCCCCAAGCCGACGATGGCCCGGCCCCCGGAGAGGGTGTGCACGGTCGCCATCTCCGCGGCCAGCAGAGCCGGACTGCGCAGATCGCTGTTGAGGACATAGGTGCCCAGCCGGATCCGGCTGCTCACCGCCGCGGCCATGGCCAGCGCGGGCACCGCGGCCAGCCGCAGCTGCAGGTGATCGGTCACCAGCAGCGCGTCATAGCCGAGGTCCTCGCTGCTGCTGACCACCGCCGACCATTCCGCGGCACCGTAGTCCGGCTCCGCAACGACCGCGAATTCGAACGGTAAATGGTCGGTCACGTCACTCTTCCCATCTCACCACGGCCGGTGTCTCCGACCCCGGCAGAACCCTATCCTGCTGACCGCCGGCGACTGTCAATAATTGACCCGGGACATTTGACTCTGCCCTGTCTCCGGCCAGCGGGCTAACGTTTGGGTCCGGAGTTGGCCGGCCCGTGGTGCAGGCGATGGAACGGATGGTCACGGAATGAGCTTAACCTTTGTCGTCAGCACGGGACGCTGCGGTTCAACCCTCCTATCGCGACTTCTGCGGGCGAATCCCGATATCCTGAGCCTCAGTGAATTGTTCGGCCTGGTCTCGATCGAGGAACGGTTGGCCGGGCGCCTGGACGGCCGCGATTTCTGGCATCAGCTCGCGGATCCCGTACCTTTCATTGACGCCATGGCCCGCGACGGGCTCGCCATTCCGGAATTTCTCTACCCATACGCGACCGGGCGGTTCGCCCCGGAAACCGGCGTGCCATTCATCAGCCACATGACCCTACCGATGCTGACCGACGACCCGGACCACCTCTACGACCGGCTGGCCGCGGTTGTGCCGGACTGGCCGGCCAGGCCGGTCCCCGATCACTACCGCCACCTGTTCTCCCTGCTTTCCAGGAAATTCGGCGGCTCCGTCATCGTGGAACGCACCGGTGGCTCGATCAGGTCCGTGGCACACCTGCGCCGCGCGTTCCCGGAAGCGCGCTTCATCTATCTCAGCCGGGACGGGATGGACTGTGCGCTGTCGATGAGTAAGCACGCCGGTTGCCGCCTGCCCGTACTCATCGAGGCGGCACGCGCCCGAGCCGGACAGCGTCCGCCGGCAGACCAGCCTGCCCAGCCGGGCACGCGGTTTCCGACCTTCGACCCGAAAGCGATCATGGGAAGTGGGATACCGTTGGCCTCGTTCGGCGACTTCTGGTCGACCATGACCGTCGACGGCGCCGTCGACCTGGCCGGGTTGCCCCTCGACCGCTGGACCAGCCTGCGCTACGAGGAACTCCTGCGCGACCCCGCCGCCAGCCTCCGCCGACTGGCCGGGTTCCTCGGAGCCGCCTCACCACCCGAGTGGCTCTCCTGGGCCGCGGACCAGATCGAACCGGCACGAGCCGGAGCATCCACCGCTCTCGTCTCGGCGGATCTGGACGCACTACGCGCAGCGTGCTCCCCGGGCTACGCCGCCGACGAGGCGCTGCGCACCCGACACTCATCCCGCGCCCCAGCCTCAGTCGAGCTACCGCAGGATAGGGACGTACACACGACCCACCGAGGCCGACGACGATCAGACCGGGCAGCACGCCGTCGGCGTAGGTGGAATCGATGTCGAGGCGGGTCAGCAGGAGCATGCCGCCTGCGGCTACGAGGCTGCCGAGGGTGAGCAGCGGGCGCGGGCTGACGCGGGGCGTCAGGATGGATCCGGCGGCGGTGGCTGTCAGAAGATGCCGTTGTGGTGAGCGAGGGTCGCGGGGATATCGAAGAGGACGTCCCAGTGCTCGACGATCTTTCCGTCCCGCAGGCGGAACAGGTCGTAGAAGGCGGTCCGGGTGGCTCCGAAGGTGCCTTCGGCCATGGTCAGCACGAAGTTGCCTTCCGCGATGACCTTGTGCAGCGTGGTGTACGAGGCGGTCCTGCCCTGTTCGGCGAGGGTGGCCAGCCCGGCGGCCAGCCCGTCGAGGCCGTCGGCGATGTACGGGTTGTGCTGATGGTATTCAGCGGTGCTGAGGTAGTCGGTGACGTTGCCCGCGCCGCCGAGCAGGATCCCTTCGACGAAGGTGGTGACCAGTTTGCGGTTGGCCTCGGTGCGGTCGAGGTCGGTGACCTCGGTCGGGCCGTCGGTCTCCGTGCGGCCGCTGACGGTCTGGTCCGACTTGGGCTGCTGGGCGTCCCAGTGTTCGGCGAGCTTGCCGTCCGCGTCGACGCGCAGAACGTCGAAGGAGACCATCGGGGCCGGGCCGATGCCGTAGTAGGTGCCGTGCACCGCGACGGTGTCGCCGTCGGTGATAACGCGGTGGACGTCGTGGCGGATCGGCGCGCCGAGGGTGGCCATCATGGCGCGTACGCCTTCCGGGCCGTCCGGGATGGCGGGATGGTGCTGGATGTAGCCGGGTGCGAGCCAGCGGTCGACGGCGGTGATGTCGCCGCTGGACAGGTCGGCAAGGGCAGTCAGAACGATGGTCCTAGCGTTGCTCATGGTGGTCGTCCTCTGGAAGGTTTCGGTCTTGTGCTGTTCACGCTAGGTTCGGAATCGCTGTAGAACTTGGTGTGTTCGCGACGAGGGTGGGTCAAAATCCGACAACGTGTTCGCGAGATCCCCGAGGTCGGCTTCGCCGCCCCGGCCGGCATACCCGGCGGGGTCGAGGTGCTGTCCGTGGCAGAGCTACGCGCACGAGCAGCGGCGAACCACGCTCTCGCCGTGCTGCTGCGTCCAGACTTCCATCAGTTGTTCCCCCCTCACCGGCGGCTCGCTGTGGCACAGCGTGGATTTCGCCGGGTACACCCTCAGTCGGGCGGGTGGCTGTGGGTACGGCCCGGGCAAGTGCTTTCAGCGGGGCGCGTCCAGCGTGCCCGGATTGTCTCCGAGCCGTCGATCACGAGGTGCTGGCGCGGGTCGGCGAGGAATGCGAAGACCGTCTCGGGCCGGGCGTGGTCCTGGCCATAGCCCGTACTCCCTGGGCCGTTGGTAGGTGAGCCATGAGTCGGTTCAGTGCAGGGGCATGAAGCGGCGGTAGACAGGCACAGCCACCGCAGCGGTGGCCAGGTGCATGAGCATCAAGGCTGCGACGCCGCCCCAGCTGACGCCTGGGTCGCTGTTGGCGATACCGATGGCGACGTCCGGGATGAGGGACAGGGCGACCACGGCGGGCGCGAGCCATCGCAGGACGGCGGCCGGGTTCTTCGCTCGTCGGCGCACGATCTGCCAGCCGATCGCGCCGGCCAGAACGCCGAGCACCGTCAGTGGCAGGTAGGCGCTGGGCCACAGCGGTTGGAAGTCGTCGGAGGCACCGGCGGCGCGGGCGGTCAGCGCGATGGCGGCGTTGGCGATGCCGGATCCCACCGCGGCCGCGGCGGTGGCAACGACCGGCGCGCCGACGGTGCGGCCCACCGAGCTACGAGCGGAAGGCGAGGTAACGGTCACAGGAGCCTCCGGGGTGGGCGGGATCAGTGGCTGAGAACGGCAGTGCGGCGGATCCAGTCGGTGTCGGTCGCGGCGGTGAGCATGAAGGCGGCGACGTCGGCGCGGCTGATTTTGGGCATGCCCTTCATCGGCAGCTGCTCGTCGGCGCGGTGGGACCCGCGGGTGGTGGGGCCGTTGGTGAGGGTGACGGGGTAGACCCAGCGTCCAGTCCAGTCCGCTGGCGCGGATCCGTTCGTCGGCGATGGCCTTGTCGGCGAACAGGGGCCGCATGACGGTGCGGAACATCATCTTCTGTATTCCGCTCGCCTGGTTCAGGCTGTCGCCGACGCCGAAGGCGGAGAGCACCACGAGGCGAGACATGCCTGTCTGCTGCGCGGCTGTGGCCAGGGCTGCGGCTGCCCGCGAGGCGATGTCGGACTTTATCGAGGTGCCGGAGCCGAGCGCGGAGAGGACAGCGTCGTGCCCGGGCAGGACGGCGGCAAGGTCATGTACTGAGGTGGCGTCCCCGGTGGCGATGCGTACCTGTCCGGCTAGATCCTGCAGGGCTGCGGGATTTCGGACGAATGCCGTGACGTCGTGTCCGGCTCGCAAAGCCTGGGTTAGCACTTCGCGGCCGGTGGCACCGAGGACGAGCAGCTTCATGGCAGGGGCCTTTCGCAAGTTGGATGACAACGGCAGTTGAGCCTTGCCGGATCGTCTCGAGCATCCGGAAACGCGGCCGGCCGCCAGGGCCGGTGCCGGTGCGCACGATCGCCGACTGGGCCACGAGACGGTCGAGCAGGTCCAGAGTCATTTCCGTGCGCAGCTCGTCGACGGCGCAGACTCCCTCCACCCGCACATAGCCGCAACACCGTGGCGCGGTTCTGCTCCGTCACCGCGAACCCCGGCTCCACCGCCACCGCCCGGTCGATCAGCAGACGCATCGCTTCGTACCGTCCAGCGTCCACCGGCGGCGGCAGACCCGCCTCGGGGTCCGGCGTTGACAGCGGCGGTCTCGTGGTCGGCAAGTGCGTGGGAGGTGCTCGGTGCGACGTGGCTGGTGCAGCGGTTCACCCGGACCCGGCTCGATGACGGGTTGAGCAATAGTTCGGGAGGGCGCTCGTCGGAGAGTTGGCTACGCTGGTCAAAAATTGGCCGGTACGCCGGTCAGTTTTGCTGACCTGTCCCACAGCCGCCGGGCGAGGTCCGGGTCGACGGCCCGCTTGTTCCTGGGCTCCTCGAGCTTGTGGCCGTGAAAGTACCGGCCGTTGACGGCATGAGCATCACCGGTCGTCGCCAGCCGGATCAGTGGCTCAGCGCCCTGCTCAGGAGTGGAGAGCAACGCCTTGGCCGCTCGTGTGTTCATGAGAACGCGGCCGACGGCGCTGTCTCGGAAGACATCGCTGGCGATCGCACCTGGGTGGAAAGCGGACACGGTCACGCCCAAGCCCTGAGAGGGCATCTAATCCGTTTTTGTATGGATTTTAAGATCGAAACGTTACTTTTTGGCGAGTGACTCGTTGGTCCGGCCATGTCGGATCGCCGCGCTTATCGCACTGACTTGTCCGATGCCCGG
>Ga0307515_10000633_pt1 | contig 81559 bp, 76 predicted proteins | sample 17_EM_MG_FD_194513 | JGI IMG/M metagenome (GOLD analysis project Ga0307515, IMG submission 194513) | Populus trichocarpa ectomycorrhiza microbial communities from riparian zone in the Pacific Northwest, United States - 17_EM | ecosystem: Host-associated > Plants > Roots > Unclassified | place...
GCCGACGGCGTCGACACTCTCGCTCCCCACTCCTTCTTCACCGTCTCGTCGGTCGCGCCGCCCATCGTCCAGTTCACCTCGGTCGGCCGTAAGGACTCGCTGCGCAATGTCGAGGACACCGGGCAGTTCGTCGTCAACCTCGCTCCGGAGTCGCTCATCGACGAGGTGAACAAGACCGCGACGGACTTCCCCGAAGGCGTGAGCGAGTTCGACGCCGTGGGAGTGGAGCGCGAGGCCAGCGTGCGGGTGAAGGCACCGCGCGTCGCCCGTTCCCCCGTGGCGCTGGAGTGCGAACTGCACAGCACGCTCCGGCTGGGTGATTCCACCGTGGTCTTCGGCCGAGTGGTCCACCTCGCGATCGACGAGACCGTCCTGGTCGACGGCCACCCCGAGATCACGCGGCTGCGCCCCCTGGCCCGCCTGGGCAAGGACGAGTGGGGCACCCTCGGCGAGGTGCTCGACCTGCGCCGTATCCGCTACGCCGACTGGCCCGCGTCGGGTTGAGCCGCGAGGGCGTCACTCCCGGCGCCGACGTCTCAGGTAAAAGACCTGGTCAAAGCCATGATGCCCAGCCCGCCGTCCCGTCCACGGCATAGAGTCGACGCATGCCAGACACTGGGCGGATGGAGCCGACGCCCCGCAGGAACCTGCGCGAAGAGCAGAAGATCCTCACGCACCGCCGACTGCTCGACGCGGCCGTCACGGTGTTCACCGAGACGCCGTTCCTCGAGACGCGGATGGAGGACATCGCCCAGGCCGCGGGGGTGACACGGGCCACGGTCTACGCCCACTTCCCCGGCAAGGCCGAGATCGTCGACGCACTGGTGGCGCGTGTCTACGGCGTGATGGGCGAGGCGTACGCCGACCTGGCCGCGCTGCCGCGCTGGACCCGGGCCGACATCCGCAGCTGGCTGGACGAGGCCGCGGCCCGCTGGCGCGAGATGGCGCCCGTCCGCCGCGTCGCCAACGCGGCGGCCCCGGCGGCGCTCCGCAGTCTCGGCGAGGGCCGGGTGCAGTACGTCGAGGCGCACGAGCGCTACGTCGCGATGCTGGTCGAGCCCCCGGAGCGTTGGCGCGGCGTCGATCCCGCGGAGGCCCGCCAACGCGCGCTGATGGCCGTACTGCAGACGGAGTCGTTCTTCGCCGCCTGGATCGCTGTGGAGTGGCCGCTGGAGACCGCCGACCCCCTGCACCTGCTGGCCGACTCCCTCTGCCATCTCCTCGCCCCCGCGCTGGAGAACGACAGCGCCGTCACCCGACCACAGGCCGTACCGACGGACGGACCGACGGAGCCGGGACCGACGAGGTGTCAGCCGGTCAGCATCTTCGTCAACACCGCGCGCTGCACCGGGAGTACCTCACCGTGCAGCGCGCGCCCCTTGTCCGTGAGGGTCACGCGGACGCCCCGCCGGTCCTCCGCGCACATGCCGCGCTCGACGAGACCGTCCTTCTCCAGCCGGGCGATCAGGCGGGACAGGGCGCTCTGACTGAGGTGGACGCGCTCGGAGATCTCCTGGACACGGAACGCGTCGCAGTCGCCGGACAGTACGTCCAGCACCTCGAAATCGCTGCCGCACAGGCCGTGTTGATGCAGCGCGCGGTCGAGTTCGCACTGGGTGCGGGCGTGCAACGCCAGCATCTCCCGCCACTGGTCCACGAGCGCCTGCTCGGCCTTCTTCGCCGCCATGACAGCGCACCGTAGCAGAGAAACAAGTTTGTTGCATCGGAATTAAATGCCCTTGCATTCGATGCATGCGCATGTAGTCTCTGCGGCATGACCTCTCCGCTCTCCCCTCCCGCGGCCCCCTCCCCGGCGGTTCGCTGGACCCCCCGGCTGTGGGGCACCCTGCTGGTGCTCTGCGCCGCGATGTTCCTCGACGCGCTCGACGTGTCGATGGTCGGTGTCGCCCTGCCCTCCATCGGCTCCGAACTCGACCTCTCCACCTCGACGCTCCAATGGATCGTCAGCGGCTACATCCTGGGATACGGCGGGCTGCTCCTCCTCGGCGGCCGGACCGCCGACCTGCTCGGCCGACGCCAGGTCTTCCTGGTCGCCCTGGGTGTCTTCGCGGTGGCCTCGCTGCTCGGCGGCCTCGTCGACTCGGGCCCGCTGCTGATCGCCAGCCGCTTCATCAAGGGCCTGAGCGCGGCCTTCACCGCACCGGCCGGACTGTCGATCATCACGACGACCTTCGCCGAGGGCCCGCTGCGCAACCGCGCCCTGTCCATCTACACCACCTGCGCGGCCACCGGCTTCTCGATGGGCCTGGTCCTCTCCGGCCTGCTCACGGAGGCCAGTTGGCGCCTCACCATGCTGCTGCCCGCGCCGATCGCGCTGCTCGCCCTGCTCGTCGGCCTGAAGCTGCTGCCGCGCAGCGAACGCGAGAAGGACCACAACGGCTACGACATTCCCGGCGCCGTCCTCGGCACCGCGTCGATGCTGCTGCTGGTCTTCACCGTCGTGCAGGCGCCGGAAGCCGGCTGGGCGTCGGCCCGAACTCTCCTGTCCTTCCTCGCAGTTGCCGTCATGCTGACCGTCTTCGTATACGTCGAGCGGCGCTCCGCGGGGCCGTTGATCCGGCTCGGGGTGCTGCGCTCCGGCAACCAGATCCGCGCCCAGCTCGGCGCGATGGCGTTCTTCGGGTCGTACGTCGGCTTCCAGTTCCTCGTCACCCTGTACATGCAGTCACTGCTCGGCTGGTCCGCGCTGCACACGGCGCTCGCGTTCCTGCCGGCCGGTGCGCTGGTGGCGGTGTCCTCGACCAAGGTCGGCTCGATCGTCGACCGGTTCGGTACGCAGCGGCTGATCGCGACGGGCTTCGCGCTGATGGTCGTCGGGTACGCGCTGTTCCTGCGGATCAGCCTCGATCCCGGGTACGCCGCGGTGATCCTGCCGTCAATGCTGCTGATCGGCGCGGCCTGCGCGCTGGTCTTCCCCTCGCTCAACATCCAGGCGACCAACGGGGTCGACGACCACGAACAGGGCATGGTCTCCGGGCTGTTGAACACCTCGGTGCAGGTGGGCGGCGCGATCTTCCTGGCCGTCGTCACGGCCGTGGTCACCGCCCACACCCCGGCGCACGCCACCCCGCAGGCGGTGCTGGACAGTTACCGGCCCGGGCTGGTCGTGGTGACGTTCATCGCGCTCGCCGGGTTGCTGATCACGCTGCCGGGGTTGCGCAGCCGACGTACCCAGGAGTCCATCGTCGTGGCCAAGTCCACTGTGCAGGAGGCGGAAGCGGAGCGCGTGGCGCTACGTGACTAGGGGGACGCCTCCCTGAGGGTGCGCCCGGCGGAGCCGATTGCTCCGTCGGGCGCGCCCGTGTGAGACTTCCGGGATGACGATGTACGGGGGACGGCGCACGCAGGCCGAGCGGGATGCGGCGACCGTGGAGATCGGGTACGCGCTGGTCAGCGCGGCGTTCGTGGCGGCGGTGCTGTTCGGGGCGGTCGCCGGGCCGGCGCTGCTGTTCCAACTGCCGCGCACCGTGGAGACGTTGCTGGTGCGCGGGGGACTCGCACTCGTACCGGTCGTGTTCTTCGTCCGGGTGGCGACCGTGCTGTACCGGTACCGGCAGGGCGCGGCTCAGCCCAGCCAGCCGGGGCGTACCAACCCCGACTCGTAGGCCAGCACGACCAGTTGGGCCCTGTCCCGGGCGCCCAGTTTCACCATCGTGCGGCTGACATGGGTCTTCGCGGTCAGCGGGCTCACGACCAGGCGGCGGGCGATCTCGTCGTTGGAGAGGCCGATGCCTACCAGAGCCATCACCTCCCGTTCCCGCTCGGTGAGTTGGGTGAGGGCGTCGGCGGTCGCGGGTTCCTTGGAGCGGGCCGCGAACTCGGCGATGAGACGGCGGGTCACCCCGGGTGACAGCAGCGCGTCGCCGTCGACCACCGCCCTTACGGCGCGCAGGAGTTCCTCCGGTTCGGTGTCCTTGACCAGGAAGCCGGAGGCGCCCGAGCGGATCGCCTCGAAGACGTACTCGTCGAGTTCGAAGGTCGTCAGCATGACCACCTTCACGTCCTTCAGCCCGCCGTCTCCGGTGATCCGGCGGGTCGCGGCCAGCCCGTCGAGCAGCGGCATGCGGATGTCCATCAGGACGACGTCGGGGCGCAGTTCGCGCACTGCGCGCACGGCCTCCTCGCCGTCGGACGCCTCGCCCGCCACCTCGATGTCCGGCTGCGCGTCCAGCAGCGCCTTGAATCCGGCCCGGACCAGCGCCTGGTCGTCGGCGAGCAGTACCCGGATCACCGGTCGTCCTCCTTCGGCGTGACCTTCAACGGCAGTGCGGCGAGCAACCGGAAGCCGCCGTCCGGGCGCGCGCCCGCCTCGATCGTGCCACCGAGCGCCGCGGCCCGCTCCCGCATTCCGGCCAGCCCGTTGCCGCTGCCCCCGGCGTCCTCGCCGGTCGCGGGCCCGTCGTCGTCGATGCGCAGCCGTAGCGCACCGCCTTCGTGCCCGATGTGCACGCGCGCGTGCCGCGAACCGGAATGGCGTACGACATTGGTGAGCGCCTCCTGGACGATGCGGAAGGCGGCCAGGTCGGTGTTGGGCGGGAGGCGGGGCGGGGTTCCGTCGATCGCGACGGTGAGGCCGGCGCTCGCCGCCTGCTGCACCAGTTCGGGCAGCCGGTCGAGGCCCGGGGCCGGGGCACGCGGGGCGTCGCCCGGGGTGCGCAGGGTGTCGAGGACCTGGCGGACCTCGCCGAGCGCCTCCTTGCTGGCGGCCTTGATGGTGGTGAGGGCCGTACGGGCCTGCTCGGGGTCGGAGTCGAGGAGGGCGAGGCCGACGCCCGCCTGGACGTTGATGACGGAGATGCTGTGCGCGAGGACGTCGTGCAGTTCGCGGGCCATCCGCAGCCGTTCCTCATCGGCACGGCGCCGGGCCGCCTGGGCCCGCTCGGCCCGGTCCCGGGCCCACTGTTCGCGGCGGGTGCGGGCCAGTTCGGAGATCGCGGCGATGGCCACCACCCAGGTGGCGACGGCCAGTTCACGACCCCACGGCATCCCGTGGTCGTGCTGCGGGGGCAGCCAGCGGTAGAGCCAGTGCGCGATCAGGAGATGCGCCACCCACAGCACACCGAGCGCGCTCCAGGCGGCCCAGCGCCGACCGGCGACGACCGCGCTGAAACAGCCGATCGCGACGGGCAGGAAGACAGGGCCGTACGGGTATCCGGCGCCGAAGTAGACCACGGTGGCGAACACGGTGCCGAAGGCCACCCACACGGGGTACCGATGACGCCACAGCAGCAGCACCGATCCGACGACGAGCAGCACGCGCGCGTAGAAGTCGAGGTGAACGCGATCGGGCTGGCTGTGCGAGGCGAAGTTGCTACCGCCCAGCACGAACACGGTGACCAGCAACGTGGACCGCCACGGCCACCGCGTCGAGTCACCCCACGGCGGTCCGTGACGCCACCAGGGCGGTCCCCAACCGCCAACCCGCTGCTCATCCATGCACGTCACGCTAGACGCCGAGCGGCGCTGGGGGCGTCAGCCAGGCGGGGTGATCACACGTACTCCCCGGGGAGTACAGCGCCCTTAAGGGGCGCGGGGAACTGCGCGACCAGCCCCCACCGGGCCCGCAGACAAAGAACCACACACCCGGCCGAGCCCTCACACGTCCGCAAGCCCCACCCCAAGCGCAAGCCGTCGTACCGCATACCGAAAGAACGCCTCCCGATCCTCCACCACCCGGCGGAACTGACCGAAAAGCTCAAAGCTGACCAGCCCATACAGCTCAGCCCAGGCAGCCACCAGAGCCACGGCCACCGCAGGCGGAAGGTCACCGGCGAAGTCCGCGACCATCCGCTCCGCCTCGGGCTGAAGGTCCGCCGGGAGCGGAGGCTCAGTCAACGTGCCGGCCCGGTGGGCATCCCGCGCGATCCCGATAAGCAGCAGGGCAACCCGCGCGGCAGGCGGAACGGTGGTCTCGGGGGCGACATACCCCGGAACCGGCGACCCGTAGATCAACGCGTACTCATGCGGATGCGCAAGCGCCCACCCCCGCACCGCCTCGCACACGGCAATCCAGCGCCGCAGCGGCCCCGCGTCCGCAACCTCGGCGTGAGCCACCTCCGCGGCCTCCCCGACGGAGTCGTACGCATCGATGATGAGAGCGGTCAGCAGCTCGTCACGGCTGGGAAAGTACCGATACAGCGCGGAGGAGACCATGCCGAGCTCACGGGCCACCGCACGCAGCGAAAGCTTCGACGCCCCCTCCGCGGCGAGCTGTCTGCGCGCCTCGTCCTTGATGGCCGCGGTGACCTCGATCCGGGCTCGGGCGCGGGCGCCCTGTGTGGTGCTCATACGAGCCAGTGTGGCACGGAAACAGAGCAGCGCACACAAACAAGAGCAGCGAACAAAAAAGAGAGCAGCGCTCTTGCATTGGATCACCGAACCGATGCAGACTGTTCCCGAGAGCGAGAGCAGTGCTCACAAAAGCGAGCGCCGTTCTCCCCGCCCTTTCCTCTTCGCCCAGGGAGTCATCATGAGCACGCACGTCCAGAAGCCCGGCTGGTTCACCGTGAACGTCTTCAACCGCGCCGTCGCCTGGTTCACCCGCCGGGGCCTCAGTGTCTGGGGTTCACGCGTGCTGGCGGTCCGCGGCCGTAAGAGCGGCGAGTGGCGGACCACCCCGGTGAACCTGCTGACGGTGGACGGGCAGCAGTACCTCGTCGCCCCGCGCGGGCACGTCCAGTGGACGCACAACATGCGCGCGGCGGGCGGCGGCGAGCTGCGGCTCGGCAAGAAGGTGGACGCGTTCACCGCGACCGAGGTCACCGGCGACGACAAGGTGCCGCTGCTGCGCGCCTACCTGAAGCGGTGGAAGGCCGAGGTCGGGGTGTTCTTCGGAGGAGTCGGCCCGGACTCCTCCGACGACGAGCTGCGCCGGATCGCCCCCGACCACCCGGTGTTCCACGTCACGGTCAGGAGCTGAGCTCGCCCTCCACGGGCTCCGTGGGCTCCACGCGCTCCACCGGTTCCGCGTTCCTGCGGTCGATCGCGGTCAGCGCGCGCTGTGCCAGCGGGTGGCTGCGGACGAGTTCGCCCAGCGTCGTCGAGCCCCGGGTGATGTCCATGAATGCCTTCCAGGCCGGCCGGAAGCCGGTGAGGGCGGCGTGGAACAGACCGGGGCGCTTCTCGAAGATCGCCAGCATGCTCTTGCCGACGCTCATCTCGACGCCGAGCCCCGCCTTGATCGCGAACGCGTAGTTCAACGCCTGACGGCGGGTGTCCACGGCGTCGTGCGCCTCGGCGATCCGCACGGCCCACTCCCCCGCGAGCCGCCCCGACCGCAGCGCGAACGAGATGCCCTCCCGGGTCCATGGTTCGAGCAGTCCCGCCGCGTCGCCGCAGACCAGCACCCGGCCGCGCGACAGCGGCGAGTCGTCCGCCCGGCACCGGGTCAAGTGCCCGGAGGAGATGCTCGGTTCGAAGCCGGCGAGGCCGAGCCGGGCGATGAAGTCCTCCAAGTACCGCTTGGTGGCGGCGCCTTCACCGCGCGCGGAGATCACCCCGACCGTGAGCGTGTCGCCCTTGGGGAAGACCCAGCCGTAACTCCCGGGCATGGGGCCCCAGTCGATGAGCACCCGCCCCTTCCAGTCCTCGGCGACCGTCTCCGGCACCGGGATCTCCGCCTCCAGGCCCAGGTCCACCTGGTCGGTCTTGACCCCGACGTGCGCCCCTATGCGGCTGGCGCTGCCGTCGGCGCCGACGACGGCCCGCGCGAGCACCGTCTCGCCGCCCTGGAGGACGACCGCGACCGTACGCCGGTCCGGGACCGCGGAGCCGTGCTGCTCGACTCGTGTCACTGTGACGCCCGTGCGCAGCTCGGCGCCCGCCTTCTGGGCGTGCTCGACGAGCTGCTGGTCGAACTCGGGCCGGTTGATCAGCCCGAACAGCATCTGCCGGGACCTGCGGGTGCGCGTGAACCGCCCGTTGTTCGAGAAGGTTATGGCGAACACCCGGTCCTTCAACGGCAGTTCGAAGCCGGGTGGGAGGGAGTCGCGGGAGGGTCCGATGATGCCGCCGCCGCACGTCTTGTAGCGGGGCAGCTCGGCTTTCTCCAGCAACAGCACGCGCCGTCCCGCGACCGCCGCCGCATAGGCGGCCGAGGCCCCCGCGGGTCCCGCGCCCACCACGACGACGTCCCACACCCGCTGTTCGTCGTCCGCCGAAGAGTTCTCGCTGCTCACGATGGTCTACTGCTCCCGATCAAGCCGCTGCCGCACCTGTCCCCCGCATCCTACGGCGGACATCGCCACAGACCGCTGTGGGAGGATCGACGGCATCATTCGTACAACGTCGCACCCACAAGGAGCGTGCCCATGTCGTCGCATCCGGTCGCCGAGACCGTCGCCTCGTTGATGCCCAGGGCAAGAACTGAGCTCAGCGAGCTGGTGGCCTTCAAGTCGGTGGCGGACTTCGACCAGTTCCCGAAGAGCGAGAGCGAGGGCGCCGCGAACTGGGTCGCCGACGCGCTGCGCACCGAGGGTTTCCAGGACGTGGCCCTGCTCGACACCCCGGACGGCACACAGTCGGTCTACGGCTTCCTGCCCGGCCCGGAGGGTGCCAAGACGGTTCTCCTGTACGCCCACTACGACGTGCAGCCCCCGCTGGACGAGGCCGCCTGGACGAGCCCCCCGTTCGAACTGACCGAGCGCGACGGCCGTTGGTACGGGCGCGGTGCCGCCGACTGCAAGGGCGGCGTGATCATGCACCTGCTCGCGCTGCGCGCCCTGAAGGCCAACGGCGGTGTCCCGGTGCACGTCAAGGTGATCGCCGAGGGCTCGGAGGAGCAGGGCACCGGCGGGCTCGAGCGGTACGCGGAAGAGCACCCCGACCTCCTTGCCGCCGACACGATCGTGATCGGCGACACAGGCAACTTCCGGGTCGGTCTGCCCACGGTCACCTCGACCCTGCGCGGGATGACCCTGGTGCGCGTGCAGATCGACACCCTCGAAGGCAACCTGCACTCCGGCCAGTTCGGCGGCGCCGCGCCCGACGCGCTGTCCGCGCTGATCCGCGTACTGGACTCGCTGCGCGCGAAGGACGGCTCGACGACGGTCGACGGTCTCGCGGCCCACGCGACCTGGGAAGGACTGGTCTACGACGAGCAGCAGTTCCGCAAGGACGCGAAGGTGCTGGACGGCGTCGAGCTGATCGGTTCCGACGCGGTCGCCGACCGCATCTGGGCCCGCCCGGCCGTCACGGTCCTCGGCATCGACTGCCCGCCGGTCGTCGGCGCCACCCCGTCCGTGCAGGCCGGCGCCCGCGCGCTGGTCAGCCTCCGCGTCCCGCCGGGCGTCGACGCGGCCGAGGCCACCAAGCTGCTCCAGGCCCACCTGGAGGCGCACACCCCGTGGGGCGCCCGCGTCCGCACCGAACAGATCGGCCAGGGCCAGCCGTTCAGCGCCGACACGACCAGCCCCGCGTACACGGCGATGGCCGACGCGATGGCGATCGCCTACCCCGGCCAGGAGATGCAGTACGCCGGCCAGGGCGGCTCGATCCCCCTGTGCAACACCCTCGCGGCCCTCTACCCGCAGGCGGAGATCCTCCTCATCGGCCTCAGCGAGCCGGAGGCCCAGATCCACGCCCTCAACGAGAGCGTGTCTCCGGAGGAGTTGGAGCGGCTGTCGGTGGCGGAGGCGCTGTTCCTGCAGAACTACGCGGGCAACTGAGCGCGTCCATGCGGTTCGTCTTCACCGGCCGGGTGATCGAGTGGCGCGGGCCGTCCCCGTACTACTTCGTCCCCGTGCCGGACGAGGAGTCGGCGGACATCCGCGAGGTCGCTGCCCTGGCCTCGTACGGCTGGGGCGTCATCCCGGTCGAGGCCAGGATCGGCGACGTGCTGTTCACCACGTCGCTCTTCCCCAAGGACGGCGGCTATCTGCTGCCGCTCAAGAACGCCGTGCGCAAGCCGCAGGGTCTCGGGGCGGACGACGAGGTGACTGTGGAGCTGACCGTCCGCCTCCAACTCGGCGCCCCCTGAAGGAGGATGAGCGCATGTCCCGCACCTCGCGCGTCGCCGCCCACAGTGACATCGCCACGTCCCTCGCCCTCCTCTCCGACCACGAACTCGCCGAACTGGTCGAGGCCGGCACGCCATTGGGCACCAGTGTCGGCGGTCGCTCGGCACTGATCGAGGTGGACGGCAGAACGGTGTTCATGAAGCGGATGCCGCTCACCGATCTCGAACGGCGGCCGGAGAATGTCCGCTCCACGGCCAACGTGTTCGGGGCGCCCGCCTACTGCCACTACGGCATCGGTGCGGTCCCCAGCGCCGGTTTCGGGGTCTGGCGCGACCTGGCCGTGCACGAGATGACGACCAACTGGGTTCTTTCCGACCGCTTTTCGGGCTTTCCACTGCTGCACCACTGGCGCGTGCTGCCCGACCCGGAGCCGTCACTGCCCGACGAACTCGCCGACGTGGAGCGGAACGTGGCCTACTGGGGCGGCGGCCGTGAGCACATCGAGGCCCTGCGCACGGCGTCCGCGAGCCTGACCCTGTTCATGGAACACCTGCCGCACACCCTCCACGACTGGTTCTCCGAACAACTGCGCACCGACGACGCCGACACCGCCTGCGCGGTCGTAGAGCAGGGCCTCGAAGCCGTCACCGGTTTCCTCCACGAGCACCGACTCACGCACTTCGACGTCCACTTCAGGAACATCCTGACCGACGGACAGCAGCTCTACCTCGCCGACTACGGCCTCGCCCTCTCCCCGCGCTTCCGACTCGCGCCCGACGAACGGGACTTCTACGACCGTCACCGGCACTACGACCGCGCCTACGCCTTCTCCTACCTGGTGCACTGGCTCGTCGTGGACCTGTACGGCTACGGCCTGGACGAGCGCCAGGAGTTCATCCGCGCGTGCGCCGACGGCAAGCGCCCCGAGGGCATCCCCGGGGCCGCCGCCGGGCTCATCTCCCGGTACGCCCAACTCGGCGCGACGGTGGGCGACTTCAACCGCCGTCTGTGCGACGAGAGCAGGCTGACTCCGTACCCGTCCGCCGAGGAACTCGATCTCGGCTAGAGCAACTCCACGCTCTCCGCGTAGTGGCAGGCGACCGGGTTTCCGCCGCCCCGGTCCACCAGCGCCGGTGCCTCCTCGACGCACGACGTCCGTTCGCTGTCGGTGAGTTGGTTCGCGAACTTGGGGCAGCGGGTGCGGAAGCGGCAGCCGCTGGGTGGGCGGACCGGGCTCGGGACGTCGCCCTGGATGGTGATCCGTTTCCGGGCGCGTTCCTTGCGCGGGTCGGGCAGCGGGATCGCCGAGACCAGGGCCTGGGTGTACGGGTGCGCGGGGCGGGCGAACAGCTGCCGGGCCGGGGCGATTTCGACCAGCCGCCCCAGATACATGACGGCCACCCGGCCCGCCACGTGGCGCATCACCGACAGGTCGTGGGCGACGAAGAGGAACGACAGGCTCAGCTCGCTCTGGAGGTCCATCAGCAGGTTGAGGACGCCCGCCTGGATCGACACGTCGAGCGCCGACACCGGCTCGTCGAGGATGATCACCTTCGGGTGCAGGGCCAACGCCCGTGCGATGCCGATGCGTTGGCGCTGTCCGCCCGAGAACTCGTGGGCGAAACGGTTGCCGTGCTCGGGGTTGAGTCCGACCAGGCGCAGGAGTTCGCTCACCTCGCCGCCCGCCCCGGCTCCGTACCGGCCGTGGATGCGCAGCGGCTCCGCGACGATCTCGTGGACGGTCATCCGCGGGTCGAGGGAGGCGTACGGGTCCTGGAAGACGATCTGCAACTCCCGTCGCAGCGGCCGCATCTGACGTCTGCTCAGCTCGGTGAGTTCATGCTCGCCGTAGCGGACCCGGCCGGAGGTGGCCCGTTCCAGGCCGAGGACGGTGCGGGAGATCGTCGTCTTGCCCGAGCCCGACTCCCCCACCAGGCCCAGGGTTTCGTTCTCGTGCAGGTCGAAGGAGACCCCGCACACTGCGTGTACGTCGCCGACGCGGCGGCGGATGACGCCCTTGGACATGACCGGGAAGTGCTTGACCAGGTCGCGGACTTGGAGGACCGGTGCACCGGTGCCGCCGTGGCCGGGCAGCGGCGGCAGGGGGGTGGCGGCCTGCGCGGGCGCGGTCATACGGCGTCCTCCTCGGGGTTCGTGGTGGCGGCCGCGTCGGCGAAGCGGGCCAGGGCCTCGGCGTCCGCGCCGACCGCGTCGAAGACCTGACCGGCGCCGGTGTCGACGAGTTCGTCGGCGAAGTGGCAGGCGCTGAGGTGGAGGTCGCCGCCGGCCCTGCGCAGCGCGGGTTCGTCCGTGTCGCACACGTCCCGGCGCATCGGGCAGCGGGGTGAGAAGGGGCAGCCCGGTGGCAGGTTGAGCAGGCTCGGCGGTGAGCCGGTGATGGGCGTGAGCCGTTCCTCCTCGCGGTCCAGGCGGGGCAGGGAACCGAGCAGGCCCAGGGTGTAGGGCATGCGCGGGGTGTAGAAGATGTCTTCGACGGAGCCGGTCTCCACTATCCGGCCCGCGTACATGACCGCGACCCGGTCGGTGTGACCGGCCACCACACCGAGGTCATGGGTGATGAGGACGAGCGCCGCCCCGGTCTCGGCGCGGGCGGTCTCCAGGGCTTCGAGGATCTGGGCCTGCACGGTGACGTCGAGGGCGGTGGTCGGCTCGTCGGCGATGATCACGTCCGGGTCGTTGGCCATCGCGATGGCGATGACGACGCGCTGGCGCATACCGCCCGACATCTCGTGCGGGTAGTTGTCGACGCGCCGCTCGGGGCTGGGGATGCCGACCGTGCCGAGCAGTTCGATCGCGCGTTTTCGGGCTTCCTTGTGCTTCATCCCGGGGTTGTGGCGGAGCAGGGTCTCCTCGATCTGATAGCCCACGTTGTAGACGGGGTTGAGGGAGGTCATCGGGTCCTGGAAGATCATCGCGATGCCGCTGCCGCGCAGATCGGACAGGCGCGCGTCGGACAGGCCGAGGAGTTCCGTGCCCTCGAAGCGGACCGAGCCGCGCACCCGGGCACCGGTCGGCAGCAGCCCCATCACGGCGAGGGCGGTGACCGATTTCCCGGACCCCGACTCGCCGACGATGCCCAGCGATTCGCCCCGGTCGAGCCGGTAGCCGACACCGCGTACGGCCCGCACCAGCCCGTCCTCCGTGGCGAACTCCACGCTGAGGTCCTCGACTTCGAGCACGGCGGACGTCACGGGGACCTCGTGTACTCCATGACTCGTGGTCGTCACTGTCGCACCCTTTGCTGCCGGGGATCGAAGGCGTCGCGCAGTCCGTCGCCGATGAAGTTGATGGTCAGCGCGATGGCGATGATGAACGCGCCGGGGATGTAGAAGAGCCAGGGCCGGGTGTCGACCGCTGTCTGGGCCTGGGAGACCAGCAACCCCAGTGAGGTGTCCGGGGGTTGGACGCCGAAGCCGAGGAAGGAGAGCGCGGTCTCGGTGAGGATGCCGGTCGCCACCAGGATCGTCGCGTTGACGATGATCGGCCCGAGCGCGTTGGGCAGCAGATGGCGGAAGATGATCCGCGCGTCCGATGCACCCAGCGCCCGCGCCGCCTCGATGAACTCCTTCTCACGCAGCGACAGCACCGAGGAGCGCACCACCCGGGCCACGTACGCCCAGGTCAGTCCCGCGATCACGATGGCGATCCAGTACCAGGAGCCGCCGGTGCGGGAGGAGATGACCAGCGCGATCGCGAACAGGGGCAGCGTCAGCACCAGGTCGGCGATGCGCATCATGACCGCGTCGACGATGCCCTTGTAGAAGCCGGCGACGGCTCCCCAGATCGCGCCGAGCAGCGTGGAGCCGAGCGCGATCATGATGGCGATCTTCAGCGAGGTCTGGGTGCCGCGCATGACCTGTGCGTAGCCGTCGTAGCCCGAGGAGTCGGTGCCGAACGGGTGCTTCAGGGAAGGGGGTTTGGAGTTGTCCTCGGTGTACTTCTCGTACGAGTAGTGCCACAGGTGCGGGCCGATGAACGCCCACAGGATGATCAGCACGAACACGACCAGGCTGACCATCGCGGCCCGGTGGCGCACGAAGCGGCGCAGCACCAGCTGGGTCTGGGTGCGCTGTCGTACGGTGAACTCATGGTCGCCACGCGGTAGTTGAGTGCCCGCGGACCCCGGTGCCTCGATGTCAGTCATAGCGGATCCTCGGGTCGAGTACGGCGTAGAGCAGATCGGCGATGAGGTTGAACCCGATGACGACGACGGCGGAGAGCAACAGCCAGGCCATGGTGCGGTAGACGTCGAGCGTGGTCGCCGCCTGGACCAGCATCTCGCCCATGCCGTGCCACTGGAAGATCGTCTCCGTGATCACCGCGCCGCCCAGGATGATCGCGATGTCGAGCGCGGTGACGGTGGCGAGCGGGATGAGGGCGGTGCGCAGCGCGTGCCGTGTCATCACCTTGCCGCGCCTGAGGCCCTTGGCGCGGGCGAGCCGTACGTAGTCGCTGTTGAGGACCTCCAGCATGGAGGCTCGGGTGTAGCGGGTCCAGGACGCGAAGGAGACCAGGGCGAGGGTGATGGTGGGCAGGATGAGGTGGCCCACGTGGTCGGTGAACTCGTTCCAGGTGGTGTCGACTTCGAGGTACGGCGACTTCTCGCCGATGGTGCCGAGGAACTGGCTGCCGGTCTTCTGGTTGAACCAGATCCCGGCCTGCTTGAGCAGGACCGCGAACCAGAACACGGGCATGGCGAGGAAGAGGAAGCCGAAGAAGGTGATCGTGTAGTCGGCGGCGGAGTACTGGCGGATGGCGCTGAACACGCCGAAGACGACGGCCATGATCAGCGCGAGGATCATCGCGGCGGCGACCAGGGTGATGGTCACCTTGAAGCGGGTGAACAGGTCGTGCCCGATGTTCAGGTTGGCCTGCACGGACGGGCCGAAGTCGCCGTGCAGGACGCCGGTGATCCAGTTCCAATAGCGTTCCATGACCGGCTCGTTGGCGTGGATGTGCCGGGCGAAGGCGGCCACCGCGGCTTTGCTGGGCGCGGGTTGTCGTGAGGTGGCGAAGTTGGCCACCGGATCCCCGGAGTTGATGACGACGAGGAACACGATGAACGTCGAGATGATGAGGACGGGGATGGAGACGAGGATGCGGCGCACGGTGTAGGCGAGCATGCGGTCTTCTCTCGGAGGCCGGCGGGTCGAGGATGCCGTCCGGGCCGGGCCCGGCCCCGGTGTGACCGGGGCCGGGCTCGACGGGCGTGCCGGTGGAGCTGTTCCCTCGGGCGGTGGGCTACTTCTTCAGGCCCCACGCGCCGGTGTTGTAGGCCGGACCCACGTTGGTGGAGTTGTTCCGCATGTTCACGAACCGTGTCTGCGTCGCGAAGAACGTCGGCTTCTGGTAGAGCGGCAGCACGTAGGCGTCGTTCACCATGAGCTGGTCGGCCTGGTTGAGGAGGGCCGCGGCCTTCGTCGCGTCCGTCTCGCCCACGGCCTGGGAGATCAGGGCATCGGCCTTCTTGTCGCTGTAGCCGCCGTAGTTGCCGCCACCGCCGGTGAACCAGTTCTGCTGGGCGCCACTGCTCGGGAACGGTGCCGCGACCCAGGCGAAGACGATGATGTCGTACTGGTGCCCGGCGAGGACCGTACCGAGGTCGGCGGCGCCGATCGGCTTGATGGTGACCTTGATGCCGAGGCTCGCCAGGTTGCTCTGCAGGATCTGGCACTCGCTCTGCCGGATCTGATTGCCGGTGGTGTAACGGCAGTTGAAGGGTCCGACGGTCTTGCCGTCCGGTGTCTTCAACGCCGTGCCCACACCGGTGAACTTGGCGGCCGTGAGATACGCCTTCGCCTTGGTCAGGTCACCCGATCCCTGACCGGTGCCGGTGACCACGTCCTTGTAACCGGCCTGCCCGGGAACGAAGTTGTGGTTGCCGAGCGGCTTCACGGACGGGTCGAACTGGCCGACCGTCTTGTCGATGATGTCCTTGATGTTGATCGCCGTGAACATCGCCTGCCGCAGCGCCAGATACTTCCCGAGCACCGGGTTGTGCAGGTTCAGGTCGAAGTGCTCCCAGGTCAGCCCGTTGCCGATGGTGTAGGTGACACCGGGGATGTCCTTGACCTGGTTGACCAGGTCGACCTCGGGCTGCGGGTAGATGCCCTGAACCTCGTTGTTCTTCAGGGCCGTCGGCTCCTGGGTGGCGTCCGAGATCACCTTGAAGATCAGCCGCTGGAGGGTCGCCTTCTTCGCGCCGGTCCACTTGGGGTCGGGTACGTAGGTGGCGTGGTCGTTGTCGACCCACTGCTGCATCTTGTAGGGGCCCGCCGTGGGGTACTTGGTGGGCGGCGTCTTCAGGAAGTACTGCCAGGCCTGCGCCATCTGCGTGGCCGTCATGGCGGTGGCGTCACCGGCCTTGGCGCCGGAGATCTTCTCCGCGGTGTGGGCCGGATAGAGCGGATAGCCCGCGCCGAACAGGGACTTCCAGTCGGAGTACGGCTGCGACATCACCATGGTGAGGGTCTTGCCGTTGTCGGCCGGCGTGAGGGACTTGATCCGGTCGTAACCCGCGGTGCTCTGCGGCAGACAGCCCTTGGTCTGCGTGGAGTCGCTGGCGGGCGGCGGCGGGCAGTCCTTGCCGTTGTTGGTGCGCCAGTAGTAGATGAAGTCGTCGGCGGTGATGGGCGTCCCGTCGTTCCACGCCGCCTTCGGGTTGATCTTGTAGACGATGGTCTGCGGGCTGGCGCCGGTCTGCGTCGCCGAGGTCACCAGGTCGGTGTTGAGCGCGACGGTGAAGTCCGGCTGGGGTATGAACACCTGCGGCAGGACGACCTCCAGGGCCTCCCCGTTCTCGAAGGTGTTGCCGTTGACGTCCTGGACGTTCCACTGCTGGATGTTCTTCTCCAGCACATAGGTGTACGTCCCGCCGGACTTGGTGGTGGCCGAGTTGCAGGTGTTGGCCTTGCCCACGGTGTTGCAGGACGTGAGCCCGGCCGAGCTGCCCTTGTTGGAGTCGCCGCCCCCGCCGCCGCTGCTGCAGGCGGTGAGCACCAGGACGAGCCCGGCGGCGAGCGTGAGGGCCCGGGTGAGGGCCGAGGATGGCACGCGCATGTTCCTCTCCTTCGACCGGCGAAATGTCCGGTCCCATAGAGGCGGCCGGCGGCCGCGAGAGAACTGAGCTGCGCAAAGACGTTAGAGCTCGGATGTTCCTTCTTCACGTTCTTGTTCATACCGGGAAGGCGACGATTCACCCTCGCTTTGTTATCGGAATCCTCCACACCCCGCAAAATCGCCAGGTGGTGTCCCTGGTATAGCAAAGTCCCGTCCAACATCGTTGATCAGAGCGCAAATTGACGCCCCGTCAGCCAAGTGGTACGCCCGCTTCCAGATAGAGCGCGGCGCCGCGTTCACGGGCCCTGAGCGCCCACCGCAGCCGCTCGTAGCGGACCGGCGGCAACAGGTCGGCGGCCTCCTGTTCGGTGGCGAAGCACCAGCCGCGCAACTCCGGACCGGGCAGCAGCAGCCGGTCGGCCACGGCGGCGTCCAGCCGGCCGCCGTCGAAGAGGAGGCGCAGCCCGCCGTAGCCGGGTGGTGCGGGCGGCTCCCAGTCGACGACGAGCAGCCGGGGTACGTCGTCGAGGACGATGCCGGTCTCCTCGGTGACCTCGCGCATGCCGGCCCGGGCGGGTGCCTCGCCGGGTTCGACGACGCCGCCGGGGAACTCCCAGCCGGCCTTGTAGGTGGGGTCGACGAGCAGCACGCGGTCCTGTTCGTCGAAGAGGAGCACCCCGGCCGCGAGGGTCTCCGAGGTGGGCTCCGGGGTCTGCACGATGTCGCAGACGGGCACGGCACCGCTGCCGACGGCCCCGGCGATCCGGGCGGCCGTCTCGTACGGGGTGAGCGCGCTGGTGTCGACGAGATGGGCGTCGGCGGTGAGCCAGGAGCCGAGCGCGGCACGATACGGCTCGATGTGGTCGTACGCCCACTGCCGCATCCGGATCTCGCCGTCGGGGAGGTCCGCAGGGATCTCCCGGCCGGCTATTCGCTCGCGCAGGATCGTTTCCGCCGGAGCGAGGAGGACATGCCGGACCGTGACCCGGCGGGCCGCGAGCCCGCCGAAGATCTCGTCGCGGTACTCCTGCCGCAGCAGGGTCATCGGGACGACGAGGGTCCCGCCGAGCTCGCCGAGCATGGCCGCCGCCGTGTCGATCACGAGCCGCCGCCACATCGGCAGGTCCTGGAAGTCGCCGACCTCTGCGAGGTGCTTGGGCGGGAGCAGATACGGAAGTGCTCCGCCGATGACCTCGGGGTCGAAGAGCGTGCTGTTCGGGATCAGTTCGATCAGTTCCCGTGCGGTGGTGGTCTTGCCTGCACCGAACGCGCCGTTGATCCAGACGATCACGGACAGTTCCCCCTCTTCTGTTGGCCCCCTGAGGCTTGCCCGTTCCACCCTGCCACGGAAACCAGCCGCAGTTGAGGGCGTACATACGACGGCGCCGGTGCCCCCTCCGACGAGGCACCGGCGCCGCACACTTACGACGGGTATCAGCTGTTCTGTCCCAGGACCCCCTCGTCGGCGGCGAAGCTGCCGTCGCTGACGAGGTGATCCATGGCACCCACGGTGTCCTTGACGTTGAGATCGCCGAGTACGTCGTGGTCGTGGGAGTGCGACGGGGAGATCGCGGCGACGACGAAACCGGTGGCGAGGGAGGCGATGGCCAGCATGCTGCGCTTCTTCATGCCCCGTTCAACTGACGAAGCGCGCCGGGGTCACGCCCGGACGGCCCGCCGGATGGAACCCGCCTCGCCCCGTGCCCGTCGTACGAGGTCCACGGCCGCCTCGGGCCACTGCGGATGGTCGAAGGTGAACCCTTCCGCCAGCAGCCGTCCCGGGACGACCCGGCGGCTCTTCAGGAGGAGTTCGGTGTCCGAGCGCAGCGCGAGGGCGCCCAGTTCCGCCATCCACTTCGTGGCGGGCAGTCCGACGGGGACTCCCCGGGCGGCACGCAGGACCCGCATGAAGGCGCGCTGCGGGAGCGGTCCGGGGGCGGCGAGGTTCACCGGCCCGGCGATGTCGTCCCGGGCGACGAGGAACTCCACCGCGCGGACGAAGTCCTGGTCGTGGATCCAGGAGACGTACTGGGCACCGCCCGCGACCGGCCCGCCGAGCCCGAGCCTGACCAGCCCCGACAGGACGTCGAAGACACCACCGCGGTCGGGGCTCATCACCATGGCGGCGCGCAGGGCGACCTTGCGGGTCTGCGGGGTGTCGGCGCGCTCCTGCTCGCGTTCCCAGTTCTTGGCGATCTCGACGCTGTACGACCAGTAGTCGGGTACGTCGGGTTCGGCGCCGCCGATGACGCCCGTGGCCTCGTCGTTGGGGGCGTCGTGGCGATGGGCGTAGACGGTGGCGGTGCTCATCTGCAGCCAGACGCGCGGCGGGCTCGCGGCGGCTGCGATGGCCCCGCCGACGACCCGGGCGGAGTGCACGCGCGAGTCCATCATGGCCTTCAGGTTGGCCGGGGTGTAGCGGCAACTGACGCTGCGGCCCGCCAAGTTGATCACGACATCGCTGCCGTCGATCTCCCGGGCCCAGGTGCCCAGGTGCTCGCCGTCCCACCACACCTCGCGGTCGCGCGACGGCCGCCGGGTGAGGACGACGACCTCGTGACCGGCCTCGGTCAGGGCGCGGTCCAGGATCGCGCCCACCTGTCCCGTTCCGCCGGGAATGACGATCTTCACCGGGCTCCCCCTTCTGTCGGGAGGGAGCCTAGCGCAGAAAGTTGAACGCGTTCAAAACGTGCGCGATGGAAAGTCGAACAATAAATACGCAACTCTTCCAACAGAGTTCGACACGTCCTACCGTAATCGCGCACATGGCATGCACAGGAAGTGATCCCATCTTTTGCGAGTCCGGAGGAACGTAATGACGCGTCACCCCCACACCCGCACGACCCGCCGAAGAGTGGTCGGAGCGCTCGTCGCAGGCCTGTTGTGCACGGCGGGCCTCGCCGCGCCGGCCGTGGCCGCCCCCGCACAGGCCCCCGTCTCCCCCTCCCTGGCCGACGGTCAGGCACTCACCCCTCCGATGGGTTTCAACAACTGGAACTCCACCAACTGCCGTGCCGAGTTCAACGAGTCGATGGTCGAGGGCATCGCGGACATCTTCGTCAACAAGGGCCTCAAGGCGGCCGGTTACCAGTACGTCAACCTCGACGACTGCTGGGCCCTGCCCTCCCGCGACGCCGACGGCAAGCTCGTCCCCGACCCGGTCCGCTTCCCGCACGGGATCAAGGCGGTCGCGGACTACGTGCACTCCAAGGGGCTCAAGCTCGGCATCTACACCAGCGCGGGCACGAAGACGTGCAACGACGCCGGTTTCCCCGGTGGCCTGGGCCACGAGTACAGCGACGCGCAGCAGTTCGCCGACTGGGGCGTGGACTACCTCAAGTACGACAACTGCAACAACCAAGGCGTGGACGCCAAGTTGCGCTACAACACGATGCGCGACGCCCTGAAGGCGACCGGCCGCCCGATCGTCTTCAGCATCTGCGAGTGGGGCGAGAACAAGCCCTGGGAGTGGGCCGCAGACGTCGGACATCTGTGGCGCACGACCGGTGACATCAGCGACAACTGGGGCTCGATGCTGTCGATCCTCAAGCAGAACCTGCCCCTTGCCCCCTACGCGGGCCCCGGGCACTGGAACGACCCCGACATGCTGGAGGTCGGCAACGGCGGCATGACGGACACCGAGTACCGCTCGCACTTCTCCATGTGGTCGATCATGGCCGCACCTCTTCTCATCGGCTCGGACCTGCGCACCGCGACCGCCGCGACCTTCGACATCCTCGACAACAAGGAGGTCATCGCGGTCGACCAGGACCCGCTGGGCAAGCAGGGCACGGTCGTCTCGTCCGAGGGCGGACGCTGGGTCGTCGCCAAGGAGATGAAGGACGGCAGCCGTACCGTCGCGCTCTTCAACGAGTCCGGCAGCGCCCAGCGCATCGCCACGACCGCCGCGGCCGTCGGCCTCCCGAACGCCCACGCCTACACCCTGCGCGACCTGTGGCAGCACAAGAGCTACAACACCGCGGGCGCGATCTCCGCGACCGTCCCGGCCCACGGCACGGTCCTCGTACGGGTCTCGGCCGACCGGCACGCGCTCAAGAACCCGCCGGCCGTCGAACTCGGCCTGGACAGCGCCCCGTTGGTCCAAGCAGCCACCCCGACCCCGCTCACGACGACGGTCACCGACCTGGGCCGTACGACCGCCGAGCATGTCTCCGTGACCCTGACCGGTCCTGCGGGCTGGAAGGTGCGGGCCAAGTCGTCGACGACCGCGAAGGCCGTCCGGACCGGCAAGTCGCTGCGCACGAAGTGGACGGTCACCGCTCCGGCGGGGACGCCGACGGGGTCGTACGACCTGACGCTCAAGGCGAGTTACCGCTCGCCGACCGGTACGCGGGTCACCACCTACCTGCCGTTCACCGCGTCCGTGGTGGTGGCACCGCCGTCGGGGACCTCGTACCTCGGCGATCTTCCGTGGATGTCAACGGCCAATGGATACGGGCCTGTTGAGCGCAACACCAGCAACGGGGAGAGCGCGGCGGGGGACGGTCATCCGATCACCCTCGGTGGAGTGGTGTACGCCAGGGGACTTGGCGTACACGCCGAGAGCGACGTCGAGTACTACACCGGGAAGTCCTGCGAGAAGGTCACCGCGGACGTCGGTGTGGACGACGAGAAGGGCGCCAACGGGACCGTCGCCTTCGAGATCTGGGCGGACGGCACGAAGGTCGCCTCGACCGGCGTCCTCACCAACGCGATGCCCGCCCAGCCGGTCACGGCGGACGTGACCGGCGCCCAGGTGGTCCGACTCGTCGTCACCGACGGCGGCGACGGAATCGACTCGGACCACGCGGACTGGGCGGACGCTCAACTCACGTGCTGAGCAAGGTGGAACAAGGTGGGACTCACGTGCCGAACAGGGGCGTAGGCCGCTGAACGAACGTTTCGGCCGGTCCGTTCCTCACACCCCGGCCGAGGTCGCGCTCGCCTGCCCGGCGAGCGCGGCCGCGGCCGCTCCCACCAGCCCGGCGTCCGTGCCCATCTGAGCCGGCGTCACCGTCAGCCGCTGCACGAAGGACAGCGTCGCGTAGTCGCTCAGCGCCTTCCGCAGCGGTGTGAACAGCACGTCGCCCGCCTTGCCGACTCCCCCGCCGATCACGGCGATGTCGATCTCGACGAGGGTCGCGGTGGCCGCGATACCGGCGGCGAGGGCCTGCGCGGCCCGCTCGAAGGAGGCCACGGCGATCGGGTCACCGGCCCGCGCGGCGGCGGCGACGGCCGCTGCCGAGGCATCGCCGTCCGGGCCCGGTCGCCAGCCGCCCTCGACCGCCCGCCGGGCGATGTTGGGACCGCTGGCGATCCGCTCGACGCAGCCGCGCGAACCGCACGGGCAGGCGTCGCCGTCCAGGTCGACGCTGATGTGGCCGATGTGGCCCGCGTTGCCGGTCGGCCCGGGGTGCAGCTGCCCGTTGAGGACGAGGCCGCCCCCGACTCCCGTGGAGACGACCATGCACAGCGCGTTGGCGTGCCCGCGTGCGGCGCCCTGCCAGTGCTCGGCCGCCGTGATCGCCACGCCGTCGCCGATCAGCTCGACGGGCAGGTCACCGGCCGCCGCGCGCACCCGCTCGACGAGCGGAAAGTCGCGCCAGCCGGGCACGTTGACCGGGCTCACGGTGCCGGCGGAGGCGTCCACGGGACCCGCGCTGCCGATGCCGAGGGCGCTCGCGCGGGACCACGAAGGTGATGCGGTGAGCTCCGCGAGCACCTCCTCCACGGCTCGCATCACGGTGTCGCCGTCGTCCTGCGAGGGCGTCGGGCGCTGTGCTCGCACCAGGATCTTGCCGTGGCCGTCCACCAGCGCCCCGGCGATCTTGGTGCCGCCGATGTCGAGCGCGGCCACGAGGTCGGTGTGCATCAGTGTCAGATCTCCCCGTCAAACATGAGAACCACCAGAAGGTGAGTTGGGCCGGTCTCGCGGTGGGGGCGCAGGCCGGAGATATCGGTGGACAGTCTCTCTCGCATATGACAACGTTGTCCAGGCTCTATGCTCGACGCCACATCCTCATACAAACCCATGGACCTATGCACCCCCCGTGGACGACAGGACAGGACAGCGCATCGTGCCAGAGACCGCCCGCCGCCCCGAGAACCGCTACGGCAACCGTCCGACCATGAAGGACGTGGCCGCACGCGCGGGTGTCGGCCTGAAAACGGTGTCGCGCGTGGTGAACGGCGAGCCGGGCGTCACCCCCGACACCGAGCGCCGGGTCCAGGAAGCCATCGACGCCCTCGGTTTCCGACGGAACGACAGCGCCCGCGTCCTGCGCAAGGGCCGCACGGCCAGCATCGGCCTCGTCCTGGAGGACCTCGCCGACCCGTTCTACGGCCCCCTCAGCCGCGCCGTCGAAGAGGTCGCCCGCGCCCATGGCGCCCTGCTCATCAACGGCTCCAGCGCCGAAGACCCGGACCGCGAGCAGGAGTTGGTGCTCGCGCTGTGCGCCCGGCGCGTGGACGGGCTTGTGGTGATCCCGGCCGGGGACGACCACCGCTATCTGGAGCCGGAGATCAAGGCGGGCGTAGCGACCGTGTTCGTGGACCGTCCGGCCGGGAAGATCGACGCGGATGTCGTCCTGTCGGACAGCTACGGCGGCGCACGCGACGGCGTCACCCACCTCATCTCCCACGGCCACCGGCGCATCGGCTTCATCGGCGACATGCCCCGCATCCACACGGCCGTCGAGCGGCTGCGCGGGTACCGGGCCGCGATGGAGGACGCGGGGATACCGGTCGAGGACGCGTGGATGTCCCTCGGCGTGACCGACCCGGTCCGGGTGCGCCGGGCGGCCGAGGAGATGCTGACCGGCCCCTCCCCCGTCACCGCGATCTTCGCCGGCAACAACCGTGTGACGGTCACCGTCGTCCGGGTCCTCGCCGAACAGTCCCGCCGGATCGCCCTGGTGGGCTTCGACGACTTCGAACTCGCCGATCTGCTCCAGCCGGGGGTGACGGTCGTCGCGCAGGACGCGGCGACGCTCGGGCGTACGGCCGCGGACCGGCTCTTCCGACAGCTGGACGGCACGTTGATCGCGCCGGAGCGGATCGAGTTGCCGACGAGGCTGATCACCCGTGGCTCGGGCGAGCTGCCTCCGTCGGACTGAGGGGCGCGGGTACGACGGCGTGCGTGAGCGTGCGGGCGACCGCGTGGACGAGGGCCTGGACCGGACGTTGGAGGCGCTGGGGCTGGCTCGGGCGCCGCGCGAGGATCCCCTCAGCTACCCGGGTGCGTGGCCCAAGGAGTCCGGACTTCTGGTCGGCGACCGCCTGTTGCCCCTCGACGACCACCCCCCGTACGCGAACCGCACCCCGGTCCTCGCCATCGGCTCCAACGCCTGCCCCGGCCAACTGCGGCACAAGATGGCCGAGTTCGGGATCACGTCTCCCGTCCCGATGCTGAAGGTACGGGTCACGGGAATCGACGTCGGCGTCTCGGCGCATGTGAGCCGCGTGGGGTATGTGTCGGCGTCGCCCGTCCACGCGCCCGGTGTCGTACGGGAGTTGTTCGTGACGTGGTTCGACGCGCGGCAGCTCGCAGTGGTGGACGCGAGTGAGGGGGCGTACGACCGGACGTGGTTGCCCGAGTCCGGGTGCCATATCGAGCTGGGCTCAGGCGAGTTGATGCGGGGCGTGTACGTCTACGTCAACCGGCATGGCGTCCTGCACGACGGCACGGGCATGCCGCGCCGGCACCCGGGCGAGCGGGCGCTGCTCACCGAACTGCTGGGCAGCTCAGCGGCGTTGAGGGCGTTGTTCGGGCGGACGCCGGAGGAGTTCTGCGAACGGGCGCGGGCCGACCGGGAGTTGTGCGAGCGGGGTACGAGGCTGTTCCGGGAGGAGGGGCTCGTGACGGTGTCGGGCCTGGAACGCTGAGCGACCCTTCACGCACCTCGTGCACGTCGTTGCCTCGGACGGCTCACCACCGGCGGCGCAGCGGAAGAAAGTCGGCTCCCCCGGTTCCACCATGGCTGTCAGAGGGACTTCAACAGACCGGTAGCCCCGGAATCGGCTCGTCGTTGTCCCCGCCCTTCAGGTAGACGTCGCTGACATAGACGTTGGTGTTGCCGCTGTCGTCGTCCGTCTTGGCCCACCAGACGTTGGTCCACTGGCCGTACGTCTCGCGGCGACCCAAGTTCTGTTGGCAGTAGAAGTAGTTGGTACCCGCGCCGAGCACGCCGACCTCGGTGCCGGACGCGGTGTAGGACTTCGCGCTGCGCCACACCTGGCAGTTGTACTTGCCGCCGCCGGTGGACTGACAGACGGACGCGGGACTGGAGCTGGGCGTGGCTGCGCCCGTCGTGGGGGCGTCACCGCCGGTGCTTCCGCCGCCGGAGGACGTGGACTTGCTCGGGGCGACGGTGGGATCCTGCCCCGCCGCCGTGCTCTTCCCCTTGCCGGTGTGCTGCTGCGTCGGCGCCTGGGTCCCGTCGCCGCCCTGCCCGGTGGGCTTGGGCTCGACCGAGCGGTCGGCGTCCGTACGTCCACTGGGCGAGGCGGGGCCGGCACCGGCACCGGCCGGAGGTGAGGCGCTGGGCTGCGAAGTGACTCTGGTGTCACCGGAGTTGACCATGCGGGCGACGACCACTCCGGCACCGGCAAGGACTGCCACCACGGCAGCTGCGGCTATCAGGATGCGGGCCTTGCGGCGGGGTGCGGCCGGCGGGTGGGTCATGGGACCGGTCGGCGGGGAGGGGTGAGGCGCGGGGGCCACGGAGGCCATGGGGGCCACCGGAGCGAGGGGCGGGCCGAAGCCTTGGGGTACGAGTGTGGGCGTTGGCGTGGGAGGGGGCGTGGCAGCGAACGCGAAGGCCTCCGAACCCGGCCGCTCCGAAGAGTCAGGGCCCTGCTCGCCCGTTCCGAGCAGGCCTGCCGCACCTGCCCCGTACGCAGCTGCCCCAAGTCGCCCTGCCGACCCAGCTGTTGACCCTCCTGATCCGGACCGCCCCGAGGCGTCGCCCGCGGCCTCCTCCGGTCCTGCGCCCTCGGGCGAACCGCCGGTCCCCGGCCCGATGCCTCCGGTCGGCTCGTCGGTGCCGAAACCCTGCCCGGCTGGAGCCGCATGCTGCCCAGCCCCGAGACCCTGCCCGCTCTCCGCAGGCTCAGCGGCGCCCGCGCCCCGGACCCCAGCCCCAGCCCCAGCCCCAGCCCCAGCATCGAGATCGGTACCTGCCATGACCGCCCCCGCTACCCCAAGTCCCGCCGCCCGCACCCCCGTTGGGTCCTTCGACTCCTTCGACGGCTTCGGTTCCGGAACCCCCGCTCCCGGCCCCGCACTCCCACTCCCCCGCGACTCCACCGCTCCGAACCCCGGCGGCACCGCAGGGATCCCGCCCCCGGTCGACCGCAGCACAGCCGTAGGCAAATCCACCCCCGGCGCCCCCGCAACCCCCTCCAACAACTCCCGCGCCGAATCCGCCCCCGGCCGCAACTCCGCCCGCTTCTCCATGAGTTGGCGTAGGACAGGCCCAAGTCGCCCCGCTCGCCGGGGTTCCGGCAAGGGCTCGGAGACGATCGCCGTGAGGGTGGAGTACGTGGACGTGCGCCGGAACGGCGACGCACCCTCGACCGCCGCGTACAACGTCGCGCCCAAGGCCCAGACATCCGACGCCGGCCCCGGGTCCGCCCCCTGCGCCCGCTCGGGGGCCAAGTAGTCCAGGGAGCCGATGAGTTCACCGCTCCGCGTGAGGTGGGTGGCGGAGCCGTCACCAGGGTCGTCCATCGTCGCGATGCCGAAGTCCGTGAGGACGACCCGGCCCGAGCGGTCCAGGAGGATGTTGCCCGGCTTCACATCGCGGTGCAGGACGCCCACGGCGTGGGCCGCGGCCAGCGCCTCCATCACCTTCGCGCCGATCCCGGCCGCCTCGCGCGGATCGATCGGGCCGCGCTCCGCGAGTACGTCGTCCAGGGACGGGCCGTCGATCAACTCCATGACGATCAGCGGACGTCCGTCGACCTCGGCGATGTCGTGCACGGCGACCACGCCGTGATGGCGGACCCGCGCCGCCGCCCGAGCCTCGCGCTGCATCCGCAGGCGCAGGTCGGCCAGTTCGGGTCCGTGGGCGTCGGTGAAGGTGCGCAGTTCCTTGACGGCGACCTCACGGCCGAGGACCTCGTCGACGGCCCGCCAGACGACACCCATGCCGCCGCGCCCGAGTCGGTCCACGACGCGATAGCGCCCGGCCAGCAATCGGTCGACCTCGTCCACGCGTCCGCTCTCCCCCGAAGGCACCGCCCACTCCGTCCCTGTGGCCCATCCATGAACGCCGTACAGCCTACGGGGCGGCAGTGACAACAGAAGCCGGCGTCAACACCTGTGACAAGTCCGCTACTTGGCGGACGCCGTGAGGTCGCCCCGGCGCGGCGCCGCGAAACCCTCCAGGTCCATCCGGGTCAGCCCGGTCGCCCTGGCCACCTCGGCGATGTCGAGTGCCCCGCAGTCCAGGCCGCGCAGCAGATAGCCGCTGAGGGCCTTGGCGGTGGCGGGCTCGTCCATGACGTCGCCGCCGGCGTGGTTGGCGTAGCGGGCGAGCCGCGCGGCGGCCTGTTCGAAGCCCTCGCGGTAGAAGGCAAAGACGGCCGCGTAGCGGGTGGGGATGTGGCCGGGGTGCATGTCCCAGCCCTGGTAGTACGCGCGGGACAGCGCCCGCCGGGTGAGGCCGTAGTGCAGCCGCCAGGCGTCGTGGACCTTGGCCGTGGGACCGACCGGGAGGACGTTCGTCGAGCCGTCCGAGACCCGCACCCCCGTCCCCGCAGCCGCGACCTGCATGATCGCCTTGGCGTGGTCGGCGGCCGGGTGGTCGCTGGCCTGATAGGCGGCGGAGACGCCGAGGCACGCGCTGTAGTCGAAGGTGCCGTAGTGCAGGCCGGTGGCGCGGCCCTCGGCGGCCTGGATCATGCGGGCGACGGTCGCCGTGCCGTCGGTGGCGAGGATGGACTGGCTGGTCTCGATCTGGATCTCGAAGCCGATCCGGCCCCGCTCCAGCCCGTTCGCCTTCTCGAAGGCCTCCAGGAGGCGCACCATCGCGGTGACCTGTTCGGCGTAGGTGACCTTGGGGAGGGTGAGGACCAGCCCCTCGGGCAGGCCGCCGGCCGCCATGAGTCCGGTCAGGAAGATGTCGAGGGTGCGGATGCCCCGGTCGCGCACCGGCGCCTCCATGCACTTCATCCGGATGCCCATGTACGGCGCCGCCGTGCCCTTCTCGTACGCCTCGGCGATCAGCCGGGCCGCGCGGGCGGCGGCCTCGTCCTCCTCGGCGTCGGGGCGGGGGCCGTAGCCGTCCTCGAAGTCGACGCGCAGGTCCTCGATGGGCTCGCGTTCCAACTTGGCCCGCACGCGCGCGTGGACGGGTTCGGCGAGTTCGTCAGAGAGGCCGAGGACGGCGGCGAAGGAGGCCGCGTCGGGGGCGTGTTCGTCGAGGGCGGCGAGGGCCCGGTCGCCCCAGGAGCGGATCGTGTCGGCGGCGAAGACATCGCCGGGGACGTAGACCGTGTGGACGGGCTGGCGGGTACCCGGGTCGCCGGGGTAACGGCGCTCCAGTTCGGCGTCGACCGGTGCCAGGGAGGCGCTGATCTCCTCGCTGATCGCGCCCGCGAGGCTCGTCGCCACCTTCTCCTGCTCGCCCTGACCCATCCCACACCCTCCAGTTTTCCGCTCTACGGAATCAACAATCCGTAGAACGAAGTTATCCATGGAGCTTCCCGCCGGTCAACACCCTGTCCACGCCGTGAACCCGGGTCGTTCACTCCCGTCCCGAGGCCCTCTTCCGCCCAGCGCCTCGCCCCTTCATCCTGACTCGCAAGGGGAGGGGATGCATATGCCGACTGTCAGAACGGTGACGCGGCGCGCGGGGCTCACCACGCTGCTGGCGGCAGCCGTGGCCCTGCCGCTGATCGGAACCGTCCGCTCCACCGCCGCCGCCCGGCACGACACCCGCCTGCTGGACGTCATGACGTTCAACCTGCGCTACGCGAGCACCGACGAGCCCAACAGCTGGAAGGTCCGCCGCCCGGTGATGCGCGACCTGCTGCTCCGCGCGGCCCCCGACATCATCGGCACCCAGGAGGGCCTCTACGCACAGCTCCAGGACATCAAGCAGGACCTGGCACCGCACTACGACTGGATCGGCGGCGGCCGCAAGGGCGGCAGCTTCGACGAGGAGACGGCGATCTTCTACGACACCCGCCGCCTCGCCCCCGTCGAATACGACCAGTTCTGGCTCTCCGACACGCCCGCCGTGATCGGGTCGAACACCTGGGGCGGCGCCCACCCGCGCATCGCGACATGGATCCGCTTCCGCGATCTCGGGGACAAGGAGCGGCAGTTCTACGTCCTCAACACCCACCTGGACAACGCGAGTCAGTACGCACGCGAGCGTGCCGCCACGCTCATCGCCGAACGCCTCGCCCACCTCGACCGCTCCCTGCCGATCGTGGTGACCGGCGACTTCAACACCGCCGCGCACACCACCGCGGTCTACGACACGATGCTGGGCGCCGGTCTCAAGGACGCCTGGGACGCGGCGGCCGGGCGCGGGCTGTCGTACGGCACCTTCCACGGCTACCACGAGCTCCTCCCGGACGGTGGACGCATCGACTGGATCCTGGTCACCCCGGGAGTCACCGTGCACCGGTCGGCCGTCGACACCTACGCCGAGAACAGCCAGTTCCCGAGCGACCATCTGCCCGTGCGGTCCACGATCAGCCTGGGATGAGCGGCTCGGGACACGCGAAGGCTCCCGCGACCACGTGGGTCACGGGAGCCTCGTACAACCTCAAAGACATCAGCCCTTGCGGGTGTTGATCTCTTCGGTGAGTTGGGGGACGACGTCGAAGAGGTCGCCGACGACGCCGTAGTCGACGAGGTCGAAGATCGGGGCCTCGGCGTCCTTGTTGACGGCCACGATGGTCTTGGAGGTCTGCATGCCCGCGCGGTGCTGGATGGCGCCGGAGATGCCGTTGGCGATGTAGAGCTGCGGGGAGACGCTCTTGCCGGTCTGGCCGACCTGGTTGGAGTGCGGGTACCAGCCGGCGTCGACAGCGGCGCGCGAGGCGCCGACGGCCGCGCCGAGGGAGTCGGCGAGGGCCTCGATGATCGCGAAGTTGTCCGCGCCGTTCACCCCGCGACCACCGGAGACGACGATCGCGGCCTCGGTCAGCTCCGGGCGGCCGGTCGATGCGCGCGGGGTGCGCGCGGTGACCTTGGTGCCGGTGGCCTTGTCCGAGAAGGTGACCGCGAGGGCCTCGACGGTGCCGGCGGCCGGAGCGGCCTCCACGGCGGCCGAGTTGGGCTTCACGGTGATGACCGGGGTGCCCTTGGAGACACGGGTCTTGGTGGTGAAGGAGGCGGCGAACACCGACTGCGTGGCCACGGGACCCTCGTCACCGGCCTCCAGGTCGGTGGCGTCGGTGATGATGCCGGAGCCGATACGCACGGCCAGCCGGGCGGCGATCTCCTTGCCCTCGGCGGAGGACGGCACCAGGACGGCGGCCGGGGAGACGGCCTCGACGGCGGCCTGCAGGGCGTCCACCTTCGGAACGACGAGGTAGTCGGCGTACTCGGCGGCGTCGTGCGTCAGCACCTTCACCGCGCCGTGCTCGGCGAGCGCGGCGGCGGTGTCGGCGGCACCCGCGCCGAGGGCGAGGGCGACGGGCTCGCCGATACGACGGGCCAGGGTCAGCAGCTCCAGGGTGGGCTTGCGGACGGCGCCGTCCACGTGGTCGACGTAGACGAGAACTTCAGCCATGGGGATGATCTCCTGCGTGCTTGCGAAGTCTGAGGGGCGGTAAGCGAGTTGGGCCTTGAGCCTTGGGGCCTTAGATGAACTTCTGGCCCGCGAGGAACTCGGCGAGCTGCTTGCCGCCCTCGCCCTCGTCCTTGACGATCGTGCCGGCGGTGCGCGCGGGGCGCTGGGCCGCGGAGTCGACGGCGGTCCAGGCGCCTTCGAGGCCGACCTCGTCGGTGTCGATCTCCAGGTCGGAGAGGTCCCAGGCCTGAACCGGCTTCTTCTTGGCGGCCATGATGCCCTTGAAGGACGGGTAACGCGCCTCGCCCGACTGGTCGGTGACCGACACGACGGCGGGCAGGGAGGCCTCCAGCTGCTCGCTGGCGGTGTCGCCGTCACGGCGGCCCTTGACGACGCCGTCCGCGACGGAGACCTCGGAGAGCAGGGTGACCTGCGGGACGCCCAGGCGCTCGGCCAGCAGGGCGGGGATCACACCGGCGGTGCCGTCGGTGGAGGCCATGCCGGAGACGACCAGGTCGAAGCCGGCCTTCTCGATCGCCTTGGCCAGCACCAGGGAGGTACCGATGACGTCGGTGCCGTGCAGGTCGTCGTCCTCGACGTGGATCGCCTTGTCGGCGCCCATGGACAGCGCCTTGCGCAGGGCGTCCTTGGCGTCCTCCGGGCCCACGGTCAGGACGGTGATCTCCACGTCGTCGCCTGCTTCTTGACGGTCTTCGGAGATCTGCAGCGCCTGCTCGACCGCGTACTCGTCGAGCTCGGAGAGCAGACCGTCCACGTCGTCCCGGTCGACGGTCAGGTCATCGGCGAAGTGCCGGTCGCCAGTGGCGTCGGGCACGTACTTCACAGTGACAACGATCCTCAAGCTCACGCCGGCTCTCCTACTGCATCGTCATTTTCGGCTGCCTACTTCCAGGCAGCATAGGCGCCCTGAACGGCCGTTCCCGGTGGGGGCGACCGGCGCTCCGAGCGAAATATTACTCGCCAGTACGCACTCCTACGCTCCCCCAAGGGGTGCCCGCTAAGCAAGCGCTTTGAACTGTGACCTGTGCAACGCAGCGTAATCGGAACTCGACGCTTCCGCAGGGTGGCCCGTCACCCACCCGGAGTGGCCTCAGTCACGCAGCCCGTTGAAGCGCCCCTGGTGATAGAGGAGCGGGCGGCCGGTGCCCGCGTGGTCGCCCAGGACGACCTCGGCCAGCACTATGCGGTGATCCCCCGCGGGCACGCGCGCGACGACCCGGCACACCAGCCAGGCGAGCACTCCGTCGAGGATCGGCACGCCCTCGGGACCCTCGCGCCAGGCGGTCGGCGCCCCGAACCGGTCGGCGCCGCTGCGGGCGAAGGTGGCGGCCAACTCCTCCTGGTGCTCGCCCAGTACGTGCACGCCGACATGGTCGGCCCCGGATATCGCGGGCCAGCTCGAGGCGCCGGTGCTGATCCCGAAGGACAGCATCGGGGGCTGCGCGGAGACGGAGCTGAGCGAGGTGGCGGTGAAGCCGACCGGGCCGTTCTCACCGCGCGCGGTGATCACCGCCACACCGGCCGCGTGCTGCCGGAAGACGGAACGCAGCAGGTCGGGAGAGGCGTGCTGAGGAGTACGGGTGCCGAGGTCGGGCGTGGCCGTCATGGACGTGTCCTTCTGCCGAGGGGACGAGCCGGGTCCGTGGCTGCTCAACAGCCCGGACAGCGCGCGCTCGCGGTGCGGGCGAGGTCAACGTGCACCCGCCCGTAGAGAAGGAGTTCCGAAGGCATACGGTCAGGTTGACGATAGGTGGTGCGCACAGTCAAGTACGTTCCGGCATATGGGAGATGGCTCACCGTCGTCGTCACAACCGTCAGACCGCCTCACCCAGAGCCGCGATGACGTCCGCCTTGCGGGGGAGGCCGGTGGCACGCCGGACGACCCGCCCCTCGGCGTCGAGAACGAGCACGGTGGGGGTCTTCAGGATGTCGAGTTCCCGTACGAGGTCCAGATGGTCCTCGGCGTCGATCTCGATGTGGCTCACGCCGGGGACCATGCCGGCCACCTCCCCCAGTACCCGGCGGGTGGCCCGGCAGGGCGCGCAGAAGGCGCTGGAGAACTGCACCAGGGTGGCCTTCTCGCCGAGGTCGTCGCCCAACTCGGCGACGCCGAGCCGTTTTCCGCCGTCGCGCCCACGCACGCGTACTCTCCCGCTCCGCCGCCGATGCAGCACTCCGTAGGCGCTCGCCGCCGCGAGCACCACCACGCACACCACAAGTCCGGTCATCGAATTCTCCAGCGTTCACGAGACTGCAAAGATTCCCGGCACCCCTAATCCTTTCCGTTGCGGAATCCTTGATTCATGGACATCGACGTAAGAGGACCGCGCTTCGGGGCGGCCCTGACGACCGTAGTGCTGGCGGTCGTGCTGATCACCGGCAGCTTCTGGCTGCTGGCCTGGCAGACCCTGGCGTTCGCGCTGGGCGCGGCGGGCGGCGTGGGCCGTTCGCCGTACGGCTGGCTCTTCCGGAAGGCGGTACGGCCCCGGATCGGGCCGCCGACCGAGTTCGAGTCACCGGAGCCGCCGCGGTTCGCGCAGGCGGTCGGGCTGGTCTTCGCGGGGGTCGGACTGGTCGGTTTCGGCCTGGGTCCCGAATGGCTGGGACTCGCCGCGACCGGGGCCGCGCTCGCCGCCGCGTTCCTCAATGCCGCGTTCGGTTACTGCCTGGGCTGCGAGATGTACCTGCTAGTGCGTCGAGTGACAGTTCGCGCACAGTAAAGGAAACTTAAAAGCCCGAGGTGGATCAAGCGATGGACGTGACGAGGATCTCGCCGTTCTGCGGCACGAGGACTGGCCAGTCGTTCGTTCTTGGGGCACGATCTGCGCAATGCCGTAAACCTACGGCTGCGTAACTTTCCCGCCCGGAGAACCCCTTCCAGGCAGAGAGAAGGGTCCACCCCGTCCATGGCTGAGCTTGTCTACCGCCCCGTCATCGGTCTCGCCCAAACGCTGTTCAAGGCCTGGGACCTCAAGATCGACTGCAAGGGGTCGGAGAACATTCCGCGCTCGGGCGGCGCCGTGCTGGTCAGCAACCACATCAGCTACCTGGACTTCATCTTCGACGGTCTCGCCGCCCTGCCGCAGAAGCGCCTGGTGCGCTTCATGGCGAAGGAGTCGGTGTTCCGGCACAAGATCTCGGGCCCGCTGATGCGCGGCATGAAGCACATCCCGGTGGACCGCAAGCAGGGCGAGACGGCCTATCAGCACGCACTGGAGTCGCTGCGGTCGGGCGAGATCGTCGGCGTCTTCCCCGAGGCGACGATCTCCCAGTCCTTCACCCTGAAGAGCTTCAAGTCGGGTGCCGCGCGCATGGCCCAGGAGGCCGGCGTCCCGCTGATCCCGATGGCGCTGTGGGGTACCCAGCGCCTGTGGACCAAGGGCCACCCGAAGAACTTCAAGCGCAGCCACACCCCGATCACCATCCGGGTCGGCGAGCCGGTGGAGGCCCCGCAGGACCAGTACGCGGGCGCGATCACCCGCCGTCTGCGCGAGCGCATCCAGGAACTCCTCGAAGCCGCCCAACGCGCTTATCCGGTACGACCGAACGGCCCGGACGACACCTGGTGGATGCCGGCCCATCTCGGCGGCACCGCACCGACCCCGGAAGAGGTCAAGGCGGCCGAGGCTCGCTGAATCGTCACGCCGGGGCGTGGACGGTGATCCGCGCCCCGGGGCTGAACTTCTCCAGCAGCTCGGCGAGTTCGGCACCGGCGGCCTCGACGTCGGCAACCGGCATCGGCGCCAGACTCTCCAACAGGAAGACGGCGGCGGTGGTTTCCTCCGTGAGCCTGGTGCGCGGCCCCTGCCGCCAGTTCCACCGACGGCACGTGACACCAACAGCGTCCCGCCACACCACCTCGCCCGCGTCGGGATGCTCGACGACCTCCTCGCCGCCCGCGACCGTCACGAACTCCTCGTCCCCAGCGGCCCGTTGAAGGGTCATCGCACCCTGAATACGGTCGGTGTCCTCACCGCCCACAGGGATCAAGTGGGCGACGCTGACGACGTTGTAGAGATCGACCAGCACATTGATCCGGGGCAACCCACCGTCGGAAAGCGCCCTCTTGGCCAGCGCCTCCGCCGAGTTACGGGTCCGCGACGGCTTCGACCCGAACGCCGTGTACACCTCGCGCCAGGCCACCATGTGCGGGTCCTCGTGCGGTGCTCGCCCGTCCAGTCGTACGGCGAGACGGCGGGCCGCGTCGTCGAGGAGCGCCGAACTCGCGTCGGTGCTCGGCCCGTTGACCAGTCCGGTCGCCTCGATCGCCACGTGGGTGAACCCGGGGGCGAGGGCGCGGACTTCGTCGGACACGGTCAGGGTGAGGGTCATGGTCTGCCTCAGAGTGCGGTCGGGAGTGTTTGCCACAGGTGCGACCGGTCGGGGGCGGCCTTGAGGGCGCTCAGCACGACCGGGTGCGGTTCAGCGTACAGGACTGGATAGTCCACCTCATTGAACTCAGGATCAGGTACGAAGGCCAACTGCTCGCCGTCGAGGGAGAACTGCGCGTCCACGCCCGGCTTGTTGCCGCGCGGATCCTGCCGGTGCCAGGCCCCGTTGAACCGCACGGCGACCAGCCCGTGCACCACGTCGAACTTCTGGTAGCAGAGCGCCGTAGGAATGTCCTCGGCCCGCAGCAACGCGGCCAGCGCGTGCGCCTTGGCGTAGCAGATGCCGGTGCCCCGCTCCAGGACGTCGGAGGCCCGCCAGGTGACGCGCGGATCACCGGAGTCCTGCGAGTGGGGAATCTCGTCCCGCACGAACTCGAACGCCAGCCGTGCATAGCCATACGAGTCGGCGGCACTTCTGGCCAGCCGCGCGGCTGTCTCCCGTACGAGGGGATGCTCATGGTCAATGGCCTCGTCGGCAGCCAAGTACGCGGACAGGTCAGAGGTGTTCTGGATCAGCTCCATGGCTGCAGAGCATAGGAAAGCGATCACCCGCGAGTCAATGACTTTTCAGGTGGCCGCATACCTATGCACAACACAACCCGACTCCGAGCCGGGAGGCCTAGCGGGCCATCTCCTCCTTGAGCGCCGCCACGAACGCGTCCACGTCGTCCTCGGTCGTGTCGAAGCCGCACATCCAGCGGACGTCTCCGGCGGCCTCGTCCCAGAAGTAGAAGCGGAAGCGCTTCTGAAGGCGTTCGCTCACGTCGTGCGGGAGGCGGGCGAAGACGCCGTTGGCCTGCACCGGGTGGAGGAGCTCCACGCCGTGCACCGCGCGGACGCCCTCGGCGAGGCGCTGGGCCATCTCGTTGGCGTGGCGGGCGTTGCGCAGCCACAGGTCCTTGGCGAACAGGGCCTCCAACTGCACTGAAACGAAGCGCATCTTGGAGGCGAGCTGCATGGACAGCTTGCGCAGGTGCTTCATGTGGCTGACCGCGTCCTGGTTGATGACGACGACCGCCTCGCCGAAGATCGCACCGTTCTTCGTCCCGCCCAGGGAGAGGATGTCGACGCCGACCGCGTTGGTGAACGTCCGCATCGGGACGTCGAGTGAGGCCGCCGCGTTGGCTATCCGGGAGCCGTCGAGGTGGACCTTCATGCCGTGCGCGTGGGCGTGGTCGCAGATCGCGCGGATCTCGTCGGGCGTGTAGAGGGTGCCGAGTTCGGTGCTCTGGGTGATCGACACGACCTGCGGCATCGCGCGGTGCTCGTCGTCCCAGCCGTAGGCCTGCTTGTCGATCAGTTCGGGTGTGAGCTTGCCGTCGGGGGTGGGCACCGTGAGGAGTTTCAGGCCGCCCATGCGCTCGGGGGCGCCGCCCTCGTCGACGTTGATGTGGGCGCTCTCGGCGCAGATGACCGCGCCCCAGCGGTCGGTGACCGCCTGGAGGGCGACGACGTTCGCGCCGGTGCCGTTGAAGACCGGGAAGGCCTCCGCCGTGGCGCCGAAGTGGCTGCGGATGATGCCCTGGAGGTTCTCCGTGTAGTCGTCCTCGCCGTAGGCGACCTGGTGGCCGCCGTTGGCGAGGGCGAGGGCGGCGAGCACCTCGGGGTGGGCGCCGGCGTAGTTGTCGCTGGCGAAGCCGCGGATCTCCGGGTCGTGGTGGCGACGGGCGTCGGTCTTCGGAGGGTTCACGGCTTCTCGGTCAGCCACAGACGGTTTCCGTTCACTTCGGTGGCGGGCTTGTCCCAGACGCCGACGATTGCCTCGGCGAGGTCCTTGACGTCGGTGAAGCCCGCGAACTTCGCGTTCGGGCGTTCGGCGCGCATCGCGTCGTGCACCAGCGCCTTCACCACCATGACGGCGGCGGCGGAGGTGGGTCCGTCCTCGCCGCCGGCCTTGCGGTAACCGTCGGCCATGGCGAGGGTCCAGGCCTCGGCGGCGGCCTTCGAGGCGGAGTACGCGGCGTTGCCCGCGGTGGGTTTGCTGGCGCCCGCCGCGCTGATCAGCAGATAGCGGCCGCGGTCGCTGCGCTCCAGGCCGTCGTAGAAGGCCAGGGAGGTGTGCTGGACGGTGCGGATGAGGAGTTTCTCCAGCAGGTCCCAGTCGGCGAGGTCGGTGTCGGTGAAGGACGCGCTGCCGCGCCAGCCGCCGACGAGGTGGACCAGGCCGTCGACGCGGCCGAAGTCCTTCTCGATGTGCTCGGCCCAGTCGCGGGTGGCCTGCGGGTCGAGCAGGTCGACGGTGTCTCCTACGACGGTCGCGCCGCCGTGCGCGTAGCGGGCCGCGTCCACGGCCTCCGCCAGGCGTTCGGGATGCGCGTCCGCGCCGACGACGGTCGCGCCGGCCTCGGCCAGCCGCAGCAGCACGGCCCGGCCCGCGGGCCCGCCCGCTCCGGCCACCGCGATCACCGCGCCGTTGAGCGCCCCGTTCCCCATGGTCCTCGCCTCCTGAGCCACTTCGGTGCTGCGGTCGCTCACGCGGCGATCCGCTCGGCGCTCTCCGCGGTGATGCCCTTGGTCGAGGCGATCACGTTCTTGAGCTTCTTGGAGAGTGCCTCATAGAACATGCTCAGCGGAAACTCGTCCGGAAGCACGTCATCCACGAGTTTCCGCGGCGGCTGGCTCAGGTCGAGGGCGTCCGGGCCCTTGGCCCAGCGCGAACCCGGGTGCGGGGCGAGATAGGTCGCGACCAGCTCGTAGGCCTTGAACCAGTGGACGAGCTTGGGGCGGTCGATGCCCGCGCGGTAGAGGTCCTCGATCTCGGCGCACAGCTGGTTGGTGACCTCGGGGGCGCGCTGCCAGTCGATGTGCAGCTTGTTGTCGGTCCAGCGGACGACGTCGTGCTTGTGCAGGTAGGCGAAGAGGAGCTGGCCGCCGAGTCCGTCGTAGTTGCGGACGCGCTCGCCGGTGACCGGGAAGCGGAACATGCGGTCGCAGAGGACCGCGTACTGCACGTCACGGGCCTGCGGGACGCCGTCGGCCTCCAGCCTGACGGCCTCCTTGAAGGCGGTGAGGTCGCAGCGCAGCTCTTCGAGGCCGTACATCCAGAACGGCTGGCGCTGCTTGATCATGAACGGGTCGAAGGGCAGGTCGCCGTGGCTGTGGGTGCGGTCGTGGACCATGTCCCACAGGACGAAGGCCTCTTCGCAGCGCTTCTGGTCGTCGACCATCGTGGCGACGTCCTCGGGCAGTCGCATGCCCAGGATGTCTACGGCGGCCTCGGTCACCCGGCGGAAGCGGGCGGCCTCGCGGTCGCAGAAGATGCCGCCCCAGGAGAACCGTTCCGGCGCCTGGCGTACGGCGATGGTCTCCGGGAAGAGGACGGCCGAGTTGGTGTCGTAGCCGGACGTGAAGTCCTCGAAGGTGATCCCGCAGAACAGCGGGTTGTCGTAGCGGGTCGCCTCCAGCTCGGCCAGCCAGTCGGGCCAGACCATGCGCAGGACGACCGCTTCGAGGTTGCGGTCCGGGTTGCCGTTCTGTGTGTACATCGGGAAGACGACCAGGTGCTGGAGTCCGTCCCGGCGGTTCGCGGCGGGCTGGAAGGCCAGCAGCGAGTCGAGGAAGTCGGGCACCTGGAAGCCGTCGGCCGCCCACTGCTCCAGATCCCTGACGAGCGCTGCGTGGTACGCGGCGTCGTGCGGGAGCAGCGGGGAGAGCTCCTCGACGGCGCCCGTCACGCGGCGTACGGCGGACTCGGCCTCCGCGCGGCCCGGGGCGGACTCGGCCGCGAAGTCGATCGACCCGTCCTTGGACTGCCATGGCCGGATCCGCTCCACGGCATCCTTGAGCACGGGCCATGCCGGATGCTCCACCACCCTGGTCATGAGAGGAAGCCGCTCCTCAGAACCCACCTGCACAAGAATTTCCGTCATGTCCCATCCTCCACGGGAGAACCTCGCGTATGGACACCGTATGCGTTCATGGTTTCCCCTAGCAAGGCGGACCTCCGCAAATTATCCTGCACCTCCTGTCCGTCACCGCCTTTTTTCCTGCCTGACACAAAGAAGGCGATTACTTCCGCCGTGACGGGGTAGGTGGGCGCCCCCGGGCTTCCTGGGGTCGGTTTCGGTCAATGACCACCGGACTCGCCCACGGCCGGGTGACGGCATCGGGCCGTACGCTCCAGGCGCACCCCGTCCGTCACCGCCAATCCCTCATGTACGCACGGGTACATCGCCGGGCCCGGCCGTTAGGCTGCGGCTCTGCCGCGTGGACGCCGGTGTCCGGCCGCGCCCGCGCGCGCGTGCCGAGCCGCCGCGACGGAAGCGAGTTGAACCTTGAACTTCCTTACCATCGGTCACCGCGGAGTCATGGGTCTCGAACCCGAGAACACTCTCCGTTCCTTCGTCGCCGCCGAGCAGGGCGGCCTCGATGTCATCGAACTCGATCTGCATCTGAGCAAGGACGGTGCCCTCGTCGTCATGCACGACGCCGACGTGGACCGTACGACCGACGGGACCGGGCCGATCGCCGAGCGGACCCTCGGCGAGCTGCGCACCCTGGACGCGGGACGCGGCGAGCGCGTGCCCGTCTTCGAAGAGGTACTGGACGCGGTCAAGTCGCCGATCCAGGCCGAGATCAAGGACCTTGCGGCGGCACGGGCGCTGGCCGAGGTCATGCACCGGCGGAACCTGGTCGAGCGGGTCGAGGTGTCCTCGTTCCACGACGAGGCGATCGCCGAGATCGCCCGCCTGGTGCCCGGTGTACGCACCGCGCTGATCGCCGGCCGCTTCGGCCCCGACGTGGTGGAACGCGCCACCGAGGCCGGTGCCGAGACGGTCTGCCTCAACATCCGCCGGCTGACCCTGGAGGTCGTCGAGGCCGCCCGCAAGGCGGACCTGAAGATCATCGGCTGGGTGGTGAACACACAGGACCAGCTGCGGCTCGTCCGCGCCCTGGGGCTGGACGGCGCGACCACCGACTACCCGGAGATCAAACGCACGGGCCGCTTCACGGCATAGCGGACCGAACGGCCGTAAGAATTACGCGAGTTCCTTGACCAGCAGCTCGAACTGCAGGTCGTCGCGCTGCGGAATACCGAACCGCTCGTCGCCGTACGGGAACGGGGTCATCCGACCCGTACGGCGATAGCCCCGGCGCTCGTACCAGGCGATGAGGTCGTTCCGTACGGAGATCACCGTCATGTGCATCTCCCGCACACCCCAGGCCTCCCGGACCGTGCGCTCCGCCTCCGCGATGATGACCTTGCCGAGGCCGCCGCCCTGGAGCTGCGGGCTGACGGCGAACATCCCGAAGTAGGCGTGCGCGCCCCGGTGTTCGAGCTGGCAACAGGCAACCACCTGGCCCTCGCGCTCCACGACCAGCAGTCGGCTGTCGGGCGACTTGATGACCGCCAGCACGCCCTCGGGATCGGTCCGCTGCCCTTCGAGGATGTCCGCCTCGGTGGTCCAGCCGGCCCGGCTGTCGTCACCCCGGTAGGCCGACTCGATCAGCACGACGAGGGCATCCGCATCGGCGTCGGTGGCGTCGCGAAAGGTCAGTCCGGTGGCGGCGGTGTCCATGGTGCACAACTCCGATCAGGGCGCGGCTCAGGCAGAGACGAGGGTAACGCGGCCCCGGCGGCTAGGCTCCGGCCGCATGGTGCACGTACTGAGCAGCCGCATCCTGCTGCGCCCCATCGATCCCGACCGCTCCCGCGCCTTCTACGGCGAGCAACTGGGCCTGCCCGTCTACCGCGAGTTCGGCACAGGTCCGGAACGCGGAACCGTCTACTTCCTCGGCGGCGGCTTCCTGGAGGTCTCCGGCCGCTCGGACACCCCGCCCTCCCCCGCCGTACAGCTGTGGTTGCAGGTCGCGGACGCGGGCGCCGCGCACGAGGAGCTGCGGGCGAAGGGCGTCGAGATCGTGCGGCCGCCGGTGAGGGAGCCCTGGGGGCTGGTGGAGATGTGGCTCTCGGATCCGGACGGGACGCGGATCGTGGTCGTGGAGGTACCGGCGGATCATCCGCTGCGGTACCGCCCAGGGATGTAGGCCTACGGCGGCCAGGGCGCCCTTTCCCTGCCCCGATGGCCGGGGTCGCGGCCCGGGCTTAGCGTGCTGGGAGGGGAGCTTTCTGCGGAAGGAACGCCATGAAGCTCGACAGGCCGGTGACCGGCGGGCCCTGCTGGACCGAGCTCGGGACCAGTGATCTGGAGGCGGCCAAGCGGTTCTACTCGGACGTGTTCGGCTGGCGTCCGGAGACCGATCCCCGGCCGGAGGCGGGCGGTTACACGGTCGCGCACATCGGGGACGCGGCGGTCGCCGCGCTGACGCCGCTGTTCCAGGAGTCGCAGCCGGTGGCGTGGAACGTGTCGTTCGCGGTGGCGGACGCCGACGCGACGGCGGAGAAGGTGCGCGCGGCGGGCGGAACCCTGCTGATGGAGCCGATCGACGTGTTCGACATCGGGCGCTTCACGGTCGCCCTCGACCCGGGCGGCGCCGCGTTCCAGACCTGGCAGGCCCGCACCTTCCCCGGCGCCGGGCTGTTCAACGCGCCCGGCGCGCTGGGTTGGGTGGAGTTGCTGACGCGGGCGCCGGAGCGGGCGGAGAGCTTCTACACGACGGTGTTCGGCTGGACCGTCCGCCCCTCGGAGCACTACCCGCAATGGGGCATCGACGGCGCCGACTTCGGCGGCATGATGACGATGGACGCGAAGTTCCCACCGGAGGTACCTCCGCACTGGCTGCCGTACTTCGCCGTGGCCGACGTCGACGCCACCGCCGCGTCGGCTACGGAGGCGGGCGGCACGGTCCTGATGGAGCCGACGTCCATCGGCGACGTGCGGCGGATCGCGGTGCTGCGGGATCCGCAGGGGGCGATGTTCGGGGTGTATGCGGCGGGTGACGAGGACCACTGAGCCACCCACCCGCGTCCCGCCCTCAGGCCAGTCGCGTCACCGTCACCGTGTCGATCACCGGTGCGTACGCGGAGCGTTGACCGTACTGGTTCCTGGAGTGGCCGTCGTGGTCCGGGAGTTCGTCGGCGGTGAAGGTGACGGTGTTGGCGCCCTGGTCGAGGGTGACGGGGACGGAGAGGTCGTGGAAGTTGTTGAAGTGGAAGGTGGTGGGGAACAGGACGCGCTGCGGGGCGGCCCCGTTGACCGCGATGTCCGCGTGACGGCAGACCGGGTCCGGGTTGTAGTGGGTGGCGGGTGCCTGCTCGCCGTTGGAGTAGCGGATCGTGAGCACGTGACGGCCGGCCCGCTCCGCCTCCACGGTGAGTGTGAGCGTGTTCGCGGGGCCGGCGCCGATGCCTTCGACCGCCTTGCCGCCCGTGGCGAACGTGTACGCGCCGGTGACCCGGGCGGTGCCGGTCGTGGTGCCTTCCTCGGCCGGGTGCGTCGAGGTGGGGAGGAGGCCGCGTGAGGCGCCTACCTGGAGGCGGTCCAGGACGAGCTGGTCCGAGGTGCCGGTGACGGTGATCTTGTTGACGCCTGCCATGAGGAACAGGGGAACGGAGGATCGTTCAACAATACCCATGTCGCCTCCATCGACCATCCCCTCGTTCTCGCCGCCGACCATCCCCACGTTCTCCCCGTTGATCGTCAACTCGCCCTCCCCAGGACCGATTCGATCGACGGTCACAGCCGCCTCCCCGTCCTCCGCCGCGTGCACCCAGAAGGTGGCGGTGCCACCACGCGGCAGTACGACGACACCGGGACCGGACGCTCCGCGCTGCCCGTAGTCCACGCGAGCGCCACCGCCCAGCGCCGCGAACTCGGCGTCGTACAGCGCGGGCGCAGCCACCTGGTCGTCGCGCAGGGCGAGGTCGAGTCGGTCGATCACCGCGTCGCCCCTCGTGACGCCGAGGTCATGGTCCTGCGCGGCGAGGGTGATCGTGTGCGCGCCGGCGGTCAGCTCGGCCTGTGTGTCGGTGTGGCCCCACACCGCCCACTTGTAGCCGAGCGGCAGCCGGAGTTCCTGCGGGTGCCCGCCGTCGACGCGGAGGAAGACGTTGGTGGGGCCCTGCTCGCGCACCACGTCGGCCAGGTTGTAGGAGTTGGCGAAGACACTCACGTCGTACGTCCCGTCGTGCGGGACGTCCACGGAGAAGACGAGCACGCCGTCGGAGCCGGTGCGGAGTCCGCCCACGTGGTAGCCGGTCGAGCCGGCGAACTTGTCGACGTCGGACGGGGATCCCTCGGGCCCGTTCAGGGAGTGGCCGTCACCGATGTAGGCCGCGTCCTCCGCCTGGTACGAGCGCCGCCAGCCGACCGAAGGCGCCGGCGCCACCGCCCCGTTGCCACCCGGGGACAGGATCACCTGGTACGCCGACATCGCCTCCAGGCCGGTCAGACGCAGCGTCACTTTGCCGTCCATGACGGGGAGTTCGTGGTCGGCGAGCCGCAACGGCTGTGCGGAGGCGCCGACTTGGCCCGTCCAGGGGATCTCCAGGAGCCGCGCGTGGACGGTCGTACCGAAGACTTCGGGGTCGGCGTGCTCGAACACGACGTCCGCCGATCCGTCGGTGCCGCCGAGCAGCAGCCGTGCCTGCCGCTTGGCGCGATCGAGCGCTGCGACGCCCTGGAGCGTGTACTGGACGTTGGGGTGGGGCGCGGTGACCTGGACGGTGTTGCCCGTGAACTGTCCGTAGGCGTTGAACAGCCACCACTGGCCGTTGCCCTTGTTGGCCTCCACGACCGAGTCGTTGAGGTTGCCGTCGATGTTCCAGTACGCCATGTCGGCGTCGACCTTGGATTCCTCGATCGCGGCGATCCACTGGATCATCTGGCCCGGGACGGACAAGTGGTAGTTGTGGGCGTACTCGTTGAGGTTGACGGGGAGCGGCCCGATGCCCAACTCCCGCTCCAGTGCACGGTACTTGGCGACACTCGTGCGGATCTCGTCGGGCGAGGACAGCTCGTGCCAGGTGATGACGTCGGGCAGGACGTCCTCGGCCTCGGCGAACTCCAGGAAGCCCCTGATCTCGTCGTACAGGAGGCAGGTGTTGGGGCCGGCGATGCGGGCGCCGGGGTCGAGTTCCTTGATGAGGCGGCAGAGGTCCCGCCAGGCGGCGAAGTAGTGGGCCGGGTCGGTGCGCCAGGAGACCTGGTCGTAGCTCCACTCCTCCGTGCCGTACATGTTGCCCTCGGGCTCGTTGAACGGGACGTACACGACATGGGACTTGTACGCGCCGAGCGTCAGCACCTGCTCCACCTGGCGGCGGACGCGGGCCGTGAAGTCGGCGAGGCGCTCGGCTCCGGTGTCGCCGGGCCATTCGTAGGGGAAGCCGCGGTAGATGTCGGTCATGTAGACGTAGACGTCCTTGCCGCCCGCCTCGACGAAGGGGCGGAGGATCTCCAGGGCGTCGGCGCCCGGGTGCTGGGTGCCGTCCTGGGCCTTGGTGGAGACCGTGCGGACGTACATGCCCTCGACGGCGTTGCGGCTGGGGACGCCGTCGCCGTACAGGCCGTAGAGCGTGCCGCTCGCGCCTCCGTGGAAGGGGCCCGTGTCGGTGCCGAGGTCGACAGTGAGGATCTCGGGGGTGGAGGCTGCGGCTGCCACGGCATCAATTCCTTGTTCGACATTTCGTACGTCAGTCGGCGTCCCGAACCGGCTTGATCGAACGTAGGGAGATCACGCGACTCGCGTCAACGGTCCGTCGGCGCCCGTGTACGGCGGCTCAGACGCGCAGCATGCCCAGCCGGCCTTCCAGCTGGACCAGCAACTCGCCGAGCAGGGAGGCGAGTTCGCCCTGTCCGGGGGTGTCCAGGCCGGCGAGCACGGTCGTCTCGTAGGCAAGCTGCTCGGGCAGGATCGCGTCGACGAGGTCGCGGCCGGCGTCCGTGAGGCGGACGTGGGCGACGCGGCGGTCCCGGGTGTCGCCGCGGCGCTCGACAAGGCCGCGTTCGGTCAGCAGCTTGAGGCGCTTGGTGACGGCGGCGCCCGAGGAGAAGGTCTCCCGGGTCAGCTCGCTCGGCGTCAGCTCGTGCCCGGTGCGGCGGAGCGCGCCGAGCAGGTCGAACTCGGGGCGGCTGAGCCCGGCCCGGCGCAGCGGCGCGTCCTCGGCCTGCTGGAGCAGGGCGGCGCACCGGTTGATCCGGCCGATGATCTCCATCGGGCCGGTGTCGAGGTCGGGGTGCACGGCCTGCCACTGCCCGACGACGGCGGCGACGGTGTCGTGCCGGGCCGCTCCCGGAGCGGTGGGGCGGGCCGCGCCGTCCACCGGCCGTCCATTGGTTGCCGTCATCCCCGTACGCCCTCCGTCGTCCTGCCCGTGCGCCGATCCCCGGTCGGCCAGGAGTGCGACTCCCGGCGTCGTACCGTCGCGGCGAGCGTACGGTGTCCGGACTGTTCGGCGAGCACGACCCGCTCCTGCGGCAGGGCGCGCTGCCACCACTCGCCGGACGCGGCGTCGGCGGTGGCGCGCAGTTCGACCAGCGCGGCGGCGAGCGCTCGATGCGCGGAATCCAGGGTCCCGCGCGCGGGAGTCGGTTCCGCCAGCAGGCGCGCGGCCCGCTCACGGGCCCGTTCCACCCCGGCCAGCGCCTCCTCGATACGGTCGGTCGCACGCCGGTTGGTGACGACGGCCGCGGCGACGAGGCCCACCAGGGCGCCGACGAGAGTGTCGACGATCCGCTCGGTGATCAGCTCACCGGAGTGCTGTGTCCGGGCGAACTCCGTGATGAGCAGCGCCATCGGGGTCACACAGACGCTGCCGAGCCAGTAGTTGCGGGCGATCAGCGCCTCGGCGCCGAAGTTGAGGGCGAGGCAGCACAGCACGAGCGCCGCCGGGTGGGCGTGGGCGAGCGGGGCCACCGCGGCGAACACGAGCACCCCGGCGAGATTCCCGACGACCCGCTGCACTCCCCGGCCCCAGGTGAGGGTGATGTTGGCCTGGTAGAGCGAGGCGGCGGTGACGAGGGCCCAGTAGGGGCGGCCGACACCGAGCGCGAGGGAGGCGTATCCGGCGAGCGCGCAGCCGAGCGCCGTACGCAGCACGAGGGGGGTGAGCGGACCGAGCCTGGTCCACAACGGGCGCGCGGGGGCGGCCAGTTCGGCGTCCACACCGAGGAGTTCGTCTTCTCCGGCGCCTGCCGGGGCCTCGGTCTGCGGGACCGGTGCCCTGCCACGCAGTTCGCGGGCCCAGGCCCGCAGCCGCTCCGGGTCGGCGTCCCCGGGCGCGGCGAGCGCGACCTCGGCACGAACGAGGAGGCGTTCGAGGGCGCGTCGGGGCGCGGTACGGGTGCCGGTGGCGAGGAGGGACTGCCAGGCGGCGTGCACGGCGGCTGCGGCGGCGGCACGCGCGCGTGGATGGTCGTCGTCGGCACGCGCGCGTGCAGGGCTCTTTTCGGTGCCGTGTGCGGCGGCGTACGTGGCCACGGCGTTCAGGGCCTGGGCGGTGGCGCGGCGCTCGGGGCCGTAGGGGCGGACGAGGGCGGGGGCCATGCCGACGAGCCAGGCCCAGGCGCCCGCGGCGGTGGCCAGCGCGAGGTGGGCGGGGACCTGGCCGAGTGTCTGCGGTGCGAAGAGCGAGGCGGAGCTGATGAAGGTGAGGACCACGTTGCCGGGCGGGCCGATCCGGGTCGCGTCGCACAGGCCCTTCTGTACGGCGGCCAGGGCGGCGCCGACCGTGACCAGGACGAGGGCGTTCGTGGTGAGCGAGGCCGTGACCAGCGCGACGGCGAGACCGGCGATCATCCCGAGCACCACCCAGAGCAGGGCGCGGGCCCGGGCGGCGTACGGCTTGTTGTGGGCGTAGAGCGCGCACAAGGAGCCGGCCATCGTGTACATCGCCAGGTCGAGGTGGCCGAGGGCCAGCAGGGTCAGGTTGGGCGGGGCGACCGAGGCGACCACGCTGAGCGCGGGCTTGAACCAGATGTCCGAGGGCCGGCCGAGGCGCAGCACGCCGGTGAGCGGGAGGCGCCGGACGCGCGGGGTGGGGACGGGGGTCGCACTGCTCATGGGAACAAGCTTAGCAGGTGTTTTACTCGTGAAACATATCCACCAGGCAAGCCCCCACCGGGGCGCCACCGACCTGCCGCGCGCCGCCAAGTGCTCCCCGTGTACACCGTTGCGCTCGATTGCGCCCCGTGCGGCACGGGCATCCTGTGACCGAACGTCGACGGACAGCGACATCCGGGGCGGAACGGGGGACGCGCGTGCATGGTGGACCGGCTTCGTCCGGCTGGCTCCTGGTCGCGCTGTGCGCGGCGACCGGGGCCTACTGCCTGCTGCGGATGCGCAGCCCCGTCGAGGAACAGCGCCGGGCCGCGGGCGGCGAGGCGCTGATGGGCTTCGGCATGGCCGCGATGGCCGTACCGGCGGCGGTGTTCACCCCACCGGCGTGGGCGTGGCCCGGCTACGCGGCGGTGTTCGGCGCGGCGGCGCTGCGCGCCCTGTGGTCGGCGCGCAGGAGCCCGCACCACGTGCACCATCTGCTGGGCACCGCGGCCATGGTCTACATGGCGCTCGCGATGGCCGCCTCGCCCGCGCACCACCACGAACACGGCGACTCCGGAGTCCCGCTCGTGACGGGCGCGTTGCTCCTCTACTTCGTGGGATACGTACTGCTGTCGGGAATCCGGCTGGTGCCCCTCACCGGAACGGTGGGCGGCGGCGCGAGCGTCGGCTGGGGCGATCGGCCGGAGTTGGCGCGGGCCTGCCGGTTGTCGATGGGTATCGGCATGGTCGCGATGTTGCTGACGCTCTAGGCAGGGCCGACGCGGCGGTACGAAATCGTGGTCTGCGTCACTTTGCCGTGACAAGCCGTACCCCTGATCACTGCGGCGCTCATAGGGTGCTCCCATGATGGTCCCCGCAGCACTGTTGCTGCTCGGCGCCTTGGCCGCCGTTGTCGCCCCACGGCTGCTCGCCCGGGCCGACTGGCCGGACCATGAGCCGGTGCTCGCGCTGTGGGTGTGGCAGTGCGTGGTCGCCGCCGTACTCCTGTGCTGCGCCCTGTCGATGACGCTCAGCGCCGCCGCCGCGTGGCAGGCGGTGCGCGGCCATGTGTTCGCCAACGCCCCGCACGCGGTCGTGGACGCCTATCCCCTTGTGGCGAACGGGCCTTGGGCCGCCACCACCGCGGTGACCCTCGCGTGCGGCGGGGCGTGGACCGCGGCGATGCTGGTCCGCGAAGTCGTACGGGCCCGGGCACGGCGTCGGCTGCGGAGGGCCGAACTCCTGGTGCGCGCCCCGGTGTTGCCCGGCGAGGAGCCCGGTGCCGAGCCGCTGGTCATCCTGGAGGAGGAACGGCCGGACGCCTGGTGGATGTCCGGCGCCGCACCCCAACTGGTCATCACCACGGCCGCGTTGAGGCGCCTCAAGGGGCGGCAACTGGACTCGCTGCTCGCGCACGAGCAGGGGCACGCACAGGCCCGGCACGACTGGCTGCTGCACTGCTCGGGCGCCCTCGCGAACGGGTTTCCGCAGGTGCCGGTGTTCGCCGCGTTCCGGGACGAGATGCACCGGCTGGTCGAACTCTCCGCCGACGACATGGCCTCCCGGCGCTTCGGCCGGCTCACGACCGCGCTCGCTCTGGTCGAACTCAACGAGGACCGTGGGGTGTTCGGGCCGTGCCCCACCCCGCACGCCCATGTTCCGCAGCGGGTGAACCGGTTGCTCACTCCCCCGGACCGGCTCACGGCGATGCGCCGACTGGGCCTGACCGCGACGGCGGCGCTGGTGCCGGTGGTTCCGGTGCTGGTGGCATTCGTACCGGGGTTGCGGGCACTCGGCTGAGGAGAGGCCGAGGGACGACCGGGGAGGAGCCACGGAGGATGCCGCCCCGGAGCGGAGTTGGCTCCGCGCACCACGAGTCGGCGAGGATCGTTCCATGCACTACCCGCCCCACCCACCCCGCCCGACGCTCCGACAGACCACCATCACCCTCGCCCTGTGCTCCGCGCTGCTCCTCACCCTGGTCGCGGCAGAGTGGCACCCACTGATCGACGCAGACGAACGGATCGCCCGGACCACCCACCGCTGGGCGGTCGAGGACCACGGACTGACCCACACCTTCCGCATCCTGACGGACTGGGTCTGGGACCCACTGACCCTGCGCCTTGTGTGCGCGGCGGCCATGGCCTGGCTGGTGTGGCGCCGTTCGGCATGGTGGACGGCCCTATGGCTGGCGGCCACATGTGCGCTGGGCACACTGTTGCAACAGGCACTCAAGGCACTGGTCAACCGCCCCCGCCCGGTGTGGCCCGACCCCGTCGACTCGGCCCACTACGCCTCCTTCCCCTCCGGACACGCCATGACCGCCACGGTGGTCTGCGGCCTGCTGCTGTGGCTGCTCCACGACCACGGCGCCGGACGCGCTGTGTGGCGTACGGCCATAGCTCTGGCCGTGATCTCCGTGGCGGGTGTGGGGCTCACCCGTGTGTGGCTGGGTGTGCACTGGCCGTCGGATGTCCTGGGCGGGTGGCTCCTGGGGGCGCTCGTGGTGGCGGTGGCCGTCGGGGCGTACGAACGGTGGCGGGTGTGAGCGCGGGCGGGCGGCGGCATCGGTATGTCGGTCCGGCGGAGTTGCTGACTGCCGTGCGGCCGGGTGCGGAGGGCCGGGTCGTACGGTCGGCCGGGGATCTGAACGCCTGGCTGGGCGGACGAGAGCAGGCCGAGCTGGCCGAACCCTTCACCTTCGTCGTCGATCTGGACGGACTGCTGCGGCTGGCACCCCGCCGGAGTGAGCATGTGGCGTGTGCCGGGGGCGCCGATGTGCTGGGTGCGGGCGAGATGGGATTCGAGCAGGCGGCCGGGCTCTGGGTCGTCCGGGAGGTCAGCAACCAGTCCACCGGCTACTGCCCGCACCTCGACTCGTGGTCTGCGGTGGCACGCGCACTCGACCTGGCCGGTATTGACCGTCCCCCGGGTTTCACGCACGCCGTGGTGTTCCGGCGCTGTGAAACATGCCGGGAGATCAACATCGTGCGCGAGGGCGATTTCGTCTGCGTGTTCTGCGGAAGCGACCTTCCCGCCGACTGGAATGTGGCTGCGTAGGATCACCGCATGAATGCCGTCCTCTTCGACTTCTCCGGAACCCTCTTCCGCATCGAGTCCACCGAGTCCTGGCTGCGTGCCGTGTTGCGTGAGACCGGGATCGCGCTGCCCGAACCGGAGTTGGTCGAGGCGGCGCGGGCGCTGGAGTCGGCGGGGGCGATGCCGGGTGGGGCACAACCGGAGCAACTGCCCGAGGAGATCGCCGAGATGTGGGCGATCCGGGACGAGAGTTCCGCGCTGCACCGGGCCGCGTACACCGGCGTCTCACGTCAAGTCCCGCTCCCCGACCCGGCGTTGCACGACGCGCTGTACGACCGGCACATGACGCCGGCCGCGTGGACGCCGTACCCGGACACGGAGGACGTGTTGCGGACCCTGCACGAGCGCGGGATCGGCGTGGGTGTGGTCAGCAACATCGGCTGGGATCTGCGGCCGGTGTTCCGCGCGCACGGACTCGACCCGTACGTGGACGCGTACGTCCTGTCGTACGAACACGGCATCCAGAAGCCGGACCCACGGCTGTTCAGCGTCGCCTGCGAGGCCCTCGGCGTCGATCCGAAGGACGTGCTGATGGTCGGTGACGACCTGCGGGCGGACGGCGGAGCGACGGCTCTGGGATGCGGGGTGCACTTCGTGGACCACCGGCCGGTGACGGAGCGGCCGGACGCTCTGCGACCGGTCCTTGAGCTGGCCGGGCGGGGACAGGGCGGGCCTCGGGGCTGACCCGGTCAGTACACGGGATCGTCCTCGGAACAGCGAGCGGGAGCATCCCGGGTCAATCGTCAATTACAGATTGACGATTGGGGATCGTCAATTTAAAGTTGACGCATGAGCCCACTCGACATCAGCCTCGCCGACCTGATCGCCCGCCTCGACGAGGAGCTCCCCGGAGCCAACGAACTGACCCGCATCAGCGAAGCGCGACTGCGTGCCCAGACCCTGTCCGACCTCGGTGACCAGCTCATCGACCACTACGTGAGCAAGGCCAAGCAGGTCGGCGCGTCATGGACCGAGATCGGCGACGCCATCGGGGTGTCCAAGCAGGCCGCCCAACAACGCCACGCACCCGGCCCGTTCGAGCGGTACACCAACCTCAACCGGCACAGCATCGTGCTCGCACAGGAGGCCGCGCGCACGCACAAGAACGACTCCATCGGCACCGAACACCTCCTGCTCGGCCTGCTCGGCGAACCGAAGGGCCTGGCGTACAAGGTGCTGATGGCGAAGACCGAGTCGGAGCAGCGCGTCCGCGACGCGATCGAGGAAGCGCTGCCGCCGGCCGGCGAGAAGGCGCTGCGGGGTCACATCGCGTTCCGGCCGGAGAGCAAGGAGGCCATCGAGCAGGCCCGCCGCGCGGCGGCCGACCTCGGCCACGACTGGGTCGGCACGGAACACACGCTGCTGGGCCTGATCCGCGTCGAGGAGAGCCCGGCCGCACGGATCCTGCGCAACCTCGGCTTCACGCCGGACGAGCTGCAGGAGGCGGTCGAGGCCGAGATCGCCAACAGGCTTGCCGGGCGCAGCAAGTAGCGACGAAGCGGTCAGCCGTTAAGTCGTTCAGCAGCGACGCGGCAGAACGAATCGATCGGCGGCCGTGCCGGACCGGGCCGACACGACCTCCCCACCCGTCAACGCACGCCGACGTATGTCAACTCACCCGACTCAGCTCTGATAGCCCTCCACCTCGGACTCCGGCCGCACCCGCGCCTCGTCCGGGTTCTCCCCGAACTCCGCCTTGGCGCGACGCTGGCGCAACAGGTCCCAGCACTGGTCGAGTTCGCGTTCCAGTTGCCCGAGCCTCTGATGTTCCGTGGCGCTGTCGATCGCGCCGGACGCGACGGCCTCCCGGAGCTTGCGCTCGTCGTCGACCATCTCGTTGATCCGCGCGAAGATCTGCTGGTCCTGCTCCATACCCGTGCGCCTCCTCGGCTCGACACCCGTGCCCACTCTAGGGACGGTTCACGTGCCGTGCGACAGATGTGCGAGAAGGCGGCGCCGAGCGCCGGGTCAAAAGTCGCCCAGGGAAACCATTGGGCTGAAAAGGAGCCGCCCGCCTGAGACGATCCCCCGTGTCGCCCCAGACGGACGGCAACATGCGCCAGGCCCCCTCGACGGGAGACCCGGACGTCCTGAGTATAGTTGGCTGATAGCCAGTCAACGCAGGAGTTACAGCATGTCCCCGCGCAGCGCCTCGGTCAATGAAGAGTTGCGCAGGCGTTCCCGGGAACGGCTCCTGCACGCGGCCGTGGAACTGGTCGGTGAGCGCGGTTACGAGGCCACGACCTTGGGCGACATCGCGGACCGGGCCGGTTCGGCGCGCGGACTGGTGTCGTACTACTTCCCCGGAAAACGCCAGCTCGTCCAGTCCGCCGTGCACCGGCTGATGCACCGCACGCTGGAGGAGGCCCTGGAGCGCGAGCCCCGGACCGACGACGGGCGGGAGCGGATGGCACGGGCCATCGACGCGATCCTGGGCCTCGCGCACGACCGGCCCGTGCTGATGCGCCAGCACATGGCGGGACTCCTCCAGGGCGAGGGCTTCGTCTCGTGCCCGGAGCAGCGGCGCCTGTCCCAACTCCTCGGCGACACCATCGCGCGGTACGGATCGGGGAACGTCCCCTCCGACTACCCCATGCTGCGCGCACTGCTCATGGGCGCGGTCTACGCGGCGCTCGTACCCGGGGTGCCGATGGCGATCCCGGTGCTGCGCACGGAGTTGTTCGAACGGTACGGGCTCGACTGGGAGTTGGGGATCCCGCCGGAGGCCGGAGCGCGGGTCGGAGCGGTCGACACGGACCTGTCGCGGTTCTTCGCGACGGACGACAGGTCCACGCCCGCACCCCTGCCCACACCTCTGCCCACACCCCAACGCCCGGCCGACGACCGCCCGACCGAGCCCTCCGACGCGTAACGGCCTTGCTCAGCGCCGGGCATGACGGGGCGTCAGAAACCCCGCGTCCCGCGCCTGCGAGATGAGCCGAAGGGACCGGCGCCGACTGTGCCCGGTCGCGCACATCACCGCGAGGACGGGATCGACGCCCTCCTCCTGCGCGGCGCGGTACTCCTGCGCGATCTGCCACCGCCCCTCGATGCCACGCGGCCAGGCCGGCCGCGCCCGGCGCGCCCCGCCCGACTCCGCATCCTCCCCCGTCTCCGGCGACTCCAGCCCGCACGCCTCGAAGAGCGGACCCTCGATCCAGTCGGCCAGCACCGTCAAGTCGTCGAGGGACAGGGCGGGTTGGGCCCGTACGTCCTCCACGGAGAGCTGTTGCTCGGACACCACGGCGAGCGCGTCGACCCGGGCACCGTCGGGGAAGGCCAGCCGGACGTGGAACCACGAGGTGGCACCGTCGTGCTCCTGAACTTCCCACGCGGGCCACACGGACACCGCACCGTCCGCCGGGGAGCGATCGGAAAGATTAACAAAGGATGCTTCTAGCACATACGCAACGTAACCGCATGATCACATTCCATACGAACGGACACGCGCGCCCCGACGCGTACGGATGCGTTCGGCACCCTGTCAGCGGAGCACCGGTGGTGCGATCCTGGAGGTGTCAGTGGTCTGGCGAATCAGCGTTCTCCTGCGTGCCTGACGGGTGAGGAGTTCCGCCGTGCTGCGTGTCGCCGTCGTCGGCTCCGGGCCGAGCGGGGTCTACACCGCCCAGAGTCTGGTCCAGTTGGAGCCCGGGGTACTGGTCGACGTCCTGGACCGACTGCCGTGCCCGTACGGTCTGGTGCGCTACGGCGTGGCGCCGGACCACGAGAAGATCAAGTCGCTGCAGAACAATCTGCGCGCGGTCCTGGAGCACGGGCGGGTGCGGTTCCTCGGCGGGGTGCTCGTGGGCCCCGGCGGACTGCCGGCCGCGCGGCTGCGGGAGCTGTACGACGCGGTCGTGTACTGCGTGGGCGCCGCCACCGACCGCCACCTGGGGATTCCCGGCGAGGAGTTGCCGGGCAGCTGGTCGGCGACCGAGTTCGTCTCCTGGTACAGCGCCCACCCGGACTCCACCGCCGACGGCTTCGTGCTCGGCGCGCGTGCGGCCGTCGTCATCGGCGTGGGCAATGTCGCCGTGGACGTCACGCGGATACTGGCGCGCGGTACGGCCGAGCTGAGCCGCACCGACATCCCGCAGGCGGCGCTCACCGCGCTGGCCGCGAGCGGGGTGACGGACATCCACATGGTCGGGCGGCGCGGCCCCTCGCAGGCCCGCTTCACCACCAAGGAGCTGCGCGAACTGGGCGGCCTCCCGGACACCGAAGTGACCGTGGATCCGGCCGAGTTGGCACTCGACCCGGGCTGCCTCGACCTCGCCGCCCTGCCCGCGGGCCAACGCCGAAACGTGGAGGCGCTCCGCACCTGGGCGCACCCGCCCACCCGTGACACCGCACGCCGTATCCACCTCCGCTTCTTCCTCCGCCCCGTCGAACTCCTCGCCGACGCGGGGCACGTGGGCGCGGTCCGCTTCGAGCGCACCGCGCCGGACGGACAGGGCGGAGTGGTCGGTACGGGTCAATTCGAGGAGATCGAGGCGCAGTTGGTGCTGCGCTCGGTGGGCTATCGCGGGGTGCCGCTGGACGGGCTGCCGTTCGACGCCGCGCACGGCACCGTGCCGCACCTGGCGGGCCGGGTCGTACGCGAAGGACGGACCGTGCCCGGCGAGTACGTGGCCGGCTGGATCAAGCGGGGCCCGACCGGTGTCATCGGCACCAACCGCCCGGACGCCAAGGAGACGGTGACGTCCCTGCTCGCGGACGCCTCCACGCTCGTGGCGAAGGAGCTGTCCGAAGATCCGCTCGCCGTGCTGCGTGCGGAGGGTATCGAGCCGGTCGAGTGGGTCGGGTGGGAGGCCATCGAGCGGGCCGAGGCGGAGTTGGGGGCCTCGCTCGGGCGGGGTGGTGTGGTCAAACTGCCTGACTGGGACGCCCTGCTGGCGGCGGTACGTGGGACACACACATAACGGCGTGAGGGGCGCACACATAGCAGCTGGGCATGACACACAGCGGCAACAACCCAGAAATCAACAAACTGTTCAAGGCGCCTACGGTCTCGTTCTGTTCGCATGTTCCCTCCCCCTTTCTCCCTCTCCGCCGCTCAGGAGTGCCCATGGCCACGACCACACCCGTGCATCCCGTCGACGAGGTCCCACCCGTACGACAACTGGCCGCCTTCGGGCTCCAGCACGTGCTCGCGATGTACGCGGGCGCGGTCGCGGTGCCGCTGATCGTGGGCGGGGCGATGAAGCTGTCGGCCGCCGATCTGGCGTATCTGATCACCGCGGACCTGCTGGTGTGCGGCATAGCCACGCTCATCCAGTGCATAGGTTTCTGGCGGTTCGGCGTGCGGCTGCCGATCATGCAGGGCTGTACGTTCGCCGCGGTGTCGCCGATGGTGCTGATCGGTACGACGGGTGGCGGACTGCCCGCGATCTACGGGTCCGTGATCATCGCGGGGCTCGCGATCGCGCTGCTGGCCCCCGTCTTCGGCAGGCTGCTGCGCTTCTTCCCGCCGCTGGTCACCGGTACGGTGATCCTGATCATCGGCCTGTCGCTGCTGCCGGCGGCGGGCAACTGGGCGGCCGGCGGGCAGGGTTCCAAGGACTTCGGTGAACCCAAGAACATCGCTCTCGCCGCGTTCGTCCTCGCGGTCGTCCTCGGTGTGCAGCGGTTCGCACCGGCTTTCCTCAGCCGGATCGCGGTACTGATCGGCATGGCCGTGGGGCTCGTGGCCGCGGTGGTGTTCGGGTTCACCGACTTCAGCGGGGTCGGGGACGCCGACTGGGTCGGCATCAGCACGCCTTTCCATTTTGGTACGCCCACCTTCCACGCCTCGGCGATCGTGTCGATGCTGGTGGTGGCGCTGGTGACGATGACCGAGACGACCGGTGACCTGATCGCGGTCGGCGAGATGACCGACCGCAAGATAGAGCCGCGCTCGCTGGCGGACGGACTGCGTGCCGACGGCCTCTCCACCGTTCTCGGCGGCATCTTCAACACCTTCCCGTACACGGCGTACGCCCAGAACGTCGGCCTCGTCGGCATGACCCGGGTCCGCAGCCGCTGGGTCGTAGCCGTCGCCGGCGGCATCCTCGTCGTCCTCGGCCTGCTGCCCAAGCTCGGCGCGGTCGTCGCCGCGATACCGGCGCCGGTGCTCGGCGGCGCGGGCCTGGTCATGTTCGGCACGGTCGCCGCGAGCGGTCTGCGCACCCTGACCCAGGTCGACTTCAAGGACAACCACAACCTCACCGTCGTCGCCGTCTCGGTGGCCGTGGGCGTGCTCCCGGTCGGGGTGCCGACGATCTACGCGCAGTTCCCCGACTGGTTCCAGACGGTGATGAACAGCGGCATCAGCGCGGGCTGCCTGACGGCGATCGTGCTGAACCTGCTCTTCAACCACCTTCCGGCGAAGGGGAGTTCACCCGTGACCGCCCCGTCCGCCGCCGTGCAAGAGCCGGCCGCCTAGCGCAGCAGTCCGGCGGGGACCGTCGCGGCCAACACCCCGTACCCCGCCGGATTCAGATGCAGCCAGTCCCCGACCTGGAGGGCCGGGAGCAAGCGGCGCGGGTCGGCGGGGTCGCGTACGGCGCGGTCGAAGTCGAGGACCGCGTCGAAGCAACCGGCCGTGCGGATCCAGGAGTTGACCACCTGGCGGGAGGACTCGCGTTCGCCCGCCGGGTCGTCGTAGGTGTTGCCGCCGAAGGGGAGCAGGGTCGCGCCGTAGACGCGGATGCCCTGGGCGTGGGCGCGGACTACGATCTGGCCGTAGGCGGCCAACAGGTCTTCCGTGACCCGGTGTTGGGCGGCGGAGGTCGCGTCCGCGGTGCCGATGTCGTTGACGCCCTCGAAGACGATGAGGCGGGTGACTCCGCTGCGGGAGAGGACATCGCGGTCGAGGCGGGCGAGGACGTTGGGGCCGAGGCCGTCGTTGAGGACGCGGTTCCCGCCGGCGGCCTGGTTCAGGATCGCCACGGCGGCGGTGTCGGGGTGGGCGCGGAGCCGGTCGTAGAGCTGGTCCGGCCAGCGGTTGTTGGCGTTGGTCGTGGAGCCCCGGCCGTCGGTGAGCGAGTCGCCCAGGATCGCTACGGCCGTGGTGGCGCGCGGGGCCAGGACCTCCACGTCGCTCAGCAGATACCAGTGGTCGACCGGGGTCGCCCCGGGCAGCAGGTCCTGGTCCTCGGTGTGGTCGCCGGTGCGGAGGTACGACGTCGTGCGCGAGCCAGGGTGCGAGGTGAGCGCGAGCGAGGGCTGGCCCGTCGCCAGGTAGGTCGTCACGGTGAGGACGGACGCGGGGCGCAGGTCCAAGTCCAGTGGGTCGGAGACCAGTTGGGCGCCCACGGGGACGATCGCCGATCTGCGTCCGGCGAAGGTGACCGGTCTGCTGCTGCCGGGCACGATCGCGCTCGCTCCCGCCCTGCCGTCCTGCGGGAGGGCCAGTGTCACGGCGGTGAGCGGGAGCGGTGTGTCGCCGTAGGCGTTGGAGAAGCGCAGGCGAAGCTTCCGGCCGCCGGTGGTGACGCGGAGCGTCTGGCGCAGGGTGGTGTCGACCAGGACCGACTTGGTTCCGGTGAAGGGTGCGGGTGGGAGGTTGCCGGGCTCGGTGAGTTGAGGCATCGCCGTCCAGGTGGTCACCCAGTGCGCGACAGCAGGCACCGAACTCCCGTTGGCGCGTGCGGGGTTGGTGGCGACAAGGGCCGACAGCGCTGTGGTTGTGGTGGCGACGATCGCCGTCCGTCTCGTTGGCTGCACAGAACCGGCCTTCCTCGGCGGGGAGTTGGGGGCGAGGGTGCGCGCCGGAGTTGACGGGTGCGCACCCTGGACGGGGTCAACCGACCGTGCAGGCCGTCCCGTTGAGCGCGTAGGCCGTCGGCGCCGCGCTGTTGCCGGTGTGGTTCGCCTGGTAGCCGATGGTCACGCTCGCGTTGGGGGCGATCGTGCCGTCGTACGACGCGTTGGTGGCCGTCACCGTGCCGGAGGCCGGTGTGTAGGTGGCGCCCCAGCCGTTGGTGATGGTCTGGCCGGTGGGCAGGGTGAAGCCGAGCTGCCAGCCGTTGACCGTGCTGGTGCCGGTGTTGGTGAGGGTCACGGAGGCGGTGAGGCCGGTGTTCCAGGCACTGGTCGTGACGGTCACCTTGCAGGGGCCGGTCGAGGGAGGGGGCGTGGTGCCGTCGCCGCTCAGGCCGAAGAAGGTGAGGACGCGGGCGCCCATGCCGTAGGTGTACAGGTTGTGGGTGGCGCCCTGGAGGCTGATCGCCTCGACGGGGGCCCGGTCACCGGTGGCGCCGTAGCGGGTGCGGGTCCAGCCGGTCGCCGGGGAGTCGGTGGCGGCCGGGGTCTGGCTGACGCCCAGCACGTTCGTCCACTGTTTGGTCTCCTCGCCGAAGTTGGGGTAGCGCAGGATGTCGTCCGCGGTGCCGTGCCACAGCTGCATGCGGGGGCGGGGGCCGGTGTAGCCGGGGTCGGCGCCCCGGACCAAGTCGCCCCATTGCTGCGGGGTTTGGACGACCGTGCCGTTCGCGCAGGCCGTGTTCCACTCGGAGCCGTCGGTGGTGGCGAAGCAGCCGAACGGTACGCCGGCGAAGGCGGCGCCCGCCGCGAACACGTCGGGGTAGTCGCCGAGCAGGACGTTCGTCATCATCGCGCCGGAGGAGATGCCCAGGGCGAAGACGCGGGAGGTGTCGGCGGAGTAGGTCGCGGTCACCCAGTCGACCATGGACTTGATGCCGACCGGGTCGCTGCCGCCGTCGCGGTGCAGGGCCTGGGGCGAGGAGACGTCGAAGCACTTGCTGGCGCGGGTGACCGACGGGTAGACGACGATGAAGCCCAACTGGTCGGCCAGCGAGGCGTATTCGGTGCCGGAGTACATCGCCGGGCCCGATCCCCCGCAGTAGTGCACGGCCACGACGATCGCCGGGTGCGCGGTGACGGCGGCCGGGACATACACGTACATCTGCAGGTTGCTGGGGTTGGTGCCGAAGCCGGTGACCTCGGTGAGGGTGGCGGTGGGGACGGCCTCTGCGCGGGCGGCGGCCGGGGGTGCCATGAGGGTCAGGGCCGCGAGTAAGGGCACCAGTGCTCCGAAGAGGGCGACGAGTACCGAACGCGGCGGTTTTCTCGATGACTTGAGGGTGTCGGCGGCTGTGGGGCGCACGTCATCGTCCCTTCCTGATCGCGGCTCGTGCGGCATCTTTCGGGGAGAACAATCGGCATCGTGACATGGACATGGGTGCCATGGAAGCGCTCCCACGCTTCGAATAGTTTCTGCACAAGCGTTGACTAGAAAGCGCTTGCACCCTACGTTCCGTTCAGAAGTGTGACCGCGCGATCCTTCATGGTGCACATCGTTCACGTACACGATCACTCCATCCCCTCGAAGGGACGCACCCGCATGCGTACTCGAAGATCAGCTCTGGCGGCGACCGCTCTCGCCGTAGCGGCTGCGCTCGCGCTCCCCCAGTCCGCGTCGGCGGCCGACTCCTCGCCGGTCGGTTTCGGTGCCGGGACGACCGGTGGCGGTAGCGCCGCGGCGGTCACGGTGTCGACGCTGGACGCCTTCAAGTCGGCTGTCACCGGCAGCAGTTCGAAGGTGGTCAAGGTCAACGGCCTGATCTCGCTGAGCGGTCAGGTCGACATCGGGTCCAACACGACGGTCCTGGGCGTCGGTTCGGCGTCCGGGTTCACCGGTGGCGGGCTGCGCCTGAAGAAGGTGACGAACGTCGTCGTCCGCAACCTCAACATCAGCAAGCCGGTCGCGCCGGCCGACGGCATCACGGTGCAGGCGTCGACGAAGGTGTGGATCGACCACAACGCCTTCTCGTCCGACCTCGACCACGGCAAGGACTACTACGACGGCCTGCTCGACATCAGCCACGCCTCCGACTACGTCACCGTCTCCTGGAACACCTTCAAGAACCACTACAAGGGCTCGCTCGTCGGCCACAGCGACAACAACGCGAGCGAGGACACCGGGCATCTGCGGGTGACGTACCACCACAACTGGTTCGACCAGGTCAACTCCCGCATCCCCAGCCTGCGTTTCGGCACCGGGCACTTCTACGACAACTACGTCGTCGGCGCCGAGACCGCCGTGCACTCGCGCATGGGCGCCCAGATGTTCGTCCAGAACAACGTCTTCCGGGACACGGAGGTCGCCGTCACGACGAACCGGGACAGCGACGTGGACGGTTACGCCAACCTCAGCGGCAACGACCTCGGTGGAGCCGCCACCGAGATCTCGCAGGTCGGCACGTTCACCAGCCCGCCGTACAGCTACACCGCCGAGCCCGCCTCGACCGTCGTCGCCTCGGTGACGTCCGGCGCGGGCACCGGAAAGCTCTGACCACTCCCCCACCTCGGAGAAGGAATCGGGACATGACTTCTTCCGTACGACCACGCGTACTGACCGGCGGACTGGCCGCCTTCGGCCTCTCCGTTGGCATGATCATGGCATCCGGCACGCTCTCGCCGGCCAGTGCCGCGACCTGGCCCACCGCTAGCGGCAGTCAGGCGGTGACCTCGACGATCTCGGTCTCCGGCACCAAGGACTACGGGATGCTGCGCCTGTACGGCAGCGGTGACCTGGGCACGGGCAGCCAGGACGAGGACCAGGGCCCCATCCTGGAGCTCGCCGCCGGTGCCGTCGTCAAGAACGTCATCATCGGCTCGCCCGCCGCCGACGGCATCCACTGCCTGGGCAGTTGCACGCTGCAGAACGTCTGGTGGGAGGACGTCGGCGAGGACGCGGCGACCTTCCTCGGCTCCTCGTCGTCCAACGTGTACACCGTCTCCGGCGGTGGCGCGAAGGAGGCCAGCGACAAGGTGTTCCAGTTCAACGGCGCCGGGACGCTCAACGTCTCCAACTTCGCGGCGCAGACCTTCGGTACGTTCGTCCGCTCGTGCGGCAACTGCAAGACGCAGTACAAGCGCACGATCAACCTCAACACCATCGAGGCGACCTACAAGGGCAGCCGGATCGTCGGTATCAACACCAACTACGGCGACAGCGCGACCCTGAAGGCGATCACGATCGTCGGGGACACCAGCAAGAAGATGATCCCCTGCCAGAAGTACATCGGGAACAACACGGGCGCGGAACCGACGACCAACGGCACGGGCGCGGACGGGACTTACTGCAAGTACGCGTCCTCGGACATCACGTACAAGTGAGCCCGACCCGGTGACGGCGGCCGTACGAAGCGTCTCCGCACGACGCTTCGCACGGCCGCTCCGGCTACGCCGGGTTCCCCAGCGTCGCCGCGATCAACTCCCGCCGATGACGGGTGTATTCGGTGCGCAGGGCGGGGCCCGGCCAGTCGGTGGGCAGGAGTTCGGGGGGCAGGACCGGGTCGGCGAGCAAGTGGCGTACGGCGGCGGCCAGTACGGTGAATCGGTCGGCCGGGCGGTCCGCGGTGGCGGTGATCTGGGCGAGCAGGGCCTCGGCCGTCTTCGCCCAGGCGTCAAGTGGCCATAGATTCATGGCCAGTTCGCGGGCGGGCTCCTCGGGGCGGGTGGTGAAGTGCCGGGCCACCGCGCCGAGTTCGTCCGGTCGGGGCCGTAGCAGATTGGCCGGGCGGAGCCAGACTCCCTCGCGGAGTTCCGCGAGCCGGAGGGCGGTCAACTTGCCGCGCAGGTCGGCTCGTTCGGCGGGGCCGCGGCCGGTCGCGGTGACGACGGTCATCTCCCAGTCCCCGTCCCAGGGGCGGGTCTCGGGGTGTACGGCGGCGTCCTGGCGGCGCTGGCGTTCCAGCAGGCGGTCACTGAGCCGGTAGACCGCGTCCGTGGTGCGCAGATCGCCGGCGGCCACCATCCGGCTGAGCGCGGCCCGCAGGGTGGAGCCGGCGACGCCGAGGGGTTCGACGGCACGGAGCAGATCCCGCACCGGCAGCTCGGGCGGATGCGTGCCCAGCAGCAGGCTGAGGACGACCGACCGCGCGGACAGCGGGCGCAGGTCCACCTCGCCGGGCCCTTCTGACACGTTCATCCGCATGGCCTCGTACTCTACGTGGCCGTTCTCGTGTTACATCATTGATGCGGTCGCATCAATAGTGCAACACTGGCCGTATGGCCCAGACACTCGCGCACATACCGCCGCTGCCGCGGAACGCCACGCACGACGTCACCAACCAGCCCCCGCCCCTGACCCCGTACGACGCCTCCGAAGACGCGGCCCTGCTCGACGGGCTGCGCCGGGAGGGTGCCGGCTGGGCCGAGGAGGACGTGCGGCGGCTCGGTCGGGCGGCGGGCAGCGCGGAGGCGCAGGAGTGGGGTGAGCAGGCCAACCGGCACGAGCCGGAGCTGCGTACGCACGACCGCTACGGCAACCGGATCGACGAGGTCGAGTTCCACCCGTCCTGGCACCGGCTGATGGGCGTCGCCGTGGCCGAGGGGCTGGCCGGAGCGCCCTGGGCGGACGAGCGTCCCGGCGCCCATGTGGCCCGTACCGCACGGGGGTTGGTGTGGGGACACACCGATGCCGGGCACGGCTGCCCGACGTCGATGACGTACGCCGCCGTCCCGGCCCTGCGCGCCCAGCCCGAACTGGCCGCCGTCTACGAGCCGTTGCTGACGAGTCGGGTGTACGACCCGGTCCTGCGCGTGCCCACCGAGAAGCGCGGGCTGTTGGCCGGGATGGGAATGACGGAGAAGCAGGGCGGCTCCGACGTCCGCACCAACACCACAACAGCCGCCCCCACCGCCGAACCCGGTGTGTACACACTGCGCGGCCACAAGTGGTTCACGTCGGCGCCGATGTGCGACGTGTTCCTCGTGCTGGCACAGGCGCCTGACGGACTGTCATGCTTCCTGGTGCCGCGAGTGTTGCCCGACGGCAGCCGGAACACGTTCCGTATCCAGCGGCTGAAGGACAAGCTGGGCAACCGTTCCAACGCGTCCTCGGAACCCGAGTTCGACGGGACCGTCGCCTGGCTGGTCGGGCCCGAGGGGCGCGGCGTCAAGACCATCATCGAGATGGTCAACTGCACCCGCCTGGACTGCGTGATGATGTCGGCAACTCTCATGCGCAAGACGCTCGTCGAGGCGGGTCACCATGTGCGGCACCGGTCCGCGTTCGGCGCGCGGCTGCTCGAACAGCCGCTGATGCGCAACGTGTTGGCCGATCTGGCGCTGGAGTCGGAGGCCGCCACGACGCTCACGCTACGGCTCGCGGGTGCGGCCGACCGCGCGGTGCGCGGGGACGGCGCCGAGTCGGCGTTCCGCCGGATCGCCACCGCCGTCGGCAAGTACTGGGTCACCAAGCGCGGCCCGGCCTTCACGGCGGAGGCCCTGGAGTGCCTCGGCGGCAACGGCTACGTCGAGGACTCGGGCATGCCCCGCCACTACCGCGAGGCGCCCCTCCTCTCCATCTGGGAGGGCTCGGGGAACGTCAACGCCCTTGACGTACTACGGGCGTTGAGCCGGGACCCCGGCCCGGCGGAGGCGCTGTTCGCCGAACTCGCACTGGCGCAGGGCGCGGACGCCCGCCTGGACACGGCCGTGAGTCGGCTGAAGACCGGGTTGAGCACGGCTACCGAGACCGGCGCCCGCCGCCTGGTGGAGCAGATGGCCCTCGCCCTCCAGGCCTCCCTCCTGGTTCGGCACGCCCCCGCCGCGGTCGCCGACGCCTTCTGCGCGAGCCGGCTGGGCGGCGACTGGGGGCACGCCTTCGGCACCCTCCCTGACTCGGCCGACCTCGACACGATCCTGGCCCGCGCGCTGCCCGAAGAAGACTGACCCTCGGTCACCCCCCGATTCCGCTTCGTTGTCAGTGGCGTGGTGCAGACTCGCGATCAGTTGGCACTGCGCCTGGGGAGGACAACGTGTTCACGGGGATCGACGAGGTCGACTGGGCCTCACTGCGCCATGCGTACGGCAGTGCCGAGGACGTGCCCGGACTGCTCTGGGGACTGGCCTCCACGGACCCCGTCGAGCGGGCGGGCGCGCTCGACGGGATGTACGGCGCGGTGCACCACCAGGGGATCGTGTACGACTCGACGCTCGCCTGCGTTCCGTTTCTGTTCGCGCTCGCCGCCTGCGAAGAGGTCGCGGACCGGGGCGGATTGGTGGAACTTCTGGTCGGCATCGGACGCGGACACGCACCGGAGGAGACCGCGGAAGCGGGTGACGGGTCCGGGGCGGCGGACGCAGCCGTCCGCGCAGGCGCCGAGGTCTTCGCCGTGCTCCTCGGGGACCGGGACACCGACGTACGCCGGGCGGCGGCCGAAGCGCTCGTCCGATTCCTCGACCAACCCGCGCGCGTGCTGGGCCTGTTGCGGCAGCGGATCACGGTGGAGCGCGATGATCGGGTCCTGCTCGCCCTCACCGAGAGCGTGGGACTGTTCGTAAGGCAGCATCCGGCCCACGCCCCCGAGGCGCTGGACATCCTGCTGATGCTCGGCACTCCGCCGTACGACCCCGGTCTACGGCTCGCCGCGCTCGGCCAACTCGCGGGCTGCGCACCCGATCTGCTCCCCGCCGACCTGGTACCGACCGTCGTCGAGCTGCTCGGTGAGCGGTCCGAGCAGCGCCGTTCGGGCCGCTTGACCCGGGACGATCCCGACGGTCCGGACCCGGACACGCTCGCGGGACGGTTACGGCGACTGCGGCCCTCGGACGAGGAGGGCGCGCTGCTGCTGCGCACGCTGCACACCGCGCTCGGCGGGCGCGTGAGCGACCGGATCGCCCTGCTGGAAGGGCAGTTGACCAGCCCGGACGCGGCCGACCGGTGCAACGGGGTGTGGCTGTCGGCAGGGTTGTTCCGCGAGTGGCGGGCCGACTACGCGGCGCCGGTCGAACTGATCGGGAAGCAACTGAACGCGGGGGCACGGCCGTTGCTCGGTACGGCGGTGTCGGACCGGTTGCGCGACGCGGCGGTGTCGGTCCTGGGCGATCTCTTCCACCTGGCCGCGCCTGCCGCCGACCACCTCAACACGCTGGTGATCGCACGCCCCGACCTGTGGGTGCAGCGTTGGGAACGCCGGACGCCGACCCTGGGCGGTCCGCTCAAGGCCCTTGCCCACAGCGGCGATCCACGGGCGACACCGGTGCTGGCCCAAGTGCTCGCACAGCCGGTCGTCCCCGTCGATCTGGGGCGCGTGATCGTCCATCTCGGCCACTCCGCCGCACCACTTGCCCCGGCGCTACGCCACCTGCTCGGCCGGGTGCCCCTCGACTCCCCCGAGACGTACGACCGTGCCGTACCGCTGCTGTCGGCGCTGACCGCGCTCGCCGATCGGGAGGCGGTGCCCGAGGTGTTGCGGTTGTTGCGCGGGATGGCGGACGGGGTGCGGTCGAGGCCCCGGGTGGTGGAGTCGGCGGTTCGGGCGCTCGATGTGTTCGGGGGTGGTGCGGAGGGGGTCGTGCCGGTGCTGCAGGGGCTGTTGGAGTCCGAATGCGCGGGGGTGGCGGCGGGTGCGTTGTGGTCGGTGGAGGGGGATGCGTCGGCCGTACTGCCGGTGTTGATACGGGAGTTGGCGGGGCGGGACGCGGTGCGGCGTCGGGCTGCCGCGGAGGTATTGGCTCGGCTCGGCGCGTCCGCGCGGTTTGCGGTGCCCGGGTTGTCGCGGCTGGTCGAGACGGAGTGCGTTTGGGAGCGGACGGCGGGCGCGTGTGCGCTGTGGCGGGTCACCGGGGAGGTGGAGGGGGTGCTTCCGGTGCTGCGTTCGGCGTGGGTGGAGCATCCGGGTGTGCGGGGCGTCATTGCCGCGTGTCTGGTCGACATGGGTGCGGTCGGGGCGCCGCTGTATGACCTGGTGGATGCGGAACTCGCCGCGCCACGACGGCATTTGGTGCGGCCGGGCGGGCACGGGAGCCAGGACGTTCCGGAGGACGAGCGGTTGCTGGAGGCGTGCCGGGAGGTGCGGGTGGGGTGAGTCGGGGCGCGTCCGGTACGACGGGCATGACGAGGGCCCCTGTGCGCATGCGATCCGCGTACCAGGGGCGCTCGTGACGCCGTGCCGGGCGCTCAGCCCGTCTTGCGCCCCCACAGGGGGCCGAAGCGTGCCCACTCCTCGTCCCACTGGTCCATGCGCCGGCGTTCCAGCCGGATGCGCAGGGCTCGGGCGCTGACGAAGGGGACGGCCGCCGCGCCCACGCCCAGGAGGGTGCCGATCAGTACGGCCCGCAGCTGGGCCTGTGAGGCGGTGGCGGGCTTGGTGACCAGGTGGCCCCGCGGGTCGGTCCATACGGTCACCGGAGTGCCTATCGCACTGCCGGAGGGGACGCGTACCTGGCCGGTGTGCGAGGAACCGTCCACGGCCGTCCAGCGGACCTTCGCCCAGACCGGTTCGCCGCTCGTCCTGCTGGAGTTCGCCGGGGCGGAGCCCGGCGCGTCCTGGACCACGAGGGCCACCACGGGTTTCCAGTCGACGCGTTCCTGGGCCAGCTCGTTCTCGACGGACTGGGTCGCCGTCAGACCGGCGAGCACCCCGGCGAGGACGGTGATCAGCCAGGCGCCGAGCACGATCCACGATTCCACCGCATCGGCACGGCGCTTCAGCGGATTCCGCCGCCACCGCCACAGCCACACCTTCGGACCTCGGAACGCCATCGAAGGCATCCTCCTCATGAACGCACTGACATGCCGAACCGCCCTCCCATACGGGAGACGTCTCCTCGATGCTCACGACGAATACCCCGACTCGACGTTCCCATGGCTGCCGGGCCTTTCGCAGGCGCTTCGCGGGAGGCCCCCGCAGAACTGCCCCTGACGTCAGTAGCACCTCCCTGACCTGCGGTGATGCCAGTTCCGGGGGTGACTGTCAGTGGCGGGGTGCAGACTGGCTGGTGATGGGGGCAAAGTCGCCAAAAACGCAGCGGAGGTGACCGGCATGACGGAGGTACTGCTCGCGGTGGGCACGCGAAAAGGCCTGTTCATCGGGCGTAGGCGGGGTGGGATCTGGGAGTTCGACGAGAGTCCGTACTTCAACGCGCAGGCGCTGTATTCGGTCGCTGTCGACACCAGAGGCCCCACACCGAGACTGCTGGCGGGTGGTGACAGCTCTCACTGGGGTCCGTCCGTGTTCCACTCCGACGACCTGGGCCGCACCTGGGCCGAGCCGGCGCGGCCCGCGGTCAAGTTCCCGAAGGACACGGGGGCTTCGCTGGAGCGGGTCTGGCAGCTGCACCCGGCGGCAGCCGAACCCGACGTGGTGTACGCGGGCACGGAGCCGGCCGCGCTGTTCCGCTCCGAGGACCGCGGCGAGAGCTTCGAACTCGTCCGCCCCCTCTGGGAACACCCCACGCGTTCACGGTGGGTTCCGGGCGGCGGCGGAGAAGGCCTGCACACGGTCCTGACCGACGAGCGCGACCCGCAGGCCGTGACGGTCGCCGTCTCGACGGCCGGGGTGTTCCGCACGGGCGACGGGGGCGAGAGCTGGGAGCCGTCCAACTCCGGTGTCTCCGCGGTGTTCCTGCCGGATCCGAACCCGGAGTTCGGCCAGTGCGTACACAAGATCGCGCAGGACGCGGCGACCCCGGACCGGCTGTATCTGCAGAACCACTGGGGTGTGTACCGAAGCGACGACGCGGGCGCGCACTGGACGGACATCGGCGCGGGCCTGCCGTCCACGTTCGGCTTCGCGGTGGCGGCCCACCCGCACCGCGGCGACACGGCCTACGTCTTCCCGATCAACGCCGACGCGGACCGGGTGCCCGCCGAGCGCCGGTGCCGGGTCTTCCGTACGGCGGACGCCGGCCTGAATTGGGAGCCGTTGTCGGCGGGGCTGCCGTCGGAGGATCACTACGGCACGGTGTTGCGCGACGCGATGTGCACGGACGGCGCAGACCCGGCGGGCGTGTACTTCGGCAATCGCAACGGCGAGGTGTTCGCGTCGGACGACGACGGGGACAGCTGGCGGCAGTTGGCGTCGCATCTCCCGGATGTGCTGTGCGTGCGGGCGGCGGTCGTCGGGTGAGGGCGCGAACTCCGTTGCGGCGAGGCTTCGTTCACACGCGTCCACGGTTCGGTCGTTCTCGGTCGGGCTTCGAGCACCGGTTGATCGCCGGGCCCTGTACGGCAGTAGGGTGACGCCCGTGGCACCACGACCGTTGCATGAGATTGTCGAACCGGGCTGGGCGAAAGCCCTGGAGCCCGTGGCCGGACGCGTCGCCGGGATGGGGGACTTCCTGCGCGCGGAGATCGCCGCCGGGCGCACCTATCTACCGGCCGGACCGAATGTCCTCCGCGCCTTCCAGCAGCCCTTCGACGACGTCCGCGTCCTGATCGTCGGACAGGATCCGTATCCGACGCCGGGGCACGCGGTGGGGCTGTCGTTCTCGGTGGCCCCCGAGGTACGTCCGCTCCCGCCGAGCCTGCTCAACATCTACCGGGAGCTGAACACGGACCTGGGGCTGCCCCAGCCGTCCAACGGCGATCTGACCCCGTGGAGCCAGCAGGGGGTGCTGCTGCTCAACAGGGCGCTCACCACGGCCCCGCGCAGTCCGGCCGCGCATCGCGGCAAGGGCTGGGAAGAGGTCACCGAGCAGGCGATACGGGCGCTGGCGGGACGCGGCAAGCCGCTGGTGTCGATCCTGTGGGGCCGCGATGCCCGCAACCTGCGCCCGCTCCTGGGCGACCTGCCCTCGGTGGAGTCCTCGCACCCGTCCCCGATGTCGGCCGACCGCGGCTTCTTCGGCTCCCGCCCCTTCAGCCGCGCCAACGACCTGCTGGTCCGGCAGGGAGGACAACCGGTGGACTGGCGTCTGCCGTGACGGTTCCGGGGGACGGTTCACCGGATGACGTGGGCAGATTCCTCGCCGTGGACTCGGGAGGCTCCGGGCTCCGTGTCGTCGTGGGCGAGGTCGGTGGCAGCCGGACCTCGGCTCCGCTCTCGTCCGGGGAACCCGTTCGGACCGGTGCACGTGGCATCGATCCCGGACATTTCATGGAGCAACTGGCGCCCACGGTGCGGGTGTTGGCCGAAAAGGCCGCAGTGGGTGAGTTGGGTACGGCGGTGATCGGGGCCGCCGGGCTCGCCACCCTCGGGGACGGGTTGCGGGCCGAGTTGCCGGGGGCGCTGGCCCGGGAGTTCGGGGTGCGGACCGTCGCGCTCGCCGCTGATGCCGTCACCGCCTATGTGGGCGCCCTAGGGGCGCGACCCGGTGCCGTGGTCGCCGCCGGTACCGGGCTGATCACGATCGGCACCGATCTCACCAGGTGGCGAAGAGCCGACGGTTGGGGGCATCTCCTCGGCGACTGCGGTGGCGGGGCCTGGATCGGGCGGGCCGGGCTGGAGGCGGCGCTGCGGGCGTACGACGGGCGGGACGGTGGTTCCGGGGCGCTGTTGAGCTGTGCCGAGGAGCAGTTCGGGGCGATGGCGGGCTTGCCTGGCCAGGTGTATCCGCGGTCGGACCGGCCCGCCGTACTCGCCGCTTTCGCGCCCCGTGTCGCCGAGTGCGCCGCGGACGACCCGGTGGCGGCCGGCATCCTGCGCGCCGCCGCCCGGCACATGGCCGAGTCCGCCGTCGCGGTCTGCCCGGCCGGCGGCGAGCCCCAAGTCGCGCTCACCGGTGGCCTGTTCAAGATGGGCGAGCCTCTCCTCGTACCGCTGCACGAGGAGTTGGCGAAACGGCTGCCGCATGCGCGGGTGGTTCCGGCGGCGGGTGATCCGTTGGACGGTGCCGTGCGGATCGCGCGTGATCTTGCCGCGGGTGCGCTCGCGCTGCCGCGTGACGGCGTGATGCTCTCCGTGGTGAGCCCAACGGGACTCCGTGGCGATCCCAAAGGGACAAGGTGATCGCTTCTGATCCGTACGTAACTCATCAGACAAAACAGGACGGATACCGCTCACCTGCACCCTCCCCGAACAGGGGAGCCCCGGAAGCCAGTAACATGCCTCGCCATGAGCTCCCCCACTGGGCCCGCGTCCGGCCTGCCAGTACGAATGCCGCGACCTCGCCAGCCCGGGCGGCACCGCCGACCCGAGCAGCTGGCGGCTCCCGAGGGCGCGCCCGCGCTGGTTCTGGCCGTGCCGGGCACGCCCAGCGCCGCCACGCGCAGCCTCGCCGAGGAGGTCGTGAGCATCGCGCGCTCCGAGCTGCCCGGTCTCGACGGCCGCATCGGTTATCTCGACGGGGACGACTCCGAGTTCCCCACGCTGACGTCCGTGCTCGCGCACGCCGCTGAAGAGCGCACCGCCCGCTTCGAGCAGGCCAGGGCCGCCGGTGCCGACGTCAAGGAGCCCGACGGGCCGGTGGCCGTCGTCGTTCCGCTGCTCGCCGGTCCGGACAGCGCGCTGCTGCGTCAGGTCCGCCAGGCCGTCATGGACAGCCGTGTCGCGGCCGACCTGACCGATGTGCTCGGCCCGCATCCGTTGCTCGCCGAGGCGCTGCACGTGCGGCTGTCCGAGGCGGGTCTGGCCCGTGCCGACCGCGCCCGGCTGTTCACCGTGGCGACCGCCGCGGACGGCATCATCCTCGCGTCCGTGGGCGGCGAGGAGGCCGTGCAGGCGGCCGGGATCACCGGCATGCTGCTCGCCGCGCGTCTCGCCGTGCCGGTGATGGCGGCGGCTCTGGACCAGGAGGGTTCGATCGCGGCCATCGCGGAGCAGCTGCGCGGCTCGGGCTCGCAGCAGCTGGCGCTGGCGCCGTACCTTATCGGCCCGGAGATCGACCCGGGTCTGCTCCAGGGTGCCGCCGCCGAGGCCGGCTGTGCCGCCGCCGAGGCGCTCGGCCCGTACCCGGCGATCGGCAAGCTCGCGCTCGCCAAGTACACGACGGCGCTGGGTATCGCCCAGCCACAGGCACAGGGCGCACCGGTTCGCTGACCCAACCGGCACGTGTAACGCCGTAGCGCCGAAAGGGCCCCTCCTCACGCGGGAGCGGGCCCTTCGGCATGCTGCGGAGACGACAGCGGGGTCAGTCGAAGATCACGCAGGACGCGGCGGTCACCTTGATCGAGCCGCTGCGGCGCGGGACGCCTGTAGCGGGGTCGACGGTGAACCAAGTCACGTCGCCGGAGCGCTCGTTCGCGACGTACAGGTGGCCTCCGGCCTCGGTGAGCGCGCGCGGCCAGTGGCCCTCGCAGGGGACCGTGCCGACCAGCCGCAGCCCGTCGCCCTCGACGGCGAGCACGGAGAGCACGTCCTCGCCGCGGGTCGCCGTCCAGACGAAGCGGCCGTCCGGCGAAGTCACGATGCCCGAGGGGTAGGCGGCGTCGCCGTCCGGCGGACCGGGCAGGACCGGCACCTCGGTCAGCGGCTTCAGCGAGCCGCTCTCGGCGTCCCAGCGGCAGACGGTGACGGTCGGGGTGAGTTCGTTGAGGACGTAGGCGTGGCTGCCGTCCGGGTGGAAGGCCAGGTGGCGGGGGCCCGAGCCGGGCCGTAGCGCGATCTCGCGGTGCAGTACGGGGCGGCCGTCCGCCAGCGTGCACACCCGCACGGAGTCGGTGCCGAGGTCGACGCTGACCGCCCAACGGCCGCTCGGATCGGGCTGGATCTGGTGGGCGTGCGGACCCTGCTGGCGCTGTTCGTGCGGGCCGGAGCCGGTGTGCCGGAGCTGTCCGGAGGGGCGGTTCGCCAGGGTGCCGTCCGGGCGGACCGGTACGGCGGTGACGCTGCCGGAGCCGTAGTCGGCGGTGAGGACGTGCCCCGCGAACAGGCTCAGGTGGGTCGGTCCCGCGCCGCCGACGCGCACCGGCGTACCGAGCGGCTCCAGCTTGTCGCCGTTCACGCGGTACGCGGCCACCGCACCCTCGGCCGTCTCGCTGACGGCGTAGAGCGTGCCCCCGTCGGGAGCCAGGGCGAGATACGAGGGGTCGGGGACGCCGTCGACGCTGCTCAGGACGGTCAGCGCGCCGCTGTCCGCGTCCACGGCCGCCGTGACGACACCCGGGCCGCCCGCTGCCGTGAACGACCCGATGAAGGCCCGCCGTCCCCGCCTGTCGCCGTCTGCCACCGCTGTCCCCTCTCGGTCAGTGCCGTCCGGGGTGACGGTAGCAGCCGATCATGACCGGTCTAGACCAAATCCCGGAGCTTGCTGCGCACGGCCGTACGGGTCTCGCTCCCGTACCGGCTCACGCTCCGACGAGCCGCGAACCGGACCGTGCGCGCAGGGGTTCGGCGAGGTCGGCGAGGGCGCGTTCCAGGCCGTGGAGGTGGGCCAGCGCGGGCTCGGCGGGTGGCCGGGCGGACGTGGCCGTGAGGTGTGACGCGTCGCCGTCGGTGAGCGCCTCGACCGCGGTCTCCACGCGCCAACAGGCGGCGGCGAGGCGGGCATCGTGGGAGGCCTCGGGGTCGGCAGCCACCGTGACGAGACCGCGGATCTCGCGGGCGCAGTCGTCGAGCAGGTCGAGCACCCGGTGGGCGCGGCGCTTGCGGCCGAGCATCGGGTTCAGCGGGTGCACGAGGGGGGCGACGGACAGCCGTACCCGGCCCAGGAGTTGCTCCAGTTCGGCGACGCGTCCGGCGGGGTCGGCCGTCGCGGAACCGGCGAGGCGGGCGGTGGCCTCGGCGGTGCAGGTGTGGACGCAGCGCAGGGCGCGCTGGATCCAGGCGTCGGTGGTGGTGTGGGTGGTCACCGGGAGCACGAGGAGGACGGCCAGTACGGCACCGAGCGCGCCGACGCCGGTCTCCGCGAACCGCAGCGCCAGCAGGGCGGGGTTCAGGACGCCGAGGAGGCCGTAGAGCAGCTCGGCCAGCATGGTCACCGCGAGCATCATCCAGGTATAGGAGACGGCGGCCGAGTAGAAGATCACGAAGACGCAGGCGGCGACCAGGAGCGCGGTGGGGACGGGGGCGCCCTGGACCGGGACGGCGACGAGCAGGCCCAGGGCGATGCCGAGGACCGTGCCGAGGACGCGGCGGAAGCCGCGGACCACGGTCTCGCCGCGCGAGGCGGTGTTCACAAAGATCCACCAGGTGGCGCCGACGGCCCAGTACCAGCGCTGCCCGGACACCAACTGGCCCACCACGAGGGCGAATCCGGCACCGGCGGTCGCCTGGACGGCCTGCCTCGTGGTCACCCGGGCCAGGCCGCCAGCGGCAGTTGGGGCAGGTACGGCGGTCGGGGGCAGTCGGCGTTCGTAGCACCAGAGGCCGAAGCGGACCGTCGCCGCGGTGAGGACGGAGAGGCCAACTGCCGCGTACAGCGCGGGTAGTTGGTCGGTGGTCGCGTGCAGGAACTGCGCCACGAAGAAGGTCATGAACGCGAAGACGCCGAGGCTGTGGCCGCGCGGTCCCCAGCGGCGGGCGTAGACGCCGGCGCCGACCACGGCGAGGAAGGTGAGGTCGCGGGCGACGGGGTGGTCGTGCAGTTCGGCCGCGGCGGCGAGCACCGGCAGGCCCACGCAGGGCAGCAAGGCGGTGGTGACGGTCTGCCCGCGCACCGTGGGGTCCGTCACCGTGAACAGGGCGAGCAGCGCGGCGAGACCGCCGGTGACGGCGCCCGCGAGGGACTGTCCGGTCAGGCCGCAGACGACGACCGCGAGGCCGATGCCGAGGACGGCCCGAGTGGCGAACCGCAGCCGCGCGCGCCCCGGGTCCGGAGCCACGAACACCCTTTTCAGCACTGCTTCCCGCCCCCTGCGATCGCCCCTGGACACCGGCCGAACACCGGCATGAAAAAGGCGCCGCGGAGGTCCGCAGCGCCATCGACATGCCCATGAGAGCATCATCGAGGCGAGTGGCTCAAGTGGCTCGCGATCAGGTGTGCCATTGGCGCAGTCTCTAGGGGCAGGGCCATTGGTACAGTTTTCTGCCATGAGCGTGGACGAACTCGACACTCGCATCCTCAGGCTGCTTCTGGAGCAGCCGCGTACCAGCGTGCGCGAGTACGCCCGGCTGCTCGGCGTCGCGCGCGGCACGCTCCAGGCGCGGCTCGACCGGCTGGAGCGGGACGGGGTGATCACCGGTACGGGCCCTTCCCTCTCCCCCGCCGCGCTCGGTCACCCCGTGCTCGCGTTCGTGCACATCGAGGTCACCCAGGGGCACCTCGACGAGGTCGGGGACGCGCTGGCCGCCGTACCGGAGATCGTGGAGGCGTTCTCGATCACGGGCGGCGGGGATCTGCTCACCCGGGTCGTGGCACGGGACAACGGTCACCTGGAGGACGTGATCCAACAGCTGATCAGCCTGCCGGGAGTGGTCCGCACCCGGACCGAGATGGTGTTGCGCGAGCGCGTCCCGCACCGCCTGCTGCCGCTGGTGGAGTCGATCGGCCGCGCGGCCGGGCAGTGACCCTTGGCATCCTGAACCCATGAGCAACCTCGGCGACCTCTCGGTCATCTTCGATCTCGACGGAACACTCGTGGACAGCGAGCCGAACTACTACGAAGCCACCCGGCAGACCCTCGCCGAGCACGGCGTCCCGGACTTCACCTGGGCGCAGCACGAGCGTTTCGTCGGCATCAGCACCCAGGAGACCCTCGTCCTCCTGAAGGAGCGCCACGGCCTGAAGGCTCCGGTGGAGGAGCTGCTCGCGGAGACCAACCGCCGTTATCTGGCGCTGGCCCGGGCCGCCACGCGTGTGTACCCGGAGATGCGGAAGTTCGTGGAGCTGCTCGCGGCCGAGGGGGTGCCGATGGCGGTGGCGTCGGGTTCGTCGCCGGAGGCCATCGACGCGATCCTGACGGGCACCGGGCTCGACGCGTCGCTGCGGACCGTGGTCTCGGCGGACGAGGTGGCCCACGGCAAGCCCGCGCCGGACGTCTTCCTGGAGGCCGCGCGCCGGCTGGGGGCGGCTCCGGCCGACTGCGTGGTCCTGGAGGACGCGGCTCCCGGCGCGGCGGCGGCACACGCGGCCGGGATGCGTTGCATCGCGATCCCGTACGTGGCCGCGCAGGCCGACGCCCCCGAGTTCGCCACGGCGGGGCTGCTACTCCGGGGCGGGCAGGCGGAGTTCAGTGCGCAGGGGGCGTACGACTGGCTGGTCGGGCGCTCGGGGTCGTAAACGCGAATGCGCCCGCTTGTTCGGTTCTGGGAGCATGCAGGAATGATCGACCGACTCGAACCGCTGGTCATCCGGCACACGTTCCGTGTCCCCCTCCCCACGACTCCCGTGGGTGAAGGCGCCACCGCTGCGCGGCAGTTCGACGCCGTGCTGCTCTCCGTGGGCTTCAAGCTCTCCGCGGACCTGCTGGAACGGCTGTCGGGGCTGTCCGAGGAGACAGTCGTCGGCATCGCCGTTCGCACGCTGGGGACCGTCCGCGAGCTGGTCGGCGATCACGTGCAGCACAACGCCTACTTCTTCGACTTCCCGGCCAACGTGCCCGACACCGTGGACTTCTGGATGTCGTGTGTCGCCGAGGCGATCCAGGACAAGGAAACCCCGACCTCGACGCTCAAGCAGCTGCGGAACGGCGTGGTGAACCTCCTCAGTCTGCCGACCTACGGCAGGTACCAGCACACGTACGCCGAACTGCTGGCCGCACAGGACGAGTTGATCGCGGCGGCGGGTGACCGGCTCACGGTGCTGCACGCGGGCGGCGAGCTCGCCGACGAACTCACCACGCTGTACCTGGCGTTGGCCGGCAGCACCACACCCCTGGGCGAGGAGCACCGGCACGACCTGCTGGCCCTGGCCGAGCGGTGTGCCGACGGGCCGCAGCCCGAGGCGATCCCGGTCCGGGAGAACCGCGCGCTCGTCAACCAGGCCCGCCTGAACGTGGGTTCGGAGCTGCTGCTGGACACCGTCACCGATGTGCTGCGGCTGGCCTGTGCCCTGTCGGACGGCGATGTGACGCTGGTGGAGCCGACCCGTTTCCGGTCGCTGTCCCGTCCGGTGCGGCGGGCGCTGCTCGCGGCGCTGGACTCGGTGGTCGCCGCGTCGCCCGCCAAGCTCGCCGACGTGGGTGTGCGCCGCGAGGCGTGGAAGCGGCTCGGTGAGCGGCTGCACCCGCACGAGTACCCGCGGTGGCCGTACGCCGCCGAGGTGTTCGCGGTCGCGCGGGGTGAGCTGAAGGCGCCCTCGTTCGACAGCCGGGTCGAGGAACTCCTCGCGGAGGGCGACCTGTTGGGCGCGGTGGAGCTGCTGAAGTCCGCGCCGGGCAAGCTGTTCCGCGCGCTGGACCGGCTGCTGCGCACGGCGCTCACGCAGGAGGAGCGGGACGCCGTGGTGGCCGCCGCGGAGCTGGTCGCGCCCGAGGTGTCCGGCCGGGTCGTGCTGTCGGTGCGCGAGCATCTGCACAACAGGGCCCGGGAGACCGGGGAGTTGCGGGTCTTCGTGAACCGGCGCGGCCGGGCCTGGGTGACCGACGACGAGCGGTCGGCCGTAGGACCGGTGGAGCGGGAGCGGTTGGTTGGCGCGCTCGATGACGAGACGCGGCGTCGACTGCCTTCTCCGGAGCGGCTGTTGGTCGATCCGGAGGTGCTCGATGTGGCGTTGCCGTTGAGCGGGAAGGCGACGGCGGCCGGGCTCGGGGTGCTGCCGCGGGGGTCCCTCTCCATGATCGAGGGCGAGTTGCTGCGTTTCTTCGTGTACTGGAAGGAGAGGGCGCAGCGGACCGACTTCGATCTGTCGGCGCTGATGCTGAACGCCGACTACTCGACGAACACGTGGTTGTCGTACACCTCGCTCACCGAGGTCGAGGGCGAGCACTCCGGTGACATCGTCGAAGCGCCGGACGGGGCCTCGGAGTTCATCAACCTGCGACTGGGTGCCGTGCGCGGTGCGTTCGTCGTGCCGCAGGTCAACATCTTCGCGGGCGAGGGCTTCGAGGAGGTCGAGGAGTCGTTCTTCGGGTTCATGCTGCGCGAGGGCGAGCAGCGGGGGCGGCCGTTCGAGCCGCGTACCGTGCGGATGAAGTCGGAGCTGCGCGGTGCGGGCCGGGTCGCGCTGCCGCTGGTGTTCCTGCGCGGTGACGACGGCGGCTGGCGGGCGAAGTGGCTGCACCTGTACCTCAAGGGCAGTCCGTCGGCGAACCGGGTGGAGGAGAACCGGGTGACGGTGGCCAACCTGCTGCGCGGCATCGTGGAGCGGGAGCAGCTCACGGTCCGGCACCTCGTCGAGCTGATGAGCGGCGAGGGCACGACGGTGACGCTGTGGGACGGCGAGGGCGTCCCGGAAGGTGGTCCGGTCACCTACATCGGTCTGCGCCGCCCGGACGAGCTGCCCGCGGGATCTCGGGTCGTGACTTCCGAAAATCTGCGCGACTTGATCCCCGCCTGACTGATAGCGTCGGCTGCGGCGAGGCCATGAACGGGCTTCCTTCTCCGCTGCCTGCGGGCATTCAATCCAGTCCGTTCGCTTTCCTCGCCCTCGACGTTCCGTGAGGGGTGCCCCAGGGCGCCCCTCACGTTCTTTTTCCGCCAAAACATCGCTTCACGGACTTGTGGGACAATCCTCTATGCGCGGACGAAAGGCCACTTCAGTGAGCGCAACGAACGACGGGTCCGACTACAGCAGCCTGCGGCTCGACCGCACCGGTCAGGCCGAGGCCTTCGACGCCATCGGGGACCGGTACGACGAGGCCTTCCCGCACAAGGAGGGCCAGGTCGGCGCGGGTGAGTGGCTGATCGAATCCCTCGCGCCGGGCGCCCGCGTGCTGGACCTCGGCTCCGGCACGGGTGTGCCGACCACCCGGCAGCTGGCCGACGCGGGCTTCGAGGTCGTCGGCGTGGACTTCTCCGCCCGGATGGTGGAGCTGGCCCAGGGATACGTCCCCACCGCCACGTTCCACCAGCTGGACCTCGCCGACCTGCGCCCGGGCGGCCCGAGCGACCTGGGCCGTTTCGACGGCGTCGCCGCGTTCTTCTCCCTGCTGATGCTCCCGCGCGCGGAGATCCCGCTCGCCCTGCGCACGATCCACCACCTGCTGCAGCCGGGCGGCCTGTTCGCCCTGTCGATGGTGGAGGCCCATGTGGACGACTTCGCGATCCCCTTCCTCGGCCACACGATCAGGGTCTCCGGCTATCTCCTCGAAGACCTGCACAAGATCCTCGACACGGCCGGCTTCGAGATCGTGAAGGAGACCTCCTACACCTACGCCCCGGCGACCGCCGACGTCCCGCCCGAGGAACAGGTCTTCCTCTGCTGCCGACGACGCGACTGAGGCCGTAGCACCGACACGGCGGCCGCCCGGCCGCTCCAGTGACGGGACGAAACGTGTGACGGAGCAACCCAGCCCCCGCGAAGGCCCCGCCGGAACCGCCCGGCGAGGCGCCTCGTCGAGCGGCCCGGCAGCCGTCGTACCGCTCGGCCGGACGCCTGTGCGGCAGCTGGACCGGCTCCAGTACCTCGATGTCGCCACCCGGCGGATCGCCCGCGGGATGGACCTGGACGAGACGCTGCGGGAACTGCGGTGGGCGGCGGTGCCCGCCTTCGCGGACGCGATCGTGATCCATCTGCACGATCCGCTGCCCGTCGGGGACGAGAGGTCGGCCGGGCCCGTCGTCCTGCAGTTGCACAGCATCGACCGGGCGCCGGAGGCGAGGTCCGCGCTGCTGATGCCGCACGCCGAGTACGCGAGCGTGGCGGAGCGGGTGCAGCCGGTGCTCGACGGGCGGCTCGCGAAGCTGCTGCTGGCCGGGCGGCCGGCCTTCGGCGACGTATCGGACATCGGCCCTGCCGTGGCCGAACTGCTCGGCCCCGCGGCGAGCGCGCACGGCACGCTGCCGCCGGGCCGCCGGCTGATCATCGCGCCGCTGCACGGCCGCCACCACGTCATGGGGACCGTCGTCCTGCTGCGCCGCCCCGACCGCTCCGCGTTCACCGCCGACGACCTGCTCGTCGCCTCCCAGCTCGCCACCCACACCGCCATCGGCGTCCAGAAGGCGGTGATGTACGGCCATGAGGCCTCCGTGGCGGACACCCTGCAGCACACGATGCTCCCGTCGTCGCTGCCCGAGCCGACCGGCATCCAACTGGCCAGCCGCTATCTGCCCGCCTCGAAGACCGCGCAGGTCGGCGGCGACTGGTACGACGCGATACCGCTGCCCGGCAGCCGGGTCGCGCTGATCGTCGGTGACGTCATGGGCCACTCCATGACCTCCGCCGCGATCATGGGCCAGCTGCGCACCATCGTGCAGACCCTCGCCGGCCTCGACCTGCCCCCGCACGAGGTCCTCCACCACCTCGACGAGCAGGCCCAGCGGCTCGGCAGCGACCACATCGCTACCTGCCTGTACGCGATCTACGACCCGATCTCGCACCGCCTGCTCATGGCGAACGCCGGCCACCCGCCCGCCGTACTGCTGCGCCCGAACGGCCACGCCGAGGTCCTCCAGGTCCCGCCGGGCGCACCGATCGGCGTCGGCGGCGTCGTCTTCGAGTCCGTGGAGATGCCCGCGCCCACCGGCACCACCCTGGTCCTGTACACCGACGGCCTGGTCGAGTCCCGCGACACGGACGTGGGGACGGGCGTCGAGGCGCTGCGCAGCCACCTCCAGTCCACCCCGCACCGGCACCGCCGCTCCTCGCTGGACCGGCTGTGCGACCGGATCCTCACCGCGCTGGCGCCGGGCCCCCGCGACGACGACATCGCGCTGCTCACCGCCCGCTTCGACGGCTTCCCGCCGGACAGCGTCGGCTACTGGCACCTCGACCCCCACCCCCTCACCGCGGGCCAGGCCCGCCGGCTGACCCGCCGGGTGCTGCGCCGCTGGGGCCTGGACGCCCTGCTGGACACCACGGAACTCCTGGTCAGCGAGGTCGTCACGAACGCCGTACGGTACGCCTCGCGCCCCATCTCGCTACGGCTGCTGCGCACCGACGTGCTGCGCTGCGAGGTGACCGACGACTCGCCCCAGGTGCCCCGGATGCGGCAGGCGGCGCCGGGAGACGAGGGCGGCCGGGGTCTGTTCCTGGTCGACCGGCTGGCCCAGCGTTGGGGGGCGACGCGGTTGAGCACGGGGAAGGTGGTGTGGTTCGAGCAGCAGATACCGAAGGGCCAGTAAAGACCTTCCGTGTCAGGGGAGTTGGCGTTGAGATCACGGGCGTTGATGTTCAGATCACGGGCGTTGATGCTCAGACCGGTCCAACTCCCGTGCCTCCCTTGAGGCGTTCGAGGTCGGAGGGGCGGACCTGGATCACGATGACGGCGATCAGCGCGGCGACGACCGTGAAGATCGCGGCCATCACGAACGCGGCCGAGACCCCGGCGGTGAGGACGTGATCGCCCCAGTTGCCCGGGAGTTGACCGGTCCGCCGGAAGCGGATGCGTTCGGCCGGAGTCGCCCGGGACAGGAACGCGGGGATCTGGTCCTTCGCCTCGTTGCGGCTGGCCGTACCGAACATCGTGACCAGGATGGACAGTCCCAGCGAACCGCCCACCTGCTGCATGACGTTGAGGAGTCCGGAGGCCGCGCCGGTCTCCTGGACAGGCACGTCGGAGAGCGCCATCAGGGTCAGCGAGACGAACTCCATGCCCATGCCCAGGCTGAACACCAGCATCGGGCCGAGGACACTGCCCGGATACGTGGAGTCGACGTCCGTCAGCGTCAGCCAGGACAGACCGCCCGCCGCGAGGATCGCGCCCACCACCATGAACGGCTTGGGGCCGTAGGTCGGCAGGAACCGCGAGGCCAGACCCGCGCCGACCGCGATGACGGCACTGACCGGCAGGAAGGCGAAGCCGGCCATGAGTGGGCTGAAGCCCAGCACGTCCTGCACGAAGAGCGTGAGGAAGAAGAACATGCCGAAGATCGCGGCCGAGAGGCAGAGCATGATGCCGTAGGTCCCGGCGCGGTTGCGGTCGCGGAACATGTGCAGCGGGGTGATCGGCTGCCGGGAACGCCGCTCAACCAGGACGAACAGGGCGAGGACGACCACGGCCGCGCCGAACGAGGCCAGGGTGAGTCCGTCGCTCCAGCCCTCCTGCGCGGCCCGGATGAAGCCGTAGACCAGCAGCACCATGCCCACGGTGGAGGTCAGCGCGCCGGTGATGTCGAAGTGGCCCGGGTGGCGTTCGGACTCGCGGATCCAGCGCGGGGTGGCGAGGACGATGAGCAGTCCGATGGGCACGTTGACGAAGAGCACCCACCGCCAGTTCAGCCACTCGACGAGGATCCCGCCCATCAGCAGCCCGATCGCGCCGCCGCCGGCCGAGACACCGGCGAAGACCCCGAACGCCCGGTTGCGTTCCGGTCCTTCGCGGAATGTCGTGCTGATCAGGGCGAGCGAGGTCGGGGAGGCGATGGCACCGCCGACGCCCTGGAGGGCACGTGCGGCGAGGAGTTCACCGGAGTTCTGCGACAACCCGCCCAGCAGCGAGGCGAGTACGAAGAGCAGCACCCCGAACACGAACACCCGCCGCCGCCCGAGAATGTCCCCGGCCCGCCCACCGAGCAGCAGCAGGCCGCCGAAGGTGAGGGTGTACGCGTTGACGACCCAGGCCAGGCTGGTGGTGGAGAACCCCAACGAACTCTGGATGTGCGGAAGCGCGATGTTCACGATGGTGATGTCCAGGACCACCATCAGCTGACAGGACGCGATGACCAGCAGCGCCATCGTGCTGCCACCACCGCCGGATTCC
>Ga0307515_10000634_pt1 | contig 81474 bp, 76 predicted proteins | sample 17_EM_MG_FD_194513 | JGI IMG/M metagenome (GOLD analysis project Ga0307515, IMG submission 194513) | Populus trichocarpa ectomycorrhiza microbial communities from riparian zone in the Pacific Northwest, United States - 17_EM | ecosystem: Host-associated > Plants > Roots > Unclassified | place...
CGTTGCTGCAGGGGTCGTAATCGTCGACAAGCATCCTCGGGTGTTCTTCGTAACTCCCTGAATGCGCACAAAATGTGGGACTTTTGCCTCGAAAAGTGCTGTATTCACTTCCGACGAAATGTCCAAATCTTTCTTCTGAGAAAGGGGGAGGCCATTATCCCTCTTAAAGGTGACTCTCCTCTTCTCCATCGAATTTTGTCCTGGGGGAACCGGCTTCATATCATCCTTTTTCTGCGGCCTCTTAACCTCAACAAAGCCATCTCCCTTCTTCTTCTGCTGCTGTCCCGATTGTCATTGCTGTTGTCGCTGTTCGGGTTGCTTCTTTGATGGTGGTGGCGGTGCTGCCGCTCTCTGCGCCCACGTATCTTTTTTCTTTTCTTCCGATGTCTTTTCCGGTTTCTTTTCGGTTGGCTTCTTGACCTCTGGCTTCTTAACCCCAGCCTTCGGTCCCTTCGGTACCTCACGTACCTCCGGTTTTTTCACCTCCTTCTTTTTGCTTTCCGGCACTGCAGGCGCAACAACCGGTCTCTTCGCAATCGTAACCTGTCCACTCGGGGTGAACCTCGGAAACTCCTGTCTTTTTCCCCCCGGTGGAATAATTGGGGCGTGCCTAGACGCCTCCAACTCCTGCTCTTCCACCAACATCTGTTCGATAACCCTATCCACTTTCTCATTTTCCTCCTCCGAAAATGTCACCCCGGGTTCAAACTCTATATCACTCATCTCTTTCTCCTCAAGGGTGACCTCTACCTGTTTCCCCCTTCGGATTTCATCCTTCTTTCGACTTTCTTCCGCCGCATCTTCAAACCTCTTGACCACCCTATCGGTCAACTGGTCCACCATCTCTTCCATGCAAGCTCTCATTGCATTTTCAATTGTCTTAGCCATATTAACCGGAGCTAACCTGGCTACCTTTCTCTCAATCTTCTCCAACCTCTGGTCGAGTTTTTCCCTCCTCTTCTCTTCATACTCCCTACTCAACTCAACCTCGGTCAAAATCTTTTCCGACGTCCTACGAATGGAGGTGACCCCCGCATCCGTATGATTCTGTCTTGCCGCCATAAATTCCGCCTGCTTTAGGCACCGCTCATCATATCGCTCATCGTGCAACTGATTTGCCGCCATAAAATCCCTTACCCCATTAGTGTTCTGGAGATACTCCCCAACAAAAGCTTCCAAATTAACTGGCCCATTCTCATTCGTCAAAGTCTCTGCAGGCTTAGCCCAATCAGCATCCAATTTTTTCCTGCTTGTCGTTTGCGGCATATTCGGGATTGGTCGTTCGGGCGTTACCGGTCTCCTAACTCCCTTCCCCTTATTGCGCTTCTTTCCCTTCTTAGTTGGCGTTATGTAGGGCGACTCGTCCCTCCACTCCACCTCCGTCATCATATCATCTTCGTTGTCGCTACTATCGCTAGCTTCAAATTTTCTCGGAATGGGTGTATAGACTTTCCGGGTCTCTTCCATTCCCCCCTCCTTTTCGGCGTCTTGTGTGGCATTTCCCTCCGACTGAATATACCTGCGCGCAAAAATTCCGGCGCTCGCCCTTGGAGTCGAAACAGGATCCTCAGTGAGAGCGTTTAGAGCACTTAGGGGTAGCCCCATAAGGCTTCCCTCGTAGTTCGTAGATGGCAAAGGGGTTGCGACCCTCTCCCTCGGTGTTTGCGATGGAAAGGAAATTTCGCTTCCCCGGTAACTCGTAGTCGGTGGTGGTGAAGACAACCTCGATGATTCCTGGCTGTCGACCCTTCTACTTCTTTGTCTCGTAATTCCCGTAACTCCAGTTCTTCCCGTTAGATCGGAGTATGCGCTCATCTCATCCAAATCGCTGGGTAGCTGTCCGAACTCAACTCTGGAGGTCGCTTGACTCTGCTCGCGTCTCCTCAAATCATCTTTGATTCGTGCCTTGTGCAAGCCGTATTCGAACTCGTGCTTCTTCTCTTCTGCCCTAAGTCTCTCGTACTCTGCCGTTCCAAAGAATTCCTTCTCCTCACGGGCTACCTCTGAAACAGTAGCTCCATCTTCATCAGACACCGTAATCGGTCCGGTAATCTTGTCGAGGAGGCCACCGATGTGGCTGCTTTCTTCGCTTACAACTGAAGGCGACATAGTCTCCTTTCGCTGCAAATTCTCTTTCGCTTTCGCCAAGCTCTCCCTGAGCGAGGTCGTTGACTTTTTTGCTCCAAAGAGACTCATTTTGGCTCCTAAGCAACTGATTTCAAAGAAAACAGCTGAAAACTGAAGCAAAAGTTTTCTGACGATAATAGAATTGATTGGACGATAAAGGTCTTGGCAAAACAAAAAGGTGGTGTGGTGTGTTGTCGGAGGTGTGTATGGCATGGCCCAGGTGCTCGCACCAACATCCATCAACAGCGATCCATTCAAATATGTGGAAGCCATGGACAGCCCACAATGAGACCACTGGAAACAAGCAATGGAAGCAGACTGCGCATCGATCCTGCTCAATAGCACATTAACAACTTTCAACTCCCAGGAAGCAAGGCAATTGCGAGTCAAGCCAATTGGCTCCAAATGGGTGTACAAGACAATATACAATCCTAACGGCACCATACAGTACACAGCATGCCTAGTAATTATTGGCTACAAATAAACGGACTTCAGAGAAACTTATGCCCCTGTCATACAACCTACCACTTTCTGCTATCTCATCTCTCCGGTCAGAAAACATGACTGGAACATTGATCTTTTGGATGTGTTCACTGATTGTCTCCATCCTGACATTGATGACGATGGTATCAATATGACCCGGCCTGAAGGCTGGCTGGAAGGCCTCAACGTATCTCCAATCATTGTTCGGATAACGAAAGCACGTTACGGCCTCAAACACGCTCCACGACTTTGGCATGATGATATTCACAATGTCTTGCCCTGTCTGGAGTGTGCACAGTCCCTGGCCGACACCAACCGCTATCTCTGCCGTGATGCTATTCTGATACTTTCGTGCAGCAACAACGTCTCAAAGTTGTATCTGGAATATGCTTCCCAAGCTGTGATTGATGTGAAGGCCAGGCTCTCAGACATATACAAGATCACAAATCTCAATCAGGCACACCAATTCCTCGGCATTGAAATCTACAGTGAGAAAATTGGAACTGGCACAGGCATTGGTCTTGGCCAGAAGGCTTGTATCACAACAATTCTCAAACAATTGAATATGCCAAATGCTCACAATGTATCAACTCCAATGAATCCAAATTTGTGAAGCTAGATCTGGCCAACAATCAGGGGGAAAAAGAACTAAAAGCTATCAAAGGCTATTAGGCAGCTGTCGGCTCATTGATGTACATGGGACTTGCAACTCAGCCGGACATCTCATTTTCAGTCACCACACTCTGTCAATACAATTCCCATCCTTTCACCAGCCATCAAACTGCTGACAAAGAGTTCTCCAGTATCACAAATTGACCACCGACTTTCGACTGCATTTTACCAGCAGCTGCAGCACTGGCAGTAATGATCAACTCACTGGCTACACAGACTCAGATTGGGCCAATGAGAGTGCCGACTACAAATCTCAAGGTGGTCATCTCTTCCTTCTCAGCAACAGCGCTGTCTCATGGCAATCACAAAAGTAAATGCGCATTGCTGTGTCAACTCTCGAAGCCAAATCCATCGCCTGCTATGAAGGCTCCTGTAAAGCAAAATGGCTGTTCCAGCTGCACCAAGATACACACAGCAAAGACGCATTACCACTCCCGATCAATTGTGACAATCAGGACACCCTTAGTCATTTCACAACTGGAATCATCACAGCTCGCACGAAGTATATCAATGTTTGCTATGATAATTGTCAAGATCTCCATGCCCACAAGATAGTTGAACACTCCTATATACATACGAACGAGAATGTGGCAGATATACTGACCCAGGCCATTATGAACGATAAACACGAACAATTCACAAAGGCAATGGGGCTATGGTATTAGAGGTCAGATTCAAGGTTGTGTCACTTTTGTTTTGGGCACTCCGAATTCTGTGTCTCTTTATCGATGGCCATCCTCCGGCTAGGGTAATACTCTTTCCCCACTCACTCTTGCAGCGTTTTCAGGAGGCTACTATGGGAATCACTTTGTTTTATCTTTTTCATTTGTTTCTTGCTCTATGGTGGATAGCAACAGGGGGAGTATTACATATATGGATCTTAGCTGGAGATGAGTCTTGTATGGCCGGAGATGTAGGTGATGTGTTTAGCTGGAGACAGAGATGTCTTGTATGGTCAGGGATGGATATGTTTTGAATGGCTGGAGAGATTTATGTTTTGTACGGCTGGAGATGACTGTTCACTCTGATATGGGCCGCTGGCATTCACCTGTACTTGCACTCCCATCTGTATTGACCTTGTGGCTCTGTTAGATAGAATACAATCAAGCTTCTCTAATCATCACTATTTGAGCACCATACACCAATTAACCCATACAGCAAGTACAGTATACACCGGGTAAACCATACACCAAGTACAGCATACACCAAGTAAACCATACAGCGTATAGAGCGAATACCAAGTACACCATACAATGCGGTCAGCATACATGGATTGAAATACACACCATGTCAACCACAGACGAAGTAAGCCATACACCAAGTCAACCATACACCAAGTAAACCATACACCAAGTAAACCATACACCAAGTAAACCATACACCAAGTAAACCGTACACCAAGTATACCATACACCAAGTACACCATACACCAACTATATCATACACCGACTACAGCTTCCACCCAAGATTGGCTCTCTCCCTTCATTCTCATGATTATGAGTTGATTCTTAAATGTAACTTCAGCTTCCGGCAAGCCTTCCAACAAATCGACCTCCACCAGCTAGCTCATCATCTGAGCTGAATGGTACAGTCAACTGGTCACATAACCATTGTTGCAAGTTTACTCATCAATGAGTCTCAGCACACATCGCACTGCCCAATCAACTGCCCTCCAATCAACCTCCTCCGGGGTGATTTCCTTAAAGTACTCCTCCAATTCCATTGGATCATGGCCTCCCAGTGCATCTCCAAACCAGCTTAATCCTGACCTAAAAGTACATCTCTGAGTGTATCTTGTTCTCAAGGTGAATCTCCATACTGGCTCAATCACAGCCTCCAAGTGCACCTCTGAGTGTACTTGATCATAGCTTTCAAGTGTATCTCCAAACATGCACAATTACAGCCTCCAATTGCACCTGCAAATCAGCTCAATTATGGGCTACAAGTGCATCTCTGAGTTCACTCGATCACCACCTTCAGGCATATCTCCATTAGGTCAAGCACCGCCACCAGCCAGACTTCAGCTACGGTGTATAGATCAACATCAGCAAAATGTAAATCGGTCCAGAAGCAACACGCAATCCTTCCAAACACTCCGGGCGCCCTCATCAGTGCTTCTAAGTACCTCTAGATGCTCCCAGACCCCCCTGGAGCTAGGCAAAGTACTCACAGACTCTGCAAGAGCATTCTCAGGTGCTCCGAGATTTGACTTATAGAATAGTCAAATTTTGGAACTCCTGAGACCTCTGCGCAGATCTGCGGGGGACTTCGAGAGAAGCTGAGACCACTGCACAGCTCTGCGGGATACTTCGAGAGCAGCCGAGACCGCTGCGCAGCTCTGCGGGAGACTTGGTGCGGTATCTTCACAGAAGTGGTTCTTACATAACCACAAGGCATTTCGTCTTATCATATTCATCTGTCACAGTCAGAAGATTCGCTACATCATAATATGGCATGCATTATTTAAGTCTCTCTATATATATATATACGGTCAATCTGACCGCAGATGGTACTGGAGCATAATCGGAGAAGCACCTGGACACGCCCATTGAGAAAACTTGGAGATGCACCACTTGGAGGCCGTTGTGGCGAAATGATGCAGCTGGAAGGCAGAGTGAGCCCACCATCAACACTCTGCCGCACCTCTTGCAACATCCAAATGCATCTCATGAGAGCGGTTCTAGTTGGAGGAGCATAGAAATCAGGTGAGAATATATGATACTACCCAGCGTTAAGGATCCGCCCAATTGCATTGGTCCACGAAATGTCGGACCGAGCAAGTGAGACCAAAAGTTGGGAAAGATAGCGTGTGTATTTTCATCGAATGATAAGATGAGATGGAAATGAGATGATGTCTATCTACTCCGGGGTCTGCCGAATATATACTCCCAGTCGCTATGTCCGCCTCTGTCACCACTGTATCTCCGTACAACCGCGGTTGCTCCTTGAAGATGTATTAGGAGGCCGTGATTGACCGAGTCTGGAGATGCACATGGAGACCGAGAGATCGAGTGAACTCACAGATTCACATGCAGGCCGTGTCTGAGCGAGTTTGGAAATGCACTTGCAGGCCGAGATCGAGTGAACTCAGAGATGCAGTTGGAAGCCGTGATTGAGCGAGTTTGGAGATGAAATTGGAATCCGTGATTGAGCGAGTTTGGAGATGTACTTGGAGGCCGAGATTGAGTGAACTCAGAGATGCACTTGGAAGCCGTAATTGAGCGTGTTCGGAGATACACTTGGAGGCCATGATCGATCAAGTTTGGAGGAGTACTTGGAGGCGGTAGGTCTGGAGGTGATTGATCAGAAGGCGGTCAATCTGGAGGCCGTGAAGCTGGAAGCGGTAGATCGGGAGGCATGTGCAATGGAAGCTGAGACTCTATTTATTGGTTAACTCATAATTCTGGGAATGTAGAGAATTGAGTACACCAAGGTCCGCTGAGAGCTGAGAGACTGGCTGGTAGACAGAGACAGTCGATCATGGGATGATGCAGTACGCGGCGTAAGCTGTACTCAGTATATGCTGTACTCGGTGTATGCTGTACTCGGTGTATGCTGTACTCGGTGTATGCTGTACTCAGTGTATGCTGTACTCGGTGTTGACTCATGATCATGGCATGGAGAGATAGAGAGGGATGACTTAACTTCGTGTTCTTCGGTGATGGTAGAGTTCAGGATGAGAAGGAGAGAGATGAGAGGAGATGGGGCAAATCATCAGGAGAAACTGGGACATAGAGAATTTCGTGTGCGAGTCAATTTACCATCCGCGATACGGCAGGTACAAGTCCCGATCCGGTAAGTAATGGCACTGATACGAGGTCTCCCCAACCGAATCAGGCAAGTCGTACCCCTGATTTCCCATATCCGCTTGTATCCTCCACATCATCCTCATCTTCATCCCCTCTCACTTTCCCGTCCACAACTCAACCATCATCGAAGAACACAAAGTTAAGTCATCCCTCGCTATCTCTCCATGCCATGGTCATGAGTTGACACCGAGTACAGCATACACCGAGTACAGCGTACACCGAGTATAGCATACACCAAGTATAGCATACACCAACTACAGCATACACCAAGTACAGCATCCACCCAAGATTGTTTGTCTTCCTTTCATTCTCATAATTAGGAGTTGACCCCTGAATGTAGCTTTAGCTTCCGGCGTACCTCCCTACACGATTGACCGCCATCAGCCATCTCTCTCCGAGAGCTCAAATGTAATGTCACATTGTCACATTCCCACAGTTGCAAGTTAACAACCTGAGGAATAGAGTCTCATCACGGGGCGCGCCGTCCATCGACCGCCTCCAAGTACTCGTCCAATCTCGCTCCATCACGGCTTCCAAGCGCATCTCCAAACTAGCTCGATCACGGCCTCCAAGTGTATCTCCAAACTCGCTTCATTACAGCCTCCAAGTCCATCTCTCAGTACACTCGTTCTCGGCCTCCAAGTGCATGTCCAAACGTGCTCGATCACTGTCTCCAAGTGCATGTCGAGCCTCGCGCGATCATGGCCTCCGAGTCCATCATTCAACTTGCTCCATTAAGGCCTCCAAGTTCGCACGATGATGACCTCCAAGTGCAATTCCCAACTTGCTCGATTGCGGCCTCCAAGTTCGCACGATCATGGCCTCCATGTGCATCTCTCAAGTCGCATGTTTATGGCTTTCAAGTTAGCACACTCACGGCATCCATGTGCATCTCCAAACTCGCTCGATGACCTCCTCCAAGTGCAACTCCAAAGTCGCTCGATCACATCCTCGGAGTGTAGCTCTGAGTTCACTCGATCGTCATTTTCAGGCGCTCCTCGAATTACTCTCAAGTACCGCCTGCAGCCAGTCCAGATTTACCGTGTGTAGATGGGTAGCTAGATAGATACATAGATGACAATACACACTGAAGACATGAGTTTTGAAAATCGTTGAACAATAAGTAGTAGCTATGATTTCGAGGGCAATGACCAGCGTTCCCAAAGATGAAGATTCTACCAGACTGCCATACTGTGATTCGAGGGGCTCCCAGAGTTGACGCCGGCGCTCCAAGGCTTGTCGTTGGCGCACCGAGTCTTGCCGCCAGCGCTCTCAGACTTGTCACCGGCGCTCCCAGGTGGTCCCAGGTGCACCCAAGGTTCTCACCAGCGCTCCGAGGTGTTCCCAAACTTGTCACAATCACTCCCATGGTACTCCTGTACCAGTCATCAGAGATCTCAGGTACTCCAAAGGCCGGCCAGAATTCCCTCCTAGGGTCTGATACTCTCCTGAAATTGACTCATCTAAGTTTACACTCCACATCCTCAAAGACACTCCTGGAGGCTTCCAGGGACTAAAATACATTTTGCTGATGCATAGCTATATAAATACATTGATAACTAGAAAGTATTAGTGACGGTTCCGGACTGGCACTTCGGGTCCACCTACTGGTTGGAACCGACCCGTTTGCAAATTGGCGGTCTGGGTCATCAATACATCTGAACCGTCAACTTGGGTATGGTTCGATGGACATCTCACAACCCGTCTGAATTGGGCGGGTTGTCAGCGTGTTGTCCAGTGGGTCCATCTGTAGATTCATATAATGCTCTTGTTTTTGCTGTATAATAATAGTATCCTATCAAAATCGCATTTTCAACATCCAACAGTAACTTTTGCATGTTTTGCACATTGCAATATTGATTATTTTGGAATCAGTATTTTTCCATGTCTGTTGTGTGTTTTTGCATTACAAGGCTGTCAATCGTTCTGTTATGAGCTCGAATATCTGCGCGATATCCGGATTTCCCTATATGCAATACCAAAAATTCTGGAGGCTCAGGTGACGCTCTTTTCATGATGGGGTAACAAAAAAATGTTGTACTATTTTGGCCAAAAAGGCGGTCATTACTTGGCATATGAATCTGTTCCAAGAAGCGACATTTCGATTGACTAAGATGCAAGACCAAAAATCATTGACGCTCCGTTGATACCCCGTTGACGCTTATCCTCAGAATTGGGCAGTGACCGTGTCCCTTCCTTTTTTGCCAATTAAGGCTGGCAATACACTGCTTATGTGTATTCGCGACCAAATTGAATCGTAATTACCTTACTTACACCACCAAAATTTGTTGACACTCCGTTGACGCTCATTTTCAGTATGGAGCAGTGACGGTGTCACTTTGTTTTTTACCTATAAAGGTTGCCACTAGGTTGGTTATGTGTATTAGCAACCAAATTAAATTGTAATTACCTTACTTACATGACCACAATTCCTTGACACTCCGTTGACGCTCATTGTCAGAATGGGTCAGTGACGGTGTCGCTTGTGTTTTTCTCTCTAAGGGCCGGCAATATGATGGTTATGTGAATCAGCGACCAGATTGATTTGTTATTAAGTTACGTACATGACCAAAAATCGGTGACGCTCAGTGGACGCACATTCTCAGAATGGGGCAGTGACCTTGTCGCTGGCATCTTTGCCTATAAAGGCTGCCAATACGTTGGTTGAGTGTATTCGTGACCAAATTGATTCGTAGTTACCTCACTTACATGACCAAAATTTGTTGATGCTTCTTTGACGCACATTTTCAGAGTGGGGAAGTGACCATGTTGCTATCTGTTTTGCCTATAAAGACTGCCAACATGTTTGTTTTGAATGGCAGAGACCAAATCAATACCGAATTACCCTACTTACAAGACCAAAAATCGTTGACGGTCAGTTGACCGTCATTTTCAGAATGGGGCAGTGACCGAGTTGCTATCAGTTTTACCTATACAGACTGCCAACACATTTTCTCTGCATGGCAGTGACCAATTGAATATTCAATTACCTTACTTACAAGACCAAAAATTGTTGACGCTCCGTTGACACTCATTCTAATGTAATATCTAGTCAAAATCTGCTGCCATTGATAATTGTACCGATGATTATTTAAACTTATTGGATGCTTTCTGGGCGGATCATGACTTGATCCTGTGGCCTTGGTGATATTCTTGCATGGGTTGGGCTCATTGTATGAAAAGGTATGTATCACGTTGAATAACGCATTTCACCTGCTATGCTTGTGTTCATCAACTACCATTTAGACATAACTGGTCAATGCTCTCCCATCATAATTCTCTAAGTGAAATTCTCGGTCAAGCCACATAAAGAACCTGCTGAAAACATATTGTCCCATTCTGTCCTACATTTTTCTGTTTCCCCTGATCCCAGTTGTTTCGGCAGCATTCACCGTCACCAACCCCTTTTCAGTCTGTATCTTTGACCTCCCTGTTGGCCAAATCAATTCGGGTACATTTGGAGCGGCACACACATCCCGCTGCTCAGGGGATTCCAGATCCTCGAAGCAATTGTTTTGCTCCACATCTGATTTATTGTCTACCTCACAGTCGGCTTCGCTCTCATTTCGATTATCCAAGTCACCGTTCCAGTTGAGCTAATTTTCAGTGTAGGAAATCCTTTCGGGTGCTCCGTCATCATCACTTTCGACTGGATGACGGTCGCTTGTCCGTATTCGGCGAACATTCAATACTTGAGTTCGTCCTCCAGCCACTTCCTTTGCAGACAAGGCTGGTGGCAATGGTGATCTGTCCGACAATTTAAACGCAGCTGCACCATTATGTTGAAAGAATGACCAGGATGCTTTGACGCTTTCTTCCGTATCTGAAATGTATCCTACAGCTGTCATCTGTTCGTTTTGAGCGCGTGATTCCTTCTGTGTAGTATGTAGGTCCTGGCTGCCCTGCCACATCTCCAAAAAGTCATGGACCTTAGCAATTCTGCGCAATTTCCTTTCCTCTGCCTCTCTCTTCAATTCCAAGTTGTTATCAGTTTCCGACCTATCCAATACAGGGTCATTGCCAGCCAATATCCCATTATTAGTGCCAGCATACTGCCTTACTGCAACCTTTTCCTGAAGGGTCTCGCCTATGGTTTTTGACTGCCTCCAGCCGATAACGTCTCGTCCAATGGAAAAACTGGCCTCCACTCGAACACCATGTGGTTTGATTGAAAATATGTAGCGTGCCACATTGAAGAGATCGGCGTACTTTGAGTGGGTGTCCTCTTGCTGTCACCACCATTGCGCGATATCCGGGGTCCAAAATGTACTACTGATCTCCATCGGGTCAGAGTAGTAAACATTGAGATTCGGATAAACTTGCCCCCAGTTCTTTGGTGATTCAGCCGACGAATTCAAATAAGGCCTGGCGGCAGTGAATAAGCATGCAGCGCGATCGCTCCGTCCGGGTGTTGTTTTGGCCAAATTTTTAGGCGTTAAGTATTCTTCATCACCACTGGACAAATCATATGGATCAAAGATGATTGACCAGATTGAGAAGGCATTGCAGAAAGGATGAAGTCATTGCTCTATAGTTTTTCATGTTTAGTGACCGACAATCATCTGTGTTTGACACAGTATTTGTTCTCCTCATACTTCAAAAATGACTTATGGTATTGGGTAGTATAAGAAGTCTCATCCTCAGGATTGATATCCAGTCCCTTGTCCCATTTCCTAAACGATTGCAACTTGCGAAAACGATCAAGAATATGTTCTCAGATAAGAAGCATACCCGTCGTTGGAGTGACTTCAGCATACTATTTGGACAGCTTTTGTCGCCCAAACTTCACAGCGAAGGACATATCTTCCTTCCACCGAGATTTCTACATTGCTAAAGTTCGATAAATGCCTTCCGTATGATCGAACATGTCATTATGGACGGTGATAACATGATGCAGTGTGACCATATGTCTTTTCGACATCCACAGAGTACAGTATCGGAAAGGCATTCACACTTGCTTGACCTACTTGAAGATTGTACATTCATCGTCAGTTGGGCAGAGTGATGGGTGATCGCTCTATGTTGGATGATTCAGCCACTCGCGGGTGAATTCTCATAGTCAATAGGCTTGCTCAAGCAACTCCAGTGTCAATTTCCACCATGTTTACACATCCATAATAGCAAGGAGTGCGATTCGTACTTTGGCTTTTTGACAGGCAATGAACTCATTTCGATGACCAGGTGTCAACGTAATCAACCCAGCTAGCATTCACTGCTATATGATGGTCAGTTTCAGAATTTTCAGAGTATCTTGAAATATGTACTTTCTGAATTATCTTGGCCAAACCTGGTTTCATAGCAGACACCTTATTGATTCTAGCGTTGCCCTCTTTTCGAAGTCTTTGATTCTTCCCAATCTGTGTGCTTGCATTCCCTCCAAATTGCTGATCGCGCTCATGTGCTTCCCACGACTTTGTACGGCCTTTGACACAGAGACTGCTCATGAATGCACCTAAAGCAAGCTGAATGACATGCGCCATGCATGGTATGTGGTTTCTCAATGCCGGCCACTCGATTCCTGAGGCCAGCAGTGTGGATTGTAGTTCCCGAGTCATCGAGTAATTTGATGAGGCGTTATGAGTTGCAATTCCAAGCACGCGGCCATCAGTAAGCTCAAAACGATCTAGAACTTCCTTCAAATGTGTGGCTAGCCTTGCTCCAGTATGTTGACCCTTGACCTATTATCCTGAATTAGCTGTTGAAATAGAAAAAGAACAGGCTATTGACCTCATCGAAAGCAAATTGCACTTCACGCATTGCACAATTGCGATCCATATCATTTGTAACGACCGACGTTATTGCTAATTTGTTTGTTGATGTCCACCTGTCCAAAGCTAAACTAACTTTATTTCTTGTTGGCAACTGCTTCTTAATTGCATCCACAGTCAGTGAGTATTCCCTCTGACAAATGTTGCTAAGGGTGCTCGCTGACAGTAGCACCAGCTCGCTGCGTAATGCGTTATATGACCATCGTAACTCAATATTTGATATAGGGTTCCATGATATATGAGCCGAAACAAATTCACACATGAGGTAGCGGTTCCAAGTTTCGTGGTGAAATTCGGCGGTTACAAAGTCCTTAGCTGCTGGTTTGGAGCGTTTTGTCAGTCAATACAGTCAATATAGCTTAGATGTCAATGTCGCCAATGAATTTCTCTTGCGAACTTACTATTGTAATCCCACAACTTCTTTGCCTCTTCAATATGGTCTGTGCTGCTTCATTGACCGATTAGCTTGTCAATTCAGTAATCTCTGACTCTGTTAATTCATTCAAATTTGCGATGTGCGCTTTTGCCAGCAAGTGTTTGCCCATTGAGCTGGTTCCATGTTTTGATGAATGGCGGAGAACTTGATGACAAACGATACATATGATGCCAGGGCTGCCTGTCTCTTCAATTCCGCAATGCAAATAAAACATCATGAAGGCGCATGTCTAGAATTCTTCCAAGCGATAGAATGCTTCGAGCCCACATTCATAGAAGCCCACAAAGCATCGAATATGATTCATAGTGTACGGTCGTTCAAATCACGATTAAAGGCATGTTCATCTTTGGAAGTTATCATTACCTATAGCAACAAGAGAATCAAAGATTCTAAATCCAACATGGCGGTAGGAATTGGATGGCTGGGTAATTGGAATTGAAAGGATGTCAATAGGTACAGTATTGTCGAGAAGATTGGTTGTACCTCAATATTGACTTTAGAGCTACGAGCAACAAAGAAGTAAGCCTTGTGAGACAATGCATGCATAGTTGTGTGGTGGTATACAAGGACGTATTGGAAAGACTGACCGTTAATAATTCAATTTCGGTACAACACAATGCAGTATGTTGCTGTGTAGGTTACTGCGCCAGCACAAAGACTGTGGATGGTCTGTTGACACTCATTTCAAGGAGGCAGTAGTGATATCGTCGCTAGCATTTTTGCCTATAAAGGCAGCCATTACTTCTATTATGGATTGAAGCTGACACACAGCCCTTTAGATTATGCAACATGCAGGACGAAAAATTGTTGACGCTCCGTTAACGCTCAATTTGAAGAGATAGTCGCGATGTCGTATCTAGCATTTTGCGTTGAAAGGCGGCCGATACATGCCATGTAGGTAGATGTCTTTGTGCAGCCCCTGGATTATTCCAAATGCAAGACCAAAAATCGTTGACGCTCCATTGACTCTGATTTTTAGGAGATAGTCGTGATGTCGTCCCTAGCTGATTTGCCTAGAAATGAGGCCAATAGTCCGATTATGAGTGAGAGTAATTGCCCAGCGTTTGGATTATCCACGATGCAAGACAAAAAATTGTTGACGCTCAGGTGACGCTCATCTCTAGGGTATAGCAACGAGCGTTTCACTTGTCCTTTTAAACAGAACTAAATCTAATACATTCACTTTGTCAGGATGTGACTATGTAGCCGGTTGATTGCAGAATGTGAAAGACTATGAATCATTAACGCTCCGTTGACGATCACATTACACACAGCCTAACTGTCATTGTATGCTCAAACATAGTAGTCCAAGTGTATATTGGAATTATTGGCAACCGATCATTCTGTTCTCTGTATTATCTTTGGCATCCCGATGTTTTGTCGCCCCTCACTATCTGCATCGCTACTTCATGCGTGATATGAGCGATAAATGACCTAGCCATATCGCATTCCAGTGTTTTCGGCCGGCAAATAGTGGCATACAGACCTTGCCACTATTTTTTGATTAATATCACCTGACAGTCCCACCATTCCTGATCCAGCTTCTTTTCCTCGATTTCCATGACAGACCATAAGCAATTTTCAAAATCTCGACCATGTGGACCAGGGCAAAGCGGAGAGCTGTGCATTGCAATGCATGGGTGAATGCAGCATGACGGTTGTCATGCATAGAGGTTCATATTGCGCGTTAACCGTTCCGTCTATGACTCGAATGACATCACTTACTCAAATGTTGTTTGTAAATTTCGTCACTGATTTAGTTTTTGCTTTCGCACTTATCAGTAACAGGAAAGATGATAACCAGCTCATTGCTCATCATGTGGCGTGATTTGGAGTTTACCATGTTAGAATGGTGCGTACGACCCTTGCACATGCACAGATGAATTATCATGTCTCACAATTTGGTCACTGAAATCAAGACAAAGCTAACACGTAGCAAAATAGAAACGCAAATTGCTTTTCACAGCTCCACATCGTCAAAATTTTTAATTTGGCTATCTATTCCTCCGCAGATGCAGGAGCTGTCACCATTTCTTCATCCGAATCCGATTTCTATATGGTAATTAGCTCGGGAGGCAATATGCGGTGGTTGGCGCTGCCTGGTTGAACTGGGGTCACATACGTAATCAGTGACAAATCAGACTCCGCGCCAGGCGGGAGAAGAGATATGCGTTCCGGTGACTCTGCTTTCCCTGAGCCTTCTCTCAGATGACTACTTCAGGGTCGAGAAGTACATTGCGGCATTCGCGATATTCCCGGGATGATATCAAGAGTCTCTACTGGCTCTCCAAATGTTGTCTGGGGAGGTGCCGCTGCAACATGATTCGTTTGGGACTTAATGACAGCTGGAACATTCCATTCGGACGTTCCATACTTCTTATATCTTTCGCAGAAGTAGTTAAACACATCCCCCCATCCCGGTTGTGTCAATTCCTCAAGCATCATCTGCTTCTGCCAAAACCACTCCATGCGGCGTTGTACCATTTTGGAGATTGTGCCCATCACCCAGCCGGGTTCGTCATCTTCGCTCGACTTGGCCTGTTCTGTATCATCGTCTTCTTCTTCATCATCCGCATCATCCTCATCGTCGGAACTTGCAAGATTGCGCAGACTGTCTCCGATAGCTTTCAGCATCTCTTCAAATGTCTTTTCAGGCTCTCTGGTGGTCAATCCCACCTTTTCTACCTTGCTCATATCTTCTTGCTTCTGCTTAATTGCTGTCTCTGCGTCTTCAACTCGCTTTCTTGCCACCGCAGTCTCTCTCTCCACATAATCCTCTATCCATTGCTTATTCTCTTTATTGCTCAAAAAGTGCATTTCTGGATTTTTCTCCGCCGCGAGCTTCTTTTTGGATCACAAGCTACGCAATCCTCCAAGGGCTCGGACCCTTTCTGCCTCCAACCAGCTCTTCCCTTCGTTCGCTTGATGACATCGTCGTTTGGAATGCTTTGTCGATTTGCCATATTTGCCCGCTGGGAGAGGAGACAGGTCCTTTTTTGGAGCATTGACCATTGTATTTCGTGTTGACTGTTATTGGGAGAGATGTTGGATGTTGGAAGATATGGACCATATGGAGGCAAGCTGCATCATTTATGTCAAAGTTGCTACACTTGATCAACTCAAACAAAGCAAATTCTATGTTTTGCCTGTCACTAATTTGGCAATAGTCATGTTAACCGTCCAAGATGACTCGATTTTTAGTGTCACTTTCATGTATGATCCCGGTGATCTCATGAGACAAACATCACCGGATGTCCTTTCCGTCAATGAATATCCTGTTTATATGTAACATAAATGAGATTTCGGCTGTCATGAACTTCAATTGATCCCTGTAAGCAAATATACAATATCGGACCGACTCTCTGCAAATCGCGGGACATTTGGAAACCCCTGCAACCTGCCGCTATACGGGGGCGGATTCATCATGAGTAGAACGTCGAAGTTGGCGGTCGGGCAGTCTAATTTGACTTCCAGCTAACTATATATTCCTCAGAACTTCCCACTTCTTTTGGTTATCATCTTCCTCTCCATTTCCACACAAGCAAGTCATGGCTACACAAACAGCTCAGACAGGCAAGAGCCGATCCGAATCGAGCGAAACAATGGGCGCTTCATCCAATGCATCACTGCAAGGTCCACAGCATCGACGCAGACACCAGTTAGTACACCGCGAAGCTGCCAATGTAGCCACCAATAACATGACCCAGGACACACATTGAAAATCATCCCTAAAACAGGACACAGCACGAACAAAACGCAGTATGCAATTGGATGTGAGTATGTCCATATCATGGTATACTGCTGTCAATTGATTGGGTGATGAACAGCCAGTATACATAGGGAGCTACGTGACCAATATCTCGCAGCCCGGAATGGGATACCCCCAAGGTCGACGAAGGCCTTTATCCGCACAGTCCGGGAAATTGAACATCACAATGTTGTCAGCTGGCTCATTTTCGCGGATGAATTTGGTGATAAGCATCCCCGGGAATGGACGAAAATGGCTTTAATCACCTTAGAGGAGGCTACGAAAGCGTATATGGTAGAGGTAATCGGCGATTCTCACTTTCAGAAGCAGCAACTATCATCTTGTTCGTTTTCAAAATGTCTGCTACTATCGCAAGGCAAGGAGGTCGGGTACAGATTGAACGGTCAGACACGCGCCTCGCCGTGAACATGGCGAAAATGGCCAAATGACGGTTTTTGCGTGCGACGATACACGAAACGCAACACCTGATCAAGAAACGTCGGGCAGATGTCGAGGAAGAGACGAAGCGAGGTGTTGAATTTCGTGGGTATAGCAAGGTGAAAGCTGCGATAGAACGTCACCCGGCAATGGTTTATGATAATCACACTGTCGGCTTCCTTCCTTGCCAAAATGGCACCGTAAAGAATGCACGGACATACTGGAGGCGCAAAGTCATGGGCGCACATCCTCAAGTCCGACGCAAACAGCCGACACCAGAACGAACGCCACCTCCACCCGGAATGCCACCTGCGCTATCCGGTGACAAAAATTGCGCCCAAAGTTCCAAAATCCCATTTCTGCCCGCCAGATATGGATATAAACATCCTCCCCTTCCCGGCACTCAATTTTGCGACCATGATGCATATGCCAAGGATAGCGAGTACGACGAAGATTTTATTCCAGATTTGCGGAATGATGAAGGAACATCCACTGGTTAGTACACTATATGCTGCGTGGTAATACGGCTAACATCCATTTTGCAGACAACAGCAGCCAATTGAGTGAAACTGCCAGTGAAAACGAACATGGATTGTAAGGAACTGAATTTTTGAGTGTAGTATTATCTACAATTGCCGGACACTTTATAGCATGTTTTAAAGAATCTATTTATATGTATTATTAAAGAACAATGAAGTGATAAAGAAGATAGTACCTGAAGAAGACAGAAAGGCTGTCAAAATATTGTTAATGATATATTCCGCCAGATGAAATGATGGTATATTGTGGATATGCCCATGGCAAAATGAGCGTCAACGGAGCATCAATGATGTTTGGTGCTGTTAGTCAGGTAATAAAATCGCAATTTGGTAATGAATATACATAATGGAAGTGTTGGCATCCTTTATAGAGAAAAGAGAACGCAAAACGCACCCTGCCCCATCTTGAAAATGAGCGTCAATGGAGCGTGAACAATTTTTGGTCCAGTAAGTCAGGGAATAAAACGCGACTTGGTAGTGAATACACATAATCGAAGTATTGGCATCCTCTATAGGCAAAAGAGAAAGCAACATGGTCCCTGCCCCATCTTGAAAATGATCGTCAAAGGAGCGTCAACGATTTATGTTCTTGCATCTCGGGTAATTTAAATGGCTCTTGATCGCAGACCCCTTTAAACGAGGGATTGGCAGCCATCATAGGCAGATAACCAAGAGATATTTGTGCGATAGCCTCCCAGGCAGTCACAACTCGTTTCATTTACAATGCCAAAACCAAGAGTTCATGAGCGTTTTAGCCTATAGCGACGGTCGAAACATCGTATACAGACAATAACGGCCACATCACACCTCGATTGCCCATGATGAAATGCCAAAGATTGTTGACGCTCTGCTGACGCTCTGTTGACGCTCCGTTGATGCTCATTTCTCAAAATCGGGCTGGGAGCATGTGGCTTTCTTTCTGGCCAATGAAGGCAGCCAGTATGTCGGTTATGGATAGCAAAGACCAAATCACATTTTAATTACTTGACTTACCAGACCTAAAATCGTTGACGCTCTGTTGACGCTCAGTTTTAGAATTGGGCCGCAAGGGTGTCTCTCCTTCTTCTGAGTATAAAGGCAGTCAATCCATCTCAAATAGTCAATGATATACCAAAGTCAATATTTTGCAATTAACAGTAGGATATCTGAATGCGACCATAAATAGAAAAACCCGAAATGCAGAAGTGGACATTGGAACCAACGGGTCTAGCATAACCAGGCGACACCCGAGGGTTGACCGGTATGGGTCCGGGTTTTGCCTGCCAAGACCCAGAGGGTCGGGTTTCTGGATTAGTCTAGAACCGAACCTACCTGTTTTTGCATGCCAAACCCGGACTGCTGGTGGGTTCTCCAGACCCATTGCTAACACTAGTGGGGATGAATCGTCGTAAGTGGGGGTTTTGGCATCTAACCAGCTCGCCCGGAGGTGGAGGGGATATGGGCCTGTCATACTCTAGCTTGTGTAAACACAGTATGAATAAAGAACAACAACAACAAGGCGGCTATCTCAAGCAGGCTCTCAAGGAGGCTCCCAACCAGGCTATGAAGCAGGCTTCCAAGCAGGCTCTCAAGGGCCAGCAGGCTGTACAGTGGACCCTCAGTGACAGTGTGTACAGAACTGGTACAACAACAATGTCTCCAGATCATACTGACAGGTATAGGTCTATCTCTGGCCACCAGCCATACATAGATTCATCAGCCCACATGTATATCTTTCTGAACCAACTATGGATAACAATTGGCTGTCCATTGGGCAAGAGTCCACGGGATACTCAGTATGAGCTACGTGTCTGCACATGGACACATAACGCAGCCTACAGTGGATTTACACTTTTGCTCATGCAAGAACTATCTGCCCATGAAATAGAATTCAACAGCTCGCTACGATGTCCCTTGATATTTTGCCAGGTATTCTTATAAATATGTTAGTCATAACACTCAGTAGGATCAAGCTTCTTTATACAGTAACTTACAACTCAAGGCTCTATCAATTTCCCCACAATAATTACCAGGTGATCATCTGTTATCCATATGATAAATGATCAATACTGGCTTTTCAGGCTTTTGGTATCAATTTCCAGTTGAGGTGCCATCCACAACAATGTAATATAGTAAGCTGGTTGGCCACATTGTGGCCTGCTGCTGCTGAGAACTATTGGTAAAACTGGTGACAGATCTCATAATTCATTTTGTTGGAATATGTAGTACTTGGGAGCTCTGTAAACTTGAACACACTCAATTGTTAATGACAGATTATCCCCAATACCCACTGCATACTCAGATGCATCGGATAACAGAATAAGGTATGATACAATCGATTGAGTAGTACTGCTACATGTGGTACTCCTATACTGTTCTACTGAGTCTTCTGTATGGTGCAATTAGGTTAAGTATGAAATTTCAGGTTAAGTAGATGCAATACAAATATGGTGCAGAATCAGCCTTACAGCTGTATATGTTTACATTGACATGCAAATGGATAGGACAACATGGGAATAGTTTTGTGACAGTATCAAGTTCTGAGTTAGCTAGAAGACTTTACTTCACTCAAGATATCAAGGTCAACTCAGTTTAATGTTCAACACAATAGATTTGGGCTTAATTTGTACAACAAAATCAGTTGACAGGAAAAGACAATAGATTAAAATGTGGCAATAAGTCAATTTGACAAAATTGGTGGTATACAGTGATTGAAAGTGAATAAATTATATTAGTAATAACATCAGCAAAATCTAAAATGGTTTACAAGCTATATACTAACCTTGCAGGTAGTGCAGTCAATCTCCCTCATGTATCTAAGTGATTCTAGACACTTCCAGACCATCCTGAAGCTTAACCAAGTGCTCTCAGACACTGCAAATGTATACTCAGGTGCTTGTGAACATACCTGCAGTTATAGAGGTACATTCAAGAACCTACATAATTTGATTCTTATGATATTTCACCTTTGGAGTAGCTCAGCCCTCTGTGCAGGTCTGCCAAGATAGCTCAGACATCTGCATAGGTCTGCAGAGGCGGCTGAGACTACTGTACAGGTCTGTAATGGATGCTGCTGTTGTACAGTTGTAGCTGCTCAGGTGGTCGAGTATGTGGGAGCAGATGCAAAGATCTGGCCATTGTATCATGTTATGACATATTGCATGCACAAATGGTTGATCAATTACTAATGGTGCTAACTACCCAAGAGGGAAGTTGCATTATCATACTTGGCATAGTGATATCCATACTCCCAATCAGTTCAATACTCCTCCTGAACAGCTATCACATCAGTAATATACAAATCTGTAAAAAAACAGAGAACAGCAGCCAATCAAGAATTCTGGAATGCTTCAAAACTGACCTACCAAATCAGTGTACTTCCTGACAATGATCCCAATGGCACATCGAATTCCAAAATCTTGCACGAATTTATTTCCAAAGATACACACAATTTCAATGCTCTATCGGTTTCCAACATATTCTCTGAACACTTCCATTGCAGTACAATGCTTCAAGTGGGTACTCATCAGCAGTGGCTATGTGAATCAGTCAGGGAACTTCTGAGCAGCCATTGTGGAACTCAAGTCAATCTCTTCATCTCCCGCCATGTCAACAGAATAACAATACTTAGCCACAATGTTTACAACCGAAGTTCCAAAGTAGATGCAAAGTTCGATGCTTATGCCCAGAGATTTTGAATGAGTGACAACGTAAGGTATTGTTATGATGGCAAACGCAGTGATGGTATGGGAGATTGGGGTGGGCTTCATACAGTCCACCCTGACAGAGTTGTTTGTGGCATTTGTTGTGGACTGGGCAGTTGCCTTCTGCATTCACAATCTCCCATCACCCACTCCTCCAATGGTGATGACTACTCCAGGTTGAACTGTTAGTTATACAGGTTGTCAGCATCATTCAAATAGCTACAACATTCAAGTGTGCTTTCTTCTTCGAGTGCTTCTCCATCTGCAAAATTGATTTTACTCACTGGGAGTCACAGGGAGAGTGTCAGAGAAGCTGTAGTGTATACTTACTTGTGGCAATTTTGAGAGTGAATTACACCCTTGGGAATCATTCTGGCTGGCGTTTGGTGTAATCTTGATCACTGGTAATTGGTTAACAACCACCATGTGGGTAATTGTGTAATATTTGGGAGCATGGTGGAGTAGTAGTGAGAACTTTGAGAGAACTTATAACTATTTGCCAACTAACACAGGAATCACAGACACACTCAAGAGGATCACAGTGTGATTTTCAATATGTACTCTGTGTGCTACAGTCATTATGTAATACACTCCGGATGCACATGTGCAATATATTACCCCCCAATGGAAATATGATGTATGGATCATTGTTTATTATCTACTCTTATATCACACTATACTCACTAACTATCTTCCTTGACATTCTATTTTCTATATCACACCTATAAATAACCAAAGTAACATGGCTGCGGTTACAAAACAGAAGCTGATACACTGAAACAATAATTTGACTAAGCAATCAAAAAATACTAATTAGCAGTGGTCACGAAACCATCAGCTACATCCTCTATGCCATCTGGGTGAATGATCACAGAAGGATAGAATTTGCCGATGGCACACGAAAGCCATATTGGCTCATTTGATTTGTTGACAATTCATCTCTGAACACAACATGATATTAAATTCTAATGCCATATGTCGCAAATTGTGATATCAAACAAAGACTTTAATGAGAAGTTGGCTTCTTGAGAATTGAAATGGAGTTTGAAAGGGAATATGTTACATTTAGAGGAAAAGGGGGAGAAGTACGAAGAACAGAGGAACATAAGATAGCGGGTGTGGTGTAGAAAAGAGAAACTACAGAAGGTAATGAAGAAGTGCAGAATGAGATAGAGGAGAGCCAATCCAGGCTAAGGAATGGGGAGAGGGATTGTGAAGCACCAATTCAAAAGGAGGAGTGCCCATGCCGACCAGAGGAGTTCTAATTGGGGGGGTGTGAAGTTTGCAACAAATTACAGCCATGCAAATCGAGACCAAGGAGTGCTGACAGAAATTGAGGAGCACCTATTAAAGTGGAGAAGTGTTCATACATACAGAGTAGTGCCAAGCAGGGGTAATAAAGTGCTGTATAAAGCTGAAAAGTTCCAACGCAGGTGAAGAAGTGATGATGGGGATTAATGAGTGCCAAATTGGGATGAGTAGAACTCATACTAGCAGAGGAGCATGCAAGGGTGGGGGGTATGGACTGTGAGATGCAATAGAGGAATGCCAATCTTGGTAAAGGAGTGCTGATAGAGATTGATGACAACCTCTGCCAGTATATGTGAGTGCAAACTTGTAGAAAAGTTCAAAAAGGTGGTATATAAAGTGAGGAATCAAAGTGAGAGGAACAATGCCAGTAACATGCGTACAGACTACAACTGAGAAGCACCCATGGCAGGAGAAGACTGCCAAAGGGGGATATCATGCACAGGATGAGATTCAGGAGGGCTAATTGAACCCAAACATCATATCCAGGCATTGAGTAGCGTATATAGTGGTAGAGGAGCGTCGATGGGCGCGGAGGTAGCAGCCCACCGATGTCTGATTGATGAGTGCAGCAGCTTCAGAAGTATAATGTATCACCTGAGCAGGCTAAAATCAACCTAAATATTAATCTTGCGAAAATATCATTGTGGTCTACAGTCCAGTGTCATATTCAGACAGCACATAAAGAACAGCAGCACCCACTGAAGCTAAAGACAACAGAGCGAGAGGTTTCAAGATCTGGTATTGGGCTCGCATCCCAAGCATTTGGCCATACAGAAGAGTTGTTACTAAATTCGATCCAGCAAATCCAGTCAGATAAACCATGGTATCTGATGTGCCACAACCTTTGCAAGGTAGACATCGCCAAATAGGAGATTATTGACCTGCATTTAGAGCATACTCTCAGACTCCACATCCAACTTGTAACTACAGATAACAGTTCGACAAGCTCTAGCTACCAATCATCCTCAAATGAGAATAATCTTCAGTTTTAAGTATGTATATTTTAGATAATAGTCAATATTATAAGTCTGAGTGAGGAGTATTTAACAGAATTCAAGGTGTACAGCTTCTCATATTGGCTGATCTATCTCAACAAATTGACCACCAGGTTATTGATAAACTGTTGTTCTACAGGAGTACCTGCTAATGTACATTGATGAAACCGAGGTTGAATTGCAGGTTACCAAGCTGTATCAACTGTAATGGCGACATATGCCTCGCAGCCAGGTAATGGCCATTCTATAAAGTCAGCTCACCATAAGTCTTAGATCTCTAGCGATACTTGTACCTATATACTACTCTACAATATAGACTACCATATTGGCAACTGTATCTACTCAAATACCTTCAGATGTGGCCATACACTGGCATACCTGTCTTAACCCTATTATTCCTTTTTGAGAGAGTGGATACATTTCACGGATGGGATGAAGCAAATTTACCACTGTTTCGATGGGACACCATCGAGTCTTCAATTCAGCATACCGCCATCGGAACCAGATTTTGAAGTATCATTAAAATGAAGCAATAATCTTTGATCATTCCATCATCTAATTGAGCCATCTGATGGCAGTGGAGGAGAGTTCAGAAACCAATTTGCACATGAGATGTGTCACTGGCGATGACCACAATGTAAGGATTACCTGGTGCAACATGTTGTCCCTACCAACGAGCCAAATCGCACATGAACCACCTAATCAAGTTCTAATACTGTTCCCCAAGTCAATTGTGTGTGATCACCAGCATAAGCACCTACAATGGACGGAATGACTGTACCCCTCCATCTGGGCATATTGAGAATCCAATGCGAAGTCGGAGATGATTTACAAGTCAGTACAGTTTGACTGCATTTCTTCCGAAGGAATGAATTGCACCTAGCTTGGTGTGGGTGTACACCTACAGCTCTAGCAACCTCGAAGAAGCCAACATGCCGAAGCATTCTATGGTCAACCTATTGCTGCTTGTACCTACTGAAGATGTGCTACCTGAGCATGGTGCTCTCTTACTGCTACAAACATCAGTATGAGCTATATTGACTTACCAAGAAGTCACCCTGCAATAGAAGCACGCTAGGGATGAGAATGTTTCTTCTCCATTGAAGCGAAGAGATACCAGTGATGCATTGTCCAGTGTGAATTGAATTTGAGGTGAAAGACCTATGCAATACCGCAGATTGACCACAATGACTACAATGACTATGATGGCCTCTCAGAGCTCAAGTATTATTGACAAATGAAATCCACCTACCATATAAATGATTTTAGACTACAATTAAATGGACAACAATGGTGGCAATCAACAAATCCAGCATCAAGATCCATTGACACGAAGCAAACAAAAAACTATCTGCTGGGCAGGCACGAATGGCAACCCTGGATGAAGTTCAACCTCATTGGATCTGACAAAAGTCAAGAGTTGTCATTGTGAGCCCGAGGGCAAGACTGTGAAGCCAATTTCTATGTGGGACAAAAATACCGGATTTCGCACACATAGGTTGCGAAGTACAAATGTGAGACAACAACAACAAGAGGCAATTGTATGGGCTCTGATCTACAGCAGCGCAACCACCGTCTTTATGGCAGCTAAGCAATTCAAGCGACTCAGAATATTACATGAGAGGGCACAAACACATCACCACAATTGGCCTTAATTGAGGAGTAATGGAATATGAAAGAGACAGCTGGAAGAAGATGCGAATCATGGTCAAGTCCTTGGACTATCTTGCACTGGTAGGCAAATCAGTCGTGCTAGTCATGAGAATGTGGGTGTATGATCAAGTACTAGATTTAGTATGGTTCCATGAACAAAATCTTGATATCGACTGGGCCCACTGTCAATTGACTTCCCCATGATCACTGAGAGCAAGTGGTGCCAAAGAAGTGACCACAATGACTACAATGGCAGTATCGAAGGCCTCAGAAGCCGATAATGTTAACAATAATGGCAATGACCTGCTTCTATAGTGCGATCTGGGTATACAGACAGGTGGATCAACTATATTTGACAATCATCAAGCTAGCGATGAGGTCATCAGCATATGCGATATAGATTGGGGAATGCACATGCCTGCTGGGAGCAACCTTGGAAGACATCACTTTGGAATCACCGGAAGAGGAAACAGACACAGGCGCTGGATGTGACGAGCACCAAGCAGTGGCGGCAGTTGGGGCAGAAGAGCCCCGCAAACAATAGACTTGGATAACTACTACTGGCTTGCCGAGGCAAGAACGGAGTCGCTGGATGGTAGGGCTTGGCTCCTTCGTGGGGCAACTGTTAAGGACAAGGCCTTGTGGATATTCCATTCCACCGCTTGCATCGATTGTCTTGAGTCCATTGGGTACCAGTGATAGAGGAGTTTGAATATCACAGCAATGATGAATGACTTCTGAGAGCAAACACACAGCGTAGGATTGTGAATGACTTATGAAGCAATTGGAAACCTTCGCAGGAGAAATGCCACATTTATGAGAGATGATTGTACTGCAGAAAGCTCATTCAACAAGTCAATGTTCAAGTATTGAGGCTCGGGGCATTTGACAAACGAGAGGTGATATGCCCCTCCTAGCAATTGTCAGATACAGATGTCTATAGATCTTGGACTATGGTGACCCGCACCAAGTTATATGGAAATCTACCCAACCTAATATGCTTACTCTCTATGACACTCTACAAGACAAACAATTGAATACCAAGATGCAGATATACGTACTGACAACCATGCTGTACCCAGTAGAATCCTGACTACTATTCAAAAGACCACATCCTGTACCATATGGTGGAGATTACAATGCTGATTTCAATACCCAATCCAATGCCAATTGCAGAACTTAATACAATGCAATATCTGTTTCAAAGATACATTACCGAAAATATGCTAGAATACATTCCTGACTCAGACTCTGCAATTCTGTGCAACACAACTACAATAACAATTGATAACTGCAAATCAACTTCCTAACCAGGCCCTTCCAATCGATATTCCTGATGAAGCCACATGAGATTAGTCTCTGGTGGAGCAACATCCTACAGGAAGGAAGGATGACAGCACCGGAATTTCAAATAACCACGACCGCAAAAAATTCCCATCCTGGCACTGCAGTGACAATGCAACCTGAGTGCATCCACCAATGGAAGGCTAGCAGCGGCAAGTGCACCTGGACATGAATCTACTAGTGGTCTCAGAGAATGAGGATTAGTCAACCAAGTCAAGTGATGTAATGGCAATCACACCTACAGATGAATTGACAAGCACACCTGGAGTAGACCCAGCGAGTGCACCCCATGATCTCAGATGATAAATTCATCCAGCATACAATGGATATTCAGTTGAGCTGCAAATTCACCAGAGAGATGACAAGTCATCTGAGCCTGATCCATGCCAAACATGGGCAATATGGCCACCAATGCAGATTGGAATGGAATGACTTGGATATGGCTACCGAATTAGTTTCAAACGAGATGCCACACAACTTCAAATATAACTACCAAAGCAGCGGCTGATGACATTCTGAACCAGTACAATATGGCTACCAAAATGGTTGCTAAGAGGATTGACAATGACCACCATGCAGAATGAATTATGTACAGAATGGCAGCACCAGCCACATTGGAGATAAGTAACAAGAGATGATCACTGAGATCTCACTGTGACAGATATTACTGCTGAAGAAATTCAAATGGGGATCCAATGAGGAGATAACCATGAACACTACTGTACCAATCCACTGACCAAGACGCTTTCTGATTGCTGCACAGAAGGATGGAGAAACCATCTTCCAATGGCATACAGGATAGGATGCGGAACAATTGTTCCAAATGACTACCAAGTATCTAACAGATATTCTACTGCAGCTGACTGATGAGATTGCAAAGAGAACTTGCCAATGATTGCACTGAGGCTACGATCCAAATGATGATTACCAAGAAGCAGTCCACCAAGCCCATATCAATTGCAGAACCATAACATTGTGAGACTTGGAAATGGAATATTGAAAGCCGCTTTCCAAGTTCTGAAGCACACTCCCATTGTGGGGTGTATAACCACCTACTGTGAAGCTTGCATGTTAGATATGGATCAATGATATACCACCCTTGCTGATGCAATTGGCTCATTCTACCACCCTGATATGGTCAGCAGCAAGTCACATATATGAACTGATGGCTACGACGATGCTAGGGGTGGAAGCACCCATCATTCCTCAACATCACAATGAGACGCTATTGTAATGCCATTTGAGATTTAGCTCATTCTCATGCCTTATTCAACAGCAAATCAATAGGCACAGCAAGTCAGGATGAGGCATAGATATTGAAACGACATCAAGATTAAGCGAATTGGAACATCTCATATGACAGTAAGTCGACAGGTAGAGCAAGTCAGGGTAGTCACGGGTCAGCAGGTGATGCAGAAGGAGAGCCAAAGCCAAAAGAAAATAGTCTGGACCAAATGAGGTATGCAATCCCAGAGATTACGATTTCGACCCTGAATCACCATCAAACCGATAGGTAGTCATAATGGCAATCGACGATCTATATGATTGAGTATATGTTGATAAAGCAACGAAATTTCAAACCAGAGAGACAGCTGGGTCTACGTAATCATTTGACAACTCAAAGCCCACCGACATGCAGTCTACCGAGAGACACACACCGAGAAGTATACCATGACATCTACGAAGAAGATGACTGACTTTGCACTGAAGCCGGCTATTGTGAGCTCAACCATGAAGTCGACCAGACGGTCACCGAATAGCACTTTGAATGATAATTGCCAAGTACCAATGACTATCAACTGAGTTATATACTCGACTGAGCACACAGAAGGACTACAAAGAGCTTAGACAGTGCTCGAACGATTGAACATGGTAAGCATAGCCAGCTTATAGATGCTTATGTGTTAGATATCAACCAACAAGGTGCAATTGATCTATATGACAGACGATGACCATTGGCTACAACTGATGTGGGCAGTGGAAACTTGCAACAATGACCAATCATGAGCGGAAGCTCTACCACACTGATCTAACCCGCAACCTACACCAAGATGACAGCTCCGAGTGTGGAACTGGACTCAGGTTGGGTGCTCCAGGTAATTGGCAGTCAGGATGAGGACGAATTAAGATCAAAACCTCCGCAGCAGAGCAAATTGGTCAATAGACTTTTGTAACTCACGACTGGAAGAAAGTTATCCGTCGGATGTTCCATTCTTAGGTATTGCTTTTCTCCGCTCATCTCGTCTCCATACTTCGCTGTCTATTTGGATCTCTGTCCAGGAGCGATGGTGTTTGCATGGGTTTTACCACCTCTGGATCAGAGCCCATTGGAGGTAGAAATGACCCATGCACTGGATCTGTGGAAAGGTCACCCTGAGCAGTCCTGATCAGTTGTGTGAAATATCAATTTGAATGATTGTGTACATAAGGTGATGATTCCATTCTTTGTTTCTGTTTTCTTCTCGTCTCTTAAATAAGCTTTTGCAGCCTAGAAAGTCTGCACTTACAGAGGGGGATAATATAGAAATGCCATGTAACTCACAGCTGGGTAACAGTCATTCTATATAATCATCTCACCAGGCACCTTAGATTTCGAGTGATACTCTTACTAACTTACTACTCCACAAAATTAACATTCATATTGGCAACCATTTCTACATATATACCGTCCGACCAGGCTATACATGGGTGCTGTCATATCAATGGTCAAAAACTTCTCATCTGAACAAAGTGGCGAATGAGTCTCCATGAATCGAATTGCCACCCTGTACCATTCCAGTATTTTCAATGTACCCTGTTGGAGATAGGGAGCATTGTGGTTCCCACCAGCATTCGGTTGTAAAACATTGTGGTCTCCGCAAGCCATGGGTAGCAGAAGTGCCAGGCCAGGTGTGAAGTTACACTCAGGTGATAAATTGATGGCTGGTTCTTTGCATTTGAAAAATCAAGATAGCATCATAGCAACAGCAGGAATTTAAGAACTTGGAAATAGAGGGTGTGCAATGACACTATTGGCACAGCTCCATTTCTTTGGCAGTGGCAAACTGCTTGTTTGGATTTCAAGGTCACGACACACTCTCCATAGAAGTAGCACCTCCGGTTAATGATCTGATCAAACCTCTTAGAAGTCTGAATGCAAGGTGGATTTTCCTGCAAGTCTAGATTGATGATAGTCTACCTCATGATCAGTATCATCATCATTGTCTTTTAATAGGAGTCAATTTCGGACATCAGTTATCTTCAATAAAAGACCCAAAGGTAGGCTTGAAAGTTAGACAGTTCATGGTCAATACAGATTGGCTGTCTTTCTAGCTGAGAGTGCTTTCTCAATCTGTACTTCTTGATTCTTCTGTAAATAGTGGTTCCTCACCTGGCTGGCTGCAGGTTCCATGCTGATTGATATGGGTGAGATTATAAAGTAACATGTATATATGGGTAAATATAGTATATAATAGTACAAAGTGTAATAGAGGAATGGGACAATAGAACAAGGAAGTGGCACTAGACCAAGCAGGATGAAATAAAGGGCTAGCCTTGGAAGGATTCATGAGAGATGATTGGTGCTGTTCAGAGTAATATTGTTGATGGCAGTCTGTTGTTGCGATTAGGGTGGTGCCAGATTTGCATACGTCGATAGATTGGTAATAACACAGGCCGAATGTTGGCAGTTCTGTCAACAATGCTACAAATGCAAGATTGGGAAGTTAGTTGAAGCTAATACATCTCGATTCAAATGGTATACACCCGAACAGACATCCCTGAAACACTTGAAACAGTATCTGAGTTATGATATTTACTTCCTCTTGGCCGAATGGTGTAATGAGAACCTTGAATCAAAATAAGTAACTTCTACATACAAGTCTTCAAAAGGGAGGAAATGTGCATGTAGTTCTGGCATTTGAAGTGACTACCTGGCAAAAAATTGTTGCAGTGTTGAAAATCTCCACAACTTCACAGATTTGGAATCATGTAAGTGACAGTTAACTTGCAATTGTTCAAACAAAGTTTGTTATTGATTGAGGAGATGAATGTATTTCTGAATATGGTAATTGTATGAGAAGGACACACTGATTTTCAAGATTCTCGGTGGGATTTGGAAGCTGCAGCTAAGTTAGCTATCGATAAGGCAATATCATATTGATACCTTTCCTTTCAACCATTCATCTGGGTACTGTGTGCAGAATACCATTACAATATATATTGCAGTGGACAGAAGAGAGAGAATTCAGGTTGAAAAATGATTGATACAAGCATACAGAATGAATCGTAAGGTATGATCATAATTCAGGTGTAATTCTCTAGATTCACGCTCATGTTAATGCCAAGGCTCCTAGTAAATTAGCCATAAATACTAAGTCGCATTCATAGTTGGTGCTTAATATCTAATAAGTTGCACATTATTAAATTATATATTGATTATGAATTTCACTACTACATAGTTGACCAAAAATAGATATGGGGGAAGAAAGCTATATTCAAGCATATAAATGCATACTGATATGTCTTCTCATCGCTGGTAGAGGAATGATTGCATTCAATTCCTGAGAATTGAAGTCCACTGAGACTTGCAATCTGATGAAGGCTTCAATTTGCTGGCGGGAATTGTAGCCTTAGCTCACTTTAACAGTGAATTGCACTCTTTCAAGCTGTATTTTCTTTACTTGAGCCTTCTGGCCAACACAATCTTCTTGCAAGCATGGGATGAGGAATGTTGGCAGAAACCTCATTAATCAGTTTGAGATTCCTATCAAAGTTAGTTCGTTCCAGATACACTCTGCGTGGGAAGTTACTGGTCACCTACTGAGTCATTGAATAGAGAGTGTGTTGCAAGATTCTCTCCCTTTGATATTTCATGATGGGTTTCAGACCATTGAACATCTTTCAAGATACTGCTTTTAGTGGCCCAAACATATATTGAATGAGAATTCAGTGATGTTCGTATACAGCTCATTGAGAACTTAAGCCATGTTGAGCAACTACAGTACACGGTATGAGTGGGAGTTGCCAATCATCTGGAGCATCCCCAAGCAAAATATGACTTTTGAGATTCATTCCCTCAATACTCCCGCTGTTGGAATGGAGTCTGAACTTACATCCACCATTTCAGGATGTGGATGAAGACATGGAACCATACTACTTAGGTATTATCGAACTATGTGAAGTGACTGATGAGCCCAGGGTGGTTATTTCGGGGAGAGTATTCAGTAGCTGCTATCCTTCACGGGACATTTGACCCTGCGGTTCATTGTACAGCTACTTTAGTAGGAGCCTTTGAATACTGATTAGGTGTGGATTACCATATTTACCAATGCCAAGTGGGATGAGGTACCTGCATCTACAGGTGTAGTGTCTTGAAAGATGACAATGTGTGTACACTGCAGCAACCGATTGAAATGTATTCCAAGTTGGAGCTAACATGCTTGGAATGAAGCAATGTAAATTTCAATGTGTACTTTGAACTGGATACATGGACTTTAGTGGCTGATTTGTCGCTCTACAATATGTCTGGGCTGGAATAATTCATCAATTATAAATCATGCCTGGTTAAAGCTGACTCCAGATAAATAGAAACGGATGATATTTCAATGAATTGCAGATACGAGGTTTGTGTAAACTTCAATCAATGGAATGGGAATAGCCAGCAGGAAAGCTATAGACTTAGTATTAAGAACATGAGCTGTATCTCATTTTCCAACTCTCTGAGTTGTGGATCTGAGGTGTACCTGAACTTTCATCATAGGCCTGGAAATATCCAAGCGCAAAGCTACAGCTGAGCCTGAACACTAGAGTGTTCCCTGATCATGTGAATCACTCAGATGCAGAATGGAGGTGTTCCTGAACTTCAATCATAGGCCAGGAATTACTCAGAAGCAAAGCTATGAGCTGAGCCACAAATGCACAAGCTGTGCCCTATAGTCTGATACAGATCTTCAAGATTGAGTATACTGTCTGTATTGCCAATTGTGACTTGAGAATATGTAGTGCTCTATCTGTCAATACAAAGTCTGAAGATGTATGTCAGATTGTCTGGTGCATCTGTCAGTAATTGATTTGACCTATTTGATCTTTGGGATGTCAAATAACAAACTTGCCCTCAGGATTCTTGTGTACCTTAAAGATACAACTGATGGACTAATCAAATTGCATTGCTGAATTGATTGTCACAATTCGAATCTCACCAACTATCATATGATCAGGAGAACCTGAAGATTCGAATAGTTGCCCCTGGCTAGATCAGATTTTACAATTTTGACAGTGACTAATATATTACTTTGCATTGTATGAATCAGTTAAACAAAACATGCAGAATAATTTCCCAAGACCTTCCTCCATTTGATCAGAATACCTACATTCTCCCCAATTTCATTGTCCATTGTGGCTTGTTGCCCTTTCCAAAACACGTGTGAATCAAATGACTTTAGCTAACATTCATTGATGAGTATCTATCAAAGCTAACAAAATCTGTTGGTAATATATACGAATATCAGAAACCACTATTCCAATTTCAATGCGGGATTCACTTCAAAATGACAGAGATATGCTATATTTATGCCCTGGAATGTCCCAGAAATGTCTGTTTTGACTATTTGTATCAATTGAAGAGATTAAGTGGGTTGAATATTTAAAGGGGTGAATATTCAGTTCACAGTGCAGATCATCACAGACTATTGTTCGTGATCTTGATCTGACTTCAATGTAATGCTGTGCTCTATATACTGCATAGTTTGGTCATTATGAGGCTCCAGAATACTGTTACTCACAGTTGTCATAATATTCAGTGGACTTATGAGAGTGGAAGAACTTTTACTTGTGGTATGCCAGAGCCTTGATGGAGATTACTTGCTCTGATATCATAGCCACTTGAACCTGGGCTTTTTAGCCAGGTGTATGGACCACTCTTTTGTCCCAGCCTGACCACCCTGGCAAATGACTTGGGCAACTCATTCAATTTTGAATCTTCATGGGTACTCCTATGGTAATTGCTGCTGAATGCTTACATTCTAACACTTCCACTTTCAGTGTAGATATGAATACAGAGGGATTTTGTGATTTCTGGAAGGTGAGCTCCATTTCTGTCTGATTAGCATTGCCAATTTCTGCACACATATGGAGTACATCAATATTGTTTACAAAATACTTAACGAGCCACCAGATCAAATGACGAACCTGGCCAGGCAGAGGACAGAAGTGTACTGCCTTCTGTTGAGGTGGTGCACCTACAAAGGCATTTTCAGGTGTTTCTGATTCATAAAGGAGCACTTCAGATGAAGCTCCATTTTGGGCATGTTTGGGATACCCTGCCAGTTTCTTGACAAGTAGTCCCAGAATTATGTCACTGAGCCATCTGGAAATCAGAGATTCCACTGAAGTATCAGGTGGCCATGTATGGTCCCATTTTCTGGAATTGGCATTGTGTAGGGCATTGACTTCCACTTTTCATGAGAATGATGGTAGCTACCATCTCTAAACCCTCCATGCTCAGAAAGCACATTTCACTGAATCTTTCCACAATGGGCTTCTGTTTTACATACTCTTCCTCTGTTTACTAAAAATGATCCAGGTGTGCATTCTTCCCACAATCTGAACCAATTATTTTCCATTCACTAGTTACAATTCTAACCACGTTCGAATAGTCCAAGACTGTCCAATTGGGATCATCCGGTGTGCCATACCCTGATGAGCTTCATTGCTCTCAATCTACAGGGCATGCCTTAAATGCTTCACTACAGAATACAGTACTTCTCCCCCACTCTTTTCCATCACTGTATGATCTTCTGGGAATTCAAGTACAGCTGGAACCAACCACATTCTCTAGTAACACCAGTCAAAGAGTGAATGAAATTCGGGGTAGTTGATTTCAAGCTTGAATCAAATATTGCCATTTATTGCGATTTGCCAGCCCATACTGCATGTTGTCTTGAACCAATAAGATACATTAATAATCCCAAGACTAAATCAAGCACTTGGGTGTTGGCCATTGCTTGATTGTTACACTCTGCATGTTCATGTATCATATATAGCAAGGTGGACATTACATTGGTTTCCAGCACTTCAATTGTAGTGTTCAGATTGTCTGTCACAAGATTTGTATTATCTGGATCCAGGAAGTTTGCAAGCTTGATCTTGGTCCTATATAACATCTTATTGATGACACTCTTTAATGGCTCTGCCACTTCTGGAATTGTGGTGCCCAGGATTGGCTCGAAGAATAAAGTAAGCATTCCATGCCCCTGATGTGGAGTTGTCTGAATTTCTAATAGGTGATGGAGAATTGAATTTACTCTCTGCAATGGTTACCACTCTGGTTCTTCACTGATAATACCATGATACTCATTTTAAACCATTTTCACTCATTGGTCAAGGGTGTTTTATCACACAATTGACAGTAGCAGCCTACCAACAACCATCGCAATCAAGAATGTGCATATTGTCGTAATTTCTGCTGAACAAACTTCTTGTCAAGACCAATTCGATTGGCTAATGGTCCTTCTTGGAGATCCACATACTAAACTCATCTTCTCCCAATGAATGATGTTGCCCAAATCTGGCTCACCACAGATTGTGTTCCAAATAGGCCTGCAATTGAATACTTGTTGCTAGCAACTGGATTAATGCTCCAGTTGGGTATGAGATGCGCAGTGTATAGTCGGACCACCTGATCAAGAAACTCATGCTCACAATCATTGTGAATTGTGTTGAAAATGTAGCTCAATTCTGAAATGCTATGTTCTGAAATGGAGACCTTGATGCCATCCGCTTAGACCTGATTTGTCCTCGCATAGTGGTTAGTTCTATCGGCGTCATCAATTCTCACCTGCGGTTGCGCCATAGTGAACTGGACAGATTGGCTGACACTTTCAAGCCCCTGAAATTGATTGTGATGTTAGGTATTTGACACAGAAGTATTAGAAACAATTACTATGTGTGGAGTATAATCATATCTATTCATTCAGTCAGAACTTGCATTTATACTACTACCCATGTCTTGTATGTCATCTTCCTCACCCTCAACTCCTGCATTGTCCTTGGAACCATTCACAGTCTATGTATAATAATTAGCAGTTGGGCACATCTAGCCATAACAAGACTAGCAGGGATTACCTTGGCCAGTCTGATTAGGTGCTCAGCATCCTGCCTCCCCGTTACTACATCAGCAAAATGTCAAATGGTTCGGAAGTCATAACTCAACGACTCAGATATTCTGATCAGCCACACCGATGCTTCCAGAAGATCCCAGAAGCTCACGAACATGCTGAATGCAAAACGATGTGCTTCACAGGTGCTCTGAGACATACTTTGCGGTGCTCCTCAACGCTTCTGAATTTGTGGAATAGAATCCAAGAATATTCTACAGGGTATGAAGTCATCTTCAGAATGCTATAAAATCATGCCTTGAAGGTGGTAAAATCTTGGAGCTGCTGGGACAACAACACTCGTCGCCAAGACCATTCCGGTGCACCTGGAGCCAGACTCTCCCGGAGTGATAATATATAATGTTCAACATCGAATAGTGTGATTTGATAAACTATCTCACAGCTACACACCAGAATCAGGCATTCTAATCTAATTAATATACAGGCCTGTACATATCTAAATCAACATGATTATGTACAAGCCATACGCTATCGATGCCGTCCGATGCAGCATCCTTCCACACCAAATGTGGCCTTCCAACTATTGCTCCAATGGGTACAATATGCATCGTATTCGTCTGTTTGACCACCCGGATGAACCCGTCAACAAAATCAGCCCAATCATGAAGATCTTTGAACTTTGTTGGAATCACCACCACGTATTCTTGAGGTTGAGGACGTAATACCCATTGTTGGGTCTTTTTGCACCTCTCAGAAAATGTCGATATTGGTTTGCTGGCTGGCAGGCGCTCCTGAAATTGGAGTATCTGATCCAGTGGAGTCCAACTGAAGTATAATACAGGAAAGGAAGGAATTCGTCCTTGGAAGGTGTTATCGAGGTCATTCTCTTCACTTTGCATCTATTGGACCCAGATGTTATGAGCTTCAGGCATGACCCCTTGGTTGGCATTGGTATATTCTACCTTGCAATCAAGTCCCAGACGCTCAACAGAAGTAGGGTTGTGAAATGGTTGGCAGTAGTACAACAGCCCATTCTGGAGTTTAATGAATATACTGTCAATGAGTACATTCTGATCATATCGGAGCATGAGTCCACAAACTTCAGGTCCCCAGTCCTCTTCAATTTGAGTGCGGAATAGCTGTCCAAAGTTGGGAATTCTGAACTCTTCTGATGCATCTCTGAGTGAAGTTAATTCGATACTTCTGCACACTCTGCGGACATGCGTTTCTCTCAAATGATATACCTGCTGTGATACAGGGCAGATAAAGGGCTCGTCCTGAATTGTTTCGAGACTTAACAGATTGGCTCTGCGTGAACTTTGCCGCTTATCGGTAGTGGACAGTAAGTTGAAAACTTTTGCAGAGTCAACATCGTCCCAGCCTTCGAGTGCACGATATGACAGTTTCTCCACTATGTAGTTAAGATGGGTATACCGGTCATTGTGCTTAAGCATCTGTTGAATGTAATTGACTTTGTTGCTAGATCTATGTGTCTTTCACATTGGCAATATGTAGCCGTTGAGACATATCAGTAGTGAAATTGTCACTGGAACCTATTCAGCGAATTGACTCTGATATATGGCACACAAGATGCATCATGGGATATCCGAAATGGATTACGTGCTGTTCAATGGTTTTCCGGAGCGCCTGAATGCCAATTGTCTCCCACCGAGCTTCCAACTCAATCAAGTGGATGGAGAATTCCTTCCTGAATCGCTTCTGTTCATTCGAGGTGATGCCATAAGTCTCTCTCTCCCGCTGGATTGTGACGCATTCTGCATCAGCCAAGCTCCAGGTCATGGCTTCTGTCTCAGCATCGGATAGGCGGATGTGAAATTGAAGTCGCTTGTCAGCGGTCATGTTTGCCGCACCGTAAGCCTCGTCTTTGGAGGCAGTGTTCATTAATGCGAGTTCCTTGGGGAAATTGCTTCTGGGAACTGTTGCCTTGGTCCGACTTCCTGCAATAGGTGTCGCTCATGATGTTGGAATAATTTGTCGAAACGCTAGCATTTTGCAGGTGTCGCTTGATGGATTTCGCGCTCCAATTGCTTGATTGTCTTCTGACGATCAGCATCTGACCAATTGGTTGCTGCTTGCCAGGCTCTATTCAGGCGCACCTGAAATTGCGTGCATTTTGTTGAGGAAACATTTTCAGCCCCATACACAAGGGCTTCCATGGCAGCACGAATCATATGAATCTTTTGTTCGGGAAACTGATTGGATTCAGTTGCCACCAAGTCATCTACTTTGGCCTTCGCAGACTTCAACATTTTCTGTTCTCGAAAATTTCCTTGCTTCTGGTAAAATCGCTTGAGTGCATCCTCTAGTGCTTTGAGGGATAGATCAGAGTGCTTTTGTTGGCTAACAAGTAGAGAGAATTCAGATTAATGCCCGCACGGCTCCCATTACAATTTCATCGGAGGCTGTTTCGGCCGCAGTTTTCCCGTCATCCTTGCAGCAGACCAGAATTGGAGTGCGATTCACAGCCAGTGTTCTGATCATTCCACGGATCTCTTAACCTTGCGAGGTGCCGCTTTTCAAAGAATCCAATGCTTTAGAGAAGTGCTGGAGGCTGGGATATCGTGGCACCGATGTGAATCGATTGTCAAATTGATCCTTGACCCGTCTTGCTTGCAGGTCTTTTAGCAGCCAGTGCGATAAGTCTTTAACTAAACCCAGGAGCAGCTGATGCAATTCATCAAGCTGCCAAAGCCGATAGAAATTGCAGAGAGGGAATTGCCAGAACTGGTTGCAGATTGGGTGGACACCTAGACTGTTCAGAGCATCAATAATGTTGTCCTCCAGCAGCTCGGAGTGAATATGCCGGTCTCTTCAGTTATCGAGTGGTCGAAAGGTGGAATGCCCTATTGGCGCACATTCAGGAATTTCGCACATTGGACATGAGCCAGATGAGACTTGAACAACCATGACTTGTTGTGGATAATCTCCAACCCACGCAGCCAACAGTGGGTAACATTGTTGCTGAAATCCATCGGGAAAATCCCATTTCAAGCTGGGGCCAGCGATGTCAACATGCCTAAGTTGAGACAGCACAGTTCCAACTGCGGAATGCCATGCTTCGTCTATGTTTTTGGAACCTTTTGGGGGACATGGAATCAGGCGAAGGAGAATCCAGGCGTTCATTTTTGGTGTACAGCGGATATCTTTCTGAATATTACTCTATGTGAGATACAGCAGCCAGGCATGCTGATCGCCCGAGAAATTTGTCAAGTGAGGCTTGTCAGATGAACAAATGACTGGCACAATCGTCGCTCCGGCAGGAAGTTGATCTTGTGTATCCCACCACCAATTGCCCATGCTCATCTCTTGGTATTATCGACGGCCCTCAGAGTCTGCGAGGCGCACCGGTTCGAAATCGAGGTGTGCCTGAATGGATGATGTGCTATGAGGAACTGGATTTATTTGAAAATATCCCTGTAGTATAATGTTCCAAAGATATGTCAGTCATCTTGATTCCAACTATCATCGCCGGGCCCAAAATCGAGTTCAGAGAGGAGTTTTTGCATGGCATCTGCAGATTGGATGCATTCGATTTTGAAGTTGTCCAGTCCACGCCTGAGATGTTGATCGATCCAGGTTTTCGTTTGCTGGCTAAACGATTGAGCCCGCTGAAAGTCGTTTGCGGACCGAAATGGATGCCATGGATTCCATTGTTCTGAGTACTTGCAATGCTTGTTGTACAATCCAGTTGCTTTGCCATACACTTTCCCCCCCGCATTTTCCACTCCAACTACCTGCCTATGAGCCTTTGTCTTTGTTGGATCAGGGGTACAGGTGAGATCAGGCTGCTGAGGGTCTATTGGTTCTTCATTGGGAGTATCTTCAGGCGGTGGTGCACCTAGTATGTTGTCTATGAGTAGATCATTAATTGACAGCTTGTCGATGGCCATTCAGGTGCACCTACTGTAGTCCAACCATCATGGCTTAGGGAGAGGGAAGCTTGCAGGTGGTAGAATCCCATCGGGTAATAGCCCTTCATTCATCGATATTGGGAGATATTGTTGATAGTGAGCTTCCACTCGGTTCGTGTTGAATAAGTTCTTTTTGCAGATAACGCATTTAACATGTTTCCCGGTGAGTATTGACCGTATGTGAGGAATGCTCAGTGTTCTGACGAATCTCGATGATGCTTTAGGGGGTATGGTTTGTTGTTGGATTTGATCCTCAAGGATATTTGTTTGACAGTGAGCTAACTCTAACTCAGGTTAGCGTATCACTTTCAAAGCCGCATCACACTCCACCAAATGAAGAGGAGGGGTAAAACAAAGTCACTTTACGATCAGTTTTCTTCACAAACTTGGATGATATCTATCAAATCCCGCACAATAATGCTGCACATTATCTACTGCGAATCGTTAGCAATGAAATCTTCTTATGTCATTACTGCGATCGACTTTGAATACTGTTGATTAGGTGCTACTACGATCGGCCTTATGGTATACTAAGTCATTGCGGCATTGTGCAGGTTATGTCTACACTCGAGCCTCAAGCAGCTGATAACATCAGCTCTATACAATGAATAGGTAAGTGTCCTAGCTGGCTGTATGCCCACTCAATGATCATCGAGAACTGATAGGCTGGTAGGATGTTTTTGTCAGTAACGATCCTTGACTGGTGGGTGGATCCTGAGGAGGCAACGAGGTTAACACAAGGAGCTCAAAAGAAAGCAATCACGGTTGCTACTTCACTAACAAGGCCTCATATTGAATGAAGTGCAGGTCGTACAAATACATTTCCAGTGTAGAATGCCTAGTGGTGCTACACTTCCAACCGGATATAGTTCTTGTTGGGTTCCTGGATATATCATGCTGTATCGCTTCTATGACCCTTACAGTCATGAACTGAACAAAGGTGAGCTTCTATCCAAGATCCTACAATATAAATTGGAGCATATAACAAAGAAAGGCGGGAAGTGTGGGTTTATGATATCTTTTTCTCTGCCGGGTTTCATGGGATCAAAGGCGAAGTGAACCACCACAGTTCGTGACAAGTAGGATGGATACAAGAGGACTTCATTCCACCGAAGGTCACTGCTACCTTCGATATTTTCAACCATACTCCGCGTCATTCGAAATCACCAATTGAATTGATTATTTGATTACTGCCATCTTTTATTCACATACAATGTCGACGAATGGATCTCTGCTGAAGACTATCAATATGGCTCCAAGAGGTGGGCAGTTTGGCTCACAACCACACCCAGATGACAATGTGGGAGCATCAGATAATAATGTTGGAAGAACACCGAGCAAAGACACTCAATTCGGACAACCCGCGAATCAATTACATTCACCCCCACCACCACCAGGGTATAGTTACCCACCTTCGCAGCCACCATTTGCAGGCGCTCCCCAGTTCTACCACCAGGCTCCATTCAATATGACACCAAGCTCACAACCAAGCTCTGGTGCAACCCGAGAATATCCGAGTTATGGGCCACCGTGGCAAGGATATGATTTCCCCCAAGGAGGTTATGGCGGACCTCAAATGTTCCCCCCTCAACAATTTACAGGACATGGGCCCTCATCGCCAGGAGCACCTCGAGTGCTTCCAGCACCGCCTGGAAACATTCCAGTCATTCAGCTGACCTCTTCCACTTCCACTGATCCAGGACAACTCCCCGGTGCAACTGGTAGACCCCCCATTGGCCTCCGGACAAAACGATTTCGGCCGGCGGCAGAAACACGGATGACAGATGTTACCGTGATTGCCGATTTGCCCCCATTGCCCGAGATTTCCTATGATGAAGGCGATGCAAATTATGAGAGCGACGATACGTCGGACTTGGGCGGGGCCAAAGGCAAAGCCTCTATCAGCTTGATGCGAACGGAATTCTCCTTGAAGCACTGTGCCAAAGGATGGGGCAGCCCAACTTAAGTACGTTCAACAAGTGGAAGAAAGTATAGGTGGCAGGGTTTCTTGAGAGACAGCATGGGTCGATTATCCGGGGATGGAACTGTCTGAAACCGCTGCGAGAAAGACCCCTGCACTGGGAGACAGTTGTTGCAGATTTTTTGGAGACTTGCAAGACGTCGCTGCGTGTGGAAAATTTCGATAATGCCGAAAGGATTAGGTGACAGTGGGTGGAGATGATTGTGAAGAAATGTGCAAGGGAGGTTCGGGAGGCAACGAAGAAGGGAAGGTGACGCAACAAGCAAGCGGCGCCTGATTTGGATGAATGCACGGGCAAAAAGCGAGAGGTAATCTCCCAGAGTTGCCCAATACAACTTTCATTGTTGTGATTCGTCGAGAGCCAAACAGCAACAATGACCAGATGTCCTGCATGCAACTCCAAGCTTTGTACTCAGATCTGAGGCACTGGGAGGAGGTGATGTATTTCATTGAACAAAATTGAAACCCGAAAGAACCATACTGTCTGACTGCGGTAAACAAATGTAACTTGAGGCAGGAAGAATTGGGCGAAGAGTATATGAGATTATATGCACTGGGGTAAATGCTGAATGACCCTCTATATGGTCTGATTTCATACAACAGTTCCCTTTCAAATGCCTTCAAGTTGAAACTGGGACACAATGTGAAACTATTTTTGGTAGAAATGATGGCAGCAACAAGGATGGATATTGCGGAGCACGTGATTAGACAGGTGATGGTAATCCCCGCTAGCCTTCGTCTGGGTTGTTATGCCCCACTGCTAATCCGTATACATATACCTGGGAGGGAGCCGATGAAAATAAAAAGTGGTGGATGCGGAGGCAGGTGTGAAAGATACTCATAGTAGTATTAATGTAAGTTCTGATTGAGTGAATAGAATTGATTATATTCCACATACTTGTTGGGTCCAAATACTTGTCTGTGAAATACCTTACATCGTGGTGAATTTCAGAAGTGCTGGAGTACAAGCCTATCAGCCCAACTTACATCGGAGCAACAGAAAGGGAACATTGAGGACGAAATGAAGGCCGACCAAGGTGCAAGAGAGGTTCAGGGGCAAGTGGATGGCGAGGAGGACCTCGATCCAGAAAATTCCAGTTTAGTATTGAATACTATTCTCAACACAATCAACAACGAATTTAAAGATGAGTGTCTTGAGGAGGCATTCAGGCTGCTGAACACTCATCCGATTCGTCAATCAATAGTTGACAGAGTTTCAGGCAACAAGTATTCAATTCCAGGCCAGCCCGGAACAAAGTTTCGAGCACACCAGGTCCGGACGATCTGGTTCATCGTGAGGAGGTGGGTTTGGGATGCTGATATGCCAGGAGCACTAGTGGCGGATGAAATGGGACTTGGAAAGAATTTCACCTAGGTGGCAGCAGCAATGATTTGCAAATTGCCAACTGAGAAAGTTGTAATGGGGTTACTGCTGTCGGTTGTGTGAGGGAATACCCTTGACAAGTGGGTGAATATGGTACAGAATGACTTTCCCAGGATAATCGGTGAAGAACGGGAATGGCATCCGCTGCGGAGACAGAATTCAGTGCCCCGTTGCCTCATGTAGATCCAGAAAACTCCACCACAGGGGTGTCCAGCGCTAACATCCACCCTTGAACCAATCCTGGTGGTGACAATGCCTGGAGTTGCAGACACGTTCAAGAGTGTCATCGACAAGATGACATTTCCAACAGATTTCAAACTCATTAACTTGTTGCACGCGGAAAATGCGAATCTCACCCACCAGGATCTGAACACCAGTCTTGACAAGCCAGAAAACCGATGGAATATCCACCTTGTGTTGTATGATACCTTAACATCCATAGCGAAACCATCAAGCAATGGCCAACACTCACACTGTTCAGGGAGTTTTGGGATATTTGATGAGTGTCATCGGTACAAGATGAAAAGTAGTGTGGGCTGGCAAATTGCAATGAATGCAAGAATTGGATTCAAACTTCAAGTCACTGCAACGCCGGGTTTCAATTCACTGAATGACTGGTGATTTCAGACGATGTGGCTGTTTTCAGGTGCGCCTGAATATCCAGAGGATAATACTGTGATGGAAAAGCACGGCACTGAGGCACTGCATTCGGCAGTGAAGAGTTTGATGCATGGTATCCGGACTGAAGCCGAAGACGCTCAACGGGATGCATCACACCGGATGATCCAAATCGCAAAGCCCTGAACGATCACGAGGTGGTCAGAATTGAAACTTGCGAATGGGAAACAACTTGTTCAGAGACCGAAGGAGAATGCACACCTGTTGATCCCGAATGCGCTGAAGAAGCGCAAGTACAACCGAAGACCCCTGTAGAAAGATACACTTCATGGGGTGCTTCAGGAGCGTGGAGGGTTTATAGATGGCGGCTGACATGCTTCTCATTGGTATTCGGAGACACCGGGGATCGGAATGACATTTCTGGACAATGGTACGATGAATGGTCACATGACACTTGGGCGGATTCTCCAATTTTCCGTTGGCTGAGTGAGACATTTCTGCCATTGCTTGTCAAGGAACCTGCGGAGTATCCCGAGTCTGATGAAGATGAAACATCAAATGAGGCGCACCTGCCCGGGCATGAAAGTATAAAAGCTCCTTGCCTCGTGCACCTCTCCCTCAAAAGGCGATGCTATTCTGTCCGCTGCCAGGCCAAGTTCATCATTTGAAGTTGTGGCTCACAAAGTATTTTGCAGATCATTTGAATATTTTCTACAGGTATGCGGGAATGGGCAACGATGAGCGCACAGAAATGCTGCTCAAATCCCAAGATTTGCCAAATCCCTCTGTGTTTGTAACTACTCCCAAAGTGGGTGGGACAGGCCTTGATCCCACAGCAGCAAACCATGCGGTAATAACTCAGAAGTTCAGGGTATTGAATGAGCGGCGCCAGGTATTTGCACAAGTTGTCCGACTAGGGCAAAACAGAGTTCCACACCCCTAGCAATTGAACACTGGACCCGGTGGTTATGATAACAGAGCAAGTGATCTCCACCAGCTCTCTGGAGTGCCTCAAATGAAAGTCCTGCATGGCCTGATGAGCCGACTGTACATCACAACTTCAATGATATACCGGATTCTGGAGTGTCGCGAAGACCATAAGAAGCAGCTCACGGATCAAGGAGATTTCATGCCATCAGATGGTGAGGATGAAAGATAATTATCTGGGCAGTCTAATCAAGGTACGCCTCTTTAAACATTCTACCAACACAATCTCACCAACTGATGCAAAATAGGCACATGGTATAGAGAATATGGCGCTCATGGGGAGTATTGGTTAGAGCTTGATTCCATTGTGTGTGTGTTGATTATAGAGATGAATATGGGATGAAGTCAATGATCAACAGATATCTGGTAAACGTTAACATAGCCTCATTTGGATTCTCCAATATGCAATGAAAAGCAGGTGCGCTGGTTTAATGGCAGACTAGGCCAAATTCTGCGGTGCCGTACATTTCTCTTTGTGTCACGTTGACGAAGCTGCGGTCACATATCATCTTCATCGTAAATTTTCCATGTGGAATTGTGATACCGAATCCTGCAAACGAGATTCCAGTTATCAGGTGCGCCTGAACCTCCATGTGTAATTAAACTTATCGGTTTCTTGTCTATTGCAGGAACACCGGACACTAGAATTGCGAAAGAATTCGAGATATTCACTGAATCAACAATGCTGAATGAACAATGCTGAATAATTTACAGTCAGTTGCACATGAGTATCGCTATCAACATCTCGACTCTCCTGAGACTGATCCATCACAGTATATCTCTAATCATCCAGGGATAGAAAGACTGTCTAAGCGATATCGAGTTGATGTATCGTATCTTAAGACATGGCTCGCGTATTCCAGGCAGACCAGATGAATCCAGCAGAGTATTTCCTCGCTCAGGCACGAAGTTCAGGCTCACCTGAGATCCACTCTTCTGTCGAGTGTGATGGTCTCAGATTTGACACCGCACGCATATTCTATTCAACGGCTAATTTCGACATGCAGGCACTCTTTATTCAGATATGATCCCACTCCAGGCACGCCTCTGAACCGTGGATACCCACTCTGCATTACCTTTGAATCTGTCGCTGCCAGCACACAGAGTGTCATCTGTCAGACACTAAACTTTTAGGTGGAGGCGCGGCTCACCCCGCTTGAACCCTGCTAATATCTGAATCTGTGCTTGATCGGTTTGTGAAGGCCACCGCTTGAATGCCATAAGTGTCATGCTCCATGTAAACCTATCCTTTGGACAAAGGTATCCACCACACGCTTACCATAGATGTACTGCCCTCGCTGATACGTATCCACACAAAACTGAATTCTAAGTAAGAGGTGTGTTCGAACCTGACATTTCCAAGATCTTAAAATAGCTACTGTCGTTCGGGCTCCATAATCGAGCTGCAGCTTGAGAGAGTGAACCTCCAAAGCCAGTTTCTGCTCAGCGATTCTGCAGATGACCGGCAACTCCCGCTAACTTATATACCACCCTTCCTTGAATAGGGTTAAATTGACAATGTTTCTAATGCGGACTTGACTACATTTTGACTAACATGTATGTCTGGGCCGCCAAAAACCATATCTTAAAATAGATTATGTGAACTGATTTCCATCAAGGGAGCTCAAAGAGATTCGAATCTGAATGCCGGTCTCTGCTCAGCGGCTCAATTGGTGGCTGATTGCCAGTCTCTACTCAGCAGCTCAATCGGTGACCGGCAAGCGCCTGCCCACCGCATTTCTTGAACACCTGAAGTTCGTGACAAATCATAAACAGACGATATCAGATTTCCACCAACGTCCAATCCCGAGTGTGCATGAAGAACAAATCGTGTTGAACGCTCGAGTAAAGAAATGGCAGTGTCTGAGATTTCAAGTTACCTGTCAAAGTAAGGCGAGCCTGCAATTGCAGATATTAGATTGTATCCTGCATGCCAATTCAATGCTAGCTGCACCTCAGTTGCCCGGGACTGCAAGCTGTTATTCGTCTTTCCGCTGTCAGATAACGCCTCATGATGCATTCATATTGTTCTTATGCACTGCTTTGAACGCCAATATTTATGTTAAGTCAACATTGTAGCATTGAAACTCATAATGTTTGTGATTAAATGATGCGGTGTTTACATCATCGTATGCGCAACATCTTATTGTGAGTGACTGTTTATGACCCATTCGCTAGCAATCTTGGCATTGACTAGAACTGGAATCAATTAGATTTCCCCTGAGTCCTCATCATACCTTTACCAGTCTTTCTCTATGTAGAATCTTTCCTTTGTAAACCCAAATTCTCCGTCCTCTCTCAAACTGACTGCATACATATTGTGAGTTCAGCAGACTCGGACCTCTGAAAGTGAAGTTCTGCACCCAATATTGCCTAATCGACCGCTAACTTTGCAGCAGAATCCTAAAACAACAGAATATCATCAAAATCAGGTGTCTATCTGACTGGTATACCGCATTTGGAGATTCATATTTATCCACTATCAGCAACAAACTCAGTTTGAACCCATGTAACTTCAACTGTTGCCACTCACAAAGGTTCCAACTCTATCCTCCGTCCAAGTCCTGCCAGATTCTTCCACACACTGACAATTCTGTGCCACACGGTCACCTCTCGTATGCTCGTACCAGGGGTATAATGAACTACCTTAGCCGGAGTTATATGCAGGGGCGATCATGATGAACCCATTTCTCAGTACTCCACCTATGTCCTGCCCTGAGAGTTAGTAAGTGATACAACCATGTTAATGTCTCGAGTTCTTCAGGTGCATCTGGTTCAAATTCTAGGTATGTTGCCTTAATCCAACCTCCAATTCTTGCATCAATTGCGTATTTGGATATGAATGCTAACATTTGGGAATTGGGGGTGTGAAGAATCCATCTAATCTGGTGCACCTGACGCTTCCTAAATCACAACACAGAACTAGCTTCGACAATCTATATATGAACTGCAGACACTGTTGGACTCTGTCCAGGCACGCCTCGAACTGCATCCTCCTGGACCGCGTGCTACGTTGTTGCCCTATTTTCCTGTTCTTCTCTTAAACTTCGTTCTGTATTTCCTCTTAGATGCTTCTGTCTACATTCCGCAACCTCACTTCATCAACATGGAACCTACGGCCAGCCAGGTGAGAAATCACAATTCACAGAGGAATCAAGATGCACACCTTGAGCAAGCACTGGCACATGCATTCAAGGAGAGCACCAATTGTGATTGCAGATCAAATGTTTGAACTCCAACCTTCGTGTATAGTGTTAGACATAGCTAATGTCCGCGCTATATTTGATATGAAGCAGGATGATGATGATACTGATCGGGCGGAGATCAGCGATGACGACAGGGAAGATTCTGAAGAGTCTGCCTTGTAATCTGAGATCGAAGAAGACGATTTAGACAACGAGCAAGATGTCCTACCTGTAGACCAGGCACGCCATGATTAGCTAATGCGAACTACAAGGGTTCCACTGCCAAAGAAACGGAACCGTGCCGATACTGTCATTGCCCGCACATCACTTCCAAATGAGCGACATCCAGCCGGGGCCATGGCACCACGATTGCTCAAACGCCAAAAGTCAACCATCAACATATTACGCGAGTCTGACATTGAACCCGCCCAGGCGCTCCCGCTTCCCATGGATGTTGGAGACCAGAGTGTTCCCCAACCAAAGGCCGGTGGAGATCACAACGTTACTCAACACCAGAAGGCAACATTTGTGATAGTGAAACGGGTCACGGAGGCAATCGTATTGACCAAGACTCCCTGTCCAATCATTTCCGATGAGAAGTACTCGATGGTTGACGAAGCTTGGCAACTAGCCATTGAAGGCCAGGATCGACAGCAGGCATTAGCAGTTTCTCCTGTAGGTACACCATCTGTGTGTCAATTGCCCGGTGGTGCATCTCTGAAAATTGATCCGCAAACCCTAGAAGCCGTAAGCGTTTACTCTGTTCTCTGCTCCTGGTTTGGCCTTGTGATGATACTAATCCCCAATGATATACATTGTTAAAACTGAAGATCAGTACCATTCGAGGGCATTTGGCAGATGGAGCTCGTCGAACTATTGTCTGAAGTCACCGCTTGGATTTAGGATCAGAGACTGAGCTCCGAATCCAGGTTAAGGAGCTCCTGTTTGATGATGCTTATCTCTGGAAGGTCATCAATGATAAGAAGTACTGGTTCACCCGGATGGATGTACTTGACTTAATCTACCATCAGGTTTTCTTCACTGCCAGTAGCTTGGGGCGACAACCAACCGCATCGCAGTTCTTTCAACTACTCACACCGCAGACGTTAACCCTTGTGGCCGCAGCTATTCATTTCTGCACTGTCTGAGTATGGCACTGCAAAGAAGGTTTCAGTTGTGTTTTTTCAAGATGAATATCGAGGTAAATTTTGCCCTTCCACAGTGATGGATTGTATTACTCCAGACGCCACTGAACTCATCAATTACACATGGTGTGCTGCTTAATACCCCCCCCCCCCCCATAGTTCTCCTTCGCTATAGTAGGCACTCCTCGATTCCAGTCGGCGATCCTCAGTCTGGATTGGCGCTTTGATATTTCATTCAGCGCTCCATACTGCATTTCTGTTGGTGCTCCTCCTCAAGAATGGGCGCTCCTCAATCCCCTCCTCAATCTCGATCAGTAGCGCCTCTCTTCTATTCCAGACTCTGTATTTCCCTCCCTCTCGGTGATGCTCAGCATAGATGGGCTTTTCCGCTGGATAGGCGCTCCTTGGCCTGGATTTGCACCCCACAATTTCATTCTGCACTCCTCCATCACCATCATCTGTCCCTTTGCCCACCCTGCAATCCACATCAGGCACTGCTCTTTTCCTGGTGGCGCTCCTCTTTTCCCCGCGAATTCATCATATTGCCTTTCAAACTCCATTTTGATTCACCGGGGGCTAACCTCTCAATTCCAACACTTGAGAAATCACAAATCGAGCCAAACGACATTGGAATTCGATTTCGCCCACTCGCCAGACCCGAATCATTTGGAAATACAACAAACACCTCCAGCCTCTTTGCGCCGTTGATGAATTGTGTGTTCCTGGGTTTGTCGGCCCTGATGAGATGGGAGATTTAGTGGATCACATTGAGACCGTGTTGGATTGATATCATTCGATCACTTAGCTGGGTTATTGTTCCTGGTTCACCTGCTTTCATGTTTGAATCACTCGTCATTGTCTTTGGTTCTTATTAATGTAGCGATGCAAACAGTAGAATGTTGAATGAGATGCTGGGTATTATAGTATGATTTAGAAGTTGATAATGAACAATAATCTATGCATCATACATGGAGGGTATTCTGATTCCTCTTGTACATCCGGAGAATCTCAGATAACGTGTGCAGTCATTCGAATGACCATCTCTATGAACCCAGGAATCACTCAGAGTTAGTATGGGATTCCCGCATTGGTTGGGCGACAGTCCCAAGTACTCCCAAACGTATCACAACCACTCGCATGGTGCTTACGTACCATTCAGCGGAGATCCCAGTTACTCTGAAGGCCTGCCGGAATGCCCTCCTAGGGTCTGATTCTCTCCTGACATTGATGCTGTTAACTTTACACTCCGCCTCCTCTCGCACACTCCGGGAGGCTCCTTGTGACTAAAATACATTTTGCTGATGTACTTGTATTTCTATCGAAAATGTTTCCAGATTGAGTCCCAGTATCAACTGGTTAAAATTTGAAGGGCAACAGTTGTACATAATCTGGCCAAACACAGGTGCATTAATCAGGTGTCTCTTAGCATATAATCAAATATGCCTTTCAGCTAATTCTTTCTGCTCGATGGTGCAATTAATCATTACAGTTTCACCGTATGGTGCAGATGGGCTTCCATTGTATTCCATCAAATCAAACAGCTTCTTCCAGGCCAATACATGTGTGTACGAGGCCCAGTGTTGTTTGTGCAATCCATGGTAATCATTTGGCACTCAGCATATCACAACCAGGATAGAATGGTCAGGCAACTCAGGGTGCTGACTGGATGCCTTGTTGCCAGGGCACTCACACAAATACGTTGCCAGTTCCATGATGCCTTGTGTTCCCTTCTTTGTTGCCTCTTAAACCACAATTGCACATTCTGTTGAAAACTTCGCAATCGGCTGTTGCTGAATCCAGTCAGCATTACCAACTTTCTGAATATTCACATCAGCAAAAAATAATTCTGTCCGGGCGGAATGGCTCCGTCAGAGTGGACGCGCTCCGTCAGAGCCGTCAGAGACACTCCGGTGGCGGCTCACTCGGCGCCCGGCGTCAATACCACGCGTCGCGTTGCGTATTACCCTCCCATTGCAGTTTCACTGTTTCTTCTTGCTCTGTCGGTCTCCTATTTTAAACGAACACTCTGGCATTGAAGGCCAACTGTGACCATACGTAGGAATGGGTTCATTGGGCACCCGCTTGCATCGGGATTACAATGCGATGGGTGTCACTGCGAAAACCTCTCCTCGCTTTCCTTCCACCTGCACACAAAATCCAATTCTCTCATTACTAACTATACACATCATTCCCAGTCGCCAGATCTATGTGGCTATTGACAATCCATCGCTCGTTCTGTCCGTCTCCTGTCTTACTACTTGTAGCTATCTCTGGAAGTACGTGCGCGCAGCCGACGATGTTTCCCACGCTGAATACTTGCAAAGCAACTACTGCTAGTGCTTTTCTCACTTGTACAAATTTGGAGATGGGATCCAAGTCACCCGAGTTTTCAGGTATTGTGGTGAGGGCCAGTGCTAACCAGGACTCAACGAAAGCTCCATCCTCGTTCAGGTGCTTGATTTTGAATAGTCGTTGCAGTTGCCACGGGGGATGACCATTCAGCGCACCATAACATCTCCCTGGGCGTTGCTTTACCCACACCCAGTCGTTCCGTCAGTCCCCTCCGCACCAGCTCTGGCTTCCTGTGCATCGACAAATCTCAGATATGCGGTCACCTTGTAAACCCTCAGCTTGAACCTCAACACCGTGGTACATACAGAGCTCCATTGCGTGCAGTTGTTCATCCGATATATACAAGTTGTTACGACTCTTATGCTTGAGAGACTCCCGCATGTCGTTGTATATTGTCACGCGGTGCGTTTCGTATTGGGTATTCTCGAGTAATGCTCTGAAGTCATTGATCATAGCGTCAGGATGCTTTCCATCACGGCGGTTTTGGGGTCCCATAAATTCGGGCTTCGCATTTGACTGGGAGCGCAGGGGGGCAGCCAGATCATCGCCGGAAAGGAAGACATTGCAGGTGGCAGCGCTGTTCTCTCGATGCTGAGCGAGGGCTTGGAGATTGCGCTCGCTGATTTCAAAGCAGAGAATACGATGCTGAGAGGTGATTACTTGCGGCAGGTAGTTGAGATTGTGATTGGAGGCGTTCCAACCGTCCTTGAGATTCGTTTGATGTGCTTGTCCATGTCTCTTGGCAGAATACTGTTGCAAAGCTCCGTATCGACGAATCTGTTCGACCCAGTGAGACATCAACTGGATCGTCGGAAAGTTGAAGTCGGCATCTAACTCGTTGGAAACATGTATCTCGAGGCTGATATAATCCCTCCAGGCGTTCATTTCGCTCCCCTCCTTGGACGGCGTCCATCTTTCAGCATTTGTTTCCTTGCCTACCTTCTGCTTCTTCACGAACTCCGTTCTCAGGGCATCGGCTTTGGCCTTTGCCTTTTTGCCAGCTCGCCCAAGTAAGTAAACATCTTTGATGGTGTGAAAATGACACAAGGCGTCTTCCATGTAGCTCAATGTTGCATTATAGTGAGATTTATATCGAGCATACATATAGAATTCTAACAATGCCCGTGTGCACTCAATTGCCTGATTGAATGTGGGACGCTGAGCGGGGCTTCCTGCTCGTAGAGACTGGGTTACAACTCTAAGCAGGTACCGGCTCATTTCCTTCATCTTCATTCCATTCCATTGAGAAACTTCCTCATATGACTTAGTTTTTGGTGTGAGGTCGTGGTAAGCAGGCACGGATAACCAGATTGCATTGTACTTGTCAAGCCGTTCGTGCGTCTTCATGAAGTGGAAAATCCACTTCTGGAGGTGATCAAGCATGCAGATCTGCATTGGATGGAGGAGGTCTGGCTTCGGGAGGTCGCTCATGATACAGGGAATATGTCGACAGACGTTGAATCCTCGGTGAACATGGCGTGACGAGAGTTCGGCATCGGCTGCCTTGGTGTTGGCATCGCTGAGCGTTCGATATAGGTTGTGATCCCGCCGGGGGTGTTGCTTGTCAGGAGGGACGTAATCTCCAAGTTAGTTCTGTGGACACTCGCGCCAAGAACAGACATGTCGCTCGAGATGATGTAGGTCGCTATACTCAGGCCATTCTGCAAGCGATGCTGCTAAAACTGGTTTGCACTGCCTGAAGTTGCCATCTGGACAGAGAACGTTGTAATACACGCTCTCGGCGCTGGGATTTCGTTTAAAGGTGAGCGGGTGGAGTAGCCGCCGGAGGACCTCCTTCAGCACCTCTCGGTTTGTTTGCCGCTGCTCATCCAGCGGCTTCTGAGGAATGTTGCAGTTCTTGATCGGAATCGGCATGAGAGCGACCATTACGACGCTGTGCATTCAGGGCATCTGGCAGAGCTTCGAAGATAGATTGCCAATTATCATATATACAGGCCACTCTTTTTTGTCGCCAGCAAAATTCGAGAGATGCGTTCCATCGGACATGGAGATCAAGGGAACAGGTGTATCCCCCACTCTGAGCGTTGACTTAACGTCGGTTAGCACGTCATCATATTCAGGTATCTCTCCTTACCTGTGTCTCCAACGACTAGTCCGCAGTGTGCATTGTGGAATAGAGGCGTTTCGGTGGCGTATCGCTGTTGAAGCAATGCTGAGGGGTGTAAATTTGATGCTCAGCGTACCCTGGCTGCCGCATCAACCATCTCATGCTTTTGATGATGTCTCGACTCCAGTATTTGATAGGGCGTTGGTGATTGTCATTCCATTTCATATCCTCGAGAGTGTGTAGTTCCCACTCCCCGAGAGCCAGGTCATCAGGCATGCTAGCCACGAGCGTCTGGATGCCATCCTCGTTTTTGAAGCTTGGGACACGCAGAGCGGTGTTTTCGTCCTGCAGCACGTTGTCATAGTACGTCTTCATGCCCTTCTTCATTATCCCACACTGGTTATATTTGTACTCTTCACGCGTGGCAAACGGGTAGTAGGGATTGTTTTGTAAGTTCGTCTCAAGTGAACCCTGAGCGTCGCGTTCCCATGGCTCGGCAATGTAATCACTCAGCGGAGCACCGGCGCAGGGGTATGTTTCCATCCGCGGCAGAGGAGGTGGCGGTGGTTGAGACTCCCAGTCCACGATGTTTTCAAGGTGTTCGAGGTAGAGAAACAGGTCCAAGTCTTCGACAGAATCCTTTTAGGGTTGAATTCGCGATGCTGAGCGGATTCAACGCGTCGGGGCGCACTGCGAACTTTCAGATCCTTCTGGCGTGCAACTTGAAGGTGTTCCGGAATGTGTAATTTGATATGTATAAGTCGCCAGCTGTCTCAGGTGAACTTCTTTCAGCATGAAAATTCGGGGCAACAGAAAGGGGTCTTCTCTGGCATTGTCAACGACACACGAGGAGTGGAGTATTCACTGTAGAATGGGACAAAAGTTGGTGCTGGGCCTGAGCAGTCTAGTGCGGGTATAAGCTCACGATACTTGAGAGATTCATTAAGCCTCAACACCATCACAATGAGATTCCTCACACGCCAGGAGTGGCAAAAACACTGCATGTGCGATGTCCCATTATACTATGAAAAAATAAAAATTAAACCCTGGCCAATCCAAAAACCTCGCGACGCGTGTAATAATCAATGCCTGAGATAAATCAATCAGGACAAAGGAAACGAACAAACCCACAACCCTAACCCAAACAAACAAAACAGCTCCACGTGTGCCTTAATCAGTGCCTGAGATGAATAGATTCCAGCAAAGGAAACTCACAAGACAAGAACCCGACCTTAACCCGAACGCACGCCTCCTCTACAACGCGAGGTCTGGTTCACTCCTCGCCTTCCGAGCCATCCGGGCGCACCTCAGGGAGTGGGACATCGGGGTGAGAGACATCGGGGTGAGGGGCATCTGGGAGAGGGACATCCGGGAGAAGGACATCAGGGAGACTGTCGCCACCTTTCGATTTGCCGAGTAGCTGCTGATCCACATCGACATCCGAGGTGTTTCCGGCTGCCTCAGCTTCTCGCAGAGTTGGCGCCGCTGGGAGAGGTGTTCGCGGCATCAGAAGCCCCAAAAACTCCGGCCCACTGAGGGTATGAGTCTCCGGAGTTCGGGGTCGTGGGCGAGCTTCCGGGGTTTGTGGCCATGGGGCAGGCGCCGGAGGTTGTGGCCGTGGGGTATGCTTGCGCATCTCCTGGCCTTGCTCAGGTAGCACGGTTGGCTGATTGTCTACCATGGTATCAGCATCGCCAGCCGATGTATGTACCATCTCTCCCTGGCCAATCGTCCGAGGTTCTTTGCCATTATCATTATCCTGATCCTCATCCTCCTCCTCATCCACCTCCTTTTCCTCTTTCTCATCTTCCTCCGCTTCATCTTCCTCATCTTCACCGTCAATTTCCATGTTCACATCGCCATCTAAATCAACGCCGTCCGGTGCGTCCACATCATCCTCCAGGCGCATATCGACATCAGAATCCCATTCTGAGTCATATTTGCGGTCCGACTCGGTAGAATCGGTATCTTCATCTGAGGAACTTGACACGGTGGGCGATGCTTCCGGCTCTAAATATACCCGCTCTAGTTAGCCCTCCGTGTCCAAGTCTGCCTCTGACATTTTCTTCTGCAAATGCAAAGCAACGGCACGAGAGATATCACCTCCCCCTGGGGTTTGTTTAACAATACCTTTCCCTTTAATGTTTCCGTTCCCCTTCCTCTTCCCTCTCCCCTTCCCCTACTCAGTCGCATTCCCTTTCCCCTTCCCATGCTTTGTTCCATTCCCTTTCCCTGTCCCATTCTCACCGCCGTGGGTGTCCTCCTCACCCTCGCCGTCGTCATTGTCGTTGTCATCGCCAGGACGGCTCTGTCCACCACTCGGCGCTCCGGGATCCGCCCAGCTCTCATCATCATCATCCACGTCAATCATCTCATCCTAATTCAGTTGTAAAACTGCCTGGATGTCGCCTGGTTCGTACTGCCGGCAGCTTGGCGGCTCAATGTTTGCCCTGAGAACATCTCTACCATACGAAGAGAATCGCTCACCGGTGCGTTTAACCATCCCCGTGTTGGTTGTCTGCAGATTGGAGCGATCGACTTGATCCCCGAAGGCACGGGGGTTGTCCCACCCCCAAATGTTCATTTGGTCGCGGGTTTTGTCAAACATCTGCCCCATATATGAGCGGAAGGCTACCCACCACTCCCGAAAAGGCGAACTCCTGCTCCTGCGGTGCGGCCACATCAGCTGGAATTGTGAATAGTGGCGAGTCGTGACAGGATCGAGAAACCTTATGTCATTAAAGCGTTCCCATGCCCTCTGGTCCTGAACGCCGCAAACACTGTATATCCGTATGAGTCCACGGATGTGTTCTGAGATGAATCCCTTTTTACGGTCCCGATCCAACGACTAGCGTCAATTGCTAACCGATGTCGGCATCTTTGCCCTAGCCTTCCCCTTTCCTTTGCTGCTGCCCTTTGGTGCCATCGCTGAGAGTTGAAGATGAATCTACATCCGAAACATTAGCAATATGATACAGTTGCATGTAGTGGGAGGAAGCTCAGAGGGAAAGTACAAAGTTGTGAGGGTATCGGGTGTGTTTTGGAACGAGAGGCATTGTTTTGTGCAAGTCACGTGATGTCGAGATCAGGATACCTGTCAGTGTGTATAATACGGGAGGAAAAGAGAACGGAGGTGTAGGCGGGAAGAGGGGATATATATACTCGAGTGCCGGCGATTTCTTGGTTCAACTTGTGAGTTTTGCTGTTTAACGAACACAAAACGGCCCAGCCTTCATCTTGCAGAACCACCAAGCACCTCATGAATAACACGCCTCGAGGCGAGATTTAGTACTCGGGGAGAGGACAGTTCACGACGCCAGGTGTTGCGTTTGCATCACACATAATTTTTACCGCTCAGGCCTCATGCATCTCGGAGCAAACTGCGTAGTTCTCAGGTTGTCCCAACTGTGCAACCATCCAACACGGCTACCAACGCCTAGCAGTGGAAAGAGCACACGCAACTGACGTCATAGGATGGAGAATACATCAGTTTTCGCTCTGCGATGCGTTAAGCTCTGCTAAAGGGGGATTTCCACCGGTGAGCTGAAGATATACACAATCGATGATTTGAACTATTGTGCCAAGAACGAGTGCAATACGATGATAATTGCGCTAACATAGCATAAACACCCTTCAAGCGGTGCGAATAGACCTTCAGACGTTGCTGTATCATTGAATATCAATGCTGAGTTTAATCTGAGTTGAATGTGAGGGCAGTTAACCCCATAAATGAACGCTTTTGAAGGGATCTCGTCCCCGAGTATTGTCAGGCTTTAGAGTCTAGCGAGGTCTACACTGCGCCTCCCTTTGTTGTCGAATCCGTCCATGGTCGCTCAGATAGGAGTCTTCCTTGCCTGTTGCTGCATATGCATGTAGAGGATAGTATTCCTACCTTCTTAAATTCGAACATCCATATTGGATGATGCCTTCCCAAAGCACTCACCTTATCACGTCTCCGGTCGTACGAAATGTTCAAAGTCGTCAAAATCAACAATAGTGTGGGTCTTCGGCGAATTCTCAACCTCCCCCTTCTACGAGACGCGTTTCCGCACCCTCTGGCCAGAGGGATTCCTCTCAAGGAGTGAGTTCCGTAGCCTGTACAATCCAAGGTCAGATCTCCACCCCCTCATCTTCGCTGAACAATTCTCCCGTTGCAGATATCACCCCGTCCGCTACACAGCGATGGTCAATAATATCTCCAACCACCACGCCGGGTGCAAGCAGTCGTAACACACCAGCACCCAGCGGAACCTCACAGACAGAATCAACGTGTCGCGTTGTATCCAGCCCTGCAGCCGGCATTGCTAGCACTCCCACTCCTCTCAGCTGTCTTGAAAACCTGCCTACCCCCATCCCAGATTCAGAAGCCCGCGCAATGATTACAAATCCACTGCGAATGCGAGCTACAGAATGGAATCAGAGACAGAGGCAGTGGCAATTCCAAAAGCAGGTGGTGTCTACACCTCGATCTGTGGTCTCCGGCAGTCGCAGCATCCATCGATTCAGTCACTCCGACATGACGCGTCTTGTATTTGCAATGGGCAGACTCCTGGAGCTCTACATGTGGAACAGACGGCCGTGTATGAGTGCAGGCGACTTGGAGACGGTAAGTTATACAACGTGACGCGTTGCGAAAGTAATAGCTGAAGCCCCACACAGGTAGATACTACAGACATACTGGAACACCGCAATGCAGCAAAACAACATTTGGTCCATAGCATTTGAGGCACGCACAAAGGAGATCTTGAAAGAGGTATGCTGAATCAACGGCCCACAGTGGATAAAACACACTCAAACCGGTACCAGGTTCGCGCACAAGTCAATTAGGTTAAATTCCATTTTATTCAATCAGCAAGGGACAATATAGCAGAGCTATATGATCTCCACCGCTTTGAATCCAACGCAGAGCGTTTGGAATTCTTTGATTCCCTTTTGGCAGACAATATGTATCATTTTCCTTTAGCAGATCGTGTGAAAGGTGGTGTACGCGGTCCAAATCCAACGCAGAGAGTGTTAAAAGCTGCTAACGAATGGCCAGCGTCCACTTTCCTTCCTGGCGGGAGCAATCCTGCAGTTTATGTACAACAAATTTTATCATCGGGCGAATAACCGCGGTAAGTATGCTCATGGATTTCATAATTCCATGATGGACAACAAGGATGGTCATATACCCTCGCCACTGATGATGTTTACCTGCTCCGCGTTGCGCCATGCTCTGCTGGAGTGGCAAAAGAACAAAGACGTTCATCCGAAAGCTTCCAAGTCGAAGCTGAAAGCGCACAGACCTGATCGCTCGAACTACTTCAAATACATAAATGACGGTGGTAAGAACGCATCCTGCTGCGCTGCCACGGGTCACAAGTTGTTAACCTCGCTTGGCATTGCAGACACATATGCATTCTTGATGAATACCTGGAACACACCACCGGAGAGCTACCAAGGGAGGGTGTATAACAACACTCTCGCTACAGTCAAGCGTCAGATCCAACAGGCGGAGAACCCAATGCCTGCCATGGTGATCAGCATGGAAGCAGCGCGTGTTGACAATGCTATTCTTCTTGATTATTTGACTTCCGAAGTGCCGCTTGAGGAGCCTGACATCGGAACCACTGACCCAAACATCCCGATAGACAACAATTGCACGGATGACGAACTTCATTTCGGGATGCCAGGGGGTTGCGGGGATTACGAAGATGAAGGTGATGAATGCGATGTGCGCAATGCAATCCCCACCGCCAGCCGGCGACAATGGCCCGTGACTGAACTCGAGAGGTTTGACCTGGGAACCAGTGATGTCGACGGGTATGAGGGCGAGGATGGCGACGATGCGTATGTGGATGATGAGGAGGAAGCATCGCAAGCCGATGATGGATCAACGCAGAATGTGGAGGACTGAGGCCATAGTAGGTTTCACCTGGGAACGAGTGATGTCGACGGGTATTAGTGCGAGGATGGCGACGATGCATCCGAAGCCAATGATGGAGCAACACAGAATGTGGAGGACTAAGGGCATCGTACGAGAGAGTGTGATGATTAGACTGTATATTTCAGACCTGTCAAATACAATAATGGCAATCCAAATGCAACGGCAAGCGATGTATCCGAAGCGAAGACTGTATTGCATTATGTGACAAAATCTCAAAGCTAAACATATATGGGGCGAGTGCGGCATCTGATATATAGCTCTAGCAATAGCGGAGAGGTACAATGTGGCTATCGGCCGAAGAAAGGCATAAACATTGCCAGGAGTTGTGGAAACGGCTACAGCATAACTGCAGCCCCTGCGAAGAGTGTAACACACATGTCGTTCTGATGGGGCGTATACCAGGTGCAAAGTGATGGAGGTAAGTATGGAACGCGACACATCGCCTGGGCGATGGGTAGCGTGTGATTCACCGTCACAGGGTACAAGGTTCCGTCAGAGCTGTCAAAGCCGTCCGGAACACCCGGGGGTTTCAGACGGAAACTAGCGGTGTTGCTGATGGAGTAATAGCCGAGTTGGTATTTTTGACTCTGTATCTCTTCGAAAAGCAATACCTGTACCAATTTTGCTACGGTCAGCTTCTACAGGATTTCAGTGACCAAATTGTGAAACATGATAATTTGTCTGTGCATGTTCAAAGGTCGGATGGGCCCGACAATGTTCTAGACTCCAAATCGCATTCAATGTTGACCGATCAATTTCATATTGGCCTGCCGGTTACGGTTTGGGCAGAAAAATAAAACTAAATTTGAGATGAAACTCACTAACATTATGTAACCTAATATTGTCATATGAGTCATCGATGAAGTGGTCAAAGCACAATGCGAACTGGGATGAATGATGACCGACATGCGGCATTTGTTCATGCATCCATCTGAATTGCTGTCCCCACAGACCTGGTGGACCTGGTCGAGAGTTTGATTATTGCTTATGGCAGGTCATGGAAATTGTGGAGAATGTGTGGGATGAGGAATGGTGAGGAAGTCGAGCTAAATATATCAAAAACTAGCGTACAGATCTACATGGGGTTAATTGGCGGCCAGCAGCGCTGTAACATGACCGGCCGATGTGATTCATCAATCAGATCACTTGTCTAGACGTGGATCAGAAATTGAGAAGCTCGGAAGCTTTTGGATAGAAATTTTTATACATAGGAACGATTTGTTGGCTGCCAATAACCACTGTATGCATTTTTACAAAATAATTGTTGACCATCCAATGACTGTTGGGATGACATTAAGGTGGGCGTCCATGGAGCATCAACGATTTTTGGTCTTACATTTTCGGCAAACAAAGGGCTGTATAGTCCCATTCTTCCAAAGTGATTATATTGGCCGTTGTCATAGACAACAACGGAAGTGACACGCTCATTGCCCCATCCTGGGAATGAGAGTCAACGATGTGTCAACAATTTCTGGTCCGGTGAGTCTGATAATCAATAAACGACTTCCTTGCTGTGACACATAGTCACAGTATTGGCCGCCTTTACAGCCATGCATGGTAATGATGCCATTGCTACTGTCTCCTAAAAATGAGCACCAACAGAGTGTCAACAATTTTTCTGCTTGCATCTTGGGTATTCAAACCACTGTACAACGACATTAAGCTATAATCGAAGTGTTGGCCACCTTGATAGGCAAAGATGGTAATGACAATACCGGTACCACCTCGTAAAGATGAGCGTCAACGGAGCGTCAACGAGTTTTGATTTCGCATCTCAAATAATCACATGGCAAATACAACCATGTCACCCCACAATCATAGTATCGGCCAGCTTTATGGGCAAAATCCAACGGACAATACTGTTGAAACCTGCTAAAAATGAGCGTCAACGGAGTGTCGACGATTTTTGGAGTTGCCTCATGGACACTCAAAGCGCAGTGCATCGGCATTAACCAATCATCAATGTATTGGCCGCCTCGATGGGCAAACATGCTAGTGAGAGTATCCCTACCACCTCCTACAAATGAGCGTCAACGGAGGGTCAATAATTTTTGGTCATACATCATGGATAATATAACTGCGATGGAATGTCATCAAACCATGATTGTCATGTCAGCCGCCTTTATGGGCAAACATTGTACCCAGAATATGGGTGCAACCTCGTAACAATGAGCATCAACGGAGCGTCATCGATTTTTGTTCTTGCATCATGAACACTCAAAGCTCAGTGCATCAGCATTAACCCATAATCAATGCATCGGCCTCCTCTATGGGCAATAATGGTAGTGACTATATCGCTGCCACCTCCTAAAAATGAGCGTCAACAGAGCGTCAACTGAGCATCAACAATTTTTAGTCTTGCATCTTGGATAATCTAACGGCCATTGAATGGCGTTGACCCATAATCAACTTATTGGCTGTCTTTATAGGCAAAAGTCCTTTATACGATATCCCGTCCGCCTCGTACAATCGAGCTCCCACGCAGTGGCAGCAATTTTTGAGGTGGGTCAATAGGTAACACAGCAATGAACTGCATTGCATTGTACCTAAATCAAGTTTTTCCTGGTCAGTCTTGTCAATATGTCTTTGTATACAACTTCACACTTATGCATGCAATGTCTCACAGATCTCACTTTTTCTGCTTGTAGATCTAGAGTCAATATTTGAGATCCCGCATTCTGCTTTACTATAAGGTGACATTTGGCAGCGACTCGAGTCGGATTACCCAGCTATCAAATTCTCACTCTGAAGTTGGATTCAAAATCTTTAAATACCTCATTGCTAGAGGTTATGATCTGTTCCAACAATGAAGGTGTCTTTATTTGTGATTTGAGCGACCTTAATTTGCAAATCATCTTCGATGCTTGGTGGGGTTCAATGAATGTAGGCTCGAAATGTCTTATTGCATGTGATAATTCTAGACTCGCTCCTACGTGGCGATTCTATTTGCATTGCAGAATTGAGGAGACAGGCAGCCCTGGTATCATATGTATCGTTTCTCACCAAGTTCTTCGTCATCCATCAGAACATGGGACCAGCTCACTGGGGACACACTTGCTGGCAAAAGCTCACATTGCAAAGTTAAATGAAATCACAGAGTCGGAAGTGACTGAATTGACTAGTTTCATTGTCGATGAAACAGCTTTGGTCATTCTGAGAAGACAAGGAAGTCAAGGAATTACAATTGTAAGTTTGCAAGTGAAATTCGTATTGGTTGTTCAGGTTCGATCCATAGAAACTGAATTGACAGACATTATGCTCCAAACGGGCAGTGAAGGACTATGAAACTTCCAAATTTTGCCAAGAAACTTGGAGTCGCTACCTCACATTAGGATTTGTTTTGGCTCATATTCCTTGGAATGCTATATCAAATCTCGAGCTACAATGGTCTTATAAAACATTACGAAGTGACCTAGTACGGCAGTCCGCAACCGCCCTCAGCAACATTTGGCGCACAATATACCCAATGACAGTGGATGCAATTATGCTGCAATTGGCATGACAAAATAAAGTTAGTTAAGCATTGGACGGGTGGACATCAATGAACGCACTAGCCATAACATCAGACATTGCTAACTATACATATCGCAATTGGGCATTGCAAGAAGCACAACGCGCTTTCAATGAGGTTGATCGCCTATTCCTTTCCTGATTTGAAATCTAATCAAGGATGACAGGTCCAGGGCCAACATACTGGAGCAAGGCTAGCCATATATTTGAAGGACATTCTTGATCGTTTTCAGCTTACCAATGACCATTTGCTTGGAATTACATCATATGATCCTTCCTCAAATTACTGGATGACTCTTGAGCTGCAATCGACCCTCGAGGCCTCCGGCATCGAGTGGCCTGCATTAAGGAACCACATACCATGCATGCCGCACGTCATTCAGCTGGCTTCAGGTGCATTCATGAGCAGCCTTGGTGTGAAAGGCCGCACCAAGTCTTGGGAAGCCCATGAGTGCGATCAGCAATTTGGAGAGAATGAAAGCATAGACATTGGGAAGAGTCAAAGACTTCGAAAAGTGGGCAATGCTAGAATCAACAAGGTGTCGGCCATGCAACCTGGTTTAGCAGAGATAATTGGGAAAGTCTGTATTTCAAGATATTTTGAAAGTCCTGAAACTAACCTTGATAAATCAGACAATGCTTGCTGTACTGATTACGCTGACACCTGGTAGTTGAAACGAGTGCATTGACTGTCAAGAAGCCAAAGTCTGCATCGCAGTACTATCTAGTACGGATGTGAAGCCACCTTGGAATTCAACATTGGAGAGGCTTCAGCAAGCCTACCAATTACGGGAAGTCACCTGCGAGTGGCTCCAGAATCCAACATTCAGTGAATACTGGCCACTCTTCACAACACAGGATAAATGGACCATCATCAAGTACGTCATGGAAGCTTTGATGCAATTCTGATACTGGATTCTGTGGATGTCGAAGAGACATATGGTCACATTGCATTACGTTATTACAGTCTTCGATGACATGTTTAATTATGTGGATGATGTTATGCGAGATTTCGCCGAGAAGATGACTCGATGGAAGTAAGACTTGTACTTCGCAGTGAAGTTAGTGCGACAGAAGCTGTCCAAGTATTTTGCCGGGGTTACTACAATGATGGCTATGCATCTCATTTAGGCACATATCCTCAATCTTTTGGGTAAGTTGCGATTCTTCAGGAAGTGGGAGAACAGAATGCATCTTAATCCTGAGGACGAGACTTTGTACACTACACAATACGAAGAGGCATTTATGAAGTATGGGGAGAATGAATACTGGGCAAAACATAGACAAGTGCCAGTTATTAACCAGGGAAGCGTACCAACCAACAATCTGTTCCCCTCTGCAACGACGGAAGGATGCGGTCAATCTTCCTTCGATTCGGATGATTTCTCCAGCGACGATGATGAATACGTGATGCCCCACAATGCGGCTGTAATGGCACATGGACGAAGCGATAGCGCAGCACGCTGATTGACCGCTGCCTGGCTCAATTTGAATTCACCGCCTGAAACACAAAAGAACTGGGGGCAAATTAATCCAAATCTCAATGATTACCACTTCGACCCAATGGAGATGAGCAGTATATTTTGCATACCGGATATCACTGACTGGTTGCGACAAAAAAAAGAAACGCACTCCAAGTACGCCGATCGCTGTAATGTGGCGCAAGACATTTTCTGTATCACACTACATGCTGTCGGAGTGGACGCCAGTTTTTCCCTTGAGCGAGATGTGATCGGCTGGAGGCAGTGAAAAAGCTCAGGCGAGACCCTTCAGAAAAAAGTCGTTGTATGGTAGTTTGCTGAAACAAATAATGGGATATTGGCAGGCAATGACCCAGTATTGGATACGATGAACACAGAAACAACTCGGAAATGAAGATAGAGCCAGAAGAAAGAACATTGCACTGAGTGGCCAAGATCCACAACTTTTTGGGGATGTGGCAGGGCAGCCAAAACCAATGTGATACACAGAAGAAATCTCGGGCTCGAAACGAGCAAATGACAGCCATAGGATGATTTTTGGACACGGAAGAGATCGTCAATGCATCCTGGACTCTCTTTCCACATGATGATGTGGCTGCATTTAAACTGTCAGAATGATCACCTTTGCCACAGGCTTTGTCCACAATGGACCTCCCTGCAGGACGAACTCAAAGATCAATGTCCGCCAAATCAGCAGAATCAACTGTTATCCAGTCAAAAGTGATGATGATTGCACACCTGATAGCATTTCGGACACCCGAAATTGGCTAAACTGCAATGAGGAATGGGATACTCCAAATGACAGCGGAGACAATTGTGTGGCAGATGTTCAATCTGACCTAAAAAGGGTCAATGGCATCGTGCATCCGGAAGGCCCAGAGCAGTGGGATGTGAGCACCACACCAACCATTCCTGGATAGATTCGGCCAATACAGAGGTTGAAGAGACAGGCTGAAAATGAGTTGGTAACGGTCAACACAATGGAATTGAGGAGGAATAAGGGAATCCAGAAATTGTAGGACAGAATGTGTCAATATGTTTCACCAGCTCATTTATGTTGCTTGGCCGAGAGTCTCATTTAGAGATGTGTTATGGCTGAATGGTGAGCCATGGCTTGTGATTATCGGTTAATGATAAGATGCATAGCGGGCGCAATCAGTCTTTTGGTAAGATATATAAATTTCACTGGTATCAGAGCGAATAGTGCAAGAATATCCCTGGGCCTGGCTTTGCCACAGGGCCGAGTCTCAATCTATCCGAGAGACAACTAATAAGTTCAAAACATTATGAAAACAACTATCAATGGCAGCAGATGTTGAATGGACACTATATTTAAATGAGCGTCAATGGAGCCTCACCAATTTTTGGTCTTGTAAGTGTGGTCATTGAATAGTGATTTGATCGCTGTAAGGCATAACCGATGTAAGGGCAGCTTTCACAGGCACTAGAGACAGCAAGGCAGTCTCTGCCCCATTCTTAGAATCAGTGTCAATGATATTTGGTTTTGTATGTATGGTAATTGAATAGTGACTTTGTCGCTGTTCGGTATCACCAATGTATTAGCAGCGTTTATAGGCAGAAGAGACAGCAACATGGCCACTGCCGCACTCTGAGAATGAGCGTAGACAGAGTGTCAACTATTTTTGATCTTGTAAGAATAGTAATTGAATAGTGATTTGGTCACTGTTAGGCATAACCGATGCATTGGAAGCTTTTATCCGCAACAGAGACAGCAACAAGGTCACTGCCCCATTGTGAGAATGAGCGTCACCAGACCATCAACGATTTTTGTTGTTGTACATAAGGTAATTGAATAGTGATTTGGTCGCTGTTAGGCACAACCGACATATCGGCAGCTTCGATAGGAAAATGAGACAGCAACACAGTCACTGCCCCATTCTGAGAATGAGCGTCAACAGACTGTTGAGATATTTAGCTTAGCATCTTGGGTAATCTAAGTTCCCATTGGTTACAGACATCCATTGATGAGATATTGGCAGCCATTAGGGGCAAAAACAACAGTGACACGCTGCCAGCCGCATCCTGAAAATGACCGTCAACGGAGCGTCCACAATGATTTGGTCATGCATATTGGGTGATCACAGCATCGTACGGATACTTGAGCACATAACACAACTATCGACTGCCTTGCTAAGCAACAATACAATCTATCGGAGGATTCACATGGATTCCAACACAATTGATATCACAGACTGCAAAACATGTTGAAACCCATTATTGGCTGTTGAATACCCAATTTTGATGATACACTATTGTTAATCTGCAAGATGAAGAGCCTTTTATGAATCGATGGATTGACCCGCTATGCGACACACTGATCACCCACCCAATTCAGACAAGTTGGGATATTTCCATTGAACTGTACCCAAGTTGACAGGTTCTGTGCATTGACAACCCAGACCGGCAATTTGGCAACAGTTTGGTTTTGGACGCAGGTATGGACCCGATGTGAAGCTCCAGAACTATTTCTAACACTATCCACATACCTGCCCCCCTGCTGATTTAGTACAAGCACGGATGCGTTGCAAATGGCAACTATCAATGTTTCGAAGTCCTCCTCGGCCTACCCATTATCATCAAAGTGGGCAATACCCATGTCCCTGAGCCATGGCTCACCAAGGCAGCCGTCAATTTTAACATTCTGACTCATCTTGCACATCGGACACAACAGCAAGGTGATATATGCATAGTGCTATATGAACTTGTGGTAATGACCCAGTAAACCATGAAAACCTTAAACCTCTTTCGTGTTTTGGGGCTAAAGCCATTCAGTTAATGATCACCACTCCCGATGCAATGTATGCACTGCTGTTTGGTTGAGCTGGAAAGCGCAAAATTGAATCCCATCACGAAACCATTCACAATTTGATCATGTCAGTTTCAAGACAAGTTTCTGCACAACACCCAACACAATCAGTATGTGATGCAGATGCTCCTCTCCCGGTCGAACTATGCAGTACTCCATGTGCAAGATATACGGCAACAATCCTACGGAGCCCGAGACTGGATGCTAGCAGGTAGTTCATAACCCGCATGAATCGACTTGGTGCGTTAGCCAGTCCCAAAGGAAGCACAGTGCACTTGTACAGTCCATATCTGTTTGTGAAAGCAGTTTTTTGATGATCACCAGCATGTATTCTAATTTGATGATACCCTGAGGCTAATTCTATCACTAGAAACAGGTTTCAACTGCCCAGGAGTTGGACAAGTTCTTCACTTTGCGGTAATGGGTAGTGATCGATCCTTCACAATAACGCGGTCAACTGCCCAACAATCGATGCGCATGACCAATCTACCATCCTCGTCAGGTACGAATCAGCCGGGCGAGCCTTAAGGCCTTCTGATCAGCCTTCTCAAGCCATTGCAAATGGCCTGCTCCAATTGTCGTTGTAACTCTGCATCTTCATTGGGAGACAAGCGATCTGGAGGGCCGTATGGGGCTTTTTGATCATCATCTGGTGATACGTCGATCTTACATTGCAGTTTGCTCCGCATGGTGTCGTACATCAGTTCTGCAAATAACCAACGATTCTCCAAGTCATGAAGCATGTATTGAATGTCATCTGGTGACTGGGCCAACTCAGACTCAATGTACCACACTCGCACAATGAATTCCCTGGCCAACACTCGATGATCTATGCGACTGTGTTGTTTCTTGCCAACTGTTTTGATGCCCATAGCCTAGGCCGCTACTTTGATGGCGTCGGCGTCTGGATCGTAGTCTGGCCGTCGGCGCCATGGGCAATTGATACCCACTGCCTTTTCCCTGTCGCCTGATGAGATGTTTTATTGAGTTATCCACATTTGATTTATTCAGTGGTAGATATGATACATTCCATGTATATTGCGGACCCAGCGCTTCCTGAGGATGATATTGAATACTTTCTTGTCGTACACTGTGAATCACCCCGTATGTACATAGCTGTGAATCCCCAGATCGAGTTTCGTGGGTACCTCAGGCCGTCTGTAAATCCCTGCTTCTACCTTATCATTTGCCATCTCCAAGATCATCCAGCTGCCATCTCTCTTCTCTAACAGTTCACCCTTCTTTTGTAATCTTTCCACAGCCTCTCATTTTACATAATTCTCCAATGCCTCAACATCTTTGGCTGTTTGGGCTGCGAAACTACCAAGAGTGTCATTATTCAGTGTGTACCAATGCTGTATGTCAAAATGAAAAAGATTCGTGGTATCGTTATCATTCCCTCAGTGACGATGATAACATGGCAACTTTTCCATTGTACACACAGTAGTAGTTTCAGTTTTAGGGAGTTGATTCGCAGCTAATTGCTCTGGTTGTCAATGTCTGACCCTGAATTGTCCGAATCAACATCATCACTTGCATTGTCAGATAATTCCTGCACCTTAGCCACCTTAGCAATGTCAATTTCGCTTCCTGTGGTCTGGGCTAAACGCCGGCTCTGTTGTGTTCCTCCACCTCCGCCTCCATGGCCGCCTTTCATGAACCTTCCGTGGGAACCTTGCCACCTCTTCTCCCTATCTTTGTCTTTCATCTCGGTGCCTGTGTTTGTGGCCACTTGTTTCTCTTTCCGTGCGGCCAAGACCATCTCCTTGTTTGGGCATGTGCAGACAGGGTTGCCCACTTCCCCACCAGCGTAACAGGACCGGTCATTGCTTGCTCCACCACCGCCTTGTCTCACTTTGCCTTCCATCAATGTGAAAGTCACTTGTGTCAGTTGCTGCTTGGAGTGAAGCATGGTATCAACTTGAGAGACATACTCCATAACTTCATTCAGCGACACTGTGGGCTGACTTCCCAATTTCTCAATGAGAGTCTTCGCCTCTTCTGGGTTGCTCTCAAGTTTGGACGGGTATGTGTCACAATAGCGCTTTACGGAGTGGGGCATGTGCGGTTCTAGCTGTTGTCGAAGCACTCAGAAACATTCCGTAAAAGTGGAAACACCCTCGCCAGTATTGAGTTGTAGTGACTTCTAATCCGGTTCCAACCTGGTCACACCATTGGGAAGGATGAAGGCCTCTTTGCCTGCAGCTTTAAAGACTTCCCAAGCTCTGCCTGCACTTGCGTGCACTGGGAACTGGTGGTTGGCCCAAACTGCAGCTGTGTCGTGAAACTGAAGATGTGCTTTGGCGGCACAACCATTTGTCAATGGAATTCTAAATTGCTATGTCAAGCCTTACTCCTGTGCATGGGGTCCAATGTGGCGGTGCACGGTGGATAAAAAGGAGGTGACAGCGTCTTGGGTTCTCCTATCGTCTTAGGTCGGCAACCCGGTTGTCTTGACATCACATATGCAGTTGCATGACTTAGTTTGGAAAGTGCTGGTGGGTGCCAAGTTAGACTTCCCTCGAATTAAGGCCTTGTTTGTAGCATTCGGTTCCATTATTGCTGGCTCTATCTGTTCACTGATCATATCTCTCTCATCTTCAGTGGTTGCCAATGCTTCGTTCATTTCTTTGACTTCCTGTAAGGCTGGGCCCAGTTTGGTTTGCATTGACTTATTGAGCACAATCTTCGCACTGATGTCTCATTTCTGCTTCACCATCAACTTTGCAGTTGCATCGTCAACCAGGAATGGCACCGCATCGCCTTCAATGTAATTGGAGGCACGCTGCACAGATCTGTTTTACTCCCCCTGTTTCAACAGGAGCGCCCACACCTTGTTGTCCAGTTGCATCTATCAATCAACCAGTTCATCAGCGACTGTCCCGTTCCCTATCGGCATTCTCAAACAGCCAAATTTTATCTTCAACTTCCTCTTGGGACTCAGTTTTGACTGCATCGAACAACTTTGCAACCTTGTCAGGGATGTCCCCTTGCGTGACAACCGGTGCGTGATTGAAAAGCTCTGCATGGTGGGCCCAGTTATCACCAGTGCTCTGTTCGGGGACGCTGAACCCTTCTGGCCATGTGTCTGGGAAGATGCCAATAGCCCTCAGAGCTCACATCATGCATGCCACTTCTAAAGCATCATTCTTTCAACCTCCAGTGGGGTTGAAGTGTGCAGTGGGAGGCATTGTATTTGTTGTTGTGGTGTTTAGTTGGGGTGAAATTCATCTTTTTTGCAATGGAAGACTCATCTGTGATCGTTTTAACTGCTATTGCTCAATCCAAAATTGGGCTCTGGCATGGATCAAGTGCAGGAGAACTCAATCTGAAAGTGTTGCGACCAATGTAGCAGTAGAGAGTGAGAATATTCTATTCTCTGTCTATGCGAGCGATGTCTGTCCTCCTCCCAATCCACTCATTTGGGTGGATACGCACGTTCCACTTTCTGGTCCATGCACTCCACAGAGCCAAACCATATGTGAACATTTCCTCTCTGTCCAGATGTAGATAAGAGATGTAATGTAGAATGAATCGCAGTATGGTTGACTGCATTGCAGGTCGCAGCAACCTTCGGTATAATGAAGAGCTCCTTATATCCCATTCTGTTGTCACAAACTGTGGTAATTCACTAAATCTTTGATCCATCAAACCCAGCTGGGAAAAAGTAACTTTAGCTGCACACATCCCGCCTTTCTTTGTTATATTCTCGAGTCAATATATCAGATTGTGGGAAAGATGCTCAACCTCGTATGGGTTCCATGACTTTGACGGCCACAGATGGGATATCATATGATATCTCCAGGAACCCAACAAGAACTATATCCACTTTTATGGTTAGCATGACTAGGGATATATGACATAAATTGTACATGTATGGTCTGAGAACTTCATTCAATAGGAGGCCTGTGAGTCGAGCAGCTACAGTGATAGCTTCTTATTGAGCTCCTTGTCAAAACAGTGTTCTTCTCAGAATCTACTCTCCAGTCACGAATCGTTACTGAAATATGCATGCTTACAGCCTATCACATCTCAATGATCATTGTGCGGGAATACTATTGCTAGGAACTCACCAAATCATTCGATTAAGATGAACTACCTTCATTATCAGCTGCTCCGGAGGCCTGAGTATCAGATTAACTCACACTGCTGTAATCAGATAGTATAAGGCCCATTCGGGTGATTGCAGCAGCACTTGAGAAACATAATTCTACTGCAGATGGAAGTGATGACAAAAGAAACCTTCTCTTCTTGCCTAATGACTTTCATCAAAAGATGTGCATGATCATTACATAGGATAAGATATATATATCCCAGTTTATCAAGAAAACTAAGTGTAAGTTGGATATTATTTTCTCCTTCCCCCACATTTGGCAGGATGTGATATGACAGAAAATGTGATAAGCTAACCCAAGTTAGCTAACTTTCATACCAATGTCCCTGAAGCTCCAGATCACCTCTAAAGCATCATGAAGAGTCATCCAAATACTAGCTCACGAACTGTAATTCGAATATGGTCAACACTCACCCGAAATATATACCTTGCTTTCTCTGCACAAGGAATTATCCAACAAGGAACTGAGTCAAGGTTCACTATCAACAGTATCACCTACCATCGCTGAATGAAGCACAATTGCCTGATAGAATGTTACCACACACAGGCTGAAATGGCCTGACGCCTGCAAGGTCCAGCTTCAGGCAGTGCACCTGAATGACTTTCGATGAGCTAGTCACCTAATAATCTACTGATAGACAACCTCCTGGTGCCCCACTGCCTGAAGAAACTTCCAACAAAGATACTATAGACCCCCAGAGGCCTGATCTGATATGTACCCCTGATCCAAAGAAGACAAAGAGTCATAGGGAGGTAGTTGGAGTGGAAAATACAGGGGGGAAAGCATATGGCAAAGCCACTGGGTTATACAACAAGCATCACAAGTACTCAGAACTACAAAATCCATGGCATCCATTTCAGTATGCACATGACTTTCAGCAAAATCAATAATTTAGCCAGCAAATGAAAACTTGGACATATCAGCATCTGAGGCATGGACTAGACAACCTGAAAATCGAATCATTTCAATTATCTGATACCCTGGAAAAACTCCTCGCTGCCGTCAATGTTAGTCTTACTGATGACAGTTTGATTGAAGATCATTCGCATATCTTCAAAACATTACACTACAGGGTTATTTTCCAATGTGAACAGTTCCTTCCGACATATCACCAATTTCAGGCACACGTTGATTTTTAACTGGTACCAGTCGCAAACTCAAAACGTTTCAGGATGTTCAGGAGCCCACATGGGCAATCGATGGTCCGAAACACAAGGCCAACATGCTGCTGTAGTGAGACTTGTCCTAGTTATGTGTGCATCTGACAAGACTCGCTTGATCAATTTCTTACATGATCACTATACCTAGCTCCTGTTGCTCAACATTGGTAATATACGAAAAGATATCCACTGCACACCTACAATGTGCACCTGGCTTCTGGTTGGTCTCATCTGCTGCCCCTCTAAAGGTGCCAAAAATACTGAAAAGAGGCATGGCATAACACAGTTGGAACTGTGCTGTCCCCACTCAGGAATATTGACCTAACTGGTCCTGGCTTGGAATAGGATTTTTGCAGATGGATTCCTGAGACAATGTTATCATATGTTGGCTGCCAGGGGAAGGATTATCCAGAAACCGTAATGGTTACTCAAGTCTTATATCATTCAGGCCTGATGTGTGACATTCCTGTGTGTGCTGAGGGAGCACCCAACTGTTTGCACACTCGATGACTCAATAAATCAGCATGTTTATGCAGACTTTCTCGACATAACAACTACTGATACTCTCCCAACTCTAGGTGTCTATCCAATCCGCAACCAGTTCCAGCAATGCCCTCTCTCCAATGTCTATTAGCTTTGGCAGGCTGATCAATTGCATCAGCTGCTCCTGCATTTGGTTAAAGACTGATTGCACCGGCTGCTCAAATACCTGAAAGCTTGAAATGTCAAAGATCAATTTGACAATTGATTCACATTAGTACCACAATATCCTGGCCTGCAGCTTTTCCATAAATCATTTGATTCAGTGAAAAGCAGCTCCTGGCACTGAAATGATATCTGGGCCATAATCAGAACACTTGCAGTGCATTGTGCTATATATCCTGACGGCTCAAAGGAGCGCAGGAAAACTGGAGTAGAAACAGCCTCCAACGAATTGGTATTGGGAGACATGTGGACATTATCTATATTCCCTCTACTTTATAGCCAACAAAATCACTCTGATCTATCGCTCAAAGCACTAGATGATGCACTCAAGTGATGTTACCAGAAGAAGGGTGCTTGGTGATGTCAGCAAATGTCAAAGTCCGTGTCAGCCAAAGTGGTTAAACTTGTGGCAAGAGAATCCCTTCAGCTACATATACAAAAGATTGATAAAATCTGTACTGCAATGGAGGTTTGGGTGTACAGGACTGAAAAAGCTACCATATCAAAACAATGGCACCTTTAGGTGGGCCTGAATTGAGCCCGACAAGCAGCGACCAAATGGTTTAATGCTGATTGATAGAAGGCAACAGACCAATTGTTGCGCAAAAGCCATGTGGTAACACCTTTTCAATGCAAGCTTTTCGACAGATTATTCCAACATTATAAGCAACACCTAATACAGGAACTTTGGACTCAATCGACCAGTCCTAGATGCAGGTTTGCGGAAAAAGTGGCTCAAATAACGACTGCCGGACAAGATGTTGTTTATGAGGTGGCAACCTTGACCACCGATAAGCAGATGGAATTTCAGGTCGATCTATCCAATGCCGAGACTGCAGCCATCGCCTGGAGTATCGCTGATACAGACTGCATTGTGAATCAGCTTGAAAAAGGAATTATGGTATGGTATTCCAAATGAACAGATGCAATTGAAGACGGAACTTTCCATCCCCTATATCATATTTGAAATGTTTTGGGAGGCAATCAGCACTCAGGAGCTCTGAAAAACGATAGAACAGCATTTAGTACATTTCTAATATCCAACAATGAATCTTGTGGGCAATATTTTGGTGTGAATTTGGGGAATGTGTTGTGGCAAAATTCTCACCACTGAAATTTTTGAATGGCTTCTTATCGGAAATGTGAATGATACATATCAATCTACAAACAGGATCAATTACATTCGACAGATGCTCGGATGTAATTACCAGTGTACCAGTCTTGACTGTGTGGAGGAGACACTGTTGTATCTTGCCCCTCAATACTGGTATGATATTGACTCTGCCAAACATTTAAACCCACTATCTGCAACCGCTATATACTGAACTACACATAAAGCCCATCTTTTACACCTTCAGCAATGTCAGAAACGGCCCATGTTCCACCCTATATCACAGCAGGTACATGATTTGAGAGAAAAGCATGTCCATGGAGTGTGCAGAAGTATCATATTAACCTTACTCAGAAATGCATTAGTCGATTTCGCAACTCCCAAATTTGGACAGCTATTTGGTGCGCAAATCAAAGTGGACTGGGGACATGAAGTCAGTGGATCATTGCTTGGATATGATCAGAATGTACTCCTAGACAGCATATTTATTAATTCACAATGAGCTATTGTACTACTGTCAACAATTTCACTGCCCTACAGCTTTTGAGCATCTGGGACTTGATTGCAAGGTAGAATATACCAATGCCTACCAAGGGATCATACCTGCATCTCATAACATTTGGGTCCAATGTACAGAAAGTGACCACAATAACACCTTCCAAGACTGCGTGTCTACATATCCTGTAACATACTTTGGCTGGACTCCACCGACACAGAACCTCCAATGTCATGAGAGCCTGCCTGCCAGAAAAACGATGTAGACAATCTTAGTGGTCAAATATTACTCAGCAATGGATATGATGTCCTCAAGCTAAAGTATATACAGTAGTGATTCCAACACAGTGCAAAGATCCGCGTAGTTGGGCTGATTGTGTTAACCAGTTCATACAGGGTGTCAAACAGACTGATACAATGCAATGTATATCTGACTGAGCAATTTTGGACCAGCACATTTGGTGTGAGAGAATTCTGCATCAGATAGAATTGATAGCGTATGGCTTGTACTGCATGATGTGAACTGAGCTATGTACTGGACTGAATTTTCCTTACAATGACTGGATCAGAGTGTGAAGAAGTAAGTTAGTTTATCGAATTGTACTATTGAATACGGACATTATAATAGTTACTCCCAGAGAGTAAGGCTTGATGTTCGAGGTGCACCCAAATAGCATTGGGGACGCAGCCAAAACTCCAATTTGCTGCATAGTTTGCACATTTGAATAGTTCGATTTTGAAGGATTTTGAAGACGAGTATATGCTGTTCAGGATGTTCTGGCATTCTGTTCCACAATGTCCATAGTATTGAGGAGCACCGGTGAAGTTGTTTCGGAGCACCTGAGTGCACATTGCTTTGCATTAAGTCTCTGTGGAAGCATCTGAGAGCATCTGGAACAATCAGTGTGGCTGTTCAGACTTTCTGCGTTCTGTTATGACTACCAAACGATTTAACACGTTACTGATCTTTTCACATTCATCACAAAGTTATGTCATTCAAGTTATGCAGTGTATAGAAAGTAACTGGTCACGTACAGAATGACAGAGCAGAGTCTGCCTTTGAAGACTCACTCTCTTTGAACTCTCTCATACTGGGTATCTAATCATATAATCTAATTTCACCTACTGATTTATCCGGCCCAGATATACATTGAGTCTGAATTAGTGTGAGCAACAGTTCCGGACCGTCACTTCAGGTCTGGGTCCGGGTAGGAATCGAACCTTTGCCAAATTGCTAGTCTGGCTCGTCAATACACGCAAACTGTCAATCTGGGTACGATTCGATGGATGTCTCCCAACCCATCTGCATTGGGTGGGTTCTCAGTGGGTTGTCCTGCAGATCCAGTTCTAGATTCATGTAATGCGCTTGATTTTGCTGTGTGATAATAGTGTCTTATCAAAATCGCATATTCAATATCCAGCGATCACGGTTTGCATGTTTTGCAGATTGCGATATCGATTATTTTGTAATCGGTGTTTTTTCTGTGATATTGTGTATTCTTGCCTATTAAGGTGATCAATAGTTCTGATATGAGCTCGAATATCCACACGATGCCTTCAGTACCCAATATGCAAGACCAACAATTGGTGATGCTCTGTTGATGCTCATTGCCATGATGGGGTAATGAAGATAGCATGCAGTGTTTTGCCCGAAAAGGCAGCCTGTTCATCATATATGAATCATTGCCACAAAGGGACACTTAGATTGGCCAAGATGCAACTCCAAAAATCATTGACACTACATTGACATTCATTTTCAGGATAGGGCAGCAACAGTGTCACTGTGTCTATTGCCCCTAAAGGCGGCCAATCCGTTCATGTATGGATGTCTGCAACCAGTCACCACTTAGACAACCCAAGACCGGAAGCCAAAAATCATTGACGGTCTATTGACACTCATTTCCAGAATGGGGCAGTGACCCTGTCGCTGTCTATTTTGCCTATAAAGGTTACTAATAGGTCGGTTATGCATAACTGCGACCAAATCCAATTTCAACTACCGTACTTACAAGACAAGAAATCGTTGACGCTCCGTTGACGCTCATTTTGATGTATTGTCTAGTCACAATCCGCAGCCATCGATAATTGGATGCATAATTATTTGAAAATGTAGGTTGCCTTTCTGTCAGATTCAGACTCAGCCCTTTCGCAGAGCCGAGCCCAGTAATATTCTCGCATGGGTTGCTCTCATTCTATGAAACTCTATATATCTTGCTCAAGTATTCATTTCGCCTGCTATGGATCAGTTTATCAACAAATATTCGCATGTGTTACACCTTTGGAATCGGTCACACTTCCGGGGTCATGAACAATCACTCGATGCTGTTGTCATGTGGCGATTAATCAGGGTTCATCAATTATACGCGCACACTATCGCCATACCAATGACCACAAGGCAGAAATCCCTCGACCGCACCATCACCACCCTCCCTCGAGTGTTGTCACAGTGGCAATAGTGTGGTTATACAATGCAAATACACATCGCTATATTGTCTGTGGCCAGAAATAAAGGATGATGCCAGCTATCGTCACCTCAATATAACGTAACTCTCGATTGGCCACAGTTATGGCCAGTTGGCTAAGGACACTGATGCACAATATGAAGGCAGGCTGTCGAATGGTACAAAGCAGTAGATGGTCCAGATGACAACAGTCTGATGGATGCTAATCAGTCGGGAGATTTGTATCAGAAGGATACTGTTGGTCCGGAATGACTGGAGGATTTAAAGGATACCAATTGGTTGGACAAAGTTCATGCCAACTGGTTATCGAACAATGAGGATTGGAGGATGAGAGGATTGTGAGCATATATCTAGAGAATAGCGTAGTGAGAATTAGCAGTTAAAGCGCAGAGGGAAGAGGTATAAAGACCTCTCAATTCTGCACTGGTATAGAGGGCAACATTCTCCCGACGGAGAACAAGCCTTAACAATATATTTGGATTGGAAAGCTATTCTATATTAATTCTATTGTGATTGATTTTTGCACCTGCATGAAACTTCGAAGTGAACCAGCAATTAGTCCTTGTATAAGTCCAAAATCAAGTCTGATAGCAAGACAAGATAAGCGAATACTTACGAGCGATACTTCTAGTTGAGTGTATCTTGGAGTCAATTCCTCCTGCGTTACAAGATATTATCATATCAAATCTCTATCAGACATCACCTCATGATATTCAAAATCCTCTTTATCATTTCCTATACCCTACTCTATCCATTTATTGTCCGCCCCTTCCAAACCTACGTCAACACCCCTCCCACCGAAACGTTCTCTCATTGACCTGAGTTTGAAATCTCTGACCCTTGGGATTCTCCAACTGAGGAAGAGTACATTAATGATATCCTTGAAGACTCCTGCGAATATTCAGACTACTCTGATTACAAGCGAAGACCATTCAACATCTTTGGAAACAATGCAGGCAATTATATTGGTCAATACTATCAGGCAGGAGGAGAGACTAAACACCGCATAGTTCTCAAGCAATAGACTGCGTCTTCATCAGAGGTACAGCAGTTAACGCTGGAAAGAAGGAGTAATTTTTTGGTCCCCACAGAAACAGGTGGAAGAGCGGTGGAACAATATCAGCCAATTACCAACGAACAAGTTCCCATATGGATAGTGTTGGCAATGGGTCCGGGTAACCCGGCAGGGGTCTGGGTTTGGAGTGCAAAAACGGGTCGGTTCGGTTCCAGACCCGTCCAAACACCTGATCTGCTGACTCCTGGTGGGCCAAACCCGGACCTGTACCTGTCATCCAGTGGATTTCACCGGGTTTGGCTAGACCCGTCGGTTCCAATCTCCAGTTCTGCGTTTCTAGTTTCACATGTATGGTCGCATTCCGATATGCTACTATTAATCGTCAAATCTTGACATTGGTAAGTTGCGGTTTATTTCCGACATTTCGGCCACCTTAATGGGCAAACCTAACATACTCACATGCCCTACCACATCGTGAAAATGAGCGTCAACTAAGCATCAACGATTTTCGGTCTTGCATCTTTGGTGATATCAGTGGCACTTGTTCTGAACCATTCATAAACAACAATATGGCAGCCTTTATAGGCAGATATGTACGGAATATTCCCACCACATCCTCTGGGACAGTAACAACATATTTTATTTACAGAGCTCCCAGTAAGTATTGTTCAGCCTTTTAGTGTATAAAAACAGTCATTATGATGTACATAGACCATAACGACCACATCGCGCAGTGATTAAGCATCATTGATGGCCAACAATCGTTGACGCTCATTATCAAGATGGGGCAGGGAGCATTTCACTTCCACTGTTGACAATCAAGGCAGCCAATACTCTGTGTATGACTATGTAGAACCTGTCGCCCTTCAGATTACCGAAGATACATGACAACGAATCGTTGACACTCCATTGACGCTCATTTCCTTGATGGGTCAGGGAGGGTATAGCAATCTGGGTTGCCTCTCAAGGGGGCCAAGAAATCGGTTATAACTGACTGCAACCTATCGGCGGTGTGATTACCCAGGACGCATAACCAAAAATTGTTGACCCTCTGTTGATGCTTATTTTCAAGATGGGGCAGGGAGGGTATTGCAATCTGTTTTACTTATAAAGGCGGCCAAGATTTGTTTTATGACTGACTACAACATATTGGCAGTGTGATGACCGAGGACGCATGACCAAAAATCGTTGACGCTCTATTGACGCTGATTTTCATGATGGGGCAGGGAGGGTATTGCAATCATTTTTCCCTAGGAAGGCGGCCAAAAATTCTTATGTGAGTGACTGCAACCTATTGGCAGTGTGATTACCCAGGACGCATGACCATAAATCGTTGACGCTCTGTTGACGCTCATTTTCAAGATGGGGCAGGGATGGTATTGCAATCTGTTTGGCCTATAAAGGCGGCCAGAAATTCCTTTATGACTGACTGCAACCTATCGGTAGTGTGATCATCAGCAAAAAACATTTCCGTCCGGGCGGAATGGCTCCGTCAGGGTGGACGCGCTCCGTCAAAGCCGTCAGAGACATTCCGGTGGCGGATTACTCCGCGCCCCGCGTCAATACCACGCGTCGCGTTGCATATCGCCCTCCGATCGCAGTTTCGCAGTTTCTTCTCGCTCTGTCGGTCTCCTATTTGAAACAAACACTCTGGCGTTGTGGGCAACTGTGACCATACGTCGGAATGGGTTCATTGGGTACACGCTTGCATCGGGATTGCACTGCAATGGGTGACGCTGCGAAGATCTCTCCTCGCGTTCCTTCTACATTAATCTCGAGGAGCGTAGGAAGAAGGTGAGAAGATATGATACTACCCGGCCATGAGGATCCACGCAATTGCGTGGATCCAAATCTCGGACAGAGCGAGTGAGACTAAAAGTTGTGAAAGATAGAGTGTGTATTTTTGTTGAATGACAAGATGAGATGAAAATGAGATGCTGTCTATCTACCCCGGGGTCTCCCGAATATATACTCTGCGTCGCTCATTCCACCTCCGTTACCCCTGTATCTCCGTACACCCATCGTGGCTCCTTAACAATATACTTGGCGGCCATGATCGAGCCAGTTTTCGAGATGCACTTGGAGGCCGAGATCGAGTGAACTGAGAGATGCACTTGGAGGCCGTGATCGATCGAGTTTGGAGATGAACTGGGAGGCCGTGATCGAGCGAGTTTGGAGATGCGCTGGGAGGCCGTGCTTGAGCGATTTTGGACATGCACTTGGAGGCCGAGATCGAGTGAACTCAGAGATGCACTCCGAGGGTGTGACCGAGCGAGTTTGGAGATGAACTTGCAGGGTATGATCAAGCGAGATTGGAGGAGTACTTGGAGGCGGTCGATTTGGAGGGAGGCGCGACGGCAGCTGAGTCTCTATTAATTGGTTAACATGTAATTGTGGGAATGTAGAGAGTTGAGTACAACATCCGCCGAGAGATAAGAAACTGGCTGGGAGCGGGAGACTGTCGATCTTGGGATGATGCTGTACTTGGTGTATGCTGTACTCTATGTTAACTCATGATTATGGCATGGAGAGATAGAGAGGGATGACTTAACTTCGTGTTCTCAGGTGATGGTAGAGTTGAGCACAAGAAAGAGAGAGATGAGAGGAGATGGGGGAAATCATCATGAGAAACTGGGTCTTACGAGAATTTCATGTGCGAGTCAATTGACCATCCCCGATACGGCAGGTACGAGTCCCGATCCGGCGCAAACTAACACTGATATGAGGTCTTCCCAACCCAATCAGGCAAGTCGTACCCCTGATTTCTCATATCCGCTCGTATCCTCTATATCGCTCCCATCTTCATCCTCCATCTCTCTTTCTTGTCCACAACTCAACCATCATCGCAGAACACAAAGTTAAGTCATCCCTCTCGATCTCTCCATGACATGATCATGAGTTGACACCAAGTACA